>Ga0182024_10026469_pt1 | contig 10191 bp, 11 predicted proteins | sample P32metaG_FD_120480 | JGI IMG/M metagenome (GOLD analysis project Ga0182024, IMG submission 120480) | Permafrost microbial communities from Stordalen Mire, Sweden - P3-2 metaG (Illumina Assembly) | ecosystem: Environmental > Terrestrial > Soil > Wetlands > Permafrost | place: Sweden: Stordalen...
CAGGAAGGTCGGTGGTCGTCACCGGAGGAACCGGGTTCCTGGGAACCCACGTTGCCAAGGAGCTAGAGATCGCGGGTGCCCAGGTGTTTCCGATCGGGCACGAGGACTTTGATCTGCGCTTGCGACCGGAGATTGACAGGATGCTCCGCGAGCTTCGGCCGGATGCCGTTGTCCACCTCGCCGCGGTGGTTGGCGGAATAGGGGCTAATAAGGCATCCCCCGGCCGATTTTTCTATGAGAATGCGATCATGGGCATCGAGTTGCTCGAAGCCTGCCGGGTTGCTCAAATAGCAAAGGTGGTTGTTGCTGGCACGGTGTGTGCATACCCCAAGTTCACACCCGTCCCATTTCGGGAAGAGAATCTGTGGGCTGGCTATCCCGAAGAGACGAACGCGCCCTATGGACTCGCGAAGAAAATGCTGCTGGTGCAGGCGCAGTCGTATCGAGATGAGTACGGTATGAACGCGATATGTCTCTTCCCGGTCAATCTCTATGGACCGGGCGATAACTTTGACGCACAGACGGGACATGTAATTCCCGGAATGATCCGAAAGTTTATCGAAGCCGCTGAATCGGGATCCCAATCCGTCGTCCTGTGGGGTGACGGTAGCCCAACACGCGAGTTTCTCTATGTCCGTGACGCGGCTCGGGCTTTCCGGCTGGCACTCGAGGGATACGACGACAGGGATCCTGTCAATCTGGGGTCGGGCTACGAGATATCAATCCGCGATCTGGCGCAGCAGGTTCGCGAGACTGTCGGCTTCGCTGGAACCATTGAGTGGGACACCAAAATGCCGAACGGGCAGCCGCGCCGGAGGCTGGAGACGTCACGCGCGAGAGATCGTTTCGGCTTCAGCGCGGAGACAACTTTTCAGCACGGCCTAAAGGAGACCGTTGAGTGGTATCGGACTCATCGGGCCATCGCAGACGCCTCGTGACCAGACGCTGACGACGAGAACGTGTGGAGAAGTTTGCTGCGTGGGGTAATCGTGAGTGGCCATTCGCGGTAGACGCCGCCGCGATAGCATCCCGTCCCCACGACCGTGGAGGCTGCAAGAAGCAGCGAACCCGTCCTCACCGGGCTATTAGATGTGGGGCACCATTCGTCGGCGGAGCGATCAGCCGACGCAGCCCCTTACCCGTTCGGAATCGGGGGGCCTCTCCAACGGAGGACCGGCTAGAAGCGCGAACTCGCTGGTCGTGTGCTTTCTCATGATGGTCGATCCGCAACGGCCGCCGCCGCTCCGTGCAATCATCTGACCATGACTCTACCTAGCCTGGCATCTCCACACCGATCGGAGGGCTGACCAGATCATGGTCATGTTGCAGCGGCCGCTTGTCTTGGCCGCCGGCGCCGCCGCGGCAGCAATGCTCGCAGCGGACTTCGTCATTGCGAACCTGTCGCTCACGTGGCGGCCGTTTCTCTTAGCCGCAGTCTTGATCGTCACAGGTGCGCAGGTCATGCTGCTTCGACGGATAACGGGCTCTCGCTTCCCCTTTGTAGCGATCTCCGTGGTGACGTTCAATGTCGTTGGTGCAGCTGGATACCTGTATTACCGCAGCATCGAAAGTGTCGCGGAGATCTCCTTCGCGCTCCCGGACGGAAACCGCGAATTTGACGCGGCCGCGGGTATATTCGCCATCGCAAGCCTTTCACTCACGGGCGGTGCCATGGTCAGCGCTCTCCGTAAAAGGCGGAGGACTGACATCTCTGGTAACAAGTCGGCGTCGATCGATCTACCATCAACCTTGGCACGGGTGCCAGTAACTCTGGCACTCGCTGCAGCGACCGCACCGCTGCTCCTAGCAATACTAGGAACGGGTCCTGCCGAGCTCGTCGACCGGGCATACTATTCATATACGGCGGGCCCGGGCTGGATGATCACCGTCTCAACCATCCTCACTCCGCTCGGTGTGGCCGGCGCAGCCATGGTGCTATTTGGACGGAAAGGGCGATTCGGCCGGCTGCTCGCTGGGCTGCTGCTCCTCGCGTACATCGCCGTCCTGCTTGCTAAGGACACGCGCACGCTCGCGATTGTTCCGATGATCGTACTAGCCCTTTATGTTGTGCAGCGACGCGTCGGAGGACGGAAAGTACTTTCCGCAACCCTCGTCGCACTCGCTTTTTCGTTCGTCTTGCTACAACTCCCCCTCGTCCTTCGAGATACCGTTCCCCGAGCTGGGTTCGGCCCCTACATTGCGGCCTTAACGCAGAATCCCGGGTTGGTGCTCGGCAGCAATATAGGAGCTGCCGCCGGAAACGTTCTCTACTCGGTTCCGTTGACGGGCTTTGTTGCCTCCGATGTACCGTCCTTGCCGTCTGGCGCTCTGCTTACGAGCCTCAGCCCCTTGCCAGGTAACGTGACCGGTTGGCCAGCGCTTTCTCCTTTGTTACGAGCCAACCTGTACACGCCGTTCAGCTCCCTCGGCGAGCTTGGACTGTATGGTCCCTTAGTTCTGATCACATACTTCTGCGTGGTGGGATATCTTACGACCCGACTGCAGGCACTGGCGCCGATGCTACACGGGTTGCGATCCATCGCCATGCAATTAGCACTTGGAGGACTGCTTGCCGCCTTTTCGCTATCAGCGCTGCAATACAATTTGCGATCGACGACACGCTATATCTGGTATGCCTTGGGGCTCTACCTAATCTTCCGACTAACCCCCGTTCTGACGCGCAAGGCGCTCCAGACACAACCCATCCGCGATCGCGCAACCATCTCTGCGAACGGACGAACCGCAATCGGCTCCGGTCGTCCGTAATCTGAAAAGCCTCAGCACTGCACCGGCTTGTCAGGACCAGTTCGGCGGGATGATCTTCCTGTCGGTCGCACAGCCTCGACCGCAACCCAGCGTGATGACGGAGCCCAACGAGCGTCCTATGCGGCGGGACGTGCCCGGCACATGCATGTCGTTCCCACACGAACCGTTATATGTTGCGACGCTGGGTACCGATCGGTCGTCCGCAGCCCAGATGTCCTCACCCGCCCAGGCCAAATGGATCCGGGCCGTGGGCGACGGCCGGGCAACTTCGCTCGCATCTATTATCAGCGATGTGGGCGGGCGAACATTGCGGTCGAGCACCGTGCGGATCGCAGTTTCCGCGCAAACGCCCGTGACATAAGAGAAGACGCTCGTCGGCGCCTCAGATCGGTCGGTGGCCGGTGATTAGTGCGCTCGACTTCGCGGGCACAAGAGCGATTAAGATCGGTTACTCGCGGCGCACCCGATCTCCAGTAGACTCCACTCATGCGCACGAGTGTGACGCGCCTGCTCGATATCTACTACCCGGTAGGCTCCGACGGGGTGCGGTTCCGGGACGGAACGGCCCCATTCTACGGTTGGCTTTTGGCCCATGTGGACAATCACTCCACCGTACTAAATGTGGGTGCCGGCCCAACACCGCCTGAGTCGCAACGACATATGCGCGGCAGGGTGGGTCGCTTGGTGGGAGTCGACCCCGATCCAGTCGTCCTCACTAACTCGGATTTGGACGAAGCGTACGTGAATGATGGTGTGATCTTGCCTTTCGCCGATGGCGTTTTTGATGCTGTGTTCTCGGACTGGACTTTGGAGCATGTCTCCGCGCCGGCCGCCTTCCTATCCGAGGTCCATCGCGTCTTGAGACCGGGAGGCTTCTTCTGGTTCAGGACCCCAAACCGGTGGCATTATGTGAGTCTTCTGGCCGCAATTACCCCGCATTGGGTGCATGGCAAGATCGCAAATCGCGCGCGTGCCTTGGGCGACGACGCGCACGAGCCGTGGCCAACGCTGTACCGACTCAACGACAACCACAGGCTGCGTTACTTACTCTCGACAGCGGGTTATGACGCGGTCGAGATCCGACGCATCGAGTCCTACCCGTCGTATCTAGTTTTTCACCCACTTGCATTCCAGTTAGGTGTTCGATATGAGCGCCTGGTAAACCGTTTCGCGATGCTCTCGCGGCTTCGCCACACCATGATAGGCAGAGCACGCCGGCCGAGCCAGACCATGTCCTAGCCGAGCCAGACCATATCCCAAAGGCCCCTACTCAGGCACGCTTGCATTGAGTATTGCGTTGGTCAGCTTAAGCTACGCAGCCTCTCGGAGGCTATTTGCGAGTTATGCCCGCGGGACGAGGCGGCCGAACCGTCGTGACCGCCGGACGAGAGGAAGCGGCGGCTCCGCTCGAGGCGGCGTCTGAATTGTCTTGTGCGACGTAAGGAGACCCCTCGCAACGCTCAAGTTGGGCGAATCCGGCGGATTCATTTCAGCGTCCAGAGTAGGTAGGCATCTGCAACCAGAGCTGCTAGGACTAGCGCCCATGCGGCGCCGAAGAGACCGAGAAGTGGCACCAGGATGATCGCAGTTAGGATCAACGTAACGAGGGCAATTACCTCGCCCGTCGCTGTCCGTCCGGGGCGCCCTGCAGCTTGTAGGAAGACGACCAGAATCCTGCGGCAGGAAAGTAGGAATCCCGCCACGATAAGAACGCGGGCTACTGCTATCGCGGCCGAGAAGCTTGCTCCGAACGCGACGGGGAGTAGCCAACCGACCACCGCTTCCGCAATTAGTGAGGCCGCACCGGCTATCCATACAGCACTAATCGCGACACGCCGGATAACCGCCCGCCGTGCCCTCAGATCAGTTTCCGCGGTTATTCGCGTCAGAGCAACTGAACCATAGGCGCCGATCAGTATCGATGGCAAGTTGTCGAACGCCGCGGCGACAACATACAAACCGAGCTGCGACCGAGGAAGGATGGCACCAACGACGGCTTGATCGAGCGATAACGTCTCGAGCGGAGCGTTAGCAGCAGGAAGCGCTGCGAGACCAAAGCGCAGAAGCGAGCGAAGCGACACGCCTGTCGCAGCGCTCGGACGGCGCGCACGAGTCCGCACCAGGAAGGCACCGAGCGTTGTCGCCACGACATTTGACACCAGGAGGGTGCCGAAAACGACTCGCACGGACGTATGGTGGAGTAGCGCCAACAACGTGAAGAGGAGAATCGCCGAAAGTGAGGCATTTGCGATGCGCAGCCAGTTCATAGGCGCGTATCGCCGTTCGCCCTGAAGGCACGCAAACATCAGGGCAAAGTTCATATAGGAAACGACATACAGGCTGGTGAGTAGGGGCTCGAGCCAGCCGGAGCCTGACTGATCTGAGCGAGACACCAAAAAGGCGACTGCGGCTGCGACGGCTGCCGCGGAAAGACACAGACTGAGCCACGTTCTTGCCAGCAGTTGCAGCAGCTGGGCAGCCGAAATGCCCATGCTCGAGGTGACATAGGCGACTGCTGTAGGCAGTCCTACGGCCGCGACTTGGCCCGTTATTGTGACGATGATAACGAGCAAGGCTAGGCGGCCTCGGCCGGCAACGCCGAGTAGCCGGGCGGTAGCGGGTCCCGAGATCACCAGCATCCCCTGCGCAACCAAGCTTCCGGCGAGCGCTCCGAGCATCGCTCGGTCGCGAGTGAAGTTGGCCGTGAATCCCTTAGTCTTCACAAGTCCCAATCCTCTGCTTTCAAGCGCCCGGGGCGGCTAGGGCTTGCGCCAGAGAGATGGTCGGTTCCGTGCCTTCACTCTCGCCATTGGCTTACCTCACCGCGCACCGGTTGACGAGTGGGAGAGAACTTGCGGTCGGTTACCGACCACTTGAAACCTACCAAGCTCATGATCACCGATTCGGCATGGATTCCGATCGCCCGCGGGCACCCCCCTTTAGTGTTCTTGCCATGCACTGCGAACTACAGCGGCACGCAACGAAGCCCGGGCACGGAAGCCGGCGGCTGCTACGTTCCAGCGGCGGGAATGTGCGCTAACCATCGGGGCGGCCGGTTCCGTGCCGCGCAGCAGGTCGACAGGCGCCCCGGCGAGGTTCGGTGCAAGCCTGATCTTTCGTGTTGTTGACTCAGATGACCGATTCACTGCCACCAGCCGGCGGACTGCCAGCCCCCATTCTAAGTCCTCGGTCAACGACGAATCTGCGATTACGCGAGCCGACTGCATGATGTCCTACGAGAAACGGCGCAGTAAGTGCGGTGACGACCAGGCGATCACGTGGCCGCATCGCTTGACGCCATTCGTCGTCGACCTTAACATGAGGAGGCTTCCGCTCGAAGCGAATGGGATTCCCAAAGACCGAATGGTACCGCCAGGGCGATGCGCTGGGATCGGAGGACTCAAGGGGTGGCATTCGCAGTGATGCCGCAAACTGACGAATCGCAGCGAGACCCGTCTCTGGCTCCCTCGCAAACCACTCATATTGCAGCTCGATGACCCTACCCGGCCGAACCAGGCGAAGCAATGACGAGAGCGCGTACTTAGCGTCCCAGTCAAGCGCGCTACGCCACATCGGCTTTCTGTCCATCATCGTGGTCGCATTGATGACCTCCGGGCGGATGTTGCGGCGTGTCCAACTGAACGCGACTCCACGACTGTCTCGCACAAGGTGGATATAGCCCACGTTGAACTCGGGAACTGTACCCAATAGGTGCGCATATCCTGGATCCTTCGTAGAGTCGATGATTATTGATTGGTCTGCGGCTCGGTGGATCGCCGAGTACCAGGTGACGAGGGCGTGGTGAATCTGCCGCCATTCGACTTCAAACTCCATGGACCTCAAGCGGGGCGCATACATCTTTGGGATCCAGCGGAGCCAGTCCGCGTGTTGAGCGAACCTCGTGCTGTCCATGTATTTCGCCCATCGCATCATGTGAGACATGCCCATAAGCGCAGGGTCTAGCTCTGCCGCAATTCTACGGACGCTTTCATAGAAGGGACATGAGAGAAACGGACGGCCACAGGAACAAAGGTGATTCTCGGTGAACCCCTCGCTCCAGACTAGTCGCTGCTCACCGCATACGACTGTCGCCGGAGAGGTGCCAAGCAGTCTCTCCATGAGAGTGGACCCGCTCCGCCCTGCACCCATGATGAACAGGATGGGGATCACGAGGAGGCGCTCGTAGACCACGCTACTCGCTGCAGCACCTCGAGCGCCACGACCTCTCCCGAAATGGTTCGGCGATAGAGCAGGATTGAGTGTCGATTCTGCGGCACGTCGCGGGTAGCGTTCGGGACACAACGAGCAGCGGCGCTATTGGTGAACGTCGGCGTCGTGAGGCTCATTCGTCGGTGCTGCTAAGGACGACGGATCTGCCTAACTGCAACCGCGACCGCGGGGTTGCCCACCATAACAGCGTGGGGCTCCACGTTAGTCAAGACGACAGCACCGGCTCCTATAACCGCTCCCTCACCAACCGTTACGCCCGGCCCGATGAATGCGTGACTCGTAACCCATGCGGAACGGCCGATACGTATTGCGCGATTCTTATACGCCATCGAAGCACTCGAACTGTCGTGACCCGCCGCGGCGAGGTACACCCCGTGCGATAACGTGGAGTGGTCTTCGAGCGCAACGCTTTCCAGATTGAGCACCTCTGTAAGCTCACCTATCCAACAGTAGTCGCCTATTGTGAGTTTCCAGGGAAAGTGGATGTTAACCCTTGGCTTTATTACCACCCCGCTTCCCACCCTGCAGCCAAAGGCTCTGAGTAGCCTGATCTTTACAGCCGAGGGCCAAGGCCATGCGGAGAGAAAGAAGATCACCTTCGTGAAGTACCACGCGACTTCGACAGCCTTAGGCCTGCCCCTGGTGAACTGAGACTTATCAAATAGGTCGTTGCGCACCGGGGGGGGTCCGCTAATGGGCGACACTGGCATCGGTGACCTTTGCGTCAGGGTACGACTGCGCGTCTTTTTGCATGCCTGAGCTCTCATAGCTCAGGTGAATGCCTCTCATAGCTTATCTGATCCCTTCGCGAACAGAGCGCGAGCCCGCAGCCAATGCCAGGTAGTCCCTTTCCAGTTGGCCTACCGTCTTCTCTATCGACAGTCGCCCAGCGACGAGTTGCCGTCCCTTATCCGAAAGCTGGCGTTGCAATACCGGATCTTCGATCACGCTTGCCACCGATCGAGCCAAGTCCCTCGGTTCACGACCAGTGACGATTCCCGCGTCGGCCTCGATGAGTAGATCGGCAATTCCGCAAGCTCGCGTGCACACGGTGGGAGTTCCGACGGCTAGGGCTTCGACCAGCGACATGGGAAATGGGTCGTAGTCCGACGGATGAACGTATACCGTAGCGCCAGCAAAGGCCTCAAGTGTTTCCTGGTGAGACCTCTCTCCCATGTAGACGGGTCGATCCGAAACAGTCATGTTGGACAGGAAGCGCTCAAGCTTGCGCAGATCACCCGCATCAGCGCCCATCACATGGTAAGTCGCCTTGGTACTGCCATTCAGGAGTATCTGGGCCATGGCGGCGAATGCCATAACTCGCTTCGCTGGGTGAAGGCGGGAAGCAAAAAGGACAACCGGAGGAGAATTCGCACGCCAGGCAGGAAGAGTTGGCGTGGCCAGCCCATTTTCCAAGATTCGAATATTTGTCGCGGGAATCCCTACGGTGAGTAGATCGTTGTACTCAGTCGTTTGTAGAGCGTAATTCCTCCGAGCACGTACCATCAATGGACGGAGAAGGAACTTGTCGACGACGCGCTTGGCAGGGTGATCGCCTTTCAACACCATTCCGTGGGTCTGTGTCACGTATGGGGTTCCAGTCACCCAACAGAGGACCATCGCCGGGAGGGAGACGAAGTCACGGCCGGCATGGACGTGGACAAGGTCTACCTGCCGCATTCTTCGGGCAAGAGCAAACGTCAACGCCGGGCTGACGATGCCGCTTCCACGAGCCAGCGGGATGTTGAAGAAAGGGAACCGCCTGGTGCGGACACCCTCCAAAGTTGCGTTCTCCTTGGCTGAATTGGACGACGTGCCCGTGGTGAAGACCTCCACGACGTGCCCGCGATTGCCAAGCTCGCGAGCCTGCCCGAGCGCAACGTTGAGCGGTCCAGGTATGGCCCCGTTTCGCGAGGGTCCGTTCGCAGCGACGTGGATGATATGCAGCGCGCGCTTAGACCCCCCACAGCGCGGTTCCCCATGACTACGGTTCATAAGGCGCCTGCTAGCTTGGCGACGCGGCTGCCGCGTCGCCAAGTCACGCTACTCGTGACCGAATCCAGACGAACTGATCGCCTACAGGATTCATACGCCGCAGCGCACCAAATAGACATCTCGCCAAAGGTCAGTCCCCACTGCAGCCCGTGCTCATGCGATGTCAACCGTTGGACGCCGTCGCGAAGCATGCGAACAGGCACGATCAGTTAGTCCGCTTTGTGCGCATCCATCGCACGGTCTCGGTGACCCCTTCAGTCATCGTGTATGGCAGCGGACCGACGACCGATTCTAACTCGGCCAGATCGAATACGACGTCCATCAGGAGGTTCCTCAGGCGGAAACTAGTTATGGGAGTTTTTGTCAGCCAACGCGTCTTGCCAAATCGCCCATGCGGGCCGCCACTCAGACAACAGTCTACGCGGACTCCCCATATCCACTCTACGCTATCCGCCAACGTGCCAGCGACGATCGACATTGAGCTGGCTCTCAAACTGGAGATTGCGGCCATCTGGTAGATGAACCTCGACGCTGATCGGCCAAGTCAATGCGTTGATCTGCTTCTCCCAGGCTAGTTGATAGCTCACCGCCCCGCTAGGCGATACCGCGGCGAATGGCCCGTCGTATAGAAATGTGACGCTGGTCGTCTCATTGACATCGAGTATCAGGTCATACGAGATCCACTGTCGGTTGTTTTCGACGCCCAAATCCTCTGGACTCTCAGACACGGCTGGTGCACCGGCTTCGCTCACCTGAAGGTCATCAAAGTTCGCCGACGGGGGGAGGTACACCCTTATGTAATCCTCGTAGAGCCCGCCCGAGTCGACAAGTAATGCCGCGTTGGCAGGTGATGTCTCCGGCGGGTCGTAGTACGTCAACGTCAACCGATCCTGGACGTGCCCGTGGGCATCCACGGTCGCGACCAAGCTGTAGTGACGTGTCACGAACAAATCACCTTTGGTTCCTGAGAGATTGGAGTCCGCAACGAGCACCGCATCTCCGGAAGGGCGCTGCGGGAGCAGGCCACCGATTCCTGAACTCACGACCAATTGCTCCAACTGCGAGTCGTTGAAGTCGAGCACGATGTGCTTCTCGGCAGCGCCGCGCTCGAGGGCGGTAGCCATGGCCACCCACTTCGCCCTCGGCGTCTTGAGAGCGGCGTCCACGACTGCATGCCCGAAGGGTCCGAGGTAGGCCTTC
>Ga0182024_10026470_pt1 | contig 10190 bp, 8 predicted proteins | sample P32metaG_FD_120480 | JGI IMG/M metagenome (GOLD analysis project Ga0182024, IMG submission 120480) | Permafrost microbial communities from Stordalen Mire, Sweden - P3-2 metaG (Illumina Assembly) | ecosystem: Environmental > Terrestrial > Soil > Wetlands > Permafrost | place: Sweden: Stordalen...
CAAGCCGATGGCGCGCAACCTGCTCAACGCCGGCTACTCGCTGATCGTGCTGAACCGCTCGCATCCGCCGATGGACGAGCTGGTCGCGGTCGGCGCGCAGGCGGGCACGTCGCCGCAGGACGTTGCCTCGCGCAGCGACGTCATCATCACGATGCTCCCCGACTCGCCCGACGTCGAGTCCGTCGCGCTGGGCGCGAACGGGATCATCGCCGGCATCCGCGACGGCGCGTTGTGGATCGACATGAGCACCATCGCGCCGGCCACGACCAAACACGTCGCGGGCGAGCTCGCAGCAAAGGGCGTCACGTCGCTCGACGCGCCGGTCAGCGGGGGCGAGAAGGGTGCGATCGACGCGGCGCTGTCGATTATGGTCGGCGGCAGCGATGCCGCGTTCGCACGCGCTCAGCCGATCTTCGCGGCCCTCGGCAAGAACATCGTGCACGTCGGTGAGCTCGGTGCGGGTCAGGTCACCAAGGCGTGCAACCAGATCGTCGTCGGCGTGACGATCGAGGCGGTCGCCGAAGCGCTCGCGCTCGCCGAGCTCTCCGGCGTCGACCCGAACAAGGTGCGGGCCGCGCTGCTCGGCGGTTTCGCGCAGAGCAAGATCCTCGAAGTCCACGGCCAGCGGATGATCGACCGCACTTTCAATCCCGGCTTCAAAGCACGCCTACACCGCAAGGACATGAACATTGCCGCCAACGCGGGCGACGAAAACGGCATGGACCTCGTGGCAACGAAGCTGGTGCGCGAACGGTTCGACCAACTGATCGCGCGCGGCGACGGCGACCGCGACCACAGCGCGCTCCGGACCCTCTACCCCTTGCCCGACCCCGTCAAGGCGGGATAGGTCGTTAGGATGACGACCGCCGAGCTCGCCGCGCCCGTCACCATGGCTCCGCCCACGGGGATCGGCCGCGTGTACGCGATCGCTTTCGACCTCGACACCGAGACGCCCCAGCGCACGTACGGCGCAACGTCATGGCGCCACGCCTACACCGAGATTCGCAGCATCCTGGCCGACGAAGGCTTCGCCTGGCAACTGGGCAGCGTCAACTTCGGCCGGCCCGACTGCATCGATGCCGTCGCCTGCGTCCTGGCGATCCAGCGCCTCACCCGCGAGTTCCCCTGGTTCTCAGCATCGGCTCGCGACGTCCGCATGCTCCGCATCGAAGAGAATAACGACCTTCGCCCGGCGATCGGCGCGACGTGATTGCCAGATGCAGTGTCGGGAACTGTTCGACAAGCCTCAGCCCCTTCGCGAGGCGCATTGATCCTATAGTATTTCCGTTTAATAAAGTCCAGTTTGGTAGAAAGGGCCGTTGTTGCATTGTGTCGCAAATATTTGGTATACTATAGTTAGCATGAGAGCGGCAGAATTGAAGTTGGAACTAGACTTAGGAAATGACCCTAGCGAAAAGCGAACCGCCTATTCAGTCTATAGCCGGGAAGCCAAAGCACGGACGAAGCAAAACAAGCTATCTGACCTGTATCCTGGCTTGCCCAGCAAGCAGTTTGACGTAATTTATGCTGATCCGCCATGGGACTACAACGGCAAACTGCAGTTTGACAGAAGCAGCACAGATGCGGATCGCGTGGACTTTTCAAAGAATATTTTCATTAGCTCAGCGGCGTTCAAGTACCCAACGCTCAAACTCAATGAGTTGATAAAGCTTTCCGTTCAAGACATTGCGAAAGCCGACTGCCTCTTGTTCATGTGGGCCACGAATCCGCACTTGGCTCAGGCGTTAGAACTTGGGAAAGCGTGGGGATTTGAGTACCGAACCGTCGCCTTTGTTTGGGACAAAATGATTCACAATCCCGGTATATACACCCTATCGAATTGCGAACTATGCCTAGTTTTCAAGCGAGGTAAGATTCCGAGTCCGCGAGGTGCGCGTAACGTTCAGCAGTTGATCAGAGTCCCCCGAAATGGCCACAGCGAGAAACCGGCGCAAGTCATGGCGGCGATAACGAAAATGTTCCCAACTCAGGATCGTATCGAATTATTTGCCAGAAGAAATGCAGAGGGATGGTCGGCGTGGGGCTTGGACGTATTTGAGAACAACCTAGGAAACGTCTAGAGTAATAGAGGTTTCAAGTGGCGGTTAAAGTGTTCGATAAGGGCGTCACCACGCGTCGAATCACTCCACATAAAAAAGTGACCGGCGTGCTCACCGTACCAGAATGTCAATTCTCTCACGCGCTTCGGATCACGTGCGATATCGCCTTGAAGGACGACCCAAAATGGCAAGACATCGTCGCCGAGGTTTCCCAGGCCGCGAAGCATCCGTAACAGCCCCGGCGTGAAGAACTTGCAGGACCGTTCGTGTGCATTCCCTCTGCCAGCCTTTCGCGGTTTGCCCTCGACCCATCCGTCCTGCCGCTTAACTTCCACGTAAAGCGTCTTCTTCGTCCTAACGTTATCTATCGCGTAGTCTGGGACTACTCCATGGACCCACGTTTCGTCAGGATTATAGATATTTGCAAGCACAGTCTCGTGAAGCACGACTTTCGAGTATACATTCCTAAATTCTCGCGGCTTCGGCCGAACTCGGTAATCCGAGTTCTCAAATTCTTTTGACATCACGCTGTAGAAGTTCTTCTCGGCGGCGCCGGCCTTCCCACCACTGACATCCTGCCAGATTTTTCGCTTCCCAAGTTCCAGCTTTCCCATTGCCCGACTCCTATTTCTCTAAAGTCATTAGCTTATCAATTGAAATCTCAAGGGCTTTTGCAATCCTTTCAATATTGCGAAGGGTGACATTTTTCTCCGCACGTTCTATCATGCCGACGTATGTTCGATGCACGCCCGCGCGGCTCGCCAATTCTTCTTGTGATAGGCCTAACAAGGTGCGTTGCTTGCGAACCTTGTTGCCGAACTTAGTAAGCACGTCTTGACCCATTTGCTAATAATAGTATACATTGCGCCCATAGCTCTCACTACATACTATAGTTAGCGGGCCCAGTCGCGAAGCAAATGGCGCGGGTGCAAAAAAGATAGACGCTCGATGCGCTGCAAATCCCTACTGCTTACCATGGCCGCGCGAGCTTGGACTGCGAGGTTTTCGCACTTCCTTAGCTGGTTGCACGATAGCATCGTACCGCACAACGAGATTCCCCTTGCGCCCTTGGACATGCGCCTACCACGTTCTACTCCGCAGTCCAATCCAATAGTGCTCGACGTTCGGGCTTTGGAAAGCGTGCCTTCGTTTTGATGGCGTCGAGGTAGCGGCGTTTGCCGGCGCGGTTGCCTTTGCCGATCAGGACGGCGCCGACGAAGCGGTCTTCGAGGAAGTAGAGCGCGCGGTACCACATCTTGTCCTGGTCGACGCTGACCTCGGTCTGGATGTCGTCGCGGTATTCGGGTGAGAGCCCGAACTGCGTGATCGTCTGGCCGGAGAAAACGAGCGAGCTGTACTCGGGGACGACGTCGAACATCTTGCGCTCGCCGCCTTCGACGCCGTGCACGGCCATGTTGTGCGCCGCGAGCTTACCGTGCGCGCCGGCGCTGTTCCAGGTGCCCATGCGGTAGTGCTGTTCGGCGATCGGGTCGTAGAACTCCGCGCAATCGCCGGCCGAGAAGATTCCGGGCACGCACGTTTCGAGGTGCTCGTCGGTGACGATTCCGGTGCGCGTTTCGATCCCGGTTCCCTCGCACAGCTCGGTGTTGATCGTCAGCCCGAGACCGATCCCGACCAGATCGGTGTCGATCGTCTCGCCGGTCGTGGTGACGACCTTGGTGACGGCGCCGTTCGAGCGCACGAACTCGCGCACTTCTTCACCGAAGTGCAGGTGGACGCCGTCGGCGCGCGCCGCGTCGTGCAGCAACTCGCCCGCCGCCTCGTCGAGCATCCGGCGCAAGAAGCGCGGCCCGCGGATGAGCCAGTGCGTCTCGACGTTGCGCGAGACGAACGCCTCGGCCAGCTCGTAGGCGATGAACGATCCGCCGACCGCGACGCCGGCCTTGGCCGTCTCGAGCGCGTGCGAGATCGCCTTCGTGTCGGACATGTACTGGAAGTTGTAGACGTTCTGCGCACCCTCGGCACCGGGTGACGTCGTGAGGTTGGGCCGTCCGCCGGTCGCGATCAGCAGCGCGTCGTACGGTTCTTCGCGGCCGGCGGCGAGCACGGTCTGGTCCGCGACGTTGATCCGGTCGACGCGGGTCGAGAGGCGCAAGTCGATGCGCAGCTTCTCGTGCCACGCCAGGTCCCGCATGATCACCTTCTGCTCGGTGACCTGCAAGCGCAGCATCGGCGGCAGCGCGATGCGGTTGTAGAGGCAATACGGCTCGTCGGCGAACAGGACGATCGAACAGGCCGGATCCGCCTTGCGGAGCTGCTCCGCGGTGGTGGTCCCGGCGAACCCGTTTCCAACGATGACGTAACGACGATCAGCCACCCCCGTCAATCATGAATCCGCGCCTCGTTAACCTGCTGGCCAGCTTCATTCGCGGCACGAGCGACTACGCGCTCGCGCGGCTGGAGTTCAGTATGCGCTTCGCCGAGCGCCCCGCGCCGCCGCTGCTCGATCGGCTCCCCGACGCGTCCGAGTCGGCCTTACGCGAGCGCTGGGACGGGATCGAGGCGCAGCTGGCCGCGATCGCAGCGTACGTGAAACAGGTGGAATCTTCGACCGGTACCCAGGAGCGCGCCGATCCCGCGTTCCGCTGGCTGCGCCGGACGGTCCGCGAGCTCGACCAATACGCACGCGCGCTGCGCTGGGTCCTAACGGTTCACGGGGAGGACCCAGCGCCCGAAGGGTAAGCGAGGACATGGATTTCTTCAACCGGGCAATGGAGCAGGCGAAACAGCTCCAGCAGATCGCAGCCGACGCCGCCCAAAAGGGCTACGAGCAGGCCACGCCACTGATTCAACAGGGCGTGGCCAAGGCGCAGGAACTGCAAAAGACGATCGTCGAGCAGACCCCGCATCTCACCGCGGCGGCGCAGGAGCAGGCGAACGCGGCCCTCCAGCACACCAACGCCTTCATCGCGTCCAGCAAGACGGTGCTCGAAGCCGGCGCAACGCAGGCGCAGGCACACTTGAGCGTCTTCGCCGATCAGGCGAAGAAGGCAGCCGATGCGACGGTCAGCGCCGTGCAGTCGGCGACGCAAAAGCAGCAGCAGCCGCCTCCGCCGCCGGGGCCGCCGCCAGGGACGTAGTCGCAACGGCCATCCGCACGAACCCACTCAGATCTCCGGCGAGCAACTCGCGACCGCGCACCGACGCCGTGCGCAGCGCGTGCTCGGCGAGCAGCTTGCGGAGCACCGCGAACGCCTCGTCGTCCATCTCGTGGACGACGAGCGGCGTCGGACCGAGTCGAAGCGCGTGCTCGCGCAGCACGAACAGCTCGCCGCCGGTCATGCCGCTCGCGAGGTTGCGGCCCGTCGGCCCCAGGATCGCGACGGTGCCTTTCGTCATGTACTCGCAGGCGTGGTCGCCGGCGCCTTCGACGACGACGGTCGCGCCGCTGTTGCGGACGGCCAGCCGTTCGCCGGCGGTCCCGCGCACGAATGCCTGACCGCCGCGCGCACCGTAGAAGCAGGCGTTGCCGATCGCCGGCTCGTCGCCGCGGCCCACGCCGCGCACCACCAGCAAGCCGCCGCTCATCCCTTTGCCGACGCCGTCGTTGGCTTCGCCGTCGAGCTCGAGCGTCAGGCCGGCGCCCAGGAACGCGCCCCAGCTCTGACCGGCGCTGCCCGTATAGCGGTAGGTGGCGGGCGATACGTGCTCGCCGCGCGCCTTGCGCACCGTCGCATCGTACGCGAACCGCGCTCCGACCGCGCGATCGGCGGGCGTGATGCGCTGGGTCCCGCCGGCGATCGCCTCATCGTCGAGGTGCGCGTTGTCGATGCGCGCGAAGTCGATCGGCGCCCGCGTCTCGGGCAAGCGCAAGAGCTCGTCGAGATCGACGCCGCGCGCCCGGTCGTAGCGAGGTCGCACCAGGTCGCTGCGGCCCTGGATCTCGTCGAGCGAGCGCGCGCCGAGCGCGGCCAGCCGCCGGCGAACGTCGCCGGCGACGAAGCGCAGGAACGTCGCGGCGTCCTCGGCGGTGCCCGGAAACTTCCCGCGCAGCGCCGCGTCCTGCGTCGCGATGCCGACCGGGCACGTGTTCAGATGGCACTGGTGCGCATAGATGCAGCCCAATGCGATCAGCAACGCGGTTCCGAAGCCGAACATATCGGCGCCCAGCATCGACGCGATCACGACGTCGCGGCCGGTCTTGAAGCCGCCGTCGACGCGCAGCGCCACGCGTCCGCGCAGGCCGTTGGCGACCAGCGTGTGATGCGTCTCGACCAGGCCGAGCTCCCACGGCAACCCGCCGTGCTTGATCGAACCGAGCGGCGACGCGCCGGTGCCGCCGTCGTGCCCGGCGATGTGGACGACGTCGGCACGCGCTTTCGCCACGCCGCTCGCAACGTAGCCGATCCCGGATTGCGCGACCAGCTTGACGGCGATCTTCGCCTTCGCGTTGGCGCGTCGCAGATCGTAGATCAGTTGGGCGAGATCCTCGATCGAGTAGATGTCGTGGTGCGGCGGCGGTGAGACGAGCGTCTGGCCGGTGACGGCACCGCGCAATGCGGCGATCTCGGCGGTGACCTTGAAGCCGGGGATCTGACCGCCTTCGCCGGGCTTGGCGCCCTGCGCGATCTTGATCTCGAGCTCTTCGGCCGTCGCGAGATATTCGGGCGCGACACCGAAGCGGGCTGATGCGACCTGTTTGATCGCGTTGAGCGTGCGCGTCGGATCCTCGCCGCCCTCACCGCCGTTGCTGCGTGCGCCGGCGAGCTTCGCGCCGAGCGCGACCGCCTCGTGGGCCTCCGGCCCGAGCGCCCCGAGCGACATCGCGGCCGTCACGAATCGCGCGACGATCGTATCCTCGGACTCGACATTGTCCAACGGGATCGGCTCGCCGATCGGCACCGGCTCGATGAGGTCGCGCAGCGCGATCGTGTCGCGCTTCTCGAGCTCGTCGGAGAGTGCGATGAACGCCGCTTGGTCGCGCGCCACGATCGTCTTGCGGAGATTCTTGAGCAGCGTCGGGTCGAAGTGGTGCTTCACCCCGTCGCGGCGATAGCGGAACAGCCCGCGCTGCGGGGGTTCCGCGCCCTCGCGTGAGAGTGCCGACCACGCGCGCAGATCCGCTTCGATCTCGTCGAAGCCCAGCGTCGGCACGTGGGTCGCCATCCCGGGGAAACACGTGGCGACGAGGTCGCGGCCCAAGCCCAGCGCCTCGAACGTCTGCGCGCCGACGTACGAACGCAGCGTGCAGATCCCGAGCTTGGCGAGCACTTTGACCAATCCGGCGCGCAGGGTCTCCAACATCGGCGTCGCCGACCCGGTGTCCGCGACCGCGGCGCGCGCGACCAGCCACGGCGCTACGACGTTGGCACCCGCGGCCATCACCGCGGCGCAACCGTGCGCATCGCGCGCGAAACCGTCGCAGGCTGCGATCGAGGCCTGCATCCGCAGACCGGCCGACGTCAACCGCTGGTGCATCGCACCCGCCGCGAGCACGGCCGGAACGGGAAGCTCGGCGTTGCGATCGTCGAGCACCAGATACGTCGCACCGTCGCGCACGGCGCGCTCGGCTTCGTCGCAGATCGCGCCGATGCGCGCGCGCAGCGAGCTCGAGCCGCAGTCGAGCGCGATGCGGTGCGGCACCAGGCGCGCATCGTAGGCCAGCGAATCGAACGCGCCCTCGTCGAGCAATCCGGTGTCGACCGAGACGATGCTGCCGGGAGCCGGGACGTCGCCGTTCGTATCGCCGCTGCCGACGAACGCGCGCATGTCGAACACGAAGCCTTCGCGCAGGGCGTCGATCGGCGGATTGGTCACCTGCGCGAACCGTTGGCGCAGGTACTCGGTGACCGGCATCCGCCGCTCGAGGAACGCCGGGGCCGCATCATCGCCCATCGACCACATCGGCTCGACCCCGCCGGCGAGCGACGCGACGACCTGCTTCATCTCATCGGCCGCATAGCCGAAGCGCACCAGATCGCGGCGCAGCGCGTCGGCTTCGACGACCGGCGGCGTCTCGGCCGGCGCTTCGAAGCGCCACGACGCGACGATCGACCGGAAGTCGGAGTTTTCGCGCCGCAGCGACCGAAAAGCGTCGGGCCGGATGAGCTCGCCGGTGGCAAAGCGCACCACGATGCGCTCGCCCGGGCCGAGCCGGCCGCGCTCGACGATCGCATCGTCGCCGAAGTCGACGACGCCGGCTTCCGACGCCGCGAGCACCTTGCCGGACTCCGTACGGCACCAGCGCAGCGGACGAAAACCGCTGCGGTCGAGCGCTGCGCCGACGCGGTCGCCTTCGGCGAAGACGATCGCCGCCGGACCGTCCCACGGCTCCACGGTCGGAACGTGCGCGTCGTAGTAGGCGCGCAGCCGCTCGTCGTCGTCGATCGCCGGCGACAGCATCAGATCGACCGCTTCGTCGACGCGATACCCGGCCCCGACCATTGCGTCGAGCGCGACGTCGAACTCGAGCGAGTCGCTGGCACCGCGCGGCGAGAGCACGCCGCGCGCGCGCATCCAGGCGCGGTTCCCGGTGATCGTGTCGATCTCGCCGTTGTGCGCGATCGTACCGAACGGCTGCACGAGCCGCCAGCTCGGAGCCGTGTTGGTGCTGAAACGCTGGTGGAACACGGCGAAGCGCGAGGCGCACGCCGGATCGTTCAGATCGACGAAGTAGGCGGCGAGCTCGCTCGACGAGAGCAGGCCCTTGTACACGATCGTCGTCGGCGACGCGCTCACCAGCGTCGCGATGTCGCCGTCTTCGCGCAGCGTGCGAATGACTGCCCGGCGCACGGAACGCATCCGCTCGCGCGAGTTGCCGGGGCCGACGTCGACGAGCAGCTGCTCGTAGGACGGCGCTGCAGCGCGCGCTTGCGCGCCCAGCACCGACGGGTCCACCGGCGGGACGCGCCAGCGCATCGGCGCGACGCCCTCAGCGCGAATCGCCTGCTCGACGCGCGCGCGCACCGCGGCGGCGGCATCCTCGTCACGCGGCAAGAAGACGCAGACGGCCGCGAGGTGCTGCTCCGGAACGCGCACGTGGGCGGCTGCCAACTCGCGCTGCAGAAGCGCCCGCGGCGTCTCCATCAGGATCCCGGCGCCGTCGCCGGTGCGCCCGTCGGCGGCGCGCGCGCCACGGTGCTCCATCGCGCCGACGGCGGTCAGCGCGAGCTCGACGATTCGGTGGGATGCCTTGTTCGAAAGGTCGGCGAGGAAGCCGACCCCGCACGCGTCATGCTCTTCTTGGCGCATCGGAACCCCTACGATAGGCCATTTTGAAGGGGCTGTCATTGTACAAACGGCGCACGATCGTGGAACCAAAAACGCCAAACGGGTGGGCGCCTCGCGCGCCCGACGCTCAGCGGCGCTTGCGCAGCGGGCTGTGCGCCAAGATCACCGTGCGGCGCGCGCTGGAACGAAGTTTCGCATCGACGGTCGGTTGTCTGGAAAGATTCTTCTTGGCGAACCGCTTCCATTGCAGGTTGCGCGCGTCGAGACGCACGTCGCGTCCCTCGGTTCGAGCCTGGGCGATCGTGCGGACCAAGCCGTCCATCTCGGTCTCACCGAGCACCTGAAGGTCGCGCACGTCGACCAGCACGGTGCCGACCTCGGTCAGACCGCGTTCGAGCTCGCCGAACGCGGTAACGAGATCGGGATCGAGCGCGCCGATGAGGCGCAGGACCAACGGACCGGGGACAGGCTGGATCTGGGGTGCGTACACGATCGCTCCTCAGGGATTGGCTACCCCTTAGATACGCCGCGCGGCTGTGAAAAGTTTGAGACGAGGCTGCGAAATCTGCTAGGCTCGCCCCCCAGGAAAGGTCATCCTTCGAATCCGAGGGCGACCATCATCCGGTACCCGACCTCCAAGGCGCGCTCGTCGATGTCGAACCGCGCGTTGTGGTGCGGGTACGCGCTGGCGTCGCCGCCGCGCGAGCCGACGACGAAGTACGCGCCGGGACGCTCTTCCTGCATGAACGACATGTCCTCGGCCCACATCACGATATCGTGCTCGACGACGTTCCCTGCGTCGAGCTCGCGCCTCCCCACCGCGCGCACGACGTCGTTGATCTCGCGTGCGTTCACCGTCGGCGGATACGACCAATGGTAGTCGAACTCGTACTCGAAGCGCAGCGCCGACGACAGCCCGTCGATGATCCGCCGCATCCG
>Ga0182024_10026471_pt1 | contig 10190 bp, 9 predicted proteins | sample P32metaG_FD_120480 | JGI IMG/M metagenome (GOLD analysis project Ga0182024, IMG submission 120480) | Permafrost microbial communities from Stordalen Mire, Sweden - P3-2 metaG (Illumina Assembly) | ecosystem: Environmental > Terrestrial > Soil > Wetlands > Permafrost | place: Sweden: Stordalen...
ACGACCGCCCTTGGTGGTCGCCACGAACTCGTGCATGCACGGCGTCTCGACCGCCATTGCGAAGAGACCGGTCAGCTTCGACTGCAGGTAGCGCGCATTGAGCACCGCGTCACGCGCCACCCAAGGAAGATGATCGCCGTAGGCGCGGATGTAGGCATACGCGCGCACGAGCATCCCGAAGTTGCCGTAGTACGAGCGGACCTTTCCGACGCTCTTGGGGCGCTTGTCATCCAGGAAGAAACGGTCACCGTCGCGTTCGACGGTGGGCGTCGGCAGGAAGGCGATGAGGCGCTCGGCCACACCGACAGGGCCGGCTCCAGGTCCACCCCCGCCGTGCGGCGTCGAGAACGTCTTGTGCAGATTGAGGTGGACGACATCGAAGCCCATGTCACCGGGACGCGCCATGCCGACCAAAGCATTGAGGTTGGCGCCGTCGTAGTACACGAGCGCTCCTGCATCGTGCGCGAGCCTCGCGATCTCCACGATGTCCTTCTCGAAGACGCCGAGCGTGTTGGGGTTGGTCAGCATGACCGCGGCAACGGTGGAGTCCAGGTGGCTCGAGAAATCGTCGACGTCGACGGTGCCATCGTGATTGCTCTTCACGGTCACAACATCGAGGCCGCATGCGGCGGCGGACGCGGGGTTGGTGCCGTGCGCCGAGTCAGGGATGAGCACGCGCGTGCGCTCGTGGTCGCCGCGGTCCGCGTGGTACGCCTGGATCATGCGCAGCCCCGTCCACTCACCGTGCGCTCCCGCTGCCGGTTGCAGCGACATGCGCGCCATGCCCGTGATCGACGCGAGCATGCGGTCGAGCTCCCACATGAGCTGGAGCGCGCCCTGCGTATCCTCCTCGTCCTGGTATGGGTGCAGCTTCGCGAAGCCGTCGAGCCACGCGAGTTGCTCGTCGACCACCGGGTTGTACTTCATCGTGCATGAACCCAGCGGGTACATCCCCTCGTGGAGATTGTGGTTGCGCCGCGCCAGCCGTCCGAAATGTCGTGCGAGCGCCGCTTCCGGCACCGCCGGCACCGTCGGCGGTGTGCTGCGCAACAGCGACGCGGGTACCGAGGTGTCGCCCTTGCTCGCCGGGACACCCGCCGCGGTGACGGCGGGGCCGCTGGTGTAGTTGGTGCTCAGCTCGAAGACGAGCGGCTCGTCGACCGCCCACCCGGCTTCGCGGGTCGACGCGGGAATCGAGTCGTTCATGCGTGTGCCATCGCAACGGTCCGTTGCGACGCCACCACGTCTGTCGCCGCGGCCGCATACCGCTCGATCGCCTGCGGCGAGGTCAGCTCGGTGCAGCACACGAGGATCTGATCGTCGCGCGCCGCATCGACACGTCCGAGTGGCAACCCGGCGACGATGCCGCGTTGACGCAATGCAGCCGCGAACGCGGTGGCGCTGCGCGGTGTGCGCAGCACGAACTCCCAGAGAAACGGCGTCGAAGCATGCACCAGCGAGAGCCCGTCAATCGCAGTGAGGAGGTTGGCCAGGTGATGGGTGCGCTGAACGCTCACCTCGGCGACGGCGCGCATGCCGCCTGCACCCATGTGTGCCATGTACACGGTTGCGGCGAGTGCGATCAGTGCATGGTTGGTGCAGATGTTGGACGTCGCGTGCTCGCGCCGGATGTGCTGCTCGCGGGCCTGCAGCGTCAGCGTGTACGCGCGCCGCTCATCGTGGTCCAGCGTCATGCCGACGAGGCGACCCGGGATGCGTCGCATCTGCGCCTGCGCGACGGCCATGAATCCGACGTGCGGTCCACCGAAGGATGCCGGGATGCCAAGCGGCTGACCGTCGCCGACGGCGACGTCGAACCCGCTCTCACCCGGGGGCGTGAGCAGTGCGCATGCGTGCAGGTCAGTCGCGCAGATGGCGAGTGCCCCCGCGTCGTGGGCGGCTTCCGCGAGCGGCGCGAGGTCCTGGATCGTCCCGGCAAAGCTCGGGTACTGCACCAGCAGCGCCGAGTGCTCGGCGGTCAGGGTGGCGCGGACGGTCTCGAGCGAGAGCACGCCTTCGCTGGTCGGGACGATGTCGACCGCGATGCTGCGCCCTTCGCCGAAGGTGCGCAGCACGGCGATGGTCTCTGGATGCACGGTGTCCGCCACCGCGATGCGCGTACGACCGGTTGCCTGGACGGCGATCACCATCGCCTCGGCGGCCGCGGTCGCACCGTCGTAGAGAGAGGCATTGGCGACATCCAGCCCGGTCAGTGCGCAGATCATCGACTGGAACTCGAAGATCGTCTGCAGCGTTCCCTGCGACGCCTCAGCCTGGTAGGGCGTATACGCCGTGTAGAACTCAGGCCGGGAGATCGTGCCCCGGACGATGGCGGGGCTGAATCGGCGGTAGACGCCGGCGCCGAGGAAGCTGTCGTACGTGCTCAGGGACCGGTTGCGCGACGCGAGCCGCTCGAGCTCGGCAACGAGGTCCTGCTCGGCGAGTGGCGGGGGGAGGTCGATCGTCGGGTTGCGCAGGGCGGCCGGAACCGTCGTGAAGAGGTCCGCCTCCGACGCCGCCCCGACCGCTTCGAGCATCTCGCGACGCTCGCTATCGGAGTTGGGGAGATACGCCATGCTCAAAGTATGCCGGGAGGCGCGATCCGCCCGGGAGCCGCGCCCCCCGGCCGCACCCATCAGCGCCAGGAGGTTTGCTCAGCCGAACCGTTGGTAGACTGCAGATGATGTCCAAGCGCGCTTCCGCAGTTTCAATTGAAGACCTGGTCGCGTCGATCGAGACCGCACGCGACAAGGTGATGGCTGACGAGGTCAAGAGCCTCGTGAAGCTCGGCCTCCCCAAGACCGTCGCGTACAAGATGGTTGCCGACCGCTACCGCCAGCGGGCCGAGGGCGACGACGGAGAAACAGACTCCGCGAGCCCCTGGCCGGATATGTCCTGACCCGGCTCGACGCCCCGTCAGACATGCCCTGACCGGCCGAAGACGCGTGCCGGCGCCCTACCGACCTATGCCTCACGGCGGGCGACAAGCACCTGAAGTGGGTCCTCCATGACGGTCGCCTATTGGATCGTCGCCGGGCTCCTGGCAGTGCTCTACCTGTACTCAGGTGGGCTCAAGGTGCTTCGGTCCCCAGATCAGCTGCGGCCGATGATGGCCTGGGTCGACGCCATGCCGCTGAGGTTCGTACGAACCATCGGGGTTCTGGAGGTGCTCGGTGCGCTCGGACTGATCCTGCCTCCGCTAACCGGCATCGCACCGGCCCTGGCCCTTGCGGCAGCTATCGGGCTCGTGCTGATCCAGGTCGGCGCGATCTCCCTTCACCTCAGCCGGGGCGAGACCAGGGTGATCCCACTGAACGTCGTCCTCCTCGTCCTCGCCGGCGTCGCGATCTGGCTCGCGACCGTCTGGCTGTAGCGCGCTGCCGCAGCGCGGCACGATCGCCAAGTCCCGCGAGAGGGCTACGCGCCCGAGGTCGGTGTCGCCTGGTCCCGCCCCCGCCCGCGGAGATACCAGGCGATCACCCCGATGATCACCACCACGGCGATGGCGATCGCGGCGGTCCCGATCGGCCCCGACACCTTGGTGTAGTTCGCCCCCACCTCGTACCCGAGGACGGCGAGGAAGGTCACCCAGACCGTGGACCCGAGGAGTGAGAGCCCCGCGAACCACACCGGCTGCATCTTCGCCAGCCCCGCCGGGAACGAGATGTACGTGTGGATGACCGGAAGCATCCGGCCGAAGAAGACCGCGGGCAGGCCGTAGCGTTCGATCCAGCGATCGGCCATGTCGAGATGTCGCGGTGAGATCCCGATGTGCCGCCCCGGGCCGAGGAGCAGCGGGCGGCCGAACTGTCGAGCCAGCGCGTAGGCCAGCAGCGCGCCCAGCCAGTTCCCGGCGATGCCGGCAATGCTCACCAGGACGATGCTGAAGTGGCCGGCCGCCGCGAGCACGCCCGCCACGGGCATGATCACCTCGCTCGGGAAGGGCACGCCGCAGCTGTTGATCAGCATCAGCACGAGCACGATGAACAAGCCCCCGCTCGTCACCCACTGGCCGATCACGCCGCCCACCGCCGGGATTGTGGCCTACGCTGCCGCGAGCATGCGTCGAAAGCTCCGTCCGAGTTCGATCCCGCCGTGGCCGGTGCCCTTCGATTCGTCGGCCGAGCTGGACTGGGGAAACCCCGAGTACGCGCGCCGCCTGCTTCGTGAGCACCTCGACCAGTCCCACGACGGAGCGAGCCGGCGGCGCACGGTGGTCGCCGGGCAGGTGCGTCGGCTGCGGCGGTTGCTTGCGGTCCCCCCGGCCCGGGTCCTCGACGCCGGCTGCGGCCCGGGGCTCTACGCCGTGCCGCTGGCTGGGCTCGGATACTCGGTGACCGGTATCGACGTGAGCGAAGCAGCCCTTCGTCACGCGCGGGGAGCAGCACGCCAGGCCCAACTTCTGGGCAAAGTTCGCTTCGTCAAGGGCGATCTGCGCAGCGTCCCACTGGTGCCGGAGAGCTTCGACGCCGCGCTGCTCGTGTATTTCGTCCTCGAAGCCTTCCCGCGAGCGGAGCAGGCCGAGGTGCTCAGGCGCATCGCGACGGCGCTGACGCCGGACGGAACGCTGATCGCGGAACTGCGCCTCCGACCGGACCAGCCTCCCGGCCGCATCGACTGGTGGGACGTCGTTCCCAACTCGCTGCTCTCCGACCGGCGGCACCTGCTTCTCGGCGATGCCGTTTACGATCAGCGCCGCCATACCTACGTCCTGCGCGAGATCGCGATCCACGATGACGGGGCGGTGTCCGTGCAGCAGACCAGTGGCTGGCTGTGTCCCTTCGGATCCATCCCGCGCCTGTTCGCGCGAGCCGGGCTGCCCAACGTGACCATGTTCGACGGCTGGACCGGGTCGGCGGCGCATGCGCTGTCAGAAACCGTCCTCGTGGTCGCGCGACCCCGGCCGACCCTGACGCCCCGCTGAAGGGTCGGTTCCAGCGGCTACCATTCGTTCCTTCGGTCCGGGAGTCCTGTCTGGAGTTGATTCACCATGCCGACGCCCACACCTGATCGCATCCGCACCGTCGCCGTCGTAGGACACAGCCACGACGGGAAGACGACCCTGTGCGAGGCCCTGCTGCACACCGCCGGAGCGACGCAGCGAATGGGGTCGACGGAGCAGGCCACCTCGCTCTTCGACCACGAGCCCGAGGAGCAACGCCACTCGATGAGCATCGGTCTCTCGGTCGCGCACTGCGATTGGGAGGGAATCCGGGTGAACCTCATCGACGCGCCGGGGTTCCAGGACTTCGCCGGCGAGGTGGTCGAGGGATTGGCGGTCGCGGACGCTGCGGTGCTGGTCGTCGCGGCCACCGGTACGGTGCCGGTCGGAGCGGAGATGGCCTGGGAGATGATCCAGGCGGCCGGTGTCCCCGCGCTGATCGTCGTGAACCGCATGGACAAGGAGAACGCGGCGTACGAGGCGACTGTCGACGCGCTTCGCGAGGCGTTCGCGCGCAAGCCGATCGCGGTTACGGTGCCGATCGGTGCGGCCGACGGGTTCAGCGGCTACATCGATCTCGTCGACGACCGCGCACACGCCTTTGATGATCGCGGCCGCGCGACCGACACTCCCGTCCCGGACGCGTTGAGCTCGGAGATCGAGCGTGCGCACGCCGCCCTCGTCGATGCCGCCGCCGAGAGTGACGACGCGCTGCTTGAGAAGTACCTCGAAGGCACCGAGCTCACCGACGACGAGGTGCGAACGGCTCTTCATGCCGCGACGGCACGCGGGACGCTGGTGCCGATCGTCTGCGCCGCTGCGGCGTCGGAGAAGGGCGCCGGGATGGTGCTCGACAGCATCGTCCGCTACCTTCCCGCGCCGACCGAGCGCACTCGTGTCGCGCTCGATCCCAAGGGCAGCGAGGTAGCGGTGGCGTGCGATCCGGACGGCAAGCTCTGCGCCTTCGTCTTCAAGACGACTGTCGACACCTTCGGCAAGGTCTCGTTCTTCAAGGTGCTCCGCGGCACCATGCGCGGCGACAGCCATCCGATCACGCCTCGCCTGGGTCAGGACGAGCGCTTCGCTCAGCTCGGCCAGCCCAACGGCAAGTCGATCGTGACCGTGACCGAGGTGGTCGCCGGCGACATCGGTGTGGTGACCAAGCTGACCCACACGCAGACCGGTGACACGCTCTGCGCCAAGGACGCGCCGCTCCTGATGCCGCCCCTGCCGTGGCCGGCGGCCACCGCGTCGGCGGCGATCTTCGCTCGGTCGAAGGGCGACGAGGACAAGATCATGAGCGCGCTGTCACGTCTCTGCGAGGAGGACGCGACCTTCTCGACCGACCGTGATCCGGTGACCAACGAGGTCCTCGTCCACGGCCTCGGCGACGTGCACCTCGATGTCGCCCTGGAGCGGATGAAGCGGAAGTTCGGCGTCGATGCCGAGCTGCACCCACCCAAGATTCCGTACCGCGAGACCATCACCGGCACGGCGCGCGTGGGCCACAAGTACAAGAAGCAGTCGGGCGGCGCCGGGCTCTATGGCGACGCGACCATCGAGATCGAGCCGCTGCCTCGCGGTGGCGGCTACGAATGGGAGGACAAGATCTTCGGCGGGTCGATTCCGCACCAGTTCCGGCCGTCGGTCGAGAAGGGCGTCCGCCAGACGATGGAGCAGGGAGCCGTGACCGGGAACCCGATCGTCGACGTCAAGGTGCGTCTCGTCGACGGCTCGACGCACAGCGTCGACGGCAAGGACATCGCGTTTCAGATCGCCGGCGCGATGGCGATGCGAGAAGCCGTGCAGAAGGCCTCGCCGGTCATCCTCGAACCGATCATGGATGTCAGGGTGATCGTGCCCGAGCGGCTCACCGGCGACATCATGGGATTGCTCAACTCGAAGCGCGGGCGCGTCGGGGGCGTGAATCCGATGGGTGACGGGCGTGCGGAGGTCAACGCGCACATTCCGCAGGCCGAGATGTACACATTCCCGGTCGAGCTGCGCGCCATGACGCAGGGCAGGGGCAGGTACTCGATGTCATTCTCGAGCTACGAAGAGGTGCCGGCGCACGTCGCGCAAAAGCTCATCGAGTCACACAGCAAAGAGCATCCGGCAGCATGAGGAGTTAGCACATGGGCGAGACGGTCGAATTCCCCAGCAATGGGCATACCTGTGGCGGATATCTCGCGACGCCACCGAGCGGCCGCGGACCGGGAGTCGTGGTGATCCAGGAGTATTGGGGACTGAACGCGCATGTCCGCGACCTGTGCGATCGATTTGCGGCCGAGGGGTTCGTGGCCCTGGCCCCTGATCTGTACCACGGCAAGGAGACCACGGAGCCGGACGAGGCCGGCAAGCTGCTCATGGAGCTCGACCTCGCCGAGGCTGCGCGCGACATGCTCGGAGCCGGCAGGTGGCTGGCAACGAGCGATCGCACCGCCGGTGACCGCGTCGGCATCGTCGGCTTCTGCATGGGCGGCGCTCTCGCGCTCTACGCCGCGACGCTCAGCGACGTCTTCGCGGCGGTGGTCCCGTTCTACCCGTACATGGGTGTCACCGCCGCCGCCAAGCCCGACGTCACCAAGATCAAGGGCGCGGTGCTCGGGCACTTTGCCGAGAAGGACGGGGCGTACACGCACGAGCAGGTCGAGGACCTGGAGCGTGAGCTTCGCGGCGGAGGTGTCGACGTCGAGTTCTTCTGGTACGCGGGTGCGGACCACGCGTTCTTCAATGACACGCGCCCGGAGGTCTACGACCCGGATGCGGCGCGGCTCGCCTGGGACCGGACTCGAGCCTTTTTCCGGACCCACCTGGCCACCACCGTCGCCCCCGTCTGACCCCGTCGGCGGGGCATTTTCGGCCCGGTCGGCGAGCCATTGGACCCTGCCCCGGCGGGTGGCCCGGCTGAATTCAACTCCAATTCGGCTCCGATGTGGATAGAATGCCCGCAACCTGCCTCCGAGCAGTCGCAGAACAACCCCCACCCCCGGAGGAGCACATGGCCACTGGCTACTGCCTCAAATGCAAGGAACAGCGCGAGATCAAGGGCGCTGAGGCGATCACCATGAAGAACGGCAAACCGGCGACCACCGGCACCTGCCCCGTCTGCGGTACCAAGATCTTCAAGATCGGCAAAGCCGCCTAGCGAATCGTCCGCCCGGCCTCGTCGCATTGGCGTCCGAGGCTGGCGACGCGGACTGGTGACGGGGTGCGGGTGCGCCCCCGCACCACCTCCATGACCTGATCAGCTGATCGCGGTCGCGGGTCAGTTGCTTCCCAGCAACTCCTGCTCGAGGAGATCGAGCGGCAGCGACCCGAGATTGAGCGCTTCCATGTGGAACCGCTTCAGGTCGAATGACGATCCAAGCCGCGCTCGGAGCTGGGCGCGGATGTCGAGCCAGGCTCGCTCGCCGACCTTGTAGCTGATCGCCTGGGCCGGCATCCCGCAGTAGCGATCGAGCTCGCTGCGAGCGAACCCGGGCCCGGCGAAGCCGCAGTACCTGCTGACGAAGGGCAGCGCCGTGGCCCAGTCCCAGACCTGCCCCGGGCAGTATTCCTCGGTCACCGGGATCGGGAGTTGCAGGTGCAGGCCGATGTCCACGATCACGCGCATCGCTCGGAACGCCTGGGACGCGAGCATCCCCAGCAGGTAGTCCGGGCTCTCCAGGTACCCCAGCTCCTGCATCAGCCGCTCGGCGTAGAGCGCCCAGCCCTCGGCGTGGCCGGCATACGTTCCCAGCTGGCGCTGGAAGGTCGTGAGGCGGTCCTGGAAGGTCATGCAGAGCCCTATCTGGAGGTGATGCCCCGGGACACCCTCGTGGTATGCGGTGGTGATCTCCGTCCAGAGGGGATATCGCGTCTGTCCCTTGGCCGGGTACCAGGTCCGCCCCGGCCGGCTGAAGTCCGCCGACGGCGCCGTGTAGTACATCGCTGCGGCGGTACCGGGAGGCGCCTCGCGGCATTCGATTTGGTGCAGCCGCTCGGGGATGTCGAAGTGCTTGCCGTCGAGTTCGGTGATGGTGCGATCGGTGAGGTCCTGGAGATGGGCGAGCAGGTTGGCGATGCCCTCGATGCTCCGGGCGGGGTCATCACGGAGCACCGCCATCGCGCCCTCGAGACCCGCCCCGGGGGCGATCCGCTCGGCGGTCGCGGCCATCTCCGCCTCGATGCGGTGCAGCTCGTCCCAGCCCCAGGCGTAGATCTCCTCGGGGTCGCGGTTCATGCCGAGCCACCGCCGGATGCCGATGGCGTACAGGTCGCGCCCGACGGCGTCCGTTGCAGGCGCAAGCGGTGCGTACTCCTCGCGCAGGAAGCGCGCCATCGCCGCATATGCCTCGGTGGCCAGCCGGGCGCCCTCCTGGAGCCTCGCGGCGAGCGCCTCGTCGTGCGGTCGCTCGGCGGCGAGACCTGCGAAGTACGGCACCTCGGTGCCGTCGAGGCCGCCAAGCGTCGACGCCTGGTCTGCGCAGACCAGGGCCTGCCGGCGCGCCGCGATCTGTCCGGTCGCTAGCCCGTGCCGGAGCGACGTGGTGAACCCGGCGAGCGAGTCGGGAACCCGGCTCATCCGGGTGGCAATCCGCTCCCAGTCTTCGGGTGTGTCGCGAGGGCAGAGGTCGAACGCCATCCGAATGAACGAGATCGGCGAGTCGAAGTTGGAGAGCTGGCGCCACGGGGCGCCCGCCTGATATCCCTCTAGACCCGCACCGAGACGATCGCGCATGACCGCCGCGGCGATGCGATCCGCGTCGTCCTCGACAGGTGCGTGGCCGAGCGCGCCGAGGGTCCGGCGGTCGAGGTCGACCTGCGCCTCGACACCCGCCGGGGAGTAGTCGGTCACCTCGTCGTCGTGTCCCGCGATCCCGAGGCCGGTTGCTGTGAACGGATCGAGCCGGCAGAGGTCGTCGACGTACGAGTCGGCGAGACGAAAGACCTCGGTCACGCTTCGAGGGCAACCACCGCGCCGACTCCGGCGATCGAGGCGACCCGGTCGCCGTCGTCGAGCCGCATGATGATCACGCCCCGGGTCTGACGCCCGGAGATGCGGACCTGCTCGAGCGGGATGCGGATCACCTGCCCAGACGTCGAGATCACCATCAGCTCCTCGGACAGGTCCTCGACGACACGCATCCCGACGATCTCGCCGATCTTCGGGATCGCGGTCTGATCGACCGTGTACACGCCCTGGATGTTGCGGCTCTTGACCGGGTAATCACTCATCGGCGTGAGCTTGCCGAAGCCGTTCTCG
>Ga0182024_10026472_pt1 | contig 10190 bp, 9 predicted proteins | sample P32metaG_FD_120480 | JGI IMG/M metagenome (GOLD analysis project Ga0182024, IMG submission 120480) | Permafrost microbial communities from Stordalen Mire, Sweden - P3-2 metaG (Illumina Assembly) | ecosystem: Environmental > Terrestrial > Soil > Wetlands > Permafrost | place: Sweden: Stordalen...
GCGTAGACATCGCCGTCGTAGTTGTAGACCAGGACATTCCAAGCCTCGCCTGCAGGCGATTGCATATCGACGTACCGAGTCCCGTGCGGAGTCAGTATCTTTGTGAGCAGAATCTGCGTATACACTTCAGCAATGCGGTACCCGCCTTGATTGACTTTCAAGATGTGCGCTAGGCCCTTCTTGTAAAACTCAAGAAAGCGCCCCATCTCGTACCCGGTGCGATGGTGCGTCTTCACTGCAAATCCATAGGGGCTGATCGGTCTGAGGAAAATTGAATGGAACTCTCTGCGCACATATTCATCGACGATTTCCGTGGCATAGTCGAGTGAGGCTGCCGTTGTCGTCATCAGCGCGGCAACATTTTCCATGCCGAGAATCGAACGACTCCGTTCGATTCCCTCAATGGCCTTTTCATAGCTATTGTGGCCGGGACGAGGTCTGTTCTTGTTGTGCAGGAATGCGGGGCCGTCGAGCGATGTGGAGACCTTCACACCTTCGTCACGGAAATATTTCAAGATATCATCGGTGACGCAAGCTAGGTTCGTACAGACGACGATATCAAGGTCTTTCCCTCTCTCGATGGCCGTTTTTTTGGCCCTTGGAATGATGTGTTGAATTACGTCAAAGGCGAGCAATGGCTCTCCCCCCTGGAATTCGAGCGTAACTGCGGGGGAAGGGCTGTCCATCATCAAACTGACGGCACGATCTGCGGTGGCGGTGCTCATATCGAATTCACCGCGAGTCGCTGTCTGTCGGGATACCTGGCAATAGTCGCAGGAATGCTCGCAGCGAAGAGTCACAACGAAGATGTGAAGCTTAGTGCCGCCGCAAATGTGGTCAAACTTCGTCCGCACCTTTGTGGCTAAGATGTCGAGCAGCGAGGACGATGATGCATCGAAAACAAAATGCTTCGCTTTGAGGTCCTGGTAAAGCTCTGAATTCGTATCGAACTGATCGTCCGTGAGGGTTTGGACTGTTCCGGTTGGAACGAAGAGGAATTCACCGGCCTCGTTTACCAAAAGCTCTTTTCCGCTCAATCGGGTGAATCGGAATGGGAGCAGATGAAAGCCTGCTATTGCGGGAGCAAATCGTTCCAGCGGATAGAATGCGCGGGACATAGGTGATCTTTCGTCAACGTTAAGAGTTGCTCAGAATCTTGAACATGCCGTCCGGCTTCATTTCCTCGACTCTGTCTCCGAAGATGCCCTCAGGCTGATCCTCCAAAACGCCAGATTCCGAGAACGCTTTCGCAAGAAGGAGGTCACGGATGCCGGAAGTCTTGGATTCGATCTTCTCGCGTAGCGCGAAGTCCATTGCACTTGTAGTGAAGGCGTCTTTGGCCGATGCAAGGTCGGAGGCAGTTGAGGGACCTCGAGGTGTCAAGATCACATCCGCAGTGTGTTCGGTTCGATTGCGTATCTCGCAGACGAAATCTCTTGAGAACCAGTAACACGCCTTGAGCAACGCCTCAGCGCTAATGATGGCAAGATTCACTTCCACCACCGCATGGCCGGCATCTAGCATTCCTGAGTTTCCGGACTCCTCCATCGTCAATATGCGCTGGAAGAGTGCGATGAGTGAGAGGAATGCGACGAATGCGACGAGTGCGACGAATGTGAGGAGTGTTGCGCAATCATCTTGAAGCCGTCATTTTGCTGCTTCAGGATGAGTTTTGGAGCCAAAGGTTTAAGGCCCGCAGCGCTTGGCGAAGAAACAGTGTTTGCGTCCGGGGGTACAGCAGCAGTAAAGGTTGAAGCATTCACACCCGTTGCGGCAATCGCGCCACCTACGAGAACGGCCAACTTGCCCGCTATGCCACTCAGAAACAACTTCTTGTCGTCCCGCATCCCAACCCCCATCAAGTCAACAAAGCTGGATCGCACAAATTATATACCCGGCCTGGCCCCATCGCCTATTATTCTTGCCTTGCACGCCATGCCAATGCGCCCCGTGACCTAAGGGATGCTCAAAAAACCAGATCGAAGTCCATAACCATATGACCTGTAAAGACTTGCATCAAATGCAGGACGTGCACGCGAGGATCCAATGCTCTCTTGGTTAATGCAATCGGACGGGCTCGTGGTCGTGAAAGCGCTTTTCTGGGGAAGCGCCCTTGCGTCACTCGGCTGCCTTTTGGTTGACCAATACCTACACTTGCTCCTGAAGGCTCATTGGAGGCTAATTCTCTTCTGTATCGCCCTGGTGTTGCTCTGGCGTATTCCAATGGATGGGGGATATTTCCACGGGACGGAATACGAGGACTCATATGTTTATACGGTTGCCGCCCGTCAGATGGCCGAAGGTTTTCAAGTAGTGCCGACCGGACCCACCCTTCCGTACTCAATAAATGTATGCGCCGTGGGCAGCCTGACTGCGTGCAAACAATCCGACAACTTTCCAGAGCACCTAATCGGATATCCGTATGTCCTCTCAGTTTCATCCAACATCGGCGGATACAGAGCGTCCATTGGCTCGGTATTGAATATTGTGTGCGCGTGCTTCGCGGACATTCTCATTTTTCTTCTGTGCATGGTCATTGCTCACGATGTGGTCGTTGCCGTCAGCGCGGCGGTAATCTTTGCGATTACACCCGTATTCGCGGTGTGGGGGCTTGAAACATCAGCCGAGCCGATCTCGAACGGTTGCATGAGTCTGGTGCTATGGCTTTGCTTGCGTTACGCGTTCGCACAGCCAGAGCGAACGAACCGCTGGAACGCATTCCTGACATGGTGCGCATTTACCGCGATGTTACTCTTCTCCCTCACCGTGAAACGTGAGAACATCCTTCTGGTGGTTTTCTTGCCGGTGATCGTCTTCATCGTGCTGATCATGCGAAAGCGCGAGCTGGGCTCCTCTCTTCGCAGCTTCTGGTGGGTCGTGCTCAGCGCTGCACTTGGTCTCATTTTTAGCCAACAGTTGAGAATCCTTCAAACTATGAGCGGCGAGACCGCGCTCTTAAACAAGTTTCCCATTAGTCGCTCCGAAGCGATCGAGCTTCTACCCGTATTCCTGCGTTCGTTCTTTACTGTTCAGTGGTACGGTGGAGCGGCAATTCTTGTACTTATTGGAGCGGTGATCGCATGGCGTCGAAAAGCCCTTGAACTCTTTCCGCTCTTCTTGTTTGTTGCATACGTGCTGCTCTATGCATTTCATATCCGCAGCTACTATGAGATGCAATCGGGCAGCACGGATTCTCGTAACGCGCTGCGCTTCTCAATGAGCCTCATGACTGTGTGGTCCATTTTGGCGGGTCTCGGGGCAGCGTCCTTGCTCGGATGGGTCAGGCGCACTCGTATCTGGGAGAAGCACAGGGTCCTGGCCAATTGGCTTGCAGCATGTGCGGCGGCGGTTGTTCTCGCAGTTAGTTTCTACGCGACTAAATCCTTCCGGAATGACGTGGTGGAAGATGAATTCCGAATGAGGATCGAGCCCTCGCTCACAGCGGCAAGGATTGCCTCCCGTAATGTCACCAAGGAAACCTACATTCTCACGTTGGAGCCCCTCATTCCACAAATGTATGCCGAACCGAGTATCGATGTTCTAAGCCTTGATGATCTCGATGGCGAGGTAATGGAAAAGATCGGATTCCCAGGGGGTGCCGCGGACGTGCTGTATGTAGATGAAGAAATACATCGGAGTCCTGCGGATGTCGAAAGGTACGGGAGCCAACTAGAGTTTCTAAATCCATTCCACCGCAGTACACTGACCAGCAATCCAGGCTTTTCTGTCGTCAGGATAGTCGCCATTCCTGTCGATCATCCTGCCCAGTAATGTTCATCCAACAGCCTGCTCCACGCGCCAGAAAGTGGGACAAGCGTCTGATTCTGCTGCCACGTCAATCCGCCGGCATGAGAAAGCGTATCGTAAGCCCACCGCGTTATCCGTGCCGTGGTGGAGAGATTGTGGAGTACCCCCAAGCTGGAAAACTCCCGTCCAAGTGATTCTCCATGCATTCGGTTTCGGTCTGCCCATGCAGCCAGGTGATCTTCGGATGCCAGGCGATCCCGCTTTGCCGAGTTACAGTCAGAGTGAGAAAGAACGAAGTTGTGTCCGAGGTCCAGTTGGTAGAGGGTCCATGGAATGAAGTGATCGACGTGCGGTTGTCCTCGCATTTGCAGCCCGCAGTAGAAGCACAGCCCGTGTTGCAAGTCCTGTAAGGGTGCTCGAACGAGAGCGAGGCTGGCACGCTCTGTTCCAAAGAGAAACTCATGGAGATCGGCTACGTCGCCGATGATTGAGAGATTCCGCTCTCTGACCCAGCGGGTCCAAGCTGCTTGCACGAGCTCGCTTATGAGTCCGTGGAAACGGCGGAGGCAATAGGCCACGCCGGGGTACAACAGGATCGTGGACGGGGCGACGGCGTGTGGCTGATCATAGAGAAATGCGAGCGACCCTCGACCGACGTTCTGTAGATAACGCAACGGCATTGAACGGATCGTTTGTGCAACCCCGTTCATCAGAACCTGCCACTGTACTCTGTCCTTTTTCGCCGCGGCGAGATGCTCACCATGAGTCTCACGTGCCCGCTGTAAGAGGGTGACGACGACGGGCGGACTTCCGGTGTTCTGCCGAAGTGTGGACTTACCCAGGAACGGCATCGACTGTCGCCAGTAGTACTCCACAAACTTCTCAGCCATCTGGTGCGCACTGAGAGCCAGCGCGTCCCCTGAGCCATCTCCCAGTTCGACTGCCAGGTCAGCGAGGGCCATCAGGAGTGCGAATTTATATGTTGCCGCGAACTGGCCTTCGCTCAGCAAGCGCTGAACATTCAAGAGGAATCGAACCTGGTCTTCTGCGGTCGGCACCATGTTCATGATTCCCAGTACTGCGCCTTTTCTGGAAACAGTTTCCGGATGCCGCCCTTAGGGTCAGGCGAATCACCAACGCGGCGAGGGATGACATGGATGTGGGCATGTCCTATGGTTTGTCCCGCCGCTGCCCCGTCGTTGACGGCAATATTAAACCCGTCCGGGGCATACCAATGCGTCAATAAACTGCGGGCTGCAGAGGCGAGTTCCCAAAGGGCCGACTGGTCTTCTGCTGAAAGCTGGTAAAGGCTCTCCACATGTTCACGCGGGACTACAAGCGTGTGTCCTTCCGTAACCGGGAAGCTGTCGAAAAACGCGATGGCGACATCAGAGGTCAGGAGTACTCTCTTTGGATCGATCGCGCAGAATGGGCATTCGGGCATGGCGACACTATCGTCTCAGCGTTGCCCCCTGGGTGGCAAGCGACGCTCCCAGCTGGGAGGGTAATTCTCTACAAGGAACACAAGGCTTTCATATACGGACAAATCATTGCCAGATCGTGAATACCCAACCTTGACAGCTCAGGGGCCTTGAAATTGCACAGGCGCGGGGGCTTAATTAAACTCCACACGTTTGCGGCTACCTCCTGTAGAATCTCAGCATTATGATCGACCCCCGGTACAGCACACTACAGGGCCTCTTCGCTGATAGAGTATTTCGAATCCCTGTGTATCAGCGGTTCTATAGTTGGAAACGAAAACAGAGAGAGGACCTGTTCGGCGACCTCAAAAAACTTGTGCAGACAGCGCCGGATCAGCACCATTTCATGGCTACTGTCGTCTGTCATAAAACCGCGGAAATCAATGCGATCGGCACCGCGCAGTACAGACTCTACGACATCGTTGACGGCCAGCAAAGACTGACAACACTGATCCTGATGCTCAAGTGCATTGAGCTCGACCTCCCCGAAGGGGCCGAGGACAGAATAGAACTCGCAAGAATCCTCGTGAAACGAGACGGGCACTTAATACTGTTGCAAACGAATAATCTCAATCAGCATATTTTCAATCGATTCATACGGGAAGGCACGATTCCTGCGCCCAATGAACTACAGAACCATTCGGACCAAAATCTGGCTGACGCAATTTCGGATTGCCAGAAGTTCCTCCCCGTTTGGAAATCGACAAGACAGTCCATCGAACTCATGAGGCTTATCTTGCATCGCCTCGGATTCGTTGTCTATGACACGGAAGATGGTCGCGTCGTTTACACGCTCTTCGAAGTCCTCAACAGCAGGGGTCTCGCCGTGGATTGGCTCGACAAGACGAAGAGCGTACTGATGGGAAAAGCATACGAGTTGGCTGCTACTCCAGCCGCACAACAAGCAGAAATTGAGTCACTCCAAAGTATCTGGGGAAAAATCTATGGAGAAATTGCAAAGCAAGACATCCCAGGCGACGAAATCCTTCGAATTACAGCAACCCTCTTCTACGGCCCCGGCCACGGAAAGCCACGCTCGGCAGACGAATCGCTTGAGTTGTTGCGCAAAACGTGCGAACGCCCCAACAGCCCAACGCAAGTTTCAGAACGCCTTCTCAGTGTTGCGACAAAGCTCGGAGAGCTTTACGGAGATGTCCAACTCGGTGCGGTCACCGATATTCTTCAGGCTAGACTTTTGGCAGTCGCCATTAAGTCGGCTGCGGGCGTAAATGAAGATGAAAGGAAGAAGCTCTTAGCACAATGGGAGAGAGTTAGCTTCCGAATCTTCGGCCTATTCGGGCGGGATTCACGAACGAAAGTCGGTGAGTATGTCCGAATCGGCTTTCGGATCATGACAAATGACATCGAGGTCAGGACCTACAACCAAATGATGGGTGAGCTGCACAATCTGGGTAGCGATTTTCCGATTGAGACGGCGATTAAAGATGGTTTGGTAGGACAGGACTTCTACGATTCACCCGAAGCCTGTCGATATCTCCTTTGGAATTTCGAAGAACACCTGACAAATACCTCCGGCCCAGGTGCGACGTTCGATGAGCACGAAAGGGCGGCAATTTGGAGAGAACGAGCGTCCGACTCAATTGAACACATCTTTCCTCAGACGCCTGGTCCTGGCTGGGAAGGAAAGATGCAAATCCCTGGCCAGCTTGAGGAACCAGTGGAACGCAACGTAGGTAGAATAGGGAATTTGATTCTGTTGCCCACCGTCCTAAATTCCGAGGCCAAAGCCCGACCCTTCAATGAAAAAAAGACTTTGTATGCGAGGCACCAGCTTAGAATGGTCGCCGACATCACGGCCAAGGATGACTGGGACTTTCAATCAATCCTTGAGCGAGAAACGAAAATTGCGAATTGGGCCAAGACTAGATGGAATGACATTTAGGTCTAGGACTGGCGAACCTAACTTAGAGCTCATTTCCTGCCGTTCTTGCGAACCCGTCGTCTAATCGCAATATCCAGTTGCCTATTTGCACGATGCCCGACAACTCATATCAAGGCCAGCGTGATCGCTCCGCAGGCGCTTCCCGCGCCGCTGGTCTTGCGAGTGGCCTTGAGTGACCTGCGCTCACGCCGCCGTGTTCGCCCCGATCTTCCCTTCAGCCGGCGTCCGAACTGAGGCAACGAACCCCGCCGCCAAGAGCGCCCCCGAACCATAGAACCAAAGAATCGAATGCTCGGCCCCATGTCTTCAACAAACGGCAATAGTTGACCGTCCGCACCGGGTTTTTTCGGCTTCGCCCGCGAGGTTCCGGCGGACTTTTTGAGCTGAGGCGCGATCTCCTTTTTTGGTCACAATCAACTCGGCCATCATGGAGGCCTCAAGAACGTTCTCGCCCTGCGGCGGCGGCGCAAATTCTTCCGCTGCGCTTTGCGGATCCCTCTCCCCAAACAAGTTGTGGTCCCTCTCCGCAAAAGACTTTGCTTGGCACTTGGGAGTTCACTGCGCCCCATGTCCGTTCCGGCAGTATGTCCCGATTCACTCGCGACCAAATTTAAAAGGAGATACATCATGTCCAGCTACAAAAACAACGTCCACCTCGAAGGCAACCTCGGCAAAGACGCCGAAAAGAAGTCCACCCCGAACGGCGATGTGGTCAACTTCAGCATCGCCGTCAACGAGCAGTGGGAAGACACGGACGGCGCCGAGCACAAAAACACTGATTGGTTCCAGATTCAGGTTTGGGGACCGTTGTCGAAGTTCGCCGCCACCCTCAAGGCCGGAACGCCGGTGATCGTTGAAGGCAAGATCAAGCCCGAGACGTACACGGCAGACGGCGTGGAGCACAAGACTTTTTCTATCAAGGCCGACTACATCCGCAAGATCGACTACTCGGCACCGAACGAAGCCAGCGATACCAAGGCGGCCAAGCCCGCCGAGAAAGCCAAGTAGCATTCGCGCAATCTGGAGGCGGCTCTTCGGAGCCGCCTTTTCTATGGTCGCTGATCGACCAGCACCGGCTCAACACCTTCGCCACCCTTAGCTTTCTTGTAACCAGACACCGACCCGAAACCAAAGAGATTGCATTATTTCCTCGACAGCATGACTGCACGTTCATTGAGTGTCTCAGCTATGCGTAAATCCAGAATCCATTCCGGCCACAACAGCGTTTTCCATCGCGAATCACTCCGGAGTCAAAAGATGACCCGTTTTGTTTTCATTCTCTAAAATGGGAGCGTAGTGAACTCAACGAGATCATTATCGTTCCAATGGAGGGAATGTGGCCGCTGCTGTATGCTGGCGCTATATTGAAGACGAATATCTCACGAGAATCGTCCAGGATCGTGGTCGGGTTGCCGAATGCTCACTCTGCGAGCAGGGCGATGAAAAAGCATTCTCTCCCGATGATTTTTCTGACGTACTGGATCTCCGCCACCGAGTCAACAATCCACGAGGTCAGCGCGCTGACGCTGAATTGTCGTATTCGCGGTAGGTGAAGCTACCGAATTCTGAGTCTGTACCGGAGGAGCCATCATGCGTATCTTTGCAGATGAATCAGGATCGTTTTCATGGAGTACACCGGAGATTTCTCTGATAGTGGCTCTAGTGATTCCCGATGGTGCGATGGACGGCCTAGCATCTCGATTTCTCACCTGGAAGAGTTCGATTATTGGAGAGAGCGCCCGTGAGTTGAAAGGCAGTGAGCTGGATTCCGCGCAACTACTATCGTTCGTTCAGAAGGTCTTGCCGAGTTCCGAACGTACCCCCTTTCTGACTGTTGTTGGGGCCGATACGTCACAGACTCAGAAGAGTCATGTGACGATGGCGAAAGATCAACTCTCTGAGCAATACGCCCATGCTGCGCGTCTTCTGCTTGAACTTAATCCACCCAACAAATCCTCGGCCCAGAAATATACAGAGTTATCGGGATGGACGAAGAAGCGTAGCGCGGTCAATTTCCTTTGGATTGTTACTGCGGAGAGGACAATCGCTGAAGTTATACAACTGATGATTTGCGCCTTTCTGGAGGAAGAGTACGATAAGGAATTCGAGAATATCGAGATAGCCATCGACAGGTCATTTATCAAAGAGCCTGGCCCAATCAATTTCTGGTTGGAGTACCATCGCATAGCACACCTTAATCGGGCGTATACAGGTCAAGCCCTCCTTGTTCCACGAGAATGGAAACTCCGCAATCATCCTTATCATCGCAAATACCGAAAGGAAACGGGGATCACAGATTTCAGCGACCTGTTGCGGAATCATATGAACTTCGTGGATTCCAAAACCTCCATCGGGATTCAGGTGGCTGATATTTGCGCTCAAATATGCAAGAGATTCCATCGTGGAAATACTGGTCTCGAAGCATATGGACTTTTGCAAAACCGGATCGTAGGACGCGATGGTATCAAATTGCTGTTGGTGCATTTCGATCAAACGAGCGCCTTTCAAGACAAACCTGGAGACCACGTCAATCTGCGTACAACAGAAGAACAGATTCTTCAGATCAAAGGCGTCGCGGCTCATTCGCAGCAGGACTCAGAATAGTAGATGCGCTATAGTTGGGTTCGGCTTCCTGAAGCGCAACGAATGATCGTCATATCGCTCTTCCTCACATACCTTCATAATCTCTTCCCGTTTCAGTAAGGGCTCCTGCCCTACGCTCCAGGCGCGCCGCAGTGAAAAACGCCACGTCTTGCGCTACCCCTCTAGCGGACCTGTGTCCTGTCCGCAACGCCTGCCCTAGCCGAACAGAAACAGCAAAAACCCTTCCTAAGGGGCTCTGCCCGCTCGCGCCCGCAAGGGGTTTCCCCAGTCTTCCGCACTGCGCTGCGCTTTGTTTGTGCAGACCAAGGGGCTTTCCACTCCCGCTGCGCTCCGTTCCAAGCCCTGGGTGATTCCCCTCCCCTTGCAGTTGCTACCCCCGCAGGCGTGGGCCTGGGCCAAGGCGTTGTTGTGTGAACAACAACAGCACGGCCATTTAAGAGCAACAACAAAGGAGA
>Ga0182024_10026473_pt1 | contig 10190 bp, 10 predicted proteins | sample P32metaG_FD_120480 | JGI IMG/M metagenome (GOLD analysis project Ga0182024, IMG submission 120480) | Permafrost microbial communities from Stordalen Mire, Sweden - P3-2 metaG (Illumina Assembly) | ecosystem: Environmental > Terrestrial > Soil > Wetlands > Permafrost | place: Sweden: Stordalen...
ACCGTCAGTTCGATGGACTTTTCCGCCGGCTGGATTTTTTCGATGACGCCGGCTTCTTCAACAATTCCCGTGAACATGGAACGATTCTAATGGCGAAGCGGGACTTCGTCGAGCCGCGTTTAGTCCGTCCGAGCCGTCATCAGCAAATCTTCGCCCAGCTTTCGCCATTGGACTTCGCGCAGCCGGACGGCCTCGCTCAGACTGCCTGCGCCTTCTCCCGCAACCGCCTTGCGAGAATCGCGCCCGCCCAGGATTTTTGGCGCGTAGAAAAATGCGATCCGCTGCGCAAAACCGCTGAGCAGAAACGACGCGTTCACTTCGCCGCCTCCTTCGACCAGAAGGCTCGTGACATTTTCCGCGCCGAGCTTTTTCAACAGCCATGGCAAATCAATTGCGGATTGCGGATTGCGGATTGCGGATTTCTTTGCCGGCGCGACGATGACATTCACTTTTTTTGCCAAGGCCGCGACTCGTTTTTTCGGTGCCAGTTTGCCGACTACAATCGTCGTCAGTGCCGCAAATTCATCGCTCACCACTTTCGCGTCCAACGGTGTCCGCGCCAGTGAATCCAAGATAATCCGGCGGAGCCGCAAATTTTTATTCTGACTTCTGAATGTCAGACTCGGATCATCCGCCAGAACGGTGTTGATGCCGACGAGAATTGCATCCGCGCCATGCCGCAATTTCATTCCACACGCACGCGATTCTTCGCCGGTGATCCATTTTGATTCGCCGCTGGCCGTGGCAATTTTCCCGTCCAGCGTCATCGCGGCTTTGACCGTGACGAACGGCGTGCGGTGGACAATCCAGTGGTTGAAGGCTTCGTTCAGCTTCGCGCATTCGTCGCCCAAAATTCCGTGAACGATTTCTATTCCCGCGCGCCGCAGAATCTCAAAGCCATTTCCGGCGTGTTTTGGATTCGGGTCGGTCGAGCCGATGACGACCTTTTTTATTCCGGCGGAAATAATTGCATCTGTGCAAGGCGGCGTGCGGCCGTGCGTGCAACACGGTTCCAAGGTGACATAAAGTGTCGCGCCGCGTGGCGAGTGGCCTCGTTTCTGCGCGTCGCGGAGCGCCTCGATTTCCGCGTGCGGCATGCCAGCACGCCGGTGCCAGCCGCGTCCGATGATTTGGCCGTCCTTCTCCAGCACCGCGCCGACCATCGGGTTCGGCGAGGTCGCGCCAAAACCTTTTCGCGCCAGGCACCAGGCCTCGCGCATGAAGCGGGAGTCCGTCTCATATGCGGTTCGTGCGCGCGCGTTGCCGGCCGGGTTGAAGTGATGGATTTTCCCGTTCAAGAGTCAATTCGCGGGCGGATTATTTTTTAACTGGCGCAACAGAAAATATTCGTTGAACGGCTGGTCATCGGTGACCTGTGTTTTTGGATCGGGATCAAGGTAATCAACAATCGGAAATCCGTTGGTGACGACCAGTCGAAGATAGGCGGTTGCGTCCTGCGACGGCGACCATTCCGTCAAATCTTTTTTTGCAGATTCGGGCATGCGCGCGGCCAGTTTTTCCGCGTCCAGCGGCCCGATGGGTTCCATTGAGGCAATCAAATGCAGCCCCCACCCTTCCACGGAAATGAATGGGCGCACGTAGGGGAAAGATTCATGGATGGATCGAAGCACGGCGCGTGATGTCTTGTCCTCCCCGCCGGGAAACCACATCTGCAAAATTCCGCCGGGGTTGAGGTGCTGCCGGGCCAGCGCATAAAATTCCGTGGAAAAGAGAAGGCTGGAACCGGCGGCCTCGACCGGCGGCGGCGGGTCAACGACGATGACGTCGAATTTTTTTGCGGTGCGCTTGAGGTAGCGCCTGCCGTCATCAATGATGATGTGCGCGTTGGGGTCGTTGACGCAACGCGCGGCGTCCGCGTGGTAAAATCCAAAAGCCTTGGTCACGCTGGGCACAAGTTCCACGGCCGTCGTGTCAATGTTCCAGCTCAAGGCCGAGCGAAAAGTCGTTCCCATGCCGAAACAGATGACCAGCGCCGATTTGGGCGGGTCTTTATGGAAGGCCAGCGGCAGGTGCGCTATGAACTTGGTTATTGGCGTCAGCCTTGTCATGCCAATGCCATTGACCAAAAGCCATTTGCCACCACCTTCACCAAAGGAAGCCACCGAGGCCGTGTAATCGCGCCGCACGGTCGTGTCATGGAAGGTTTTGAACAACATCCCTTCAAAATCTTCCGAGAAGAACGATGACCAGACAAGCGCCAGTCCGATGGCCAGTCCCAACCCCAGACGGGGCAATAGAGACAAAGATTTGCGAAGCATAAATCCAGCCGCGATAAACGGCAGGGTGAGCAAAATCAATGAATAACGTTCGCTGAACCGGGGCAATAAAATATAACAGGCAAACAGCGGGCCGAGAATGCAGCCCAAAACATTTATGGCGTAAGCCTGCCCGGCGCGTCTCGGCTGGCCTGCTGCAAATTCGTCCACCAGCCCCGGCGTCAAATATCCCAGCAAGGCGCAAAACGGACAAATGCTGCCCATCAAAATAATCGCGCTCTTCAAATCCAGGTCAGCTGTCCAGTAGGTGGCCATCACAAACCTGGGATTGTTCGCCAGCACCGGCAGAAACGCCGTGAGCGCCAGAGCGAAAATTAATTTCGCCGGGGAAAGACGCCGGTTCTTCCGCAAATCCAGGCGATACGCCCACGAGCCCAAAAAGGTCGCCCCCAGATATGTGAAGACAATCATGGCGAAGGAATACACCTGCGTCTTCAACACCGGCGCAAACGCGCGCGACCAGATCACCTCCATAGCCATCGCCACAAAACCCGTCGAGAACAGGATTGTTTTTGTCATCCCACCCGCGCGATTCTGCGGCTGCAACAATTCGTCAGGCGCAGCCGGAAGCTCCGTATTTTCCGAAGGGCTGGCGGCGGGACGCGGCATCCAGCCCAAACAACCACTGATAAAGGCAATGGTGAAATTTCCCGCAGCCGCCAGCCATAGCGTGTGACGAAATCCCAAAAGTTCGATCCAGACGACCGCCGTCAGAAAAGTTCCGCACATCGCCCCCAGCACGTTGGCCAGATACAAAAAGCTGAAGCTCCCCGTGTTTTCAGAATCCTGTTCACGGACATAGGCCATCATGAATGAAAACGTCGCGCCCATGCACACGCACCACGGCAGGATGGACACCGCCAGCACCAGCGCCGAAAGCGAAAGATACCCGAACGAATCCGTCTCCCCGCTCGCCAGCAAAACTCGTTCGCCGATGGAAAACAATTTGGGCACCGCAAATGCGCCCAGCCCGATCAGCAGTTCCGCGCCCGCATAAAAATATACGGCGGAAACCCCGGTCTTCCTCACAAACACGGCGATGAATCGCCCGCCAGCCCACGAACCCACCGCCAACCCCAGCATGAAGACCGACAGCACCACCGACAGCACCGGCGTGATGATGCCGAACGAAGCAAACGCCATGCGCGTCCACACCACCTGATAAACGAGGCTGGAAAAGCCGGACAAGAAGAAGAGAAAAAATAAAACGCGCCGCGTGAATCGGTTCATGCGCCCGACTGTGTAGCCGCTGAAACCTCTTTGGACAAGTTTCAAAATCCGACTGCACACCGTTCAGGCGGGATAGGCCAGCTTCCACCAATTCCCCGGTAGTATCCTAAAGTTTGTGTTTGGGTCGGGTTATTGGTTTTTGTCCCTTTAAGCGGCCCAAGAAGTAATCCCATGACGCCGTGGTCTAATATGAGGATAGGCTGCAAAGCGTTTTTCACTTTTCCCTGCTGGAAATTATTTCACACTGCCCACGGGACAGTTTTATTTCCACCGGCGCGCAGAATTTAGAGCCGCAATGAAAAGGCAGCTTTGGTATCTGCCGGGGGCAGTTAAAACACCTCGGCCTTGAGGCCGCTGATTTCCCGGACTTGCTGCGCGATATACGCGAGCGATTTCAACGACAGATGCCCGCACTTGGAATTCGCCGATGGCCTCGTGGCCGAATAAATCTGCACAAGCGGGATTTGCGCGCCCGCGCGTTTCAGTTCGTTCAGCCGCTGCGCGAATTGATGGACATCCCAGTCGGACGGGTCCTCATCGTTCAGCGTCCGGAAGAGGCTCTGGATGACCACCGGCCTCAGCCGCGCGACCAAAAGGATGTTCTCCAGGATTTTCTCAAGCGAGCATTCCGGGCGGTTCACCTCTTCCATGTAGCTTTGCGTTCCGGCGTCCAGCTTGGCCCAGATTTCGTCCTGATGCGTGAACATTTTCAAACCCTCCTGCACCTGCGGCAGGTGCAGGCCCGTCGCGTTGGTGATCAGCACGATCTTGAAGAATGGAAAGCGGCCCAGCGCGCGGACGTGGATCACGGTGCGGAGTGCGTCTAGAAAATTCGGGCAAAGCGTCGGCTCGCCGTCCCCGCTCAAGGCGACTTGCCGCAGTTCAAGCAGTTCCTTCGGCGTCGTGCGATAGGGCTGGAAGCCGCGCATCGCCCCGGTGGCAACCGTGCCCAGCGTGCGCAGCAGTTCGGCGGAGAGCAGGTCCACGTCGAGGGTTTTTTGCAGCGGCGGCTTGGTGCGGTCCACCTCGCAATACTCGCAGTTGAAATTGCAGTGCTTGTCCGGGTTCATGTTCACGCCGATGGACAGGCCGCGCGCGCGCGGCGACACGACCACATAGACAAAATGGTTGCCCAAAAACTCGCGCGGGGTGGAAAAGACCGCATGGGTTAAATCATGCGTGCGGGAATTTTTGACCGCCGCGTGGAGATGTTCTTGTGTTTCAGCGTGCATGGAGCGATGCCCTTTCATTGAACGAAGCGCCCGCAGGCCGCGCGGCCGCATTTCGTTCCGGCGCGGGAGCGCGAGGTTCGGCGCGCTCCAGCCTGCACGCTTCCTCCGCATTAAACGCGGCCATTTCCTTCGCCATCATGACCGAGATCATGAACAGCCCGAAAAAAACCGCGCCCGCCGGCAGCACCACCGTCCACGACGGGTTGAGGTTGAAGCGGCCGAAATCAATGACGCCGCCCGCGATAAATCCCGCCGCCGAAATTGCCAGCAAAGTTTTGGATAAAAATGTCATGGTCGTTCGCACAAATCGCCTGATGAACCATTCTTCAGGCAAGTATAGAATGCGCGAAAGCCCGGTGCCGTGCTCCCCGGTTATTGCCGGATGCCAATCTTTTTTTGCCGGGGTGCCGGAGCGATTTTTGAAGCAAATGGAAGCCGTTTCGGACCGGAAACCGGAAGAAGGGTGGACTGCGTGCTATATCAATTGCGCCGCAATCTGCTCTCCGAGCAATGCCGCCCCGGCAATCGGACGTTTTCCCTCGGCGCGTTTCGCCTGGTCATCGCGAAACGAAACCGCCCGCATGAAAATTTTGTCGCCGGTGATTTCCGCGTATGCGCCCACCGGACTCTGGCAGCCGCCGCCCATCGCGCGCAAGAACGCCCGCTCCGCCGTGACACAATGAAACGTGTTGAAATGGTTCAGCCGCTCGCAAATCTTCGCGATGCGCTCGTCGTCCGCGCGGATTTCGATGCCGATAGCGCCCTGCCCGACGCACGGCAGCATCACGTCCACATCCAGAATTGTCGCCAGCAGACCTTCCGGCACGGCGTCGCCTAAAATTTTTCCGTCCGGCTTGATTTCAAAATTCAGCCGCGTCAGGCCGGCGAGCGCGAGAATCGTCGCGTCCAGTTCCCCGCGCTCGGCGACTTTTTGCATCCGCGTCGTCACGTTGCCGCGAATCTCGACGATGGACAGGTCGGGCCGCGCGGCGAGCAGCGTCATCTTGCGGCGCGTGCTGCTCGTGCCGATGACCGTCCTGGCCGGCAAATCCTTCAAAGTGGCGTGCGGGGCCAGGCCCTTGAGCGCGCCCTGTCCGGGAATCCATTCATCGGATTTTCGTTCGGCCAGTTGCGAGAAAAATTTTGCATCCCGATAAATCAAGACATCGCGGACATTTTCGCGCTTCGGCGTGGCGGCGAGGATCAGTCCCGCCGGAACTTCCGTCGGCAGATCCTTCAGGCTGTGGACGGCGAGGTCGGCCTGGTTTTTGAGCAACGCGACTTCAAGCTCTTTCGTGAACAGACCTTTCGGCAGGCCGCCCTCGGCTTTTGCCATTGAAGCTTTTTGCAATTTGTCGCCGGTGGTTTTGATTATTTTCAACTCGAACCGCAGGCGCGGAAAATTTTTGCGGCACTGTTCCGCGATGAAATTGGCCTGCGCGAGCGCGAGCGCGCTGCCGCGCGTGGCGATGATTATGGGACGTTCGACTGGCATCTCCAGAAAGATTAGACGAACCGGCCGGATGAATAAAGAGCGAACATCCGCCAGCCACATAAAAATCTGGTGCATCCGGAGGGACTCGAACCCCCAACCTTCTGATCCGAAGTCAGAAGCTCTATCCAATTGAGCTACGGATGCAACGGCTTCATTGTGCGGATTTTCGCGATGCAATAAAGCGGATTTATTGCGATAGGATTTTTATGAAGGTGGATTCGGCGCTTTGACTTGGCGCGCGGCTTTGTTAGCGTTCCGCCGTCAACAATGGCAAAAAAGAGACTTCCACGCCTCGTCAAGATTCTCGCCGGTGCGCACACCGGCGCGGAACATGAATTCGACCGCCTCGAACGGTTCGCCCATTTCTGGGTGCTTGTTGGAAAAAGTTTCGTCCGCAACCGCTGTCCGACGCGCGCGGCGGCGCTGTCCTATTCCACATTGCTTGCGCTGATTCCGATGCTCGTGGTCGCCATCAGCGTCACCAGCAGCCTGCTCAAGACGCAGGGCGAGGACAAAATTTACGGCGCCATTGACAACTTCGTTTCACACATCGTGCCGCCCGGATCTCTGGACACCAACGCTCCGGCGGCTTCGGCGACACCGACAAATCTGGTCGCCGTTGCAAACACCAATTACGTCGCCGACACCAATTCAACCGCAGCCATCACGGACGCGTTGCCAGCCGCCGCGCCGGTCGTCAGCGTCAGCGCGCAAAAGGCGACCGCAAAATGGATTCACGAATTCGTGGAGAACACGCGCAGCGGCACGCTCGGCATGATCGGGATGCTGCTGTTCGTCTATGTCGCCATCCGGATGCTCGCCAGCATCGAGTCCACTTTCAACGACATCTGGGGCGTTGCACGCGGGCGCAACTGGCTCTGGCGCATCGTGGTTTACTGGGCGGCGATTTCGCTTGGTCCGGTCGCCATCATCGGCGCGCTCGGACTTGCAGGCGGCCCTCACTTGGCAACCACGGAAAGCCTCGTCGAGAGAATGCCAGTCATCGGCAGTTTGATCTTTCAATTTCTTCCTCTCCTGATTTTGTGGCTGGTGTTCGGGCTGCTCTATCTGCTCGTGCCGAACACAAAAGTCCAATTCAACGCCGCCTTTGTCGGCGGCATCGTTGGCGGTTCGTTGTGGTTTTTGAACAATGTCTTCGGCTTTCTCTACATCTCACGCGTCGTGACTTACAGCAAAATGTATGGCGGTCTCGGCCTCGTGCCGGTGTTCATGGCCGGGCTTTATTTTTCGTGGATCATTTTGCTGTTCGGCGCGCAGGTCGCCTACGCATTTCAAAATCGTAAATCCTATTTGCAGGACAAGCTCGTCGAAAACGTGAACCAGCGCGGGCGCGAATTCATCGCCCTTCGCCTGATGACGTGCATCGGCCAGCGGTTCCAGCTAGGCCAACCGCCCGTGACAATCCAGGAAATTTCCACCGAACTCGGCATCCCGACAAAGCTCGCGCAGCAGGTTTTGCAAACGCTCCTCGCCGCGCGGCTCGTCGTCGAGACCATCGGCGGAGAATCCGCCTACGCGCCCGCCCGCCCGCTGGATTCCATCAACGCGCACCATGTCCTGCTCGCCATGCGCGGCGGCGGACAGGAACTGCTGTCGCGCGACGAGCCGGTGCGCGCGGAAATTTTCGGCGAGTTCGCCCGGATTGAAGAGGCGGAAAAACAGGCCGCCTCCGCCATCACCCTGCTCGCGCTCGTTCACCGTGCGCAATCGCACCTGGAAATCGCCGCGCCCTCAACGGAAGTGGAGAAACAAATTCCATTGCCGCCGGAACCAAAAGTTGAAACCGCAGAGCCGGTTTCCGAAACGCCCGCGAAAAGCGAACCGCCTCCGCCCGAAGAAATAATAGTTCCTAAAATTCCGACGGCGGAAGCCGCCGTGGAGCCGCCACGCGAATTTGTCCATCCCGAAGAAAATCCGTTGGACTAACTTCACAACCACGATTTCAAGTGCTCACGCAGAACTCCTCGTGCGCGGTAAAGCCTTGATTCCACTGCCTTCGGCGTCGTTTCTAAAATCGTCGCGGCCTCGGCCACACTGCGCTCCTCCCATTCGCACAGCACAATGGCTTCGCGCAAATCCTCGGGCAGATTTTTTACGGCTGTTCGAACCGCTGCGGCGCGTTCGTTGGAGAGAGATTCCTCGCTTGGCGCGGGTGAATTCGCGGGAAGTGTGCTGCCAAGGGATTGCTTCGTTTCGTCGCTTTCCGCGTCGAGCGATAGGGCTGGATGCCGCGAGCGCCAGCGGAAATGATTCCGCGCCAGGTTCGCGGCGATGGTGAAAAGCCACGAGGAAAATTTTTGCTCCGTGCGGAAGCTGTCGCGCGATTTGAAAACACGGACGAATGTTTCCTGTGAAAGATCGCTTGCGTCATCTTCGTTGCCAACCATGCGGCAGAGGAAATGGAAAACTGGCGTCGCGTGACGCTCCATCAAGTCATTGAGCGCGACATCGTGGCCTGCCATCAAACGCTCCATGTCAGCCCGGTCGCGCGCGTCGGCTTCAGTGGTTTCCATGAGCGGAAGTGGGCATCGCCTGCTCGTCGCCGTCAAAACCGATGGTGATGCGTTCCATTTCGGCCAGATAACGTCGGCCTTCCTCCGGCGGCATCGCACGGCTCACGTCCACGAAATGTTGAAGCATCTGCGCCTGGCATTGGGCGTGCAGCTCGCCAAGTTCGGTCAGTTTCATTTGCACCTCGGCGGTGACGTTTGTTCCGTTTGCAAGAGCGGCGGCAACCTCGTCCTTTTTTGCGGCGATCTTCGCGCACAATTTCATGCATTGGGGCAGATAACCTTCATGCAATTGCCGGACACGCGCCATCTCCGCGCTGCCCAGATGAAACTCGTTTTGGAGCCAGCTTAAATCATCCTTGCCGCCCATCATGTTCGCGCAGGCGCGCTGGCTGAAATAAAATGAGCCGGCGAAAATCGCCGCGCCCAGGACCAGCGCGCCCAGAAGAATGACGAGCGGACGGTTCATGTTCAGCGCAGCGAATCAGGCGCGACAGATGCCACATAACGCGCCTCTGCATCGTGCCGCGCGGTTTGCACGCCGCTGTGCGCGCCCAGCAAAATACCCGCACACATCAGCACAGCAACGGTGGCATAGGCAAATCGCGGGCGCAGTATCAACGCGACAAATTCTTCCAGCCAAGTGGCGGTTCTGCTTGAGGTGGCGGCCGCTTCGGCATCCTCGATCCGACGCCAGACATTTTCCTGAAAACGCGGCGGCAAAATCGGAGAAACCCTCGATTCGCGCAGGAGCGCGCCGAGCTTTTCATCGGTGTGGTTGGTATTTTCTTTTTTCATCGGATAAGGGCGGCGGAGATTTCGTCCGCCGCCCGCAGTTTATCATTGATGACCTGCCGGAACAACCCGGCAGATGGCCGCATTAATTTACAGACGCGACAGCCGTTGGATTGCAGCCCGGCATGGTCGTGTGAGAGGTGCATTCGGCCACAGCCTTCGGGCTGCCGTTCATGCTCTTGGCGCAGGCCGTGGCGGCATTTGCGTCGTTGTTCACGCCGGCAGACCGTGTGATCTGGTTGCCTGCGGAGCGCGGCGTCAGCGAAGCGCTTTGGCTCGCGGCCAGGAGGTTCGGATCGGCGTTCGCGCTGTAAACCTTTGTGATCTGGTTTCCGGCGGCGCGGGGCGAGAGCAGGGCGTCGCTGGCGTTGATGTTGATGGTTATCGCGGCGAATGCGACCGCGCCGATGATTGTGAGCAAGTTTGATGTTTTCATAATTTTTCTTTCAGGTTAAGGGGCGCTTCATTGCGCCGGTTGTTTGTTTCAATTGACTTACCCCGGCCAGCCGAGAACCACGCAAAAAACTGCAACCCCCCCCCCGAAGCCCGAATTAAAGCCGCCCATTTTCCCCCGCCCACTCCCCGCGTAGCAAAAAAACCAGAACACAAA
>Ga0182024_10026474_pt1 | contig 10190 bp, 14 predicted proteins | sample P32metaG_FD_120480 | JGI IMG/M metagenome (GOLD analysis project Ga0182024, IMG submission 120480) | Permafrost microbial communities from Stordalen Mire, Sweden - P3-2 metaG (Illumina Assembly) | ecosystem: Environmental > Terrestrial > Soil > Wetlands > Permafrost | place: Sweden: Stordalen...
ACCGGCACTTGTCACTCCTGTGTCGTGAATGGACGCCACGGCAACGAACATGTGGATGGCGGCCAATAATGCGTCCGTGATTAGACCTGTTCCCCGCGTCCAAGACGGATGGTATTGGCTTGGTCCACGCAGAGCCAGGATCAACGAGCACCGGATGGTCTTGCCCAAAGAGGAAAACGTTCGCAGCAGGGGCGCATTGGCTGCTGCTGCTCGTTATTATTACAATTACATACAGGGCGCAGGAGTTGTGTGGAACGATGCCGAGAGACGAGGAACAGCGAGGAGGGGATTGATACGCTGGGGTCTTGCTACGCCTCGAGATACGGCGCCTATTTTCCAGTTATAGGACGAGGAACACCACTCCCACGGGACACGCCAAAGCCCCTCTCGCCCGGACAACTCGCCTTCCTTATTCCAGGACAGGACTGATTCTTACGCCTACGACTGCGTGCACGGGAATATCCTTCGAAGGGACTCGGGCTATCTTCTTCGTTGTTGGACGACACAAGTACTGTGATGGAACACAAGAGGGAACCCTCGTTGACGGCGCTGGCGAGCAAGGAGGAGGGATCCGTATTGAATGCAGATGACCTCAAGCTCGCTGAAATGGGATACAAGCCTGTACGTCCATCTTCAAGTCCTATCTGACGACCAGGAACTGTCAAGAGGCTTCTCGATGATGTCTGCCATGGCCCTCGGCTTCAGTATCACCAAGTACCTCCCCCTCTCCCGCAGCTGTCTCCCACTCCACTGCATGTTCCAAGAATAGAAATGCTAACAGCAGTTCATGGTGGGGTTCCTCGAGCACTCTGATCTTTGCATTCGGCTCCGGAGGTCCCGTCCTATTGATCTATGGCTTCCTCTTCATGGCCTGCATCGCAACCTGTATCGCCATCTCCCTTGGCGAACTAGCCTCTGCATATCCCAATAGCGGTCCCCCCCTTATCCTGACTTTAATCTGATGATCAGGCGGACAGTATTACTGGACCTCACGCCTCGCGCCCAAGAAATACGCGCGCTTTTTGTCCTATTCAACGGGTTATCTCGGCTGGGCGGGAGCGGTCGTGGTATCTGGGTCCGTGGCAGTCGGTCTCGCTCAAGCGATTGTTGGAATGATCATTTTGGCGAATCCGGATGTATCCCCCCCAACACACAGACAGAGATTGTGGGCATGAAAAACTGATAGTAGGTTGTTCTTGCTCCGTGGATGATTTTCGTAGCTTACCAGATCATTAACTTCATCGCCTTCTGGCTCAACATAATCGAAAAAATTCTCCCCACCCTCAACCGAATCTCCCGTACCCACCTCCCGTTTCCAAGCTAATCCACCAAGTCTGGACCTCGCTAACCTCAATGTTCGTCATAACCGTCACAGTCCTCTCCAAAGCCCAGCCCAAACAATCCGCGTCCTTCGTCTTCACCGATTTCGAAAACTACTCCGGCTGGGAGAGTAATGTGATTTGCTTCATCACCGGATTTATCAATGCGAATTACAGTTTCTCGTGTCTTGATGCGGCAACGCATATCGCGGAGGAAATCCCCAGGCCGGAGATTAATATTCCTAAGGCGTTGCTTACGATTCCGATTATTGGGGTGCTTTCGTCGTTGTTTTATAATATCTCAATGGTACACGCGTCTGGGCTTTATGGGTGGTTGTTGATTGTTAGATATTCTCGATTTTGGATTATAATACCGTGGTGGGGACAGTAACTGGAAACCCACCCCTGGAACTCTATTACCAAGCCTTAAACAACACCGGCGGCGCCATCTTTTTGCAATGCATGTTCCTCTGCACCGGATTCCTGTGTCTCGTCAGTATCCACACCTGGCAATCTCGAATGGTCCCTCCCCCCTTGCTCCCCTCCCTTGATCCCCCTCCCTTGTTAGCCCTCCCCTTGGTCCCTCCCCTTGGTTTTTCTGCGTCCTCCGCTTTGTATCGCCGATGTCCCACAACGCACTAGCTTGTTACGTACGTACAGAGACTAATGACAGATGTGGTCTTTCGCGAGAGATAAAGCGTTCCCGTTCTCGAGTACGTGGGCTAAAGTCAATACTAAATTGGGGGTCCCGTTGAATGCTCATATTGCGTGCAACTGTATCGTTATCCTGCTCGGTGCGTTATACATTGCTTCCGCCACAGGTACCCCTCCCCCAGGTAAACTGTTACTAATCCTAGCGTTCAATTCGTTGGTCATTGGAGTTATCTTATTTCAATATCTCTCATACTCGATTCCGATTAGTTTGTTACTCATCAGGGGACGCAGTACCCTCCCCCGAGGCCCCTTCTTCCTCGGCAAAATCGGCTTAATATGTAACATAGTCACGTAACCCCCCCTCTATCCCATCTGACAACCCCCGTGTCCTACCGTCCTTCCCTCTCTTCATACCCCTTCTGCTTTGTAGTATCGGGACACAGGCTAACGGACAGTATTCTCTGGACCATCTTCACCACCGTCTTCTTCTGTTTCCCCGCCGTCATGCCCGTGCAGGCAAATAACATGAACTACATCTCCGTCATCCTCGTGGGGTATTTCCTCCTCGCGATGGTGTGGTGGTTATTCCGTGGGCGCAAAGTGTTTAGAGGACCCGAGGGACATGCGGACGTATTCCCGGTGGACGATGGGAACAGGAGTGACAGTAATGGGAATTCAATTTGAGATTGTAGCAAAGGGTGTAGGTTTTGGTTTTTGTTTGATTTGAGATATGATATGGGATTTTGCGAGCGATGTAATGTATATACAAATGTGTAGAAAGTTGAATATGCCAGGACTCCCAGCGTAATCCGTCACTGATAGCCCCAATTCGACTGCCCGAGCCACTACTCATTAGACAGGTTTCGGAACCCACCTTTCCTTAGCCTAGTCCGCCTTATGAAGCGGTGAGCGCCATGATGCGCACCTTTCCACAGTCAATTACGGCGGTTTTGTCGATTGTCGATTGTCCCTGAACCCGCCGTAAATCCAATGGACCAGGGAGGAGTAACAGGGGAATGCGAGCCAGCTCGAACGCGGCTGGGTTGCCCCGGGATCGATCTTGAATAGCCCGACTTCAGACACGATCGCGGGCGCATGAATTCGGCGGGATTCCTCATGTAGCAACACCTGGTTCTCACATCTGTCGTCGCTGATTCTGGTTGCCAATTCATTGCCAACCACGTCCAGAATAACTTGTATATTAAACATATGAGACTCTAAAACTCGCTGCAAAGCTAAAACTCACGGAAAATCTCCTCCCCTGCCTCAATCACCAGACAATCGCGCACTCTAATCCCCCATGTGCTCACACATTTTTTGACCCATTTGACATTGCAGCGGCGCCTGTCAATTACGGCATATCTGGTGAGACCGGGGTGGTTGTGGCTTTTGAAATCCATTTTGGTGGCATCGCACTTGATTCTCGTGATGTGTCCTGACGTCCCGTCCTTGTACATGTACTTGATCAGGTACTGATCAGTCGAACCCATGCGATCTAACGTGAGCCGCCGAGAGATGGAAGGGTGAACAGTCCGCTTCATCAATATGCTCGACGCGAGTACAGAAGTTGATCATCTTCTCATCGTCTTGTGCTGGCATCTTCCCTTCCCATTTCGATGTTGCAAAAAGTCCCAGGCCGCCAGCTTCAGATTTGGTCTCACGGACTTCAACTCCGAACTTTTGTTTGCAACAGTTCGCCCAATAGGGATGCAGGTACGCGAGATAACTGCAATATTTCACCCCACACTTATAGATCTTTGGGCCTGGAGTGCCTTGATTTGCGCGAGGAGCCGTGCTTTACTGGAACAGCGAGGATAGGTATCCTGTCTCTTTGCTTCCACGCAGACGAATAATGGCCTTGTCACCATGACCATGGACCCATCTTGTTTACCCATCAATCGTTCTAACACAGGTCAGTGGTTTCCGGTTTGTGGTTTACCCATCGTTAAATATCCCGCTGCCCGCGATGTCACAAAGTCAAGCAGGCCTTGTAATTTCCCGATTGGTGGAATCGCCGTCTCTGCAACCTCATACTCCGGATGTACAATTAACCTTTCTTCTTTAAACATTTGTCAAGCTATTAAAGTGGCGTGTATTAAAAAGTGACCGATGATATGTCGTACACCCATCTCTTTAACTCGTGACATCACTTGCCGCGCAGCTTGCAATCCCGACCAAAAATCATCTGATATCCTGAAGTCACGCATCTCATTCGAGATGGTTTTTTTCGTTGATGAAGATATCTCCTCGTTCACCTCCGGCTCGGAGTTTTTCGAAATCATCAATTGTGAGGGAGGAGAAGGTCCGGTGCTCGGGAAGAGTATCAAGTGTCTGACCCATCGTACTCAATAACTCTGCTTTGGATGGAGGCTGCTCTTGAGAAAGTACGAAGGCAGTAGCCTCCTCCATGAGTTTTTGTTGATACTCGAGTGCTCATTTTGTCTTTTGTTCTACTTGATCTGATCAACTTCTTTGTCTGTTTTTCGTCGAGAGCTGCCTAAGGACTTTGTGGGCTTGAAAAAGTCGATGAGGGGACACGAGGGCTGATATAAGTTTGAGGAGGGGTTTTATATATCGAATGAAATGGAGATGGATATGGAGTCCTGCGCGGGGAGACGTGTTATCTCGCCAACAGCTGTGCTGTTGGAGAGTTTCTTATCTTTCGCTTTTTAGGCTTGATACGGTCCCTGTCCGATCTGTCCTCTGCCAATCAGGTTGAGGAGATCGGCTGCACCAACGGCGAACGCTGAATCGGCGGGTGCTATAGTTTTTTGAAGAATCTTTTAGTTTTTTTGTCAGTTTTCACAACATTAATGAAGTTTTTCATCGTCTAATTCAGTTTTCTGATGAATATCAAACCAAAGAACTTCAGGCAAGTTTTCAGACCGTCAAAGTGTAGATCATAGAGCCGAAATTCGAGGGGACCGAAATGAGCAGATTTGAGTCGATCTATATGTCTGATCTGGTCTGATGTCTCAGTAGATAAAATCCCGCATCGCCTTTTGTGACTCCGCTCCTTCCTCGTCAATTAATCTTCACGTCATCCAATCTTTCTCTTTCAAAGGATCCATATGGCGTTGTTCACAGATTACATCTACGACTCAGACTCTACAGCTGCCGAGGAAGAGGGGAACACTCCACTATGCCTCCCCACCGCTTTTTGTGACATCCCTTCTTATGTTGAATCACTCCCTTATCCAACAACAAGATTCCTGGGGACTTATGACACAGAGACCATACGCATCACTCTGACAGGACACATACCTGCCAATGACGCAGAAGACTTGGTGCATGGGAGAGCTCTCATCAAGAGCGACACCTGGAATCTGCCTGGGTATGTGATCGGTGTCATCACTGGCACTGACACTGCTGTTGTTGTTTCGCAGGATTTGAAGATGTATGCCTATGACCCGCCAAGATGGCCATGGAGTGATTATGAAGCTTGGAAGGCAATGGAAGGACATCTTGTGGCAGAGATTCTTGTTGACTCTCATGAGAGGGAGATTAGGTTGAGATTTCTTTCCGATATACAGATTGTGTGTAACTAAGTTGACGAAGCTGCAGAGAGAAATTGGGAAATCGTATATCGCTTTAATATGTCTGCAATCGTGGAGCAAGCGGTGGTGCCACGGCCACGACATCTTCTTTGACGTATCCAATTTAACCAGTCCTGCAACGGTGTGAAAGGATGGGATCTGTAAGTGGTCTGCGGTACAGAATCATCCATTCGGCTGTTTCTGCGCGTAGGAATTCATAATTAGACGCTCAGGGAGCTCCTCACCACCGTAAAACCTGTGGTTGCAATTGAAATTTCGCGTGACAAGAAAAGTTGCGTTGATCCCCTTTCGCCTTCCACCTCGTCGAACATGTCTCTCAAACTTCCCACAAGCTCTGGCGTCTTCAAGGTATCTCTTCTTCTTCCCGCGATCTGACTGTTAAGGATGGCTACAAATCCCTTCAAGGCACCGAGGAAGGTATCTCTCCTGTGTCCTGTGGATTAACATGCAGCTGTTCTCAGCAACATCCACGCGGTCCACGAACTCACAGAAATTGTCCGAACATCGCTTGGTCCGAACGGTCGGCTCAAGCTTGTTGTGAACCATCTAGGGAAACAGGCTTTGACGAATAACTCTTCCACTATTCTCAAGGAAATCGATGTCGTTCATCCGGCTGCAAAACTCCTCGTCATGGCAAGTCAGCAGCAAGAAGCCGAGGTATCGTCTTGAAAGAGTCTTATTAATAGTAGCTTGGCGATGCGACAAACCTTGTAGTAGTGTTTGGCGGCGAATTACTGACTCTTGCGGAACATCTACTGAGAATGGGATTGGCTCCTCCTGATATCATCGCGGGCTATGAACTAGGCAGAGATTACGCTCTGAAAGCTCTGGAAGGTAACTTAATCTAGAGGACGGGAGATGATACTAATTGAAGATTTGGCGGTAGATAAAGTTGGTGATCTTAAAGCGGAGGCGGAAATCGCCAAGGCAATCAAGACAACCATCGCTTCGAAACAATATGGGAACGAAGCTTTTCTGAGTAAACTCGTTGCCAAGGCCGTGTTATCTGTTATGCCGAAGAATCCCGCGGCTTTTAATGTCGATAATGTACGTGTTGTCAAAATCATGGGAGGAGGACTGGAGGATAGTGATGTTGTCAAGGGAATGGTCTTCTCGCGTGAACCTTCTGGTATATTCCCCTCAATGTATGTTCTAACGAAAAAGGTGTCGTCAAGAAAGTAAAAAACGCGAAAGTAGGAGTTTTCTCATGTCCCATTGATATCAGCCAGACTGAAACCAAGGGAACAGTCCTCCTACACAATGCCAAAGAAATGCTAGATTTCTCCAAAGGCGAGGAAGTCCAGTTGGAGAAGGTTCGTGACTATTTTCCAAGTGGATATCTAATTCTAGATAATCAAGGAAATTGCCGATACAGGGATCCGAGTTGTCATTGCAGGCCAGTCAATTGGCGAATTAGCCCTTCACTATCTAAATCGCTATTCCATCCTCGTCGTCAAAGTCCTCTCAAAATTCGATCTCCGTCGCCTATGTCGTGTCGTCGGCGCCACCCCCCTCGCCAGACTCGGCGCTCCCATGCCCGACGAAACCGGCTCAGTCGATATCGTCGAAGTCGTGGAAATCGGTGGCGACCGCGTCACTGTGTTCAGACAAGAAAACGACATCACTCGGACTGCTACGATTGTCCTGCGAGGTGCAACACAGAATTATCTGGACGACTTGGAGAGGGCGATTGATGATGGAGTCAGCGTAGTCAAGGCAATCACCAAGGATCCACGACTTGTTCCTGGTGCCGGGGCCTCGGAGATGGAGTTGTTGAAACGGGTCCTCGCGTATGGAGAGAAAACACCAGGATTACTACAACATGCGATTAAAAAGTACGCCGAAGCATTCGAGGTCATCCCCCGGACACTGGCCGAAACATCCGGACATGATGCCACGGAAGTTCTAAGTCGGTTATACACTGCCCATCACAACTCCGATGACGGTGTCGCGGGAGTTGATATCGAGGTATTTTCCATTCAAGTTCCATCTAATTTTAGGATGAGGAAGAGGGGATTCTGGATGCGAGGGAGGCGGGAATACTGGATTCGTTGTCGGCTAAGAGTTGGGCTATCAAGTTGGCCACGGATGCTGCTGTGACGATTCTTTCGGTGGATCAGATCATCATGTCGAAACCTGCTGGAGGTCCAAAACCTCCTGGCCCGAACCCGAATTGGGATGAGGATTAAATAGAGGAAGTCTAGTAATAATACCCTTTCTTCTTTGGACTTTTAGAAAAGATTGTCATCTCGCCTTAAGCACGGGAAGTGCTTGTCTCAGTCGCGTAGTGTATTCCCGTCTGCCTCCGGCCTCTCTACTTAGTTCTATAAACTTAATGTGGATGTACAGCTGCAGCTTTTAAGGGGAAAGTAAATCTCGGCGCCGGGCGGACAGGTGGGCGCCCTGCTTTGTTTTGCAGGGATTGACGGGTTGATTGACTTTGCCTCGACCATCAATCGCGCAACTCTGCTTCACCTTTTTCCATCATGCGTCGAAAACAGTCATTCCTAGCCATTCACCGAACAGCATAGACCGCCGCCAATGCCTCTAAACATTGCGTAGTCCCCTTCCGTCTCCCGCGGTTGACCCACAGATTGGTATCCGACTTCTTCTACCCACAGCCCGGTGGAGTGGAATCCCACATCTATCAGCTCTCGCAACGGTTAATTGACCGAGGGCACAAGGTCATAGTTATATGTCATGCCCACGGAGACCGTACCGGGATCAGGTACCTGACGAATGGTCTCAAGGTACGCTTCCACAGTCCGACGGGAGGTAACTGTAGATCTACATGGTTCCGTTTTTAGTGTTATATGTAGGTCCCCCCTTACTCCAATGGCGCCGGACGGGATTGATGATTAGAGAGAGGCGACGTTGCCGACGATATTCTCGTTCTTTCCAGTGTTTAGGAATATCATTCTCCGGGAGCGGATATCGATTGTGCATGCCCATGCGTCGTTATCGTCATTAGGTCATGAGGCGATTTTACATGCAAAGACAATGGGATTGAAGACTGTGTTTACGGATCATTCGCTTTTTGGATTCGCGGACGCGGGATCAATTCTTGCGAATAAAATGCTCAAGTTCACGTTAAGTGATGTTGACCATGTCATCTGCGTCAGTCACACATGGTTTCTCCCCCCCCCCTCCTACGTGGGCCTAATAAGCAGTAAGGAGAATACGGTTTTGAGAGCTGCATTGGATCCACATATGGTCAGCGTCATTCCCAATGCAGTGATTACAGATAACTTCCGTCCTGCTCCGTATCGAATGTCGCCTCCCGAACAAAGTAATCCCCTACAGTGGACGGAGGTGTTGATGGTAGTTGTGATTGTGGTGATATCAAGATTATATTACAACAAGGGGATTGATTTACTGGTGGCTGTTATTCCTAGAATATGTTCATTACATCCTGCGGCACGGTTTATCATTGCTGGAGATGGTCCCAAGTTTCTTGCGCTGGAACAGATGCGGGAAAAATACATGTTACAGGACAAGGTAGAAATGTTAGGCTCGATACGACACGAAGAAGTCCGAGATGTATCTCCCTACAACCAATGCAACTGACATGCGTAGGTTATGATAAGAGGGGATATCTATTTACATCCAAGTCTGACGGAGGCCTTTGGCACGGTCATCGTGGAAGCAGCCTCCTGTGGGTTATATGTCGTAGCGACAGCCGTAGGCGGTGTCCCTGAAGTGTTACCTCCCCACATGACAATCTTCGCAAAGCCAGAAGAAGACGGTACCCGCCCTTTCCTTCTCACACCTGTCTGTCTGTCTTGCTTTACTGATCATAGACTTAATCCGAGCAACAACCCAAGCGATTTCAACATTACGACGTAAAGCAGTCAACCCAAAACTCTTCCATCAAGAAATCCGCAACATGTATTCCTGGCATGACATCGCCTCCCGCACCGAAAAAGTCTACAATGATATCACCATCAAACAACCCTTGCCGCTGATCGACCGCCTGAAACGGTATTATGGCTGTGGCGCCTGGGCCGGGAAGTTATTCTGTTTGCTGGTTGCGCTGGATTTTCTGTTGTTGTGGTTTCTGGAGTTTTGTTTTCCAAGGGAGGGGATTGATGTTGCCAGGGATTGGCCCAAGAAACGGGCTTATGTGGAGGAGAATGGGAAGAATAGTATCAAGGGCAAAGGGAAAGGGAAGGGAAAGGGAGCCAATGGAGGGATTGGGAGGGATCAAAATCTTGTTGGTAGTGGTGGAGCTGGGAGTAGAGTCGATGTCATGGTTAAGGAGAGCATGGAAAATGGGATTGGGATTGGGAATAATGTTTAATTAGTGAGAGATCAGCTGCAGGGGTTGTTTATGTTGTGTTGCATTGTAGTATCAGATTTGTGATATTATTGAGGTAAGGAAGAATCAGCGGAAGACAGATCCTCTGTTCTGAATCGACTAAACTTGAACCTAAAAGCTGAATTGGGAAGTCCTGATGTGGTGTCATGGTTAGTTTGTAGGGAGGTATCCAATTTAGCGGGACGCGCGCCGGTCGGGTCGACGCGGTGACGCTGCTCCGATATATTGTCGGTTTCAAAATTATTGGCCGGCCAACTCCTGGCTTTAGGTTGCATTATTTTATTTATATGAATACTCCCAAAAATGAATTCACCTGTACTTCTCCCACTCATAACCTATTGA
>Ga0182024_10026475_pt1 | contig 10190 bp, 6 predicted proteins | sample P32metaG_FD_120480 | JGI IMG/M metagenome (GOLD analysis project Ga0182024, IMG submission 120480) | Permafrost microbial communities from Stordalen Mire, Sweden - P3-2 metaG (Illumina Assembly) | ecosystem: Environmental > Terrestrial > Soil > Wetlands > Permafrost | place: Sweden: Stordalen...
ATGCGCTGCGAGGGCGCTCATCGCTACCGCCGCCAAAAGCGCCAATGCGAGGAATAAAGTTCGTTGCGTCTTCAAGCGGGGAATCGACATGTTTGTACTCCTTCGCTGACACGCTCAAGGTGGCGCCGCTCAGTTTGTCCGATTGAGTTCAGGGGTTACAGGGGCCGCCGACGAAGCGGTGATTCTTAGTTAACCCCGGCATGCGTAAGCGGTATTGGCACAATCTTCCGTGCGGTGTGGCTCAGGATTGCTTCCTTTTAACGTCACTGCCTTGGCCAACAATCCGGATATTGGCCCGTTCGCCCTTTGGATTCAATAGCGGCCACCTGTCGGGAAGCTTAATTTTTTCTGTCCCCTCAAACGCCTGATTCCATTGGAGAACCCGCAAACGGTGTAGAATCTCAGCACTCGGGCAAGGTGCAAGGGGTGCGGCTGTGGGATCAAGCTCGACCGTGACGCAGGAGACCATTCGGTTCGGAGAGGGCTTCGAGGTCGATCCGCGAGCTCTTGAGCTGCGATACATTGGGCGCGCGCTAAAGCTTGAGCGCATCCCGCTGCAGGTCCTGCTCATTTTGATTGAGCACAAGGGGGAGCTGGTCACCCGAGAGGAAATTGCCGAGAAGATCTGGGGCAAAGACGCCTTCCTGGATACGGACAACAGCATCAACGGAGCCATCCGCAAAATCCGCCAGGTATTGAAGGACGATTCCCAGGAGCCGCGCTATGTGCAAACGCTCTCGGGCAGAGGCTATCGGTTCATTGCGACGGTCACGGGGGAGCACCAGCAAACGCCGGCGCCGGCCGGCGCCGAATCCGCCGTTGCCCAGGAAATGGAACAAGGAACGACGGTTGCGCTGCCGCCAAGTGAAGGAAAACGCGGCAAGATGGACAACGCGGCACCCGCTGGTGGGCTTGGACTTTGGCCGCGATTTGGAAGATTGGCTTATCTTCTATCCTGTTGTGCAATCGGCATAGCCGCCTGGTTTGGGTGGACGCACTTTTATGGCGCCAGGGCGGCTCATCCTCTTCGCTCCATCGCGGTTCTGCCGCTTCAGAATCTTTCCGGCGATCCGGCTCAGGATTACTTTGCGGACGGCATGACCGAAGAACTGATCACGGAACTGTCAAGAATCCAATCTCTGAAGGTGATTTCGCATACCTCCGTGATGGAATACAAAGGCACCAGAAAACACCTGCCGCAAATTGCGCATGAACTCGGCGTGGATGCCATCCTTGAGGGCTCTGTCATTCGCGAGAATGACCAGGTTCGCGTAACCGTGCAATTGCTTGACGGCCCAAATGACCGCCATATCTGGAGCGAATCGTTCGAGCGCCCGTTGCACGGCGTGTTGAACCTGCAGCGAGAGGTGGCCGAAGCCGTCACCCAGCAGATTCGCGCCACGTTGACTCCCGAGCAGGAGGCGAGGCTCAATGCAACGCGCACCGTGGATCCTGAGGCTTATGAAAACTATCTAAGAGGGCGCTATTTCCTCTCAGCCCAGTTCACGATGGAGCAGCCGCTGCTCCAGGCAAAGAGCTACTTCGAACAGTCCATCCACAAGGATCCCGGCTTTGCCCCGGCTTACTCGGGTTTGGCAGACGCTTACCTCTACTTGGCACTCTTCCACGCTGTTCCCGAGCAGGCCGGCTTTCAATCTGCGCGGGAAGCGCTGCACGAGGCCTTGCAACTCGACGACAGCATCGGCGAAGCGCACGATACGCTTGGCGTGATCAGTTGGCGGCGTGACTGGGATTGGGAAGCAGCCGAACGGGAGTTGGACCGGGCGACTGCCCTGGCCCCGAGCTACCCTTGCGCCCATGAAGATCGCGCTGAGTTTCTTGCCTTTCTCGGCCGGCGCGCTGAGGCCCTTGCTGAAATGACCAGGATCAACCAGATCGATTTTGGTCCGGGCGCCGGCATGACTGAAGCTGGTATTTATCTTCAGCTTCGCGACTATCAGAACCTGTTGGAAGCAAGCAAAAGAGGAGTAGCGTCGAATCCTAACGAGTGGTTGGAACACTACAATCTCGGGATCGGCTATGAAGGCACCGGGAAGCTACCGGAAGCGATCTCTGAGTATCAAAAAGCCGTCGAGTTGTCGAATGGCGATCAGGACGCCAGAGCTTCGCTCGCGCACGCGTTTGCAGCGGTTGGAAACAGAGCTGATGCAGAAAGGATCCTTCGAGACCTGGAGCGCAGATCGAAGGATAGCTACGTCTCGCCGTATATCCTTGCGACCATCTATGCTGGTCTTGGCGAAAAGGACAAGGCATTTCAGTATTTGGAGAAGGCGTACGACGAGAGATCGCTCGACATTTCGTGGCACCTCAAGGCCGACTTGCGGATAGACAATCTCCGCTCCGATCCACGATTTAAGGATTTAGCTCAACGCGTAGGGCTTCCCCAATAAAGTGAGTTCTTCGAATTGCAAGCATCACAATCCTCTGATACGGGCGGGAGGGGCATATCATCACAGATGTATCTAGATACCTGGAGTAAAATACCCTTGAACTAAATAGTCAGCTTTTGGTTCAACCCGCCCTCCGGATGCACTAGTTCCTGTGCAACTTGATACTCTGCCAGCCCCGTTGCACACCTGTATCCGCCATCACATCCAGGGTCCGGGCACCCGTCCTAAAGTTGAATCATGAGCAGAATTGCGCCCGCCACTCGGCGGGCGTCGTCGTTTATGCCCTAGGGGAGCCAGGAAATGCCGGCAGCAGCGCAGCACGAAGGAACTCCGGAAACCCCGGCAACCAAGGTGCGCAATTCACTGCAGTTTGAGGGCATAACCTCATCATTCCAATAGACATCGCCGTTTTATTTTTTGGGTGTTCCGGGTACCGGCGGCCGGTTACTGATTCAGCTCGCCCAAGAGCACCTTTGCTTTCAGCGCCAGCGTGTGCGCCCCGTCCACGTCGCCCGAGCCCAGCGCTGTCTTGGCCTGCTTCAGGAATTCCAGGACCTGGTCCCGCGTCTTCTGTTCCTGGTCGTTCAGCTTGCGCGTGATCGCGCCCAGCCCCTTTTCCGTCTCCGCAATCGAGTCGCTGGTCTGCTTGCGCAGGTCGGCCGGTTCCACCGGAGTGAAATTGCCCTCCGCGCTCACCTCCGGCGCGCCATTGTTCTGGGCTACCTGAGTGTTCTGCTGATCCGTGGTCTGCGCCGGTTTCTTATGATGCTTCGGCTTGGGTGGCGGCGCCGGCGGAGTCTCCTGCGCATGCGCGGCCGGCTGCGGCTGCTGCGGCACTGTGATCACCGGCGGCGGCAGGCTGGCCGGCGCCTTGTTCGGCGGCGGCGGCGGCGTGTCTTCGATGGGGGGAGCCAGTGGGGGCTGGTTCTGCACCTGGTTCTTGTCATGGCACGCGCTCAGCGCCAGGACAAGCACCATGGCGACACGTGCGACACGCGACATCATTCCCCAAACCCCTTTTCCTGTTCGTGCACGGCCGGCTGAAGATGCCGGCGTCCCCAGTCTGCCGAAGAGAGCGGTATCCGGAACCGGAACTCCGTTCCCCGTCCCTCCCTAGATTGTACTTCCACACTGCCGTGATGCAACTGAAGGATGCGATAGGTCATTGAAAGGCCGATTCCACTGCCTTCCGCCTTGGTGGTAAAGTACAGATCGAAAATCTTTTCCCGGATTTCCTCCGGGATTCCCGCGCCTTCATCCAGGATCCGCAGCACGGCAAATTTGCCTACGGATTCCAGAATCACGTCCAGCCGGCCGCCATCGGGCATAGCCTGCGCCCCATTCTGAATGACGTTCAGCGCCGCCTGCTTCAGCAGGTCGGCATCCACGTTCGCGGGAACCGGCTCGTGCGGGAACTGGCCGTGCACCTGGACGCCGCGCGTGGAGAGTTCCTCGGCCGCCAGGGCCAGCACATCCCCGATCACTCCGCGTAAGTCGTGCTCCTGCAACTGCAGCTCCACCGGCCGCGAGAAGTCCACCAGAGTCTGCACCACGCGGTCCAGCCGCCGGATCTCCGCCTCGATCACATCCAGATGCCGCGTCGCCGAGGGGCTCGCCCCATCCAGCTTGTTCTTCAAGAGCTCCAGGTGCACCACGATCGCGTTGATTGGGTTCTTGACCTCGTGCGCCACGCCCGAAGTCAGCCGCCCGATCGCCGACATCCTGCGCGAAACCTCCAGCTCCGATTCGATCCGCTCCATGGACTCGAGATCGCGCAGCGTCACCAGCGCGCCCAGCCCCTGCCGCGTCAGGTCGTCCTGAATAAAGTCCACCGATGCCTGGATGCGCCGGCCGTTTTCGGTGCGGATCTCTTCCTTGATGAGCGGCGTCCGCGCATCGAATGCCTTCCGCAGCGTCCGCCCCAGGATTGTCGAGGGCGTGAACATGTCTGAAGCATGCAGGCCCAGCGCGCGGTCGCGGTCAAGCTGCAGGAACCGCCGGGCCGCTTCTGAAACCAGCACCGCCCGCCCGTCCCACGTAAACAGCAGGATGCCGTCCTGGAGATTCGACAGGATCTGGTCCAGGTTCTCCTTGAGCGCGCTGAACACCTCCTCGACGTTGCGAATCCTCTGGCCGATCCGCTCAATCTGGTAGGACACGCGCTGCGCCGGGTCCTGCCGCGGCTCCGCTTCGTCCTCGTCCTGTGTCAGTTCCTCAATGTTGGGGTTCCAGTAGTCGAGCTGCATGCTGATCTCTTCCAGAGGCCGGAGCGCCAGGTTCGACAACAGCAGCGCCACCAGCAGCGCCGTACCCAGCGCGAAACCCATCAGCGTGAACGCCTCTTCCAGCCACGGCGCATACACCGTGCGCAGGAGCGTGGTCCGCGCGCCCACGTGCACGGTCGCGAACGGCTCCCCGTTCCGCTCCAGCGGCACCACGATGTCGAACACCTTGGGCGGTCCGAAGACCTTGAACATCAGCTCGATGGGATCGGCGTTCAGGAGCTGGTTGTATCCCGGCCGCGCCGGCAGCGGCTTGTCCTCGTTGTCTGGATTAGTCGAAAGCAGCGTCTGCGAGTCGAAATCGGCAATGTTGATGTCGTAGACCGTGAGTGAATACCGGTTCACGCTGGTCACCACCGCCTGCAGCGAGGGGTTGTTGCGCACCGCCTCGCGCGCCAGTTCGCGCAACTGCTCAGGCTGGTTTGGATCCACCTTGTGGTCCCTCAGCCCTGTCTCCAGCGCGTTCTGCAGGGCAAACAGCACCTGGTCCGCCACCATGCGGTTGGTGTCATAGGTCTGCTGCACCGCGGCGTGCAACAGCTGCGATACATAGACAAAGGACAGCAGTCCCGAGATCAGCAACACCAGGGTTGTGATGGCGAGAACGAGTTTTGCTTTCAACCGCATATAGGAAAACTTGATGCTGTCCTTGAACGGAGTCCTCCTCCGCCTGGAACGTTGCGTCAGCCCTCGGTTTCGGCCCCGGAGCCGGCGCGGGTCGCGAAGGCTGGCTCCCGGTCCGGTCCCTGTCGAATCTCAGCTCGATCCGCGCCGGCACACCGAAGCAGCCCGCGCAAGCCCCCTCCGGCTATGTTAGGGGTTTATGGAGCGAAGGAAAAGGGACTTGTGGCGAACAGCCACGGCGCGGCCGAACTGCCACGAGCTTATTCCGGAAGTTTGTGGTGGCAATCTGCTGCCGGACGGCAGCTCAAGCGGGACGAAGCAATTTTCGACCGGAATGGTGAATCCTGGCGAGAAGGGCGTTTCTGTCCAGACGCTAAAACAATTACAGAGAAAGTCGTCGGGTGACTCGACAGATGGCTTCCGACACTCACAGTAGCTTGTGGTAGCCTCGTTGATAATCAGGTTAGTTCAAAAGCTTAGCCTCTTGTTCTCTCCCCTGATCAATGGAGAAGTCGATGCCAAGCCCTTTCAAGCACATTGTTGTGCTGATGATGGAGAACCGTTCTTTTGACCACATGCTGGGCTACCTCAAGACTGCTGACTATCCGATTGAGGGACTGAACGGAGACGAGACGAATCCTTCCGCCGATGGCGGACCTGCGATCCGGGTGAGTCCCAACGCCCGCTCCATCAACGATCTGAATCCAGACCCCGCCCACGAGTTTCCGGACATCAACGTGCAGATATTCGGGAATGCCGATGGCACGGATACGGGACAGGCGAAGATGCAGGGCTTCGTTCAGAACTATGCGACAGACAGCAACAATGCGGTTCAAGGCAGAAACATCATGAAGTGCTTTCATGCCGGATCGCTCCCTGTACTGTCGACATTGGCCACGCAATACGCAGTGTGCGATCACTGGTTTTCTTCCGTCCCCGCCTCCACCATTCCCAATCGGCTGTTCGCGCACGCAGCCAGTTCAGGTGATTCGCTCACGCAGGATGCGGTGCTGGCCCCGGCCACGGCAACAACGATCTTTGAGATCATTGACGATCCGAACAACGACGCCACCTATCGCATCTACTGGAGCGGCGCCACCATTTTGATGGCGAACATCTATCTCGCCCGCCATCAGAATAAGTTCTTTGACTATTCCCGCTTCCAGCAGGATTGCAAGGACGATCTGTTGCCTGAGTACACGTTTGTTGAACCGGTCTACGACGATGACCTGAATCATGGACTCCTGGCCAACAGTCAGCATCCGGACTTTCCCGTGGATGCCGGAGAGGCGATGATCGCCGAGGTGTACAAGGCAGTTCGTAGCAGCCCCAGTTGGAACGACACGCTCCTGTTGATCGTGTATGACGAGCATGGCGGGATCTTTGACCATGTAACTCCGCCCACTCTCACTCGCGATCCCCAGTTTCCCGATATCCCACCGACCAAGGACTTCGGATTCAGGTTCGATCGTCTGGGAGTGCGGGTGCCGGCGGTATTTGTTACACCCCGCATTAAGCCCGGCACCATCCTGCATCAGCAGTTCGATCATTGCTCGATTGTGGCCACGGTGCGGAAGCTCTTCTGCATTGACCAGTCCCCGTTCAACTGGCGCGAGGCGCAGGCGGCAACATTCGACGACATCGCCAACCTTCCCGACGACCAGATACGTACCGACACGGTCGTACTGCCGGCCGCCGTGCCTTCAGACGGAACCATTCCCCTCCTTCGCGACGCGGTTCTCTCGCAGGCCGACCGGCAGACCGCGGATTCCGCCCTGCAGACTTCGGGAGTCCTGCCAGTGCTGCACGCGGTGGCGGAAGAGTCTGTGACGGCGAATGCTCCGCCGGTGGTTGCGCCGCAGATCCGCAAGCCCACTGACCTGGTAATGCTCATGGCCCAGGCAATGCAGTACAGTATCCAGGTCTTGGGGCTGAAAACAGCGAAGAGCGTTCAACAAATCTACTCGGCGCAGGATGCGATGGACTATCTGCGCGACGCCGCGAACCAGATGGGACAGGGAGGAGGAGCATGAAAGCGCATTGCTCGTGGATCGCTCTGGTTGTCACCATTACCGCCGCGTCTAGCGCAGTGTCTCAGACCATCCGAGTATCGTGCCCGAAGTTCTTCTCTGATCGTCACCAGGCAATTGCCTGCACGGAGGCGCTGTTCAGCCAGGACCACTATCACTTCACACTTGCGTCCTTGCCGCCGTCGAACGGTTTCGGGCCGGGTCTGGAACTGACGGAGAAACTGCAAGGGACAACGGGCAAGCCCGCGCGCGAGTGGTTTCTCGACCTCAGCGTGCTCGGCGCAGCGACCACCAACGGATCGTGGTTTACGGGTGGAGACCTGGTATGGCTTCCCCCGCTTCCGTACAAAACGGACAGCGACGTAGATGGCGGCCTGCTCCTGGGCAAGTTGAAGTCCACATCGCGCGCATCGCTGCATCTCTCGGGGTGGCATCGCTCCGTGAACACGCTCTATGACTACGGCAACGGTTCGGCGACGCCGAATGCGCGGTACACCTATGCGCAGGACGACACAACATTCGACGCTGCGATGCGAATGCCGCTGACGCGATGGCTGACCGCGACGGGCGAGTCAGAGGTGCGCAGTACAACGCTTCCCGCGGTAAGCAGATCGGACGCAGTAAGCAAGAATCTGCCGCCGTCGGTGATTCCGGGAATTGCTAGTCAGTCGCTGTTCGTCCACACCGCCGTGGGTGGCGATACGCTGTTCACGGCGCGGGCGGGCCAGCCGTTTCAGGAGTTGCCGAAACAGGATGATCCGCATTTTCAAAGCCTGCTGCTGTTCACGCTGAGCAACAATTTCGCTTTCCATTGGCACGATCCAACGGATGGATCGCCGTATTCGTTCCGGCAGTTTATCTACGATGGCCACGAACAGATGGAGCTTCACCAGGTACTCAGGAATTTCTTTGCCGCCGATCGTCACCCTGTGGTCGCGTATATGTGCGAAGGCAACAAGCGGCGGGACGAATGCCAGTTCGGACAATTCGACGTGAAGATGCGGCTGGTGCTCTCCTCAGAGAGAAGCGGCAACCAGGTGCCGTTCTATCTGCAGCCGACCCTGGGTGGCACCGACATCGATGGGCGCGTAACTCTTCGCGGATGGGACAACTACCGGTTCAGGGCGCCGGATCTTTCCCTGTTCCAGTTTGAATATGGCATTCCCGTGCACGATCCGCTGGGAGTCTTCGTGTTTTATGACTCAGGCACGGTGGGGAATTCCGCTTCCGTCCTGGCCGTCTCGCGCATGCGCCAGGACGCCGGTTTTGGCGCCACGGTTCGCATCAAAGGCCAAGTCATCATCCAGACCTACTATGCGTATGGAGCCAGCCACGGCGGAAACTGGAACTACAATTTCAGCAGAGTGTTCTAGTGGCAACTCAACGACGTGACTCCTCAGCGAGCGGGTTGCCTGTCCACAATTGTAGATCCAATTCCTGCAAGGCCGCCTTCTGCGTTGGTGGAGCGCAGATTAGTACTGATATGTCGGCCAGGGTCCACGAATCGCGCGAATGCCGCTTCCGGTCAGCTGATTTGCCAGATTCTCCGGTAGTGGATGGGGGTCAGCAGACCGGAAACTACTCCGGCTTTGCCTATACCAAGCGTCCATTTTGAAGCGACAATTCCAGGAAGACGATGGGCCGGCCCCACCATCCGTTGCCTGACCAAGCCGATCAGGCGGACAGCGCCAGGTCGACGGTTTCCACGTTGACCAGGCCGCGGCATCCGTAGATGGCCGGCAGAACGCGCGCGGGAGGATGGATGCAGCGGAGCGCGGCCACCATGATCAAATCGATACAGATTCGTACAAAGATCATCCGGTAGGATCCCGATCTTGAAGGTGCTCGCCGGATGAAAACTAGAGTAACGGTTCTTCAGGTCGTGCTGATAGCTTCCTTCTGCCTTCCCTTCGCTGCGTTGGCACAAACCACTCCTGGCGGCGCCGCCATCGACACCGAAGTGGGAAAGATCATGACCGAGACTCACGCCAACGGCATGGCCGTTGCGGTCATCGATCACGGCAAGGTCGGCTATGTCCACGCCTACGGCATCCGTAACGCCAAGGGAGACCCGCTGACCACTGACACTGTGATGTACGGTGCGTCGCTCACCAAGATGGTGTTTGCATACACGGTGATGCAACTGGTCGATCAGGGCAAGCTGAACCTGGACACACCTCTCAAGGACGATCTCGACAATCCGCTGCCGAGCTATGGACCCGATCCGGCTTTCCCTGACAAATACGGTCCATACAAGGACCTGGCCGGCGATCCGCGCTGGGAAAAGATCACTCCGCGAATGTGCCTGACTCATTCCACCGGCTTCAGCAACTTCTGGTTCATTGAGCCGGATCAGAAGCTGCGCATCCATTTCGAACCCGGCACGCGGTTCAGCTATTCGGGTGAAGGTCTCATCCTTCTGCAATTCGTCATCGAACACGGCCGCAAGGCGCAGGGGTTGGGGCTCGATGTCGGCGATCTGACCAAGGCCAACTTCGACCGCCTGGGCATGACTCGCACAAGCCTGGTCTGGTCAAAAGACAACCCCGATCCCAATGTCGCCGATGGATGGAACGATCAGGGCCAGCCGCAGGCACATGACAAGCGCAGCAAGGTGCGCGTGTCGGGCTCAATGAACACAACCATCTCCGACCTGTCGAAGTTCACCGCCGCACTGGTGAGCGATCCGAACCCCCGTCGGCGGCTCATGGTCGAGATCTTGGCCCAGACCGGCATCCGAGTGGGCGAACTCGGCGGACTCGACGACAAGGCAGTGACACATGCGGCGACACCATGTCACTGTGCATCCCGGTCGGCAAACTGCACAACGACCGCTACGTCCC
>Ga0182024_10026476_pt1 | contig 10189 bp, 9 predicted proteins | sample P32metaG_FD_120480 | JGI IMG/M metagenome (GOLD analysis project Ga0182024, IMG submission 120480) | Permafrost microbial communities from Stordalen Mire, Sweden - P3-2 metaG (Illumina Assembly) | ecosystem: Environmental > Terrestrial > Soil > Wetlands > Permafrost | place: Sweden: Stordalen...
CGGAGGCGGTGGCGGCCGAGGCGGCGGTGGTGGTGGCCGAGGCGGCGGCGGTGGTGGGCGTTACTAATCGAGTGTTGGGCTGCTCCCGCCCGGGGGCGAGTTTGGCAACTGGGCGGGGGCTGGCCAGTCCTTTGAATCCGAGTCAATCCGAGTCAACCCAAGGAAAGTCGAAACCCGCACCCTTGAAGCGAAGGGCGGGGCACCGCTGTGGAACAGCGCTAAGCGCTTCCCGCCGGGCTTCGTCTGGATGCTAGTGTAGTTGCAGGCTGATCGCCTTCCGCTCGTTCTACTCTTCCCGCTGTGTAGGCGTACCGTTCGACCGTCGTTGCATTCATTCCCACGTTCACCAGTTCCGGGACATCGAGGCCAGCTTCGGCTTGGTCGAGATCTCCGCGCGAGGCGTAAAGCGCGGGGCTGCGTGGCAGCAGGATGCTGCAGCAATCGTGAAAGGGCTCGGCGGAAATATCGAAGGTGCCGATGCGCCGCGCGATGGCCATGATCTCCTGCTTGTCGTCGCCAGCGAGCGGCCGGAAGACCGACATCGAGGATGCCGCTCCGACGGCGACCATGTTTTGCAGCGTTTGAGAAGCCACTTGGCCAAGGCTATCACCGGCGATGATGGCCAAAGCGCGTTCGCGGCGGGCGATGCGTTCGGCGATTCGCAACATCATCCGCCGATAGAGCAGCAGGCGATAACTTTCCGGCGCGGCGCGGGCGATCTCCCTTTGAATTGTCTCGAAAGGAACGACGTAAAGCTTGGCCGTGAATTGATAGGGCACGAGCTGCTCGACCAGGGCGCGCGCCACGTGCACCGAGGATTCTCCGGGACGCGCGCCGCCGCCCCAGAAGTGCACGAAACTCACGTGGGCGCCGCGCCGCATCATCTTATAAGCCGCGACTGCCGAATCGTACCCTCCGGACAGCAGGCAAAGCATGCGGCCGGTGGTGTTTGCCGGCAGGCCGCCGGGGCCGGGGATTTTGTGAGCGTAGACGAGCATGGGGCCGGTCGTGATTTCGATGCGGCAGGTCAGGTCGGGCTCGTCGAGTTTTACCCGGACATCGCGGCCGGCCTCGCGCAAGCGTTCGAGCAAGTAGCGGCCAACGTGAGATTCGATATCGGAAGTTCGCACGGGGAACGACTTATCGCTGCGTTTGGCCCGCACGGCAAAGGTCGCGAACGGCAGCGGCCCGACCTCCGCCCAGGCTGCCTGGCAGAGCACTTCGAGATCGTCGCTCGAGCCGCGCCCGACGATTCGAGCCTCCGCGAAATAGGCGATACCCATGACGCGCCCGAGCGCGGCGACGACGGGTTCGACTGGAGTATCCTCGGCGAGATGGATCACGACGCGGTCGCCGGGCTGGCGGATTTTTTCGATTGGGAATTGCGCGAGGGTCCGGCGAAGCGCTAGCAGAAACTTTCCGAGGAAGAAGCTGCGGTTGTTGCCCTTGAGCCAAAGCTCGTGATAGTGAACAACGATGGCGCGCTTTGGCATTCCGCTGCAGTCCCCTGACAGGCGTTTTGAATGGTTCAGTATACAGCCGCCCGAGACATTTGGTCAGTGCTGTCAGGTGGAGAGGATCGCGAAATTCGCGCCGACCGCGTTGAGCTTTCAGGCCGAGAGGCGCCCTCGCGCGGTAGCCTATGAGTACTAGGCGTAACGTCTTCGCAACAGCGTGCAGAGTACTGTGGACACGCTGAAGGCTCCTAGCGTATATGGTGGGCAGTTCAAGAAGAAGAAATAGGCGACCAAGACGGTTGGAGTCGCATCGGATGTAGTAGTAACTCGGTCGAGTTGATCGGCCAGGTCTTTGATCAGCCAAATTGTGGCCGGTCAGATGATGGTCGAGAAAGGGGAAGCGATGTGGCACAAGCGAGACTGGCACCAGTTCTTTCAAACGGCCCAGCACCCCTGGCGGCGGCATCGTCCGCCGCGCCCGGTGACTCCTTCGGGTTTGAACCGCGTGGCTCCTGCGGCGGGTTTCAGCCTTTCTGAACTCGATGACGCCGGCATCAACCTCGACGCGGCCGAGCGGCTCGGCCTGCCCATTGATATTGTCCGCATTGGGGCCTACGGCCCAAATGTCTCAGCGTTGCGCGACTTTGTGAGGTCGGCGCGGCAACCTTAGGCTGAGGCTGAAGTACAGAAAACAGGCGGGTTATAGGTTCACCAGGAAGCGCCCGTGAAGCCTGGTAGGTTTGAGGGGCCCGGACTGGGCTGGGCCTGTCCCGTTTCGGGCTTTAGCGCGCCTGCGGGATGCGAGGGGAGTGTTTCTCGCGGTCCTGGTACCTTATGGCACTTGACGCCGCGCCAAGTTTGGGTAAACTGCAAATTTCTCCTATGGCTAGCTCGCCCATGATCGCCGAGGAAACGCTGAGGGATTTCGAGTACCCGCAGCGGGAGGCCGCCTTTTTCTACGGCCTGTTCCTGCGCGGCCACTCCGCCGAAGAGTTGCGCCGGGATATCGAAGTCCCGACGGAGGTCCTGGCGCGCTGGCATCGCGAGGCTGAGCGCGAGCCCACTTTGCGCGACGTCCGCGAACGCATGGTCGAATATCGGCGGCATGTTCTGGCGATCTTCGAGGCGCTGGTTCGCTACGACGGCCACGCGCTCCGCGTGCAGTAGGTGCTTTCGGGCACGAAGTACCTTCCTCTCCGCATCCCCCGCCGATGAATTTTGACACTGTGTAGAGGCTTTGCTAAAAATGTAGGAGTGGTGGATCGTTTTGGCATTCCGCTTCCCACCGGAAGGACCAACATGAGAACTGGGCTCCTGGTTCTGATCACAGGGTTATTTCTGGCGATCACGTCGGGTTGCGGTCAGCGCTCTGCCTCCACGCCGGAAACAGGCTCCTCGAGCGAACCTGCGGCGCCTTCCACTCCGGTGTCGCTGAACAAGGCGGATTACCCGGTTTTCCCCGACGCTGATGCGGGTGCCGACCCCGCGGTTCCCGCGGAGCAGGGAGGAAAAGGGTTCACCGGGAAGGGCTGGGAAACGAACACGGAGTTCGATCTAATCGGCGACCCCAGGGCGCTCAAGGGCGGCGTCCTGCGGGATAGTCTCCCGGATTTCCCTGGGACGTTGCGGCTGGCGGGGCCGGAATCGAATTCGCAATTTAATGCCGAAATCGGGGCCCTCGCCTACGAGAGTCTTTTATCGGTGCATCCTACGACGCTGCGGTACATACCGGGGATTGCGACACATTGGCAGATTTCTCCCGATAAGCTTACCTATCGTTTCCGAATCAATCCCAACGCGCGATTTTCAGATGGAACGCCGGTGATCAGCGAGGATGTGGTGGCTTCTTACGATTTTCGCATGGACTCGACACTGCAGGATCCGATGGCCCAGCTCATCTTTGGGAAGGTGAACCGGCCGGTAGCGGAAAGCAAATACATCGTTCGGGTACAAGCTAAAGAGGTTAACTGGCGCGCGTTTCTGTATTTTTCGGGAATGCCGATTCTGCCCGCGCATGCCCTCAAGGACGTCACCGGGGACGCCTATCTGAAAAATTACAATTACAAGCTTCTGCCGGGCAGTGGCCCGTACACGATTCAAGAGAGCGATATTCACAAGGGCCAATCGATCTCGGTGCGGCGGCGCAAGGACTATTGGGCCGTCAAGGCCCGGGCCAATGTGGGCCTGGACAATTTTGACGAGCTGAATTTTACCGTGGTGCGCGACGAGAACCTAATTTTTGAGAAGCTAAAAAAGGGCGAATTGGATATTTCCCTGATCAACATCGCCCGACAGTGGGCGGAACAAACGGACTTCGACAGTGTGCAGCGCGGCCTGATTCAAAAGCGCAAGATATACAACAATCCGGCGGAAAGTTTTGAGGGATTTGCCTTTAACACCCGCAAAGCGCCGCTGGACGATATTCGCGTGCGGAAGGCCTTGACGTTGCTTTTGGATCGCAAACTACTGCTGGACAAGATCATGCACGACGAATACTTGCCCGAAAATTCGTATAATTCAGGCACGCCCTACGAGAATCCCAACGATCCCAAGAATGAGTATGATCCGGAAGATGCTTTGAAATTGCTGATGCAGGCTGGCTACAGCCGCGATAGCCAAGGCAGGCTCGTCAAGGGCAACACCCCATTGGAAATTGAGATCCTTTATACATCGAAGACTTTCGAACCGCACTTGACCATCTATCAAGAAGACCTGCGAAAGGTTGGGATTACGCTGAATCTTCGCCTGATCACTCCGGAAACGGAGTTTCAGCTGGCGAATCAGCGGCAGTTCCAGATGGCTATTTTCGCCTGGGGTGGATCGGTTTTTCCGGACTTCGAAGGAAATTTCCAATCGACCCTAGCCGATGTGGAGAACACCAACAATATTACCGGGTTCAAGGATCCCCACGTCGATGAACTTCTCAAGCAGTATGACCGAACCTTCGACGTCGACGCCCGCTTTCCCATCCTGCGAGAAATGGACGGAATCCTGGCGAACTCGTATCAATATGTTTTGCTGTGGGACGCTCCGTTCACCCGCGTGCTTTACTGGAATAAATTTGGAACGCCGCCGGGCTATATTTCGCGGACAGGCGATTACTACATGGCGCATCAGACGTGGTGGTTTGACCCGAACAAAAATGCGCAACTGCAGAGAGCTTTGCGCGATCCATCCGTCAAATTAGAAGTAGGGCCGACCGACGATCGGTATTGGCTCGATTATGGAAAGACGGATCAAGTGTCGCAGCGGTGAGGATGACGACGCGCCCGCGTAAGGGTCTATGACTGGCTATTTCGCCCGCCGTTTTTTGTTGATTATCCCAACGTTCATTGGCATCACGCTGGCCGCGTTCCTGGTGATGAATTTCGTGCCGGGCGGGCCCATCGAACGGCAAATTATGCGATATCGGATGGCGGTCGCCTCGGAAGGAGGAGTGACTGGCGGCGGCGCGGGGAGCACAGAGATCCCGGAAGCCGCGATGGAAGAGATGAAGCATTATTACGGTTTCGATAAGCCGGTGTATACGCGATACGGGCTGTGGCTCTGGAATGTTCTGCACCTCAATTTGGGCCGGTCGTACGTGTATCAGGACCCGGTATGGGACGTGATCAAGGCGCGGTTTCCGGTTTCGCTGTTTCTCGGTTTCACGGGATTTTTTCTGAGTTACTTTGTTTGCGTCCCACTGGGCATCTTCAAGGCGGCGCGGCACGGTTCTCGCTTCGATTTGGTAAGTAGCCTCGCGGTGTTTCTTGGCTATTCGATTCCGGGCTGGGCATTGGGGACGGCGCTCCTGGTGCTGCTGGGCGGCGGCAGTTTCTGGAATGTGTTTCCGCTCGGTGGATTTCGCCCGCCGGATTGGGATGATCTCGGATTTTTCGCGAAGGTGACCGGGCAGATCCACTACATGTTTCTTCCCGTGCTGTGCTACATGATCGAATCGTTTGCAACACTGACGATCTTGATGAAGAACTCGCTGATGGAAAACCTGGGGCAGGATTACGTGCGCACGGCTTATGCGAAGGGGTTGAACGAGCGGCGGGTGATCTTCGTGCACGCGTTGAGGAATTCGCTCATTCCCATCGCTACCGGCCTGGGCAGCGAAATCGGCATCATTCTGGCGGGCTCGTTCCTGATCGAGAAGGTGTTCAATATCGACGGGATGGGCTATCTCGGGTACACATCGATTTTGCAGCGCGATTACCCGGTTGCGTTGGGCATCCTGGTGATCTCGAGTTTGTTGCTGCTGGTGGGCAATATCCTGTCGGACATGATCTACGTGCTTGTCGATCCAAGGATTCGGTTCAAGTGAGCGAGCGGGACTCGGTTGCGGGCCTCGCGGAACCTCCGGCTTCGCTGCCAGTGCAGGCTTCGGCTGATCGTCCGCCCGTTTCGATTTTTCGTAAACGGGTGCACAAGTTTCGTTCGATCAAGCGGGGATATTATTCGTTTCTTATCTTGCTGGCCGCGTACAGTGCTTCGTTTTTTCTGCCGTTGCTTATCAGCAGTGACGCGCTGGTGGTGCGATACGACAGCCACTTGTACTTTCCCATCTTTCAGTATTACCCGGCTGCGACCTTCGGCCAGCAGACGATTGGCGAGCCGGATTACCGGGCGCTGGCTGCGACACTTCGCGAGCAGCACCAGGGCAACTGGGCGCTGATGCCTTTGTATCCTTATAGCCCCACCGAATCCTTGCTGGACCTGCCGGGCAGTCCTCCGAATGCGCCTTCGCGGGAACACATCTTCGGCACTGATGATCGCGGCAGGGACATTTTTGCGCGCCTTGCGTATGGCTTCAACGTGTCGCTTTCGTTCGCGCTTCTCGTGCTGGTCATCAGTTTGGGGATGGGCGTGTCGATCGGAGCCATGCTGGGATATTTCGGGGGGAAAGTGGATCTCACGGGCCAGCGCTTGATCGAAATATGGTCCTCGCTGCCGTTCCTGTACACCATCATTATTGTCAGCTCGATCGTGGTACCGATTTACCTGCCGGGGAGAAATTTGGTTTTGCAGCCGTCTTTCTGGCTGTTGATCGTGATCTTGACGGCGTTTGATTGGATGGGAATTACCTATTATGTGCGCGGCGAGTTCTACCGCGAGAAAGCCAAGGATTATGTGGCGGCGGCAATTTCCATCGGCGCTTCGGACCGAGCCATCATTTTCAAGCATATTTTGCCGAACTCGCTCACGCCTGTCGTTTCCTTCGCGCCTTTCATGGTTGTGGCCAACATCGCCGCGCTGGTGGCGCTGGACTTCCTCGGCTTCGGACTACCTGCGCCCACGCCGAGTTGGGGAGAATTGATCGGGCAGGGCGTCGATAACCTGACGAAGTGGTGGCTGGTATTTTTCCCGCTGGCCGCGATGTTCATCACGCTGTTGCTCATTGTCTTCATTGGCGAGGCGGTGCGCGAAGCCTTTGACCCCAAGGAATTTTCGAGACTGCGGTGACCACCACGCCGCCACAAGCTCCGCTCCTGCAGATTCGCGGCCTCAAAACCTATTTCCAAACGGAAGCAGGGACGGCTAAGGCTGTCGATGGCGTGGACCTCGATATTTTTCCAGGCGAAGTTGTTGGCTTGGTGGGAGAGTCGGGATCGGGCAAAAGCGTCACGGCTCTTAGCGTCCTGCGATTGATTCCGGACCCGCCGGGCAGGATCTCGGGATCAATTCTCTTCAAGGGACGCGATCTGCTGAAGCTCTCCTGGGACGAAATCCACGCGGTGCGCGGCAAGGAAATCAGCATGATTTTTCAGGAGCCCATGACCTCGCTGAATCCGGTGTTCACGATCGGCATGCAGCTGAGGGAGGCGGTGCTTGGGCACGAGCGCGTGTCGCGCAAGGAAGCGTTCCGGCGATCGGTGGAGATGCTGGAGCAGGTCGAGATTCCCGATCCGTCCTCGCGCATGCACGATTACCCGCAACAGTTTTCCGGCGGCATGCGGCAGCGCGTGATGATCGCGATGGCGCTGGCCTGCAATCCTTCAATCCTCATCGCCGACGAACCGACGACCGCTTTGGACGTCACCATCCAGGCGCAAATTCTCGAGCTCATGTTGCGCGTGAAGGACCAGCGGCAGGACGCAGCCATTCTGCTGATCACGCACAATCTGGCGGTGGTGGCGGAGACGTGTAATCGCGTGATGGTGATGTATGGAGGGAAGATACAAGAAGTGGCGACGGTGAAGGAGTTATTTCGCAATCCATTGCACCCGTACACGCGCGGGTTGCTGGCATCGTTGCCCACGGTCGATGGCGATCGGCAACGACGGCTTTCCGCGATTCCCGGCAGCGTGCCGAGCATTCTCGATCTGCCGGCTGGATGCAAATTCGAGACGCGGTGCAGCGAGCGTTTCGAGAAGTGCATCTTGATCGAGCCGCAACTCATCGAGACCTCGCCGGGACATTGGGTGCGCTGCCATCTGGTGAATCCATGAAGATTCTCGAAGTCGAGAATCTGCAGGTGAGCTTTCCCATCGTAGGGGGAGTATTCGCGCGCAAGATTGGCGAAGTAAGAGCGGTGGACGGCGTCAGCGTGGCGCTCGAACAGGGCGAGACGCTCGGCTTGGTGGGCGAATCGGGCTGCGGGAAGAGCACGGTGGGCCGGGCGATTATCAATATTCTTCGAGCGATGGTCTATGGCGTGGAGATTTCGGGCAGCATCAAGTACCACCACGCGTCCGGCACGGTCGATTTGGCGCTACTGAGCCGCGGGGAGATGCGGCCGTACCGTCCGGATCTGCAGATGATCTTTCAGGATCCCTATTCGTCGCTCAATCCCCGCATGACGGTCGAGCAGATCGTGGAGGAGCCACTGAAGATTTACACGCGGTCGAGCACCAAGGAGCGCAAGGACCGCATCGGCTGGCTACTGGGAAAAGTGGGATTGACGCGCGAGCAAGCGAACCGATACCCACACGAATTTTCCGGCGGCCAACGCCAGCGCATCGGGATCGCGCGCGCTTTGGCGACAAACCCAAAGATCGTCATCGCGGATGAGCCCGTGAGCGCCCTGGACGTCTCGATCCAGGCGCAAGTGGTGAACCTGATGCAGGACCTCCAAGACGAATTCGGCCTTTCCTACATTTTCATCGCGCACGACCTTTCCGTGGTGCGGCATATCTCGAACCGCATTGCGGTGATGTATCTCGGCAATATCGTGGAGATTGGGCCGGGTGAGCTGATCTATAAGAACCCGATGCATCCTTACTCTCGCGCGCTTCTTTCGGCGGTGCCGCGCGCCGACCCGGAAGCTGCGCACGACCGGCGCATTCGCCTCACCGGCGACGTGCCCAATCCTGCGCAGAAGCCTTCAGGCTGCGCGTTTCGCACGCGTTGCCCGATCGCCAGAGCCTCCTGCGCGGATGCGGTTCCGCCGCTGGAATTTAAAGAGGGTAGGTGGGTCGCCTGCCCTTGGGTGTGAACCTTCGGTGTAAAAGTCAAGAGAAGATTGGCTCCCCGCCTAGATTCGAACTAGCAACCCTTCGGTTAACAGCTGAGCAGCTCGATCTCATATCTCGCTGTTTTGGCGTCACTTAACTGAAAATCGGGCGGCACCTGCACCTTCTAGTTGGCCCCAATATTGGACGAAAAAGTCACGGAGGCCCGGCTCTCGAATGAGGACCGGACCTTTCATTATTTCTGCCACGGAGAGTTTGTCTGTGAGTCTTGCCAGATCCGATACGCGCCCTGAAAACCCGCCGCGCCGAAACCTTTCAGCTCCGACCCAAAAACTAGAAAACCCCAACTCGAAAAGCTAAACCGACTCGCCATACTGCTCAATCACTTCTTGGAGTATTTGTTGGGAATAGCGTGATTCCTCGTCGATTTCAGCGAAGTATCCATTCGCTTGAGCAGAATTCCAGTGGCGGCGTGCTTCCTCGTAACGCGGAATGTGCAAGCGGCGAAACACCTCTGCCCATTCTTTTGCGCTCTTCACTCCCGGAGAATAAGTCCAAGCAACCATCCTCGCCAGTCCATCAAGGCCCAAAAACATGTCGAGGTGCATGTCATGGCTCTCAAGGTCGGACGAGTAGTGGTAGCAATTTCCATCCTTTGCCCTGTATGGGGACGCGGGTGCATGGTGAACTACCTTGAACCCACTGATTTTTAAGCTGTCGCGGTCCGCTAGCCACTCAAGGCAACCATCGGTGGGGCTGGCAATAACCTCGCCGCACTTGTCGCAAATCCATTCTTGTAGAGGCTTCAACTCTGCTGCCATAGGTTTCTCCGTTTGAGATTCTACCATGCGGGCCGATGGACATCAGCGTCACTATAACAGCGTATTGGGATTATGATCACTCGATGACCTATTTCAGTGACCGCGAGCTCGGAACGCATCCGCGAACCGGAGAGCAAATGACGTTAGCGGCGTGGAGAGGAGTTGTTGCCTCCGTCCAACGCAGAGTTCTGGATGGCTCATTTGGCAGGGCTTTCCCTGAACTCTGCAGTGAGTATCACTACCCGATTGGGACCGACCCGAATTTGCTCAGGCGCGCCCTGCAAGGCGTAGTTCCAAATGTTCCGTGGCCGCTCAATGACAACGAAGTGCCCGGCCAATTTGGGGCCTTCGATCTCATTGAATTCTGCTATGCGTATGTTGCTAGCCCCCAACAGGTCGGATGGCATGATTATTTTCGGCACTATCGTTTGACGTTTAACGTGGAGCAGGGCAGACACGAATTCAGAACTGAAATCAACGGGATGTGTGAGCGACACGGACTAGCGTTTGA
>Ga0182024_10026477_pt1 | contig 10189 bp, 19 predicted proteins | sample P32metaG_FD_120480 | JGI IMG/M metagenome (GOLD analysis project Ga0182024, IMG submission 120480) | Permafrost microbial communities from Stordalen Mire, Sweden - P3-2 metaG (Illumina Assembly) | ecosystem: Environmental > Terrestrial > Soil > Wetlands > Permafrost | place: Sweden: Stordalen...
CGAGAACCCGTCCTTTTCCACCCACTGCTGCACGGCGGCGGAGACGTCGCCCAAGCGCTTGCCGGGCCGGACATTTTCAATCGCGCGGTCCAGCGACTCGCGCGTCACGCGCAAGAGCTTCTCGCGCTCCGGCCGTATCTTGCCGACAGCCACCGTCACCGCTGCATCTCCATAATAGCCCTTGTACTCCACACCGAAGTCCAGCGAGATGATGTCTCCCTCCCGCAGGCTTCGCGACGCGGAAGGAATCCCGTGCACCACTTCCTGATTGACCGACGCGCAGAGCACGCAGGGATAGCCCCGATAGCCCTTGAAGGCCGGCCGCACCTTGTGTTCCGCCGCGCGGCTGGCCGCAAAATCTTCGAGCTCCTGCGTCGTGACCCCGGGCCGCACCCGCTCGCGCAGGCCATTCAGCACGTCCCAGACGACCAATCCCGCCTGGTGCATCGTCTCTAATTCGGCGGATGATTTGCACACGATCATCTCACTGCGCATCTCACTGGGCTTGCATCAAGGCGTCGAGCAGATGCGCCGTCACATCAGCGGGGGGCGCCATGCCGTCCAGGTCCACCAACGTGCCCTTCCGGCGGTAATAATCCACCAGCACCCTCGTGCGCGCCTCGTACGTCGAGAGCCGCCCGGTAATGATCTCTTCGCGATCGTCCGGCCGCTGAATCAACTCGCCGCCGTCGTTGTCGCAGCGTCCGGGCACCTTCGGCGGATGGTCGTAGATATTATAGATCTCCCCGCCCACCGAACAGGTTCGTCGTCCCGTCAGCCGCCGCACCAACTGCTGCTTATCCACCACGAAGTGCATCACGAACGGCTCCCGCAAATGACGGCTGCGCACGATCTCATCGAACTTCTCGGCCTGCGGCACCGTTCGCGGGAAACCGTCGAGTATGAATCCGTTGGCGCAATCCGAGCGGGAGATGCGCTCCTCGACGATGCCCAAAACGATCTGGTCCGGCACTAACTCTCCGCGCTCCATGAATGGCCGGGCCTGCTCTCCGAGCGGCGCGCCCCGCCCAATCAATTCGCGGAACATATCTCCGGTCGAGATGTGCGGCACGCCCAGGAGCTTCGCAATCGACCTGGCTTGGGTGCCTTTGCCGGCTCCAGGCGGCCCAATCAAAATCAGGGCGCGGCCCAACTTCGGCCCGTTGACGCCCGGGCCGCTGGAATCAGCCATATCGTCGGCTCCGCAACTTGCCCTTCTTGACAAAGCCCTCGTAGTTGCGCATGACCAACTGCGCTTCAATCTGCTGCACCGTATCCATGGCCACGCCAACCACGATGAGCAGCGAGGTGCCGCCGAAGTAGAAGGAGATGTTCAAGCCCTCCAGCACGAACCGCCACATGTGATTATCGAACCACGCACCGAGCGCGCCCGGCAGGTGCTGCAGATGGATTCCGGCGATCATCCATTCCGGCAAGAGACAAACAGCGGCCAGGTACAGCCCTCCGACAAATGTCAGCCGGCGCAAGATGCGATTGATGTGCTCGGAGGTATTGCGGCCGGGCCGGATGCCCGGGATGAAGCCTCCGTATTTGCGCATATTGTCGGCGAGTTCCGCCGGGTTAAAGACAATACCGACATAGAAGAACGCGAACAGGATGATCAACAAGACATAGATCAGGGTATAGAGCGGCTCGCCCCAAGCCAAAGCCTTGGCCAAACCATTGAACGCCGGAAAGCGATTCCCAAGGACTAGAGACAGGGTGCCCGGGAAGGTCAAAAGCGAGCTGGCAAAAATCGGCGGGATCACGCCACCCGCATTGACCCGCAGCGGCAGATAGGTCATCTGCCCGCCCATCACGCGCCGGCCGACCACACGTTTGGCATATTGCACGGGAATACGCCGCTGGCCGCCCTCGACAAACACGATGAAGGCGATCACAGCCAGCATGAGCGCGACCAGCAGAACGACAGCTAACCCGGTGAACGGACCCCATTGCTCGGTGGTCACCTTGGTCCACAGGTCGGCCAAGCCGCGCGGCAGACCCACCACGATGCCGGCAAAGATGATCAAGGACATGCCGTTGCCCACGCCGCGCTCGGTGATCTGCTCGCCCAGCCACATGATGAATGCCGAGCCAGTGGTCAGCGTGAGAATGGTCATCAGCGTGAAGCGGATGCCGGGGTTATACACCAGCGATTCGCCATTGGGCCCGGCCTGATGCTGCAAGGTGAAGGCGATCGACAAAGACTGCACAATGCTGAGCATAATCGTCAGGTAGCGCGTGTACTGAGTGATCTTGCGCCGCCCTAGCTCGCCTTCCTTCTGCAAGCGTTCGAGGTACGGCCAGGCCACGGTCATCAGTTGCAGGATGATGGACGCCGTGATGTACGGCATGATGCCCAGCGCGAAGATGGTCAGCCGCCGGAAGTTTCCGCCGCTGAACAAATCGATGATGCCCAGCACGGAACCTTGGTTTTGCTCGAAGAGCTGGCTCAACACGTCGGTATTGATTCCCGGCGTGGGCAGAAAAGCGCCGAAGCGATAGACCGCCAGCATGGCCAGCGTAAACAGAATCCGCTTGCGCAGATCCGCGATGCGGAACATGTTGGCAAAAGCTTCGAAGAATTGGTTCATGGCAGCCGCTCCACCGTGCCCCCAGCACGGGTAATCTTGTCTTCAGCGGATTTGCTGAACGCATGCGCGCGCACCGTCAGCGCCGCCTGGAGATTGCCATCGCCCAAAATCTTGATGGGCTTGCGGCCGCCGCGCAGCAGGCCGCGCGAGGCCAGCGATTCGGGCGATACCACGTCGCCCGCGGCGAAGGAATTGAGCATCTCCACATTCAGAATGGCGAATTCTCGCGCAAAGGGCTGGTGAAAGCCGCGCTTGGGGATGCGCCGGTGCAGCGGCATCTGGCCGCCTTCAAAGCCGGGCCGGCGGGAAAATCCCTTGCGCGACTTTTGTCCCTTGTTGCCCGCGCCCGCGGTCTTGGGCATCTTCGAGCCTATGCCGCGCCCAACGCGCACCTTGCGGTGACGCGAACCGCGCGGGGGATGCAGATCGGATAGATTCGCCGCCATGTCTCGCCCCATTCTCTCGCTATTCGACCACTACGACCAGGTGGCGCACCTTGTCCACCATGCCGCGAATGGCCGGCGTGTCTTCGCACTCGACCACTTGGTGCAACTTCCGCAGCCCCAGGCCGCGCACGGCCTGGCGCATGTCTTTGGGGCAGCCGATGGCGCTGACCACCCACTTGATTTTGAACCTGCCCGTCTTTGTTGATCCGGCCATGCTCTTGCCGCCTCTCGCTCCTAGGAGCGCAGTTCCTCGACTGTTTTCGAGCGCTGCTCGGCAACCCGTCCAACGTCTTTGAGCCGCAGCAGAGCGTCAAAGGTCGCCTTGATCACGTTGTGCGGGTTCGACGTGCCAATCGATTTCGTCAGCACGTTGTGAATGCCCGCCACTTCCATCACCGCGCGCACCGGTCCGCCCGCGATGATCCCGGTGCCTTCCGACGCCGGCTTGAGCAAAACTTGTCCCGAGCAGTAGTGTCCGATGACCTGATGCGGAATCGAAGTGCCCTTCAGGTTAAGCGTGATCAGGTTCTTCTTGGCCTGCTCGATGGCCTTGCGAATCGCCATGGGCACTTCGCGCGCCTTGCCCATGCCAAAGCCGGCATGTCCTTTTTGATCGCCCACGACCACCAGCGCGGAAAAACTCAGGTTCTTGCCGCCCTTGACAACCTTGGTGACGCGCTGAATGGAGACCACTTGGTCCTTCAAATTATTGGCGCTGACCTCGATCGGCCGGCGAACCGCCAGAGTATCTCGTAGGATCTGTTTCGACATAGGTTTAGAAGTTCAATCCTGCCTCTCGGGCCGCATTCGCTAGAGCCTGGATACGGCCATGGTACTTGTAGCCGCCCCGGTCGAACACAACCTGCTGGATACCTGCGGCGCGAGCCCGCTCGGCGATAACTTTGCCAACGACTTTTGCGGCGGCCACGTTGCCGCCTCCCTTGGTCTGTCCGCGCGTCTCTTTATCGAGCGAGCTGGCGGAAACCAGCGTGCGCCCGCCGCCACCCTGATCGTCAATGACCTGCGCGTAAATATGGCCCAGCGACCGATACACACACAGCCTCGGGCGGGAGGTCGTGCCCGCGACGCGGCGCCGCACCCTCCGGTGAACCTGCTCCCGATGCGCATTGCGCGACAATTTGCGAACCGATTTATTGGCCACGATCCTGGTCCTCTCGCTTTACGCCGCGGTCTTGGCGGCGCCTGCTTTGCCGGCCTTCTTCTTGAGACGCTCGCCCGACAGACGGATGCCTTTTTGCTTGTAGGGATCCGGCGGACGCAGCGCGCGGATATTGGCCGCGACCTGGCCGACCTTGGCGCGATCCGCTCCGCTGACGGACAAGCGCGTCTGCTTTTCCACGGTGATCTGAATCCCCTCGGGAACCGGGAACTCAATCGGGTGCGAATAGCCAAGGGCGAACACCACCGTCTTGCCTTTGAGCTCGGCGCGATATCCGACGCCCACGATATCGAGGTCCTTCTTGAAGCCTTCGGTGACGCCGCGAACCGCGTTGGCCACCAAGGCCCGCGCCAAACCATGCAGCGCGCGATGCTCGTCGGTATCGCGCAACGCGTTCAACACGCCGTCCTTCTGCTCGAAGCGGATGCCCCGCGGCACGCCGACACTCATTTTGCCCTTGGGCCCCTGCACATCGACCGCCGCGGGACTGATCTGAATCTTCACGCCTGCGGGCACCGGAATCGGTTTGCGTCCAATTCGCGACATGGCTACCTTCCTATGGCTACCTTCCCTCGCGTCCTCTATTTCAGTGCTACCCCTACCGGATTGCTACCAGACTTCGCAAAGCACTTCGCCGCCCACGCGTTCCTTGCGCGCGGTCCGGCCAGTCATTACGCCTCGCGGCGTGCTGAGAATATTGATGCCTAGCCAGCCCTGCACCCCGCGAATCTCGCTGGTGGCCAGATAGCGGCGGCTGCCAGGACGCGACACGCGCTGCAGATTGGTGATTACCGAGCGCTTGTCCGGCGTATATTTCAGGAAGACGCGCAGGGATTTTCGCGTCTTTGATTCATCGACGACTTTATAAGTCGAGATGTAGCCCTCTTCCTTGAGCACCCGGGCGATCTCGATCTTCAGCTTCGAGGCCGGGACTTCCACGCGGGCGTGGCGCGCGCGCGTGGCGTTGCGGATGCGCGTGAGCATGTCGGCTACGGGATCAGTCTGCATAATCGTCTACCAGCTCGCTTTCGCCACGCCGGGAATCTCGCCGAGCAGCGCATGCCCGCGGAAGCAGATACGGCACATCTGAAACTTGCGCAAAAAGCCGCGCGGCCGGCCGCAGATGCGGCAACGGTTCCGCTGGCGAATCTTGTACTTCAGCTTCCTGCGCATCTTCGCGAATTGAGAAGTTCGAGCCATAGTTCTCCTTGCCTCAGGGGCGCAGCGGAACGCCCATCAGTTTCAGCAATTCCCTGCCTTCCTCATCGTTGCGCGCCGTGGTGGTCAGGGTGATGTTCATGCCCTTGATCTTGTCCACGCGCGTGTAATCGATTTCCGGAAACACCAACTGGTCGCGCAGGCCCATGGTGTAATTTCCGCGGCCGTCAAAGGCGTTCGGCGGCAAACCCTTGAAATCGCGCACGCGCGGCAGCACCATGTTGCACAGGCGGTCCAGGAATTCATACATGCGGTCGCCGCGCAGCGTCACGCAGCAGCCAATCGGCATGCCCTTGCGAATCTTGAAATTGGCGATCGATTTCTTGGCCCGGGTGATCACCGGGCGCTGGCCGGTAATCTGGCCGAGCTCGATGGCCGCCACGTCCAGCAGCTTGACGTTCTGGCTGGCCTCGCCCAAGCCGATGTTCACGACCACTTTCGACACCTTGGGCACCGCCATGGGATTCTTGTATCCGAAACGCTTCATCAGCGCGGGGACTGTTTCGCTGCGGTAGCGTTCTTGCAATCGGCTTATCATCTGGCTGGTCTCCGCCGCCTATTTCTCGAGCGTCGTGCCGCAACGGCGGCAGACGCGGGCTTTCCCGCCATCGGGCAACAATTTGTGCCCGACGCGGGTGTGCTTGTTGCATCCCGGGCAAAGCAGCAGCACGTTCGAGATCTGAATGGGGCCCTCTTTTTCCAAAATTCCGCCCTTGATGTTCTTCTGCGGGTTCGCGCGCGTGTGGCGTTTAATGATATTGGCCTGCTCGACCGTCACCGTGCGCTTCTTGGGATCCAAAAACAGCACGCGTCCTGTTTTGCCCTTGGACCGCCCGCTCATCACGCGCACCTGATCGCCCTTGCGAATGCCGGCGTTGGTGGGCACTAACTCTCTGGTGGCAGCCATGGATTACCAGACCTCCGGCGCCAGCGAGACGATCTTGGCGAACTTTTTTTCCCGTAATTCGCGAGCTACCGGGCCAAACACGCGCGTGCCGATGGGCTCGTTGGCATCGTCGATGAGCACGGCGGCGTTGTCGTCGAAGCGGATGTAGGTGCCATCCTTGCGGCGGTGTTCCTTGCGGGTACGCACGACCACGGCTTTTACTACTTTGCCCTTCTTGATGGGGCTTTCCGGCGTGGCTTCCTTCACCGATGCCGTAAACACGTCGCCCAAGCCCGCGCGGCTGCCAGCATCCCCGCCCAGGGGCAGGATGCACATCAGCTTGCGCGCTCCGGAATTATCAGCCACCGTCAACCAACTTCGCATCTGAATCATGACTACGCTCTCCTCGTCCTCGTCGAATCTAGTCGACGCCGCCGCGGCGCGAGACGACCTCGGCCAGCCGCCATCGTTTCAGTTTGGACAGCGGGCGCGACTCCACGATGCGCACCGTGTCTCCCTGCCGCGCCTCGCCGCTTTCATCGTGCGCGTAGAATTTCTTAGTGAGGCGCACGTAGCGGTCGTACAACTGGTGCTGCACCCGCCGCGTCACGCGCACCACGATGGTCTTCTGCATCTTCGCGCTGGTCACCACGCCGACCAGCTCCTTGCGATGGTGCACGGCCTCGGCCGGCGCCTTCTGCGCTTCAGTTTCCATGAGCCGCCCTCAATTCCCGTTCTCGCAGCAGTGTTTTCACGCGCGCCACATCGCGCCGGGCGGAGCGCAAACGCGTCACCGCTTCGGCCTGTCCGGTGGTCAGCTGGAAGCGCAGGCGGAAAACCTGCTCGGCCAGTTCCCGCTCGCGCGCTTCCAGTTCCGCAGTGTCCAGGTCCCGCAATTTTTCGATCGAACGCGGCATCACAGACTCCCGGCGCGGCTGACAAACCGCGTCTTGATCGGCAGCTTGTGCGCCGCCAGCTCCATGGCCTGCGTCGCGGTGGCCAGATCGACGCCAGCCATTTCAAACATCACCCGGCCGGGCTTGACGACCGCTACCCAGCGCTCCGGCGCGCCCTTGCCCTTGCCCATGCGCGTTTCGGCGGGCTTCTTGGTGAACGGCTTGTCCGGGAAGATCCGGATCCAAAGCTTGCCGCCTCGCTTGATGAAGCGGGTAATGGCCACGCGCGAGGCCTCGATTTGGCGGTCGGTAATCCAGGCGGGCTCGAGCGCCTTGAGCCCGTATTCGCCAAAGGACAACTCGCCCCCGCGCCAAGCCTTGCCGCGGCGCCGGCCGCGCTGCTGCTTGCGATACTTCACTTTTTTCGGCATCAACATGACGTCTGTCCCTTATCTCTTTCTAACGCCTTACGTTTCTTACGCCTTACGCCCCGACTCCGATGGCGTTGGCTGGCGTGGTCTTGCGTATGCCGCGCTCCGGAACATTTTCTCCCTGATATACCCAGCATTTCACGCCAATCACGCCGTAGGTCGTATAAGCCTGCGCAAAACCAAAATCGATGTCCGCCCGCAAGGTCTGCAGCGGCAAGCGGCCTTGCAGGTACCATTCCTTGCGAGCGATTTCGGCGCCGTTCAGGCGGCCGGCCACGCGCACTTTGATCCCTTTGCAACCGAAACGCAGGGCCGAGTCCACGGCTTTGCGCATCGCCCGGCGAAAGGCCACGCGTTTCTCGAGCTGCAGGGCGATCGATTCGGCGACCAATTGCGCGTCCAGCTCCGGGCGGTGGATCTCTTGTATGTCGATGTGCACCTCGCGCTTGGTGCGTTTCTGTATGTCGGCCTTGAGCTTATCGATCTCGGCGCCTTTGCGGCCGATGATGATGCCCGGACGCGCGGTGTAGATGCGGATCACCAGCTTGTTGGCGGCGCGCTCGATGTCAATCGAGTTGATGCCCGCCGAACGCAGCCGGTCCTTCAGCTCGCGGCGTAACACCACGTCTTCGTGCAAAAGGTCAGCGTATTCTCGCGTGGCAAACCAGCGCGACTTCCAGGGCTTGTTGTAGCCCAGCCGGAACCCATAAGGATGTGTCTTCTGACCCAAGCGACTCCTCCTCGAGCAGCGATCCCTGTTCCTCTACTCCTTGGCCTTCGGCTTGCGCGGCCGAGACTGCTGGCCGGTCAGCGCCTTGCGCGCCTTGCGCACCGCGCCGCGAACGCCCTTTTCCGAAGCCGCTGCGGCAGCCGCCGCGGCAGCACGGTCGGAAGCGGCCACGTGATGCTCGGCCACCGCCACGACAATGTGCGCGGTCCGCTTCTGGTAATGAAAGGCGCGCCCCATGGGGGCGGGCCGCAAGCGCTTCCAGCGCGAGCCCTCGTTCACAAAGCAGCGCGATACGTACAGCTCGTCCACGTCCAGCGCAGCCCCGGCATCTTCGGCCTTGCGTTCGGCATTGGCGATAGCGCTGCGCAAAACCTTTTCGATATCGTGCGCGGCGCGCTTCTTGGCGTAGCGCAAAATCTGCAGGGCATCCTCGGCGCGCTGGCCGCGAATCAGATCCACCACCAAGCGCACTTTTTGCGGCGACATGCGCACGTGCCGCGCCATGGCCTGCGCTTCAATGACCGGCGGTGCTGGTGCAATGCTGGTAGCCATCGCTTATGCCTTCCCGCCTGGAGCGGCCGACCCGGCGCCAGCTCCGCCCGGCCCGGCCCCGCCCGGCGCTCCGGCGACTCCGGCCGCACGTTCCAGGGCTGCCCGCACCGCGTGGCCTTTAAAGGTTCGCGTCGGTGCAAACTCGCCGAGTTTGTGACCGATCATCTGCTCGGTGATATACACCGGGATGAACTTCTTGCCGTTATGCACGGCAATGGTGTGACCGATCATGTCCGGCACGATGGTCGAACGACGCGACCAGGTCTTCACGACCTTCTTTTCGTTGCGCTCGTTCAGAGCAGCAACCTTTTCGTGCAGGTGGCCGTCCACAAACGGCCCTTTCTTAAGCGAGCGCGGCATCGTTCCGGTTCCCCCTACCTGTCTACTGCTCTTCGTCGAATTCTATTCGTCAACTTTTATTCGTCCACCCGGCGCAACTTGACCCACTGCGCGCGCCGCATCTTGCGGAATCCCCGCACGGGCCCTGAGACCCGGTGCGACAACGGGCAGAAGGGACAGACAAACCGCGTCCCTTGCTGGCTGGGCTGCTTTTCGACCAGCACTGCCCATCCCGACTTGCAAAACCGGTACAGCACCGGCGGCAAGGGAACAACCGCCGGCTTGCCGCCGACTTTAGTGTTCGGCTTGCCTTTGTGCGCCGGCTTCGTGTTGTGCGCGCCGACGCGCTGGCGCGTACTCGAAGTGCGTCGCGTTGCTGCCCGTCTGGTTTGTGAGGCTGCCATGGTTCTGGCCTCCGTTCCCGCTACTGTTTCTGCTGCCGCCTGCTCTGCGACTATCTGATCTGGCTGCTCCGGCGCTACTTCTTTCGGCGTTCCGCAATCACTCGGTCGGTCCGGCGGTTATGCCGCGTCTTCGCGCCGAGCGTCGGGAATCCCCAGGGCGTCTGAGGATGATTGCCCTTCACGCGGCCCTCGCCGCCGCCATGCGGATGGTCCACCGGATTCATGGCTACGCCGCGCACCGTGGGGCGCCGGCCGTGCCAGCGCGTCCGGCCGGCCTTGCCGTAGGTCACGTTTTCGTGATCGAGATTACCCACCTGGCCTACCGTGGCCATGCAATCCAGACCAAACCGGCGCACCTCGCCCGAAGGCAGTTTGACTAGGGCTAGGAGTCCCTCTTTGCTGAGCAATTGCGCCGATCCTCCCGCGGAGCGCACCAATTGCGCGCCCTTCCCTGGAGCCAGCTCGAGGTTATGCACTTGCGTGCCGGGTGGAATCAAGCGCAAGGGCAGC
>Ga0182024_10026478_pt1 | contig 10189 bp, 11 predicted proteins | sample P32metaG_FD_120480 | JGI IMG/M metagenome (GOLD analysis project Ga0182024, IMG submission 120480) | Permafrost microbial communities from Stordalen Mire, Sweden - P3-2 metaG (Illumina Assembly) | ecosystem: Environmental > Terrestrial > Soil > Wetlands > Permafrost | place: Sweden: Stordalen...
ATTCTACAGACCGGTATTCTTTTTACATTCATTGGAAATCTGAGATTTTGCGGATTGAAGAATATTCGATTGTTTGCAGGCGCGCGTTTCCATTACACAACATCCGGAATCCCGCATATCACGTAAAAATGAACGGATGAAAAAAATCGGGCTAACCGGATGGATACTCATTTTTATGGCAGCAGGTATTGCTGCAGGATTGCTGATTCATTATTCCGCACGGGCATCCTGGATCAATCGTTTTGGAGATGGCATGTCTATCCTGACCGATGTGTTTTTGAGACTTATTAAAATGATCATTGCGCCGCTTGTTTTTTCCACCTTGGTTACAGGAATTGCCAAGCTGGGAGATGTCAGGGCAGTAGGCAGAATCGGAGGAAAAACACTGGCCTGGTTTCTTGGCGCTTCTTTGCTTTCTTTGATCCTGGGCATGATCGTTATGAATATTTTTCATATCGGTCATAACCTTCATTTGCCTCTTCCCGCTGAAGAGGGGCTTCAACCGCTGGCATCTTCATCTCTTTCTTTCAGCGCTTTTGTCACCCATGTTTTTCCACGAAGTATCGTGGAAGCAATGGCCAATAATGAAATTCTCCAGATCGTCGTCTTTTCTATTTTCTTTGGCATAGCAACGGCGGCCATCGGTGAAAAAGGAAAAATTGTAATACGCGCGCTTGATGCGGTTACAGAAATCATTCTGAAGGTTACGGGCTACGTGATGAATTTTGCTCCTCTGGCCGCCTTTGGTGCAGTAGCTGCTATTCTTTCGATTAAAGGGCCTGAAATACTAATCACCTACGGGAAGTTCATCTTTATATTTTATATCAGTGTGCTGGCTCTATGGACAATCCTGATCAGCATCAGTTATTTGTGGATCGGGAAGAAAGTGTTTGTCGTGCTTGGAAATGTTAAGGATGTCGTATTACTTGCTTTTAGCACGGCCAGTTCCGAAGCCGCTTTTCCAAGACTTATAGAAGAACTGGAGAAATCGGGTTGCCCGAAAAAGATCGTGAGCTTTGTATTGCCTCTTGGCTATTCATTCAACCTTGACGGCAGCATGCTTTATATGACTTTTGCTTCCTTATTTATTGCACAGGCATATGGTATGTCGCTGCCATTTGAAACTCAGATTCTCATGCTGCTTGTACTGATGCTCACGAGCAAAGGGGTTGCCGGGGTTCCCAGGGCCGCTTTGGTAGTTATTGCAGGTACTCTTTCCATGTTCCATATTCCGCAGCAGGGCCTATTGTTGCTGCTTGGTATTGATCAATTCATGGATATGGCGCGGAGTGCCACGAATGTGGTTGGAAACAGCCTGGCTACTGCTGTAATATGCAAAATGGAAGCTGTGCTGGAAGAATAGCCAGATTATCCTGGGGCACCTCACCACGCAGTAATTGAATCCGGATTATATTTCCTTATTTATTTATAAGTCTTAATTTGGCGGCGCAACCTGGTGAACCTATTTGGTTGCTAATCTATTATATGTATACCCTCACATTCCTTGCGATTACTCTTAGAGATCTGCTTAACCCGGAATTCTACATTAATAACGGAGGACTTTGGGTATTGCTGTTTATCGTTTTCGCGGAAACTGGGTTAATGGTTGGCTTTTTTCTTCCGGGCGACAGCCTGCTGTTCGTAGCGGGCATTTACAGTCAAAAGCTGATCGAATCCCTGATGCGCAGGGGAACAGGAAGTAATCTGGCCGATCTCCTGATCCTTTGGGTAATGATCTCTATCTGCGGCATACTGGGAAATATTGCCGGTTACTGGTTTGGGAAAAAAAGCGGTCACTTTCTTTTCCAGCGAAAAGATAATTTTCTTTTTAAGAAAAAACATCTGTTTGATGCGAAGGCTTTTTATGACAAGCACGGAGGGCAGGCGATCGTTTTTGCGCGTTTTCTGCCCATCATCCGCACTTTTGCGCCCATTGTTGCGGGCATTGTGCAGATGGACAAAAAGAAATTCATATTTTATAATATAATAGGCTCCGCATCCTGGGTGTTCCTCATGTTATTTGCTGGTCATTACCTGGATCGGTTTTTCATTAGTAAATTTGGTTTTGACCTGAAAAAACATTTGGAGATCATCGTGCTGGTGATTGTGTTGATTACCACACTGCCCGTTTTATATAAATTATTTTTTGGCAAGAGGGCCAGTACGCATCCGGAAGACAATGCCATATGAGTGCCCATTCTCAAAAAAGACAGCCTGGCGTTTTCCAACTCGCGGTTATTGTTGCCGCACTGGGTTATTTTGTTGATATCTATGACCTGCTCTTATTTACTGTAGTTAAGAAAGCCTCCATGACCGGTCTTGGTTCAACAGATGCTACCATGTTGGCGGACAGCACCCTGGTGATTAACTGGCAAATGATTGGACTTCTCCTAGGCGGCATTATCTGGGGTGTATTGGGAGATAAAAAAGGCAGGCTTTCTGTATTGTTCGGATCCATCATCCTGTATTCCATTGCAAATTTTACAACCGGGTTTATCTATACCGTAGACCAGTATGCGCTTTGCCGTTTTGTGGCCGGGCTCGGCTTGGCGGGAGAATTGGGAGCCGGCATTACCCTGGTGAGTGAATTGCTGCCGAAAAATAAACGGGGGATCGGTACCTCCCTGGTGGCGGGTATTGGTTTGATTGGCGCCGTCTTTGCTTATTTTACCTACAAATTTACAAACGATTGGCGGTTGTGTTACAAAATTGGCGGAGTTCTGGGTATTGCCCTGCTGATCCTCCGCATCAGTGTGGCTGAATCGGGCATGTTCCTGCAGGTGAAACAGCAGTCGGTTGTTCGCGGAAATTTCTTTATGTTCTTTACAAATGGCTACCGGTTTAAAAAATACATTATGGCCATCCTCATCGGACTCCCAACCTGGTATGTGATCGGCATTCTTATTAACCAAAGTGACCGGTTTGCAAGGGCAATGTATGGGAGGAATGCCATTGATTCCGGGCGATCAATTATGTTTGCCTACGTTGCCATTTCTATCGGGGATATCCTGGTCGGTTTTATCTGCCAGTGGCTAAAGAGCAGGAAAAAAGGATTATTTCTCTTTTATATCCTCTGCATTATTTCCGGCATAGGTTTTTTTAGTGCCTATAATAACCAGGATTCACGGATGTATATGATTTGTGCCATGCTCGGCTTTTCCACCGGATTCTGGGCCATCTTCGTTGCTATGGGTGCGGAACAGTTCGGCACCAACCTGAGGGCCACTGCAGCAACGACCATCCCAAATATGGTGCGTGGTTCCCTGCCGCTGATCAACCTGCTTTTTCTAAACCTTTTTCAAAAGTCATGGGGATGGTCCCTGATCCGGAGCGGTATCATCACCGGGCTGGTGGTGATGCTGACTAGCTTTGTCGCATTTTATTATACCGAAGAAACCTATCATAAGGATCTGAATTATATTGAACAATAAATCCTTCATGCCTTTACAAAAGTTGAATCCCTATCTTCGCGGATCATTTTTTCCGCAAACGTTCATTTGATGAAATTTTTAATTATCCGATTTTCCTCCATCGGCGACATTGTTCTAACAACACCAGTCGTGCGTTGCCTGAAGCAGCAGATACCGGATGCGGAGATTCATTTTCTTGCCAAATCCACCTACCTGCAGACCCTGGCTTCCAATCCATATATTGACAAGGTCCACTACCTGGAGCAAAGCCTCCAGGCCGTGATCAAGGAGCTTCAGCAGGAGAATTTCGATTATGTAATTGACCTTCATCACAACCTGCGTTCCATGAAAGTAAAGGATGCGCTCAGGGTCAAAAGTTTTTCTTATAATAAGCTGAATGTTCAGAAATGGATTTACACCAGTTTTAAAATTAATATGCTTCCCAAGGTCCATATCGTTGACCGTTATATGGAAACGGTGGAAAGTTTCGGTGTGAAAAATGATGGTGCCGGCCTCGATTATTTTATTGCAAGGGAAGATGTCATCAACGAAACCGATCTTCCAACATCCCATTCAGCAGGGTATATTGGCGTAGTGATTGGTGCGGCGCTGAATACCAAGAAATATCCTTTTCACCATGTAAAAAAACTTTGTGAACTGCTGGACCATCCGATCGTTCTGTTGGGCGGTCTTGAAGACGCTGATGAAGGTGACCGAATTGCGGCGGCTGATCATATCAAGATTTATAACGCCTGTGGGAAATTCGGGCTAAATGAATCAGCCGACCTGGTGCGAAGGGCTAAGCTGGTAGTGACCAACGATACCGGGCTCATGCATATCGCGGCAGCCTATAAACGTCCAATCATTTCCCTTTGGGGAAATACCGTTCCTGATTTCGGAATGTATCCTTACTATGGATCGAACTATCTGCAACGGTTCGGAATAAATAATGCTGGACAAGGACTTCCTTACGAAATTATAGAGATACACAGGCTACGGTGCAGGCCCTGCTCAAAAATAGGATATGATTCCTGCCCCCTGGGACATTTTAAATGTATGGAAAAGATTGATCCGGCAGCAGTGGTGAGCCGCATCCGTGCCAGACTCTGAGTAATTATTTGATATGCTGGCCCGTCCAGTTGCCATCTTTGTCAAAGACATTATAGCCAACTACGGAATCAAAACAAAGATATTTTCCGTCCCATACGCCTTTCACGTCGAAATGATTATAGATGCCATTTCCTGCCTTAACAAAAGAGCCGGTCCACTCACCCTGCGAATCAAAGGACAGCATGAGTTGCTGCGTTGCAACTGAAATAAAACCGATGAGATCGTCTGTACGGTTAAAAATATACAAACCCTTCCAGGCCGGATTTTTCGGATGGTATTCATTATGATACATCGGGTTAAGGGTCTTGTTTACGTCGGGGTTCAGCTCAAAATGATTCAGGGGATTAATCGTGCTGTTATATTCAGGATTCACGTCGTTATTGTGCGCAGGATTAATATTCCAGTTAAACTTGGGATTAATATTTGAATTCTTATCCGGGTTGATGGTCGCGTTGAAATTTGGGCTCAGGTTAATGTCAACTTTCGGATCGTGGCGGTTTTCAAGAGACTGCGAGCGAACGGAAAAGATAATTAAGAATGAAAGCGAGATCAGGAGTAAATTTTTTTTCATCGCGTTTTTTCATTTATCGTATCGTTTCTAAAAGATACTTAATTTATATGAATGCCCGTCCATTTTCCATTTTTATCAAAAAGGTTGTAGCCGGATGAATTGTCGTAGCAAAGAAACATGCCAGTCCATACACCCGGAACAGTAAAATAATTGTATAACAACGCTCCGGCTTTTACGAAATATCCGTTCCAGGTTCCATTGTTATCGAATGAGATCATCACATTTTGCGTTGCAATGGAAATATATCCAAAAAGATTATTAGAGTCATTGAAAATAAACATTCCTTTCCAGGTGTTGGTGGATGGCCGTAGGCTTTTCATGAAAACAGGATTCAGCACTTCATTCGATTGCGGATTGAGCTGGAGGTTGAACATCGGGTTGATGGTTGAATTCTGCAGGGGATTCTTCTCATGGTCCTTTAAAGGATTCATATTCCAGTTTACCGATGGATTGATGGCAAGGTTGCTGTCGGGATTGATGCTGTAATTGCGGAAGGGATTGATGTTGGGATCTTCTTTAGGATCATGTTTCCTGAAGGCAGGATCATCCTGGGCCTGGAGGCTTACCAGAGTGACAAATGTAAAAGCCGTGAAAAGCACAATCCCTCGCATACGGATAACATTTTAGTTATAGCGATACGGTAAACGCGACTTTTCGCCGGATACGAGGATGTAACTGGGGGGAACGGAGCAAAAGTAGCTCAGGAATTCGAGTTTGTCAATAGCGAAATAAAAAAGGAATCAATCAGAGGGTCTTCAAAACATCATTCATACCCCTCACCGCGGCAGCGCTTTTCTCAAACAAGCTTTTTTCGGCGTCATCCAGGCTAAAGGAGATGATTTTTTCCCAGCCATTCCTGCCGATGGTGACGGGAACCCCGAGGCAGATGTCTTTCTGCCCGTATTCCCCATCCAGCGAAACACAGCAGGTAAAGAGTTTTTTCTCGTCCCGGACAATACTTTCCACCAGGGCCGCTCCTGAAGCTCCCGGGGCATACCAGGCAGAAGTGCCAATGAGTTTGGTCAGCGTAGCACCTCCGACCATGGTATCTGCAACGATTTGTTTTTGTTTCTCCTCACTCATCAGGGTGGTTACCGGAATGCTGTTCCAGGTTGCAAACCGTATCAGCGGAATCATGGTCGTATCACCATGACCACCGATAACCAATGCGTTGAGGTCGGCCGGACTGCATCCGAGGTGCTGACTGAGCTGGTATTTGAATCGCGCGCTATCCAGGGTTCCCCCCATTCCAATAATGCGATTTTTGGGCAGTCCGGTTTCCCTAAGCGTGAGATAGGTCATTGTATCCATGGGATTGCTGATGATGATCAGTACGGCATCCGGCGAATGTTTCAATATGTTTTGTGTAACGGTTTTTACGATTCCGGCATTCGTTCCGATGAGTTCTTCGCGGGTCATCCCTGGTTTTCTGGGTAGTCCGGAAGTAATTACCACCACATTGCTTCCAGCCGTTTTGGCATAATCATTCGTACTGCCGGTGATCCGGGTATCGAAGCCAAGAAGGGCGGCAGATTGCATGATGTCCTGTGCTTTACCTTCAGCGAGACCTTCTTTGATATCGAGGATAACCAGTTCTTCGGCGAGTTCTTTGCGCGCAATGTTGTCAGCACATGTAGCGCCTACGGCTCCTGCACCTACTACGGTAACTTTCATCTGGAATCATTTAGATGGGTGATTAATAATGCCGTTTTCAGGCAGGGCAAAGGTAAAGCTGCGAAGGGATTTTTCAAGACCTCGATCTGATTTATCTGCGGAAAGCCAATTAATCTTTCGGGGCAAACCCATCCAGGATCGTATCTACTTTTTGGTTTCCTTCAAAATGGGTAATGTATTGCCCCTTCTTGCTGTATAAAGCGAGATAAGGAAGATTCTGCATTTTGAAATAGGGGGGAAGAAAATATTTTTCATCCCTTCCCATCCGGATATTCGGATGATCGCTTATTCGGTAATAGTTGTAGAAACTTTTCATTTCATCGAATGGCTGAAAAGTAGCCATCACGATTTCGATATCTTTGAATTTATCAGCATTGGCAAGGATATCCTGCATCTGATGTTTACAATGTTCACACTCCGGGCTGAAAAATATCAGCAGGGTCTTGCGGTTCTTTTTGATATCGGACTTGGTAACAAAATGTACGCTATCCACTTCCAGCAATCTTATGGGTGGGAAATCGGGATTTTTTAAATAGCCAGGTTCGGCAGGATTTGAAGTCTGGGCCTGCAGGCTGAACACTAAAAACAAACCAGCCATCACGCTTAACGCTCTTTTCATTCGGGATATTTTCATAAAAATAAACCAAAATCCGGGACGCCCCAACTCGGTTCCTGAGACCGCTTTGCAGGTAAGCACAAAAACCATTAGTTTTGTCGCCTTTTACAATAAGATTTATTGTATAGATAAACTGATAATTTCACTTCATGGCAAATACTGCAGATATCAGCCGGGGGCTTATCATTAAATTGGATGGCAGCCTCTATACGGTTATTGATTTTGGGGAGAATAAAACGGCCCGGGCTGCGGCCAAAGTATGGGCAAAGTTAAAAGGGGTGGATAACAGCCGGAGCATTGAAAAAACCTGGAACAGTGGAGATACCATTTATCCGGTGCGCGTGGAAAGAAAGGATTACCAGTTTCTTTACAAGGATGATACCGGATACAATTTCATGGATACTGAAACTTTTGAGCAGATCGCAATGCAGGAAAATCTTGTTGATGCGCCGCAATTTCTGAAAGAAGGCCAGCAGGTTTCCGTGCTTATGAATACTGAATCGGAAATACCGATGGGCGTGGAACTTCCCGACAAAATAGTTTTATTGGTCACCTATTCAGAACCCGGCCTGAGGGGCGATACGGCCACCCGGACGCTCAAACCTGCAAAGGTTGAAACCGGCGCTACTGTTAATGTTCCGCTGTTTGTAAATGAAGGAGAATTGATCCGGGTGAACACAAAAACCGGTGAATATGTGGAAAGAGTGAAAGAATAACACTTATCTTAGTCTTCCTTTTTAATAGTAAATGCCATAACTGATGGATTTTAAACAGATTCAGGAGTTGATCAAGCTGGTCAACAAATCAAACATCGGTGAAGTAACGGTCGAGGAAAAGGGATTTAAAATTACAGTAAAACAAAAAGAAGAGCATGTTCAGCAGGTGATCGCAGCGCCCGTTGCGGCACAGCAATTTTCTCCCGTGTATTCCCAGCCTCCCGCTTCCCAAGCACCTTCCGGTACGGGTTCCGGAAAAGCAAAAAACGGAGAACCGGCATCAACAGACAACCTGATCACCATAAAAAGTCCCATGATCGGAACTTTTTATCGCAGTTCCGCACCGGATAAACCATCATTTGTAAATGTAGGTGATGAAACGGAACCTGGCAAAGTGGTTTGTATTATTGAAGCCATGAAGCTTTTCAACGAGATCGAAAGTGAAGTGAAGGGAAAAATCGTGAAAGTACTTGTGGAAGATGCTTCTCCTGTGGAATTTGATCAGCCATTATTTTTGGTGGACCCGAGTTAATCCAGAAATTTGGGAATTTGAAAATTTGAGAATTTGAAAATGAAGGCAATGTAGTTTCTTACTATACCTTCATCTAAACCAATTCACGTATCACTTTAATATCCTTAATATTTTCAAATTTGAAATACCTAATGTCTGAAGGTGCCGTGGTCACTGGAATTTTTGTCCGTGAAGCCATTTTCAAATTATCAAATTATCAAATTATCAAATTGTCCACTCCTTGTTCAAGAAAATATTAATTGCAAACCGGGGGGAGATTGCTTTAAGGGTTATCAGGACCTGTCGTGAGATGGGCATTAAAACCGTAGCAGTTTATTCCACTGCCGACAAGGATAGCCTTCACGTGAAGTTTGCCGACGAAGCGGTTTGTATCGGTAAGCCTGCCAGTGTGGATTCTTATCTGAATATTCCTCATATCATGGCCGCCGCAGAAATCACGAATGCAGATGGCATTCACCCGGGATATGGCTTCCTGGCTGAAAACGCCCGGTTTGCGGAGATCTGCGGAGAGCATGGAATTAAATTCATAGGACCGACCCCGGTTATGATCAATTCCATGGGCGACAAAATAACGGCCAAGGATACCATGATCAGGGCCGGAGTACCGGTGGTTCCAGGTGGTGGTGCTTTGCTGGAAAACCTCGATGAGGCCAAAGGGCTTGCGTATGAAATCGGCTATCCGGTAATTCTGAAAGCTACCGCGGGTGGTGGCGGCAAAGGAATGCGTGTAGTGTGGGAGGAATCGACCCTGGAGCATGCTTACCATACCGCGAAGTTGGAGGCTGCAGCTTCTTTCAGAAATGATGGTATATACATGGAGAGATTTGTTGAAGAGCCACGTCATATAGAAATCCAGGTAGCTGGTGACCAATATGGAACCGTATGTCATCTCAGTGAGCGGGATTGTTCCATTCAACGACGCCATCAAAAACTGGTTGAAGAGTCCCCGTCGCCATTCATGACGCGGGAACTCAGGCAGAGGATGGGAGAAGCCGCCATTAAAGCCGCTTCGGCCATAAATTATGAAAGTGTGGGCACTGTAGAATTCCTGGTAGACAAGAACCGTCATTTCTATTTCATGGAAATGAATACCCGTATCCAGGTAGAACATTGCGTTACGGAAGAGGTGGTAAATTTCGACCTCATCAAGGAACAGATTAAGATCGCGGCAGGTGAAACCATCAGCGGCGTGAACTACGAGCCCCAGGGTCATGCAATCGAGTGTCGTATCAATGCAGAGGATCCTTACAATGATTTTCGTCCTTCTCCGGGAAGGATCACAACCCTCCACCAACCCGGTGGTCACGGCATACGTGTTGACTCTCATGTTTATGCAGGCTATACCATTCCCCCATATTATGATTCACTGATCGCAAAAATCATTGCGGTGGCCCGCACCCGCAACGAAGCCATTAACACCATGCACCGCGCACTTACCGAATACGTGATCGAAGGGATCAAAACGACGATCCCCTTCCACCTGCAGCTTATGCAGGATGAACATTTCCGGAGCGGAAATTTCAATACTAAGTTTTTGGAAGATTTTAGGATGGTGTGAAA
>Ga0182024_10026479_pt1 | contig 10188 bp, 8 predicted proteins | sample P32metaG_FD_120480 | JGI IMG/M metagenome (GOLD analysis project Ga0182024, IMG submission 120480) | Permafrost microbial communities from Stordalen Mire, Sweden - P3-2 metaG (Illumina Assembly) | ecosystem: Environmental > Terrestrial > Soil > Wetlands > Permafrost | place: Sweden: Stordalen...
AAACGCAGCAAATACCCCCACCTCAATCAATCCCGTCACCAATATCGGGGCCGCTGGAGTCGCGGTAAACGCCGTCGCATCGCAATAGCCAGAAAACGCGCCTCCCTTAACTAAGCGCCATTAGCCTGACAGGTCGCCTATTGTGACCGATCAAATATCGGGAACCCTTGATGGGAGGCGCTTTAGCTCAGGCTGATAGGCTGCCTTCACCAGCCGCAGGGTTGAGATAATCCCTCGGACTGCTGTTCTTGCGTCAGACCGTCCAAAATAGTGGATCGGAATCGCCCAAGCCGCCCCGGCATCAAAAATATATTCCGTGTTGAGAGGTGGATTTGCGTGTCCGGCTCTCGGCGGCAGCCATGATTCGAGTCGATTTAGAATACGCTCTGTCCGTTGCGGGAGCACCAGCCTCACACACGTCTGTTTCACATTGTTAATCACAGCGTGCCTGGTCATCCATGTCCCCTTGGCCGGTGGCCACGCATATCCCGCTTCAATCCCAAGGGCGGCTTTGGCCGCCATCTCCCACGAGTGCTGGCAGGCGATCAGGGATGCGACATAGCGCCTTCCATTAAATGCGACCACCGCATCACGCGCGTACTCGACCGATGAACGGAAGCACAACCGCGAGTACTCCAGCGAGGTTGGTGGGGCGAGTGGCAATTATTTCAATAGCCGTCCCGCGAATTGTCGCTGATCGAACAAAATCTCATATTGACCCCGTATTTCCTCGATGAAGGGCGAATCCACGGTTACCGCCTTTTTGAATTCCTCAGGACTGATGAATCGCAGCCGCAGACGTCCGTACATCGGGAATTGTCTCGTCGATTGGAATTCGTGCACGGACGCACCCGTCGGCGCCGGATAGCCCCTCACGATTTCCAAGAGGTTGATGTTCTCATCGTATTCCCCGTCCGCGAGCGGACCGAAGAGGATGGCAGCCACCAGTTGCTTCCCCTTTTCGCGCCATGCGAGTTTGTGCTGATTGACCAGTTCTCGTGTGATACTTTTCGTGTACGCAATCTCATGCGGAAGATATGGTGCGGATCGCGTCGTTGGCATGAACTCTAGAATACGTTCCGGCAAGGAATGCGTCAAACCGGAACGCTCAACGACTTGACCCCCCTCCCCCCATCTGGTGCTCTCGAGAGGATTTGAACCTCCACGGGTTACCCCATACGGTCCTGAGCCGTACGCGTCTGCCAGTTCCGCCACGAGAGCTTTGTCTTTGGCCGCGTCCGGCGACTAAGCCGGTCCGCGAGCGGGGCAGTCAACATAGTGACCCCCCGCGATTTCGCAACGCGAAAATCACACCTACCCGCCCCGTTTCCGTCCCTCCGAAAATCCGTATCCACGCCGCCGGCGGGCGCGGTTCAATTCCCTTCGCCCCCTACGATATCCGCATCGGCATCAGCACGTACAGAAACGGGCTTTGCACCTTGATTACTCCCGGGCTCATCTCATCGATCAAATCGAGGAACACTTCGTCATTCGGCAGATTCCTGAGCGGCGCCATCAGGAACTCCGGGTTGAACGCCACCGAAAAATCCCGCCCCTTGTAATTCACCGCCAGCGATTCCCGCGCCTCGCCAACCTCCGGCGTATTCGCGATGATATCGATATTGTTGCGCGAGAACACCAGCTTCACCGAGTTCGATTTCTCGCTCGAGAGCAGCGACACCCGGTGCACCGTGTTCAGAAAACTCTCCCGCTCCAGGATGATCCGCTCCTTCGCCTCCGGCGGGATCACCTGCCGGTAGTTCGGATAATTCCCCTCGATCAATTTCGAAACCAGCAGCGTCCCGTCCACCTCGAACGCAACCTGATTATCGGACACGCTCATCCGCACCTCCCCTTCCTCGGATACCAGCCGCGCCAGTTCCGTCACGGCCTTCGTCGGCAGGATCAAGTCCACCTCGTGGCTCCGCGGAAATTCCAACTCCACGTCCACCAGCGCCAGCCGCCGTCCGTCCGTCGCCACCAGTGTCAGCTTGTTGTCCTTGAAGGAAAACAGAATCCCGTTGAGCACATACCGCGTCTCGTCCGTCGAGATCGCATACGCCGTCTTCTTGAGCCCATCCTTCAAGTCCTTCTGGCGCAAGGTAAAGGTCTTCGCCCCTTCAAATTTCGGCAGCGGCGGAAACTCCTCCTGCGGCAGCCCGAGGATCTTGAAAAAACTCGGCCCGCACCGGATGGACGCCACGCTCTTGGAATCCACCTCGAGCAAAATTTCCGCGGACGGCAACTCCCGCACGATGGTAAACAGCCGCCGCGCAGGCAGTGTGGCCGCTCCCGGCTTCTCGATTGTCGCCTCGATCCCGCCCCGCATCCCCACATCCAGGTCCGTCGTCGTCAGCAGGAGCTGGCCGTCCGCCGCTTCCAGCAGGACATTGGAGAGAATGGGCAGCGTGGTTCGGGTGCTGACAACGTTCTGAACGGTCTGCAATCCCTCGAGGAGCTTTTCTTTGCTGACACTTAGCTTCATGGATTCAGGCTTGGAGGAGAAACCGGATGATGGCCGATTGGGTCCTCATGTCAATGAGAGGAAATCCAAAACCTCTAATTTCTACCGCCCTCCCACTCCACGCGCCGCCCCCTCCCCCCGACTCATCGTCCGAGCGAAGCGAGCCAATCCCCTGCGATCATCAATCTCAAATCATCAATCATCAATCCCCCCCATCACCTATCCAAGTGCGACTCCAGAAACGACACCGTCTGTCGGATCTTCTCCTCGTTGCGCATCCGCTCCTGCACCAGCCGGTGCGCATGCAGCACCGTCCCGTGATCGCGCCCGCCAAAAGCCTCCCCGATTTCCGCCAGCGAGGACTTCGTCAACTTCCGCGCAAGGTACATGGCGATCTGCCGCGGGAACGCGATATTCTGCGGCCGCCGTTTGCTGGTCATATCCGCCACACGCACGTCGAAGTGCTCCGCCACCTTCCGCTGGATCAGGTCCATCGTCACCGTCCGCCTGCCCTCCTCGTGCAGGATATCCTTCAGCAGATGCTCCACGGTATCCGTCCCCATCGGCGTATCGCTCAGCGAGGCGAATGACGCCACCCGCATCAGCGCCCCCTCGAGCCGCCGCACATTCGTCCGGATGCGTTGCGCCAGGAATTCCAGCACGCTGGATTCCAGCTTGATCGTCAGCGCCTCGGCCTTCTTCCGCAGGATCGCCAGCCGCGTCTCGATATCCGGCGGCTGCAACTCCGCCGTCAAACCCCACTCGAACCGCGACACCAGCCGCTGCTCGAGGTTCGCGATCTCCGCCGGCGGCCGGTCGCTCGAGAGCACGATCTGCTTGTGCCCGTCAAACAGCGTGTTGAACGTATGGAAAAATTCCTCCTGCGACCGCTCCTTCCCGGAGAAAAACTGGATATCGTCGATCAGCAGCAGGTCCGCCTGCCGGTACCGCTTCCGGAACTTCACCAGAGAGTTGTTCTGGATCGCGTCGATGAACTCGTTGGTGAATTTCTCCGACGATAGATACATCACCCTCCCGCCCGATCCGCGCTGCGCCACGTGCTGCCCTATCGCGTGCATCAGGTGCGTCTTCCCAAGCCCCACGCCGCCGTAGATGAACAGCGGATTGTAAGTCCGCGCCGGCGCCTGGGACACCGCCAGCGATGCGGCGTGCGCGAATTGATTGTTCGCCCCCACCACGAAGGTCGCGAACGTGTTCCGCTGGTTCATCCCGCTCGCAACCGCCGCCGCGTGCGCCGCCTCCGCGCTCACATGCTTCCCGTTGGCCTTGGCCCCGGCGCCTGTCCTGGCCGCGGGCGCGGCAGCCGGCTCCTCGGCAGCCGCCTCTTCCATCTCCGGCGCTTTTGTCTCGGGAGCATGCCCGTTCGCCTTCGGCGCCGCCGCGGGCTCCGTCACAAACCGGATGTTCCTGGGGCCCCCGAGCACAGACGCCACCGAGGATTGCACCAGGCCGATGTAGTTGGATTCGATCCAGAGTTGATAGATGTTATTCGGCACCGTCAGGGTGATGTCGGTTTCATTCGCCGTGGTCATCGCCACGCCGTTAAACCAGCGCTGATAGGTGTCCTTCGACACCTGCGCCGCGATGTGCTCGGCGATCGCACTCCAGATGGAGGGAAGATTGTTCGGAAATTGCGTCTGCATAGGAATTATCCACGGGTAAAAACGCACCTGTTTGTCACATTTCGCACGGTGCGCGCCTGGCGCTTTTTCGGGCGCGCCAGGGGTTCAGAGGTTGTAGTCATCATTTTCCAGCAAAAATCATATAAATGAATGTCACTGGTGATGAAGGGGTTATACGGTAACAAATTGTGGAACACTGATGGATGCGGTGTTCCGGCGGCCTCGCGTTGCGCGAACGTTCTTTCTGCCTTGCGCAGGTTTACGTACAAAAATTGCTGGGTCTTATTCACAACTTATTAACAGGCGCTTTGGTCATCCGCCGAGAGCGGGTTCAGGGTAATTTTCCGCTTCCGGCCCGACAAGAAAAATGAACCTCTTTTACAAAAAACAAGCCTGTGGCACGGCCATTGAAATTCCTCTTCTCGAATTGACATTTTCCGCCCGATCCGAAGCACCATTTTACCCGGCCTTCGCGACGTGCTCCCGCGCGATTTCCTGCTGACTCTGCGATGTCCGGAACAGGATGGCGATGCAGAACGTGATGATGCTCCCAAACGCGATCCGCCACGGAAACGCAATCACCGGCAGCCACTCCGGTTTCCACAGCACCGCCGCCGGATTGCCCGTAATCAATATCCAGATCGTATTGTGCAACCCGCTCAGCACGCACACCGCCAGGAACCCGCAGATCATCGCGATCACATTGCCCCGGTTGTTCCCGCGCGTTTTCGTCAGCATCCCCGCGAGGAACACCCCCAGCAGCGACCCATAAGTGTAACCGAAAATCCCCAGCACGATCGGGATGATCCGCAGATTCGGCAGCACCAGCACCGCATACGCCGTGCATCCGCCGATGATCACCAGCAGGATCGAGAAAAACACCGTGCTCACCCGTGCCGCCCGCACCACCCGTGCCGGCGTCGCCCCGGGATTGATATACGGGATATACCAATCCTCCGTAAAACTCGTCGCCAGCGCATTGAGCGCCGTCGATAGCGACCCCATCGCCGTCGCAAACAGCCCCGCCACCAGCAACCCCCGCACCCCCGGCGGCAACTGCGTCACTATATAATGGGCGAATGGGCTCTCCATCCCCGGCGTCCGGTAAAACGCCCACAGCAAAATCCCCACTGTCAGGAAGCACAGGTTCAGCGGCAGGTCCGCCAGCCCGGAGAGCACCAGCGATACACGGCTCCGCACATAATTCTTCGCCGTCAGCATCCGCTGCACCATGTCCTGGTCCGTCCCGTGCGTTGCCATCGTCGTGAATGTCGATGCGATAAACGCGGCCCACACCGTGTACTCCGTCTCCAGGATGTTCCGCACGTTCGGCCAGAACCCCGCCCCCGGCTTGATCCCGCTGTTCCAGAATCCCAGCGCATGCGCCGCCGTATCCTGCGCCTTGGTCAATGCCGCCGCCTTCCCGTCCGCCGCCACGTCCGCCGGGTCCACAATGATCTCATGCGTCCGCCGCACCACCTCGGCCCATCCCCCGGGGATGAGGTGCAACAGGCTGTAAATGGCAAACCCGAGCGCGCTGAACATCAGCGTCGCCTGGATCAGGTCCGTCCACACCACCGCCTTGATCCCGCCCAGCGCCGTATAGATCGCCGTAAAAATCGTCAGCAGCAACAGCGCCCCCACATAGATCCACACCGCGTGCGTCGGGCTCAGCTTCACATGGTAAAGATTCTCCCACCCCAGCACCAGCACGATGGCCGCCACGTACAGCCGCGACCCGCTCGCCAGCGCCCGCGTGATCAGGAAAACGATCGATGCCCCATTCTTCGTCGTCTCACCGAACCGCACCCGCAGGAAATCATAAATCGAGATGACCCGGTAATCGTAGTACGGCTTGATGAAAATAATCGACACCAGCAGCCGCGCGATGATCGTCCCGATCGCCAGTTGCGCGTAAAAGAAATTCCGGTATTCGTACCCCTCCCCCGGCGCCCCCAGGAAAGTCGCCGCCGAGGTCTCCGCCGCCAGGATCGAGGCCAGCACCGCCCACCACGGGATATTCCGGTCCCCAATGGCAAATCCCCGCATCGTCTTGTCCCCGCGCCCCTTGTAGAGCCCGATGGAGACAATGATCGCGAAGTAGGCGAGGATGACGAGGGAATCAAGGATCATGGGCGGGGGAGGGGAAAAATTCGAAATCAGAAATCCGAATCATCAGGCGCGCGGCGGTGCCCCCTGGGAGCGCCACTCTCCCGAGTGGCATCAAAAACCCGCGCGCCTCGTGTGCCTAACCCTTCAGATTTCAGATTTCGAATTTCGAATTTCATCCTCACCCCACCCGCGGCACACTCGCCGCCGCCTGTTCCACCGGCTTTATCAGCACCTTCGAGTTCCTCCCGCTCTGCTCATACTTCTCCCGCCGGTCCGCCGGGAGCACATCCGGCGTCGTCTCCTGGAACCCACCTTTCTGCTGGAAATACGCAAACGCCTGCGTCGAGAGCGCAAAAATCTCCCTCACCCCTTTCTGCGCGGCGAGTTGCTCGGCAAAAGCCATCAGCTTCCTCCCATACCCCTCCCCGCTGTGGTTCTTGCTCACATACAGGCAGGCCATCTCCGCCTTGCCTTCCCCCGGGTACACATGCAGCGCCACGCACCCCACCAGCGTGCGATCCACCTCGATGACCCAAAAATCCTCCAGGTGGGCCGTAATGTCCGCACGCGTCCGCCGCACCAGTTCATCGCTTTCCACCGATTGCCGGATCAGCGTCATCACCGCCCGCACATCCTTCTTATAGACCCGCCGGAATTGCTGGTACTCGTTCGAGAACACCATCGCCCCCACCCCGTGATGGCTGAACACCTCCGCCAGCAGCGCCTCATCCACGCTCCCGTTCAGCAGATGCACCCGCGGCACCCCCTGCCGGCAGGCCCGCGCCGCATGCTCCAGCTTCGATGCCAGCCGCGGGTCAAAATCGTACCCCGTGCTCTTCGCCTTCTGTTTCTTCAGCAACTCCTCGGTCTCCGCAATCGAGAGCTGCCGCACCTCCTCCCCGTCCAGCCGCAGGTTTTCCGCCGATGACAGGAAGATCAATTTCATCGCCCGCATCGCCTCCGCCACCTCCACCGCAATCCCGTCGGAATTGACCCGGAACGTCTTCCCTTCCCCATCGAATCCCATCGGCGGAATCACCGGGATGATCCCTTCATTGAGAAAAAGGTGCAGCGCCTTCGTATCCACCCGTTCCACCCTCCCCGCGTTCAAAAAATCCACCCCGCCCAATATCCCCGCCGGATGCGCAATGATCGAGTTGGCATAGGCCGCCCGCAAATCCACCGAGGTCAGCCCCTGCATCACATCGTTGAGAATCTGCGTTGCCGCCTCGATGGACACCTTCAGCGTCGGCTCATCGATCACCCCCGTCCCATCCGCGTTCGAGATCGTCACATTCCGCTCCGCCGCCAGCTTCTGGATTTGCGCGCTCGCCCCATGCACGAGGATCACCTTGATCGAAAGTGACCGCAGCACCGCGACATCCAGCAGGATATTGGGAAAATTGTCCGAGGCGATGATGTCCCCGTCAATCGCCACCACAAAGATTTTCTCCCGGAACCTGGGGACGTACTGGAGGATGCCGCGGAGATCGGAGACTTTCATGGATGATGCGGAAGCTGCCGATTCAATCACACCCCGCCCCCCACCGCAATTTGCCAATTACCCAATCTGAGCGCCACCCCCAAAAAAATCCCCGCTTCCGACCCGCCCAGAACACCCGTCGCTTGCGAACAGGATGGAAATGGTCCACCGTTGATTGATCCATATGGGGTCTGAAGCCAATCGCGTCCTTGTAGCCGAGGATCATTACGTCTCCCGGCATCTCCTTGAGCGTAACCTCATGAACTGGGGCTTTACCGTCGTCACCGCGGAGGATGGCGAGGAGGCCCTCTCAATCCTGGAAAGCGACGACGCCCCGCCCCTGGCCATCCTCGACTGGATGATGCCGAAAATGGACGGCCTCGAAGTCTGTGCCCGTGTGCGCGAGCACGCCAACAGGCCTTACATCTACCTCGTCCTCCTCACCGCCAAGAGCCAGAAGGAGGAAATCGCCGCCGGGCTGCAAGCCGGCGCGGACGATTACGTCATCAAGCCCTTCGACCCCGACGAACTCCGCGCCCGGCTTACCGTCGGCCAGCGGGTCGTCGTCCTCGAGCGCGTCCTCGCCCGCAAAGTGGCCGATCTCGAAGCCGCCCTCGCCGACGTCCGCAAGCTTCGCGACCTGCTCCCCATCTGCATGTACTGCAAATCCGTCCGGGACGACCGGGATTACTGGCACGCCATCGACGCCTACATCCACCAGGAAACCGGCACGGATTTCTCCCACGGCATCTGCCCTGCCTGCCTCGCCAAGCTCCAGGCCGGCGAGCCCGTAGCCCAGAGGGCCATGGGGAAAGTTTAGAGCATCTTCGCGCAATCTGTCGCATTAGGCGGCCTGTTCAGGCCGCGATTGGCTGATGCCACTCGGGAGAGTGGCGCTCCCAGGATTCGCGCGCGCAGCGCCCTCTCCATTCCGCAATCCGCAGTCCGCATTTCACTGCCCCACCTCCCCCTCCACCGAGTCCATATACTGCGTAATCGGGTCCGTCCTCGGCGCCTTCTCATCCTTGTCCGCCTCGTCCGCCGTCCGCACATACTCGTCAAAGGACCCGCTCGCCTGCTTCCGCTGCGTGGCCTCATACCAGTTCAGGTAATCCGCGATCTGATCCATGTGCGCCATCAGCTTATCCCGGTAATCCTTGATCGCCGCCAGGTGCGCCTTCAACCCATGACTGTCATGGTGCGCCAGCTCGAGCGCCAGAACCTGGTAGCCCCCCACCACCTCCCGCATCAGCGGATTGCACTGCGCCTCCAGCCCCAGCAGCCGCTCGCTCAGCGCCCCCAGCGCCGCGTCCGCCCCGGGCGCTTTGCCAAAGTCCTCGTACTGATCCAGCGTAAAGCTCCTGGTCTTCCCCGTCTTGTCCACCGCCACGTCAAACGTCAGCAACCCATCCAGTTGATCCGATGTATCCGCAAGCGACAACCCCTCGTACCGGTCCGCCGCGGAAAGGCTCGCCAGCCCCAGCGTCCACCATTTCTCGAGGCTCTGGTTCCCCGTATTCAGCGCCGGAAACGCCTTCAGCAACTCCGCCTCGGGGTCCGCGTTCGGCCCCGGCCAATGCCGGATGAAACTCTGCATCAGCGCACGCCCGTTCGGCAGCTCCGTCAGCAGTCGCACCAGGCTCATCGAGCACGCGGAATAAAGCTCCCGCGACGGCCCGTCCAGCGTTGACGGATTCTCGGATAAGAACAGCGACAGCGACGGCGTCTTCCCGCTCTGGATCAGGCTCCGGAAAAGGTCCGAGTGCGTATCCGGCCCCGCGTTCGTGCCCGGGTCGGAATCCGCCGTCAGGCTCGTGATCCCGTCCACCAGCCATGGCGGCGGCTCCGCATACGTCACCCCCGGCGCCACCAGCCCCGGCTGGTTGCGATACGCATACTCGAGCAGGATCGCCCGTACGAGTTGTTGCGGAAAGTGCGCCTCCCGCGGATCGGACCCCAGCACAACATCCAGTTCCACCTTGAATCCCTCCTCCGTATCGATCACCCGCACATTCGATGGCGGCTCCGAGGGGTCCGCCGTGCTCAGCGGCGTCACCTGGATGACAATCGGGTGCTTCCAATCGTCCTGGGTCTCCAGCAGCGCAAGGAACTTGTCCTTCACATCCTCCGCGTCCATTGCAATCGCCGCCCGCGCGTTCAGGTCTCCCGCATAGACGATGAACTGATGGGACCGGCTTACGGACCGCTGCTTGAGCTCATCCCACGGCGCGGCCCGCCCGGCCGTGGCAAAGCCCGCGAGAAGGAGAACCAGGGGAACCGTAACGAGCCGGCGCATCGGGGAGAGGGGGGAGGGGGATTGGAAAAGCGCCCGCGGGCGCGGCGTCATGGATGAGGCTTGTTGACCACGATAAAGGCCCCGGGCTGGATGCTCACGCTCTGCATTCCGTCGAGGAGTGATTTCTCACGCTGGAGCGCCGCCCAGAGCTGGTCAAATGCCGAGTTGCAATACGTCATAATCATCGGAT
>Ga0182024_10026480_pt1 | contig 10188 bp, 6 predicted proteins | sample P32metaG_FD_120480 | JGI IMG/M metagenome (GOLD analysis project Ga0182024, IMG submission 120480) | Permafrost microbial communities from Stordalen Mire, Sweden - P3-2 metaG (Illumina Assembly) | ecosystem: Environmental > Terrestrial > Soil > Wetlands > Permafrost | place: Sweden: Stordalen...
GAGTAACTAATGATGAAGAACTCTCCCTCAGAAGGTGCAGGACAATTGCCGCCCCAGGCCCCTGGAGAAAAAAGCATTTCGTACGGAGAACTGCTCTTCCGCGAAATGATCGCCATCGAGATTCTGGCGGTGGTTCTGGTTTGCCTGGCGCTGGTGTGGAACGCTCCACTGGAGCAACTTGCCGACCCGTTCCATACGGCGAATCCCGCGAAAGCGCCTTGGTATTTCACTGGATTGCAGGAACTCCTGCACTACTTTCCGCCGTTTGTCGCGGGCGTAATTCTTCCGACGCTGATCGTGCTCGCGCTCATCGTAGTTCCTTTCTTCCATGTGAACATCAAGAACGAAATGCTGTGGGTTCAGCATAAGTCGCAGCGGCTGATAGGTCTTGGCATCATAGCCATTGCCTTGACGGCGCTGCTGCTAAGGGTTGGCGCATGGGATGCGGCGATTCCCGTCATAGCGATCGCAGTCCTCATGGCCTTGGCCGCAATGTGGGCCGGGCAACCGGCGAGCGGATTTCAGCATTGGTTAAGCGCAAAGCCTCTCTCGTTCTGGATCATGACGTGGTTTTTGATGGAAGCGGTAATCCTAACTACAGTCGGGGCGCTTTTCCGTGGTCCGGGCTGGGTCTGGGTCTGGCCCTGGAGGAATTCTTGAGCGCCCAACGGATCCCCGCATGGCTGCGCCGGAATGTCCTCGCTTCTCCTATTCATCATTTCGGATGGGCAAGCCTGCTGCTTCTAATCGCGCTTGCGGTGGCGCCGACCAAAGACTTCTTCAATGAGTGGCGGCATTATCAACGGAAGTACCGCAAATTTATCTCCACGCGTACGGATAGCACGACCTTGCAGCATCATTTCCCGGGGGGAATTCAGCAAATCTGGCTGCCGGAACTCTCGGTGGTGGATCGATGCACGACCTGCCATGTAGCTGTGACCGAGAAGAGCCTCCAAGGTGCAGCCTCGGGCCCCGAACCGTTTCGCACCCATCCCCAGGTAGCCCACAACGTCAAAGACTGGGGCTGCGTAATCTGCCATCGTGGACAAGGTCCGGCCACCGAAGTGGCGGAGGCGCATAATGCAACTCGCGCTTGGGAAGAGCCCATCCTTCCCGCACGCTATCTGGAAGCTTCGTGCGGACAATGTCATCGCGCCCCCCTTACCGGCACGCCGAAACTTAATCTGGGCCGCGATCTCTTGGGGCGATATGGATGCGTGCACTGCCACACCATCAAATTGCCCGACGGCAGTGCGGTCAGGCCGGCCGATGATCCGCCTTCGCTTTCCCACATTGCGGATAAGACTACGCGGGAGTGGATTTACGCATGGTTAAAGAACCCTTATGCCTACGCCGTTACCACCACGATGCCGGATTTCAAGCTGACCGATTCGGATGCGCGCGATATTTCCGCGTTCTTGATTGCGAACAGCACTCCGGTTGCTGGAAACACTTTGCTCCTAACCCCGGCAACTACCACAAAAGATCTGAAGGAGCCTGATCCGACCGCTGGAGCCAGTCTGTACGGGGAGTCGTTCTGCGCCTCCTGTCATTCCGTCCAGAACGCTGCCGGAAATGTGGTGGGCGGTGATGTTGGTCCCGAACTGACTCGAGTCGGCAATAAGGCCAAGCCGGAGTGGCTGCGTGCGTGGTTGCGTAATCCGCGTCTCTACAATCCGGAAACAGCGATGCCGCACTACCGATTCAGCGATACACAAGTTTCTTTGCTCACCGCCTACCTCGGATCGAAGACCGATTCCGATCTTTTGGCCAATGTACATCTCGACGCTGCTACCCCGGAGCAGGTTGCAAACGGTAAGCTTCTAATCACCACCTATGGCTGCGCCTCCTGCCACGAGATCAGAGGCATCAAGAAGCCGGATAACTTTGCTCCCGAATTGACCCGCGTCGGCAGCAAGCCGCTCACCGAGATCGTTTTCTTGCCCGGTATGAAGCGGAGTACGCCGGATTACATTGCGACTAAAATCCGCCAACCGCGTGCGTTTGGACCAGGGCTGAAGATGCCGCAATACACCCTTGCGCCTGCACAGATTGAGGCTTTGACCATAGCACTGCTCTCGTTTACGGAACGGGCACACAATTTACCGATGGCATTAACCGTACCCGCGAACTCGCCCTCGAATTATCAACCCGCCGGCAAAGCTGGAGAACTCATCGCGGATTTGGCCTGCTTCAGTTGCCACGCCATTAACGGCCGCGGCGGCGAGATGGCTCCAGACCTGAGTTGGGAAGGCACGGCGGTCCAGCGTTCATGGCTGCAAGCGTTTTTGAAGAATCCCGGTACCCTGCGCCCAGCATTGATTCGCCGCATGCCCAAGTTCAATCTTTCGGATTCGGAGATCACACAACTCACCGATTACTTGATGACCGTTTATCAGACTCCGGCATTCGACCGCGACTCTTTATCCTCCAGCGGCTATCCGCCCGCCCTGGTAGAGCAGGGAAAACAACTTTTCTATTCCAAGTACGACTGTCAGGCTTGCCACATTATCGATACTAAGGCTGACAAAGGCTACATTGGACCAACCCTCACACAAGTAGGATCGCGTCTGAATGCCGCGTGGATTTACCACTGGTTGAAAAATCCGCAGGCACTGCAACCCGGCACCAGCGAACCGAACCGCAACATGAATGACGAAGATGCCCGCGCTCTGACCGCATTCCTGATGACGCAGAGGGGCTCCAGCAAACCGGAGAAGAAACACTAATGACGCGACTCTGGCGAATATTCTTGGTGGCTTCTCTCCTGCTCGGGGGCGCAGCCTGTACTCGCAAGCGGGAACTCGCCTCCACCCTCAAGCCCACCGGGTTTGGAGCTGCGCTGGTGGAGTCGAGTGGCGGCAAACAGACCGGCGCAATTGGCACGTTGCTGCCTCAGCCTTTGGTCGTGCAGGTCAACGACGAACAAGGCGCCCCTGTCGCCGGAGCACTCGTCCAGTTTAGCGGACCTGCTGGCGTCACTTTTGATCCGCCGAACGCGCTGACCGATTCCAGCGGCCAGCTCAGCACCAATGTTGCTCTGGCCAGCATGGCAGGGCGATATCAACTCACCGCACGCACATCCACAAAATCGCAGAAAATAGTCGAACTGAAGCTTGAAGAGATTGCATTGGGATATCAGGAGCAGTTTGGATTTCAGCTGAACAACAAGTACTGCGCCGGCTGCCACGATCCCGAGTCGACGCCCCAGCGGGTTTCAAATTACGAGAATTTGGAGGTTAAGCCGCATCCGTTTACCGAGGGCGACGCGTTCAACAAAATGAGCGACGACGACTTGATCGCGATCATCAGCCACGGCGGACCCGCGCTCAAAAGGTCTGGATTGATGCCCCCCTACGGCTACACTCTTAGCAAGAACGAGATCGAGGCTCTGGTATCCTACGTTCGTTTAGTGTCCGATCCTCCCTACGCTCCCGGAACGGTTTATACGAGAAAGTGAGGCCGGTTCGAGGGACCTCTCTCGAATTGTCAGTTTCAGCGTTCGAGATGAACGCTCCAGCGCATTTCCACCAACCGTATCGAGGACATAATTTCCAGAACGGCTACACCTACGACGCGGCGTCGAACCGCAAATCGCTGACTGCCCCCGATGGCTCGACCAATACCTACAACTACGACACGCTGAATCGCCTCGCAACGCTGACCAACTCGCTGACCGGGCAGTTCGGCTTCGGCGGAGCCTGTCCTGAGCGAAGTCGAAGGAATGCGCTGGGCCGAAGGACGCAGTTGACGCGTCCGAACGGCATCAACACCAATTACAACTACGATTCCGTGTCGCACCTGCTGAGCGTGCTGCATCAGGCGGGCTCGACAACGCTCGACGGAGCGAGTTACAGCGCCGACCTGCGCGGAAGTTGGTGAAATGCCAAAAAGGTAACTCTTCTTCCAAAATGCCGTTCCAAGTCTCAAGCCGTGTCCGGCGCTTGGATTCGTCCCATTAGAGCCCCGCGATGCAACATTTGGCTGCCATTTCGCATTGGCAACTTCCCTGCTTTGGTATATCTTTGGCAGATTAAAAGGGGCGCGCCCAGCGCGACTGCACGGGTTCTTTACATTGGACTTGTGTTTTCGGTTGGCTGAGGCGTTAAAAAACCCGTAAATAGTTTTCGAACGTGAATTTCTTCCTCTTAATATAGCTAACCGCTTATTAAACTCGGCAATGGGTGTGGCATGGCAGAAAGCGCCAAATTCCGTTCGGAGGATCAGCCTACGGAGGCCGGCTTTTCTCTCCATACCCTTACGAAAGATGGCAGCTCCTCATCGAACGTCCCAAGTTCTTCCGATTCCCCTACCGTATTAAGCCATATCCCATCTGCTTCGAACTCCAGTTCGAACTCGCCCATGAGTCTGGGCGGCGTGTCTTCAGATTCGCCCGCTAGCCTGCGGCCTGGGATGGTCCTCGGCGCCCGCTACGCCATCCTCGAAGTCATAGGACAAGGAGGCATGGGAGCGGTCTACAAAGCCGAAGACCGCGAACTCAATCGCTTTGTTGCCCTGAAGGTAATCCGTCCGGAACTGGCGTCCGATCCCAACATGTTGCAGCGTTTCAAGCAGGAGATCCTTCTCGCCAGCAAAATCAGCAATCGCAACGTCATTCGAATTTACGATCTCGGTGAAGCCGACGGCATCAAGTTCATCACCATGGAGTTCATTGAGGGAAAAGATCTACGAGCCCTCATCCGTGAGAAAAAGAAATTTACTCCAGAAGAAGCCGTCGACGTCGTTCAGCAAATGTGCATCGCTCTGGATGCAACGCACAGCATCGGCGTGATCCACCGCGATCTCAAACCACAGAATGTAATGCAGGATGGCTCGGGCCGAATCCTGGTGATGGATTTTGGCTTGGCTCGCACTTTGCAACTCGGTGGGTTGACCCAAACCGGAGCGCTCGTCGGCACCATGGAATACATGTCGCCCGAGCAGGCGCTGGGCAAAGACCTCGATCAACGTTCCGACATTTTCGCGATCGGCCTAATTTTTTACGAATTGCTAACCGGCAAGACGCCTTTTGGCGCGGAGAGCGCCATCGCTAGCCTCATCAAACGGACTCAAGAGCGTGCCATTCCGGTCTCCGATGTCGATGGTCAAATCCCCGGTGCTCTGAGCGGCATTGTAAGCAAATGCCTGGAACGCGACTTAACCCAGCGCTATCAGAATGTCTCCGCCATTCTTGCCGATCTGAATACATGGAAAGACAAGAGGGCGGCAGGCACAATCAACTTCGACGCCAACGTCAAGCCCTGGGGACGAACTCTTCCCTGGCCAATCATCGCGGGGATCGTGACCGTCGTGCTTCTTGCGGTCACGGGGTTCATGCTTCGCGACCGACTCTTCAGTCCGCACTCTAAAACGGCAGTTGTCCCTGCGGGGCCGCAAGTATCACTAGCGATTTTGCCTTTTCGCAACGCTTCCGGTGATCCCGGCGTGGATTGGCTCGGATCCAGCCTCGCTGACATGCTAAGCACCGATGTTGGCCAGTCCGCCCAATTGCGTACAGTTAGTCCTACCAGCGTGCACCAGATATTCACCGATCTGCGGATTTCTTCTGGGACCGTCCTCGACCCAGCGATGATCCGCCGCGTGGCTGATTTCAGCAACGCCGACCGCGTGGTTTGGGGACAGTACGCCAAGTTCGGCGACCAAATCCGCATTGATGCCACGCTTCAGGACATCAAGAACGGCAACGCAGTTCCGCTGAAAATCGATGTGCCAAGCGAAAAGGAAATTCCAGGCGCGATTGATCGCCTGGCGGAGTCCATCCGCCAGAAACTTGCGCTCCCCGAAAATGTACTGAAGGAGCTGAAGGCCAGTTCTTTTCAACCCAGTTCACACTCCGTCGCTGCGCTGCGCGAGTACAACCAGGGAATCAACTCCCAGCGTGAAGGGAAAAATCTGGAAGCGCAAAAGCAATTCGAGGCGGCGACCAAGGATGACCCAGCCTTCGCGCTGGCATTTTCCAAGCTGGCACAAGCCTACAGCAGTTTGGGCTATGACAGCGAAGCGGAGCGGTCCGCCAAGAAAGCCGTGGGGCTGAGCCAGGACCTCCCTCAGGCGGAGAAGTATCTGATTACTGCCATCGAGTTGCAGGTGATCAAGAACTATCCCGACGCCATAAAGGCCTACGAGAGTCTGGCGAAGGTTTCGCCTGATAACTCTGACGTGCAATCCGCGCTCGCTAGTCTATATCAGGATTCCGGCGATCTCACGAAAGCCCGCGAATATTACCAGAAGCTCTTGTCTTCCAACCCTAAGAACGTAGCGGCAACTCTTGACCTCGGACGAATCGAGATCAAAAGTGGCAACCCCCAAGGTAGCTTTGATCCCCTGAACCGTGCCTACAGCCTAGCAGTACAGGTGGACAACCAGGAACAAAAGGCGACCAGTCTGCACCTCATGGCTGTAGCTTACCGGAATTTGAGCAAGCCTCAGGAAGTTCTGCGCAACGAACGGGAGGCGATCACAATCTGGCGCCACATCGGTCAGAAGCGTGGCTTGGCCTTCAGCCTGAACGCAATGGCCGCGGCCCAGGCTTCGCTCGGCGAAACCAAAGATGCGGTGCCCAGCTTCCAGGAAGCCCTGCAAATTCGGCGTGAGATCGGCGATAAGCGCGGCCTCGGCGACACTCTGATCGATATGGGCAATTTCGCCGACGACCGTGGCGACCACGATCAGGCGCTCAAGATGTACCAGGAAGCCCTGGAGTTGGAGCGCGACATTGGCAATGAAAGTTTGCAAGCCATCTGCCTGAACAACATCGGAAGTGTGTACTCGGAAAAAGGTCAATACGATGACGCACTTACCTACTTCCAGCAGGTGTTGCAGCTGCGCGAAAAATCGAAAGTGCCGCAGGATATCGTCGTGGCCGTTCAAAACCTAGGTCAAGTTTTGGGTGGCATGGGTCAGTATGATAAAGCTATTTCATATTACATGCGTGCGCTGGATTTGCAGCGCAGTATGAACGACCCACGTGGTGCGGCTATCGAGTCCTATGGCTTGGGCACTTTGTTTGACTATCAGGGACGGTTCGGCGCGGCCGTCAACTCCAAGCAGGAGGCCCTTAAGACCTTCCGCGATCTCAAGGACAAGACCTTCTGGATGGCGGAGATTCTCGGCGGCTATGGAGAGGCACTCATCCTCGCCGGGCGCGGAGACGAAGCGAAGAATTCTCTGGACGAAGCGCTCAGTCTGTCTCGCGAATTGAAGAATGACGGCATGATTGCGCAGACGCTAGGATTCGAAGGGGATGCATTCTTCTATCAGGGAGATTTCAAGGCTGCTCATCCTCTTTACGAGCAGGCATTGCAGGCCGCGACACGCAGCAAGGAACCGGACCGGATTCTGATCGCCAAAGTAAGCTTGGCTAAAGTCGCAGTCCGCGAAAAGACCGGACAGCAGGCAATTCCGAACCTCCGGGTGCTGATCCAGCAGGCGGATAATTCGAGCCTGAAATACTATTCTGTGGAGTGCTCGATTTTCATGGCGGAAGCTATGATGCAAAGACATGATTACACTCATGCTCGCCAGGAGTTGGAACGCGCTTTGCTGCGCTCGGACAAACTGGGACAGCAGTCGTTGAGCGCACACGCGCATTATCTGTTAGCGACGATCGCACGAGACTCTGCCAACAATACAGAAGCCCAGGATAATTACCGCGAGGTCCTCCGCGCCCTGGATGCGATGAAAAAAGACGCCGGGGCGGAGAAGTTGCTGCAGCGCTCCGACCTGAAGCTCATGTACGAAGAGTCTACCCGCTGGTCGCAAGCCGGGAAAAGCTAAGAACGAGACAACAAAAAAAAGAGTGCCGGCATTTACCGGCACTCGTCTCTCTTAGTTGGCTCTGAGATCCTTGCGTCTCTTTGCCGCTTCTTAGTGGTCGGTCACCGTCGTGCTGGCGGTTGAGGAATTATTGCCCGGCTTCGGATCAGCATTTGCTGCCGAAACCGTAGCAGTGTTGTTTAGTTTCGTGCCCGGCGTCGCCGTCACTTGCACCGTAATCTGTATGACCGCCCCGTTTAGCAGGAAGAGCGAAAACGGCATAACTGTTCCTACATTACAACTCACTGTGCCACCCGCGAACGCGCAAGGGACCGGGGTCGTCGTGCAAGCCAGTTTCTTGTTAACGATCGAACAAGCTATATTGGTGCCCGATGCGCTCAAGAAGCTCGTGCCGGGCGGAAGCGTATCGTTAACATTTACGTTAACAGCGTTTGCGGTTCCAAAATCTCCCACCCCGATGCCGTACGTTAGCTTGCTGCCACTGCGTACCCGTGGAGCTGCAAGCTTCAAGATCGCCACATCGGCCGCCCCAACCACGGTGTAAGTCACCGGTTGCGACACGGTGTTCGTTGCGGAGTCCACTACCGTTGCCGTGAAGGTATGCGTACCTAGTGTGGCCGTGTCGAACTGCGCCCCTTGAGCGACGGATCCGCCCGGACTGTCGATGGCGCTGCAGGAAGCCTGCGTCAAATATGGTCCGGTTGCATTTGGGGTGTTGTTCACCGTAGTGCAGGTGTAGTTCGCGTTCGTCACTTGGCCCTGCTGGTAGACGCCCCCATTCGCTGGCGCAGCGACGGTTACGGTCGGCGCCTCACCCGGCGTGTTGTACGATAACAGCCAGCACGAACCAGTGCCTCCGCTCGAGCCCTTACCACTGCCGATAGGATCCCCAGTTGAAGAGAAGGAACTGATCTGGTTGCTATGGAACAGCGGCGGGGTATTACCCGCGTACTGAGTGCAGGGGTGCAACGGATCGGGACCCACGCCTTTGAGCCAGCCAACCAATGGTTCGTTTGGGTTGAATGGGTTTAACGCTGAGGTGAAATTGAAGTCGGTGCCTAGCGTTGCGAGGAAAGGGTTGGCGCTCGAGCCGCACGTCCCACCCGGAGACCCAGGGCAGGTGAGCTCAAACATCACCGGTGAGGGCGTAGTCGGGCCACTTCCTTTGTCGTACACAAAGCACTGAGCCCCAGGAAAGTTCGGGTTAACGATGGCGTGGCAGGTCGCTTGATCTGCTACCGGAATCACGGTGACCTGCGCCATTACAGGCGATCCGCTCGTCAGCTCTGCATTGTAGTTGTAGCCGCCGTTTGCGACGCCGCCTTCGAAATTGAAGAAGGTCTCCGTTCCCATCATAACCACGCCCGACTGGGATTGTGGCGTGAATGTCCAGCTCAGGATGTCTTGGTTGTCGTCCCCACCGCCCGTTGCCGCCGTGAACCCGACCCAGGCATTGCCACTGTTCAAACCTATCGTGGTCAAGTCGAACGGCACGCCGCCGGGAAACAAGTCTATGTTATCCAAGATCACATCGAGGCTGCTTGGGCACGGCCCGGTACCACCCTCACCGCAACCCGATAGTGTAGACGGCGTATATGTAATCGCCACCGTATGGGGGTTGCCGTCCGCCAAGGTGACCCCGAGCGACGACAGGCTGTTGTTGTACGCAATAGTACATGAGTCGCCTATGCAGTTAGCGCCAGTCCCTTGGCTGTTGATCAGAACGCTGTTCGCGTTATCAAACGAATCGCCGTCATTGTAGGTTTTGAAAGCTACCGCTAGACTGTTCGGGATACCGCCAGAGGCAGATGTGCAGCCACCGTCGCCGAATCCGTCCCCGCAACCGTCAGGACCCAGGGCACCCGTTCCCGCAGCCGAATTTTGAATCACGAACGCAATGCCGTCTGCATTGCCGAGCGAATCTTCGCTGGACCCGCTCAGCTGAAACGTGAACGTGGTGGAAAAAGCACCGGCAACCGGCTGCTGAGTGTTGTACCAGGCAGACCCCGCCGTAAAGGTCGCATTTGGGGTAAGCCGCAGCACGGTGTTCACCCCCGGCGGTGCAGGCGGGACCACCGGGTAGAAACCTGGGTACCCCGTGTCGCCGTTATTGTTCAGCGTCAGGCAACCTTGGTTCGATGTGAAATCTGGCGAATAGGAGGGAGTAGAACTGTAACAGGTCTCCGTCTGTGCCCAAGCGGCTGTGCTGCCCGCAAAAAGCACCAAAGCCGCGATCCCGGCCAGCATGATCAATCTCGTGATTCGTGTCTTCATAATTCTCCTTTTAGCTCTTAGCCGCGTGCTGATTTTACCGGTCGTGCCTTCGGACTTAAGAGTGAACGTCGTCGCGTGAACCTGGAGCGGATAAAATCCCCGTGGCCGCCATACCGC
>Ga0182024_10026481_pt1 | contig 10188 bp, 3 predicted proteins | sample P32metaG_FD_120480 | JGI IMG/M metagenome (GOLD analysis project Ga0182024, IMG submission 120480) | Permafrost microbial communities from Stordalen Mire, Sweden - P3-2 metaG (Illumina Assembly) | ecosystem: Environmental > Terrestrial > Soil > Wetlands > Permafrost | place: Sweden: Stordalen...
CCCCAAATGGGCCTGAATACGAGCGGTTCAGGCGAGACAGAGTCTGTACGGCCTGGATGCCTGCCAGCCGCTTATCAACATACATCCCGCACAGCAGCGGCTGATCAAATCCGGTTTGGAATTTGTTGGCTGCCAGCAGGATCTGATATTCATCCGTAGCAAAGGCATCGCGCATGTCCCGCCCGCGCAGATTCGGATTGAGCGTCTTGCTGGTCTCGGTGAATGGGTCAGGTCCAGACTCGGAGTCCCTCACCTCGCCGGAGAATGCCACCAGGGTCGCAATCTTATAACCCTGCTCCTTGATGTATTTGTCAATCGCGAGCTGCCACCGCACTGCTTCCACCCGGCTCCCGACCACCACCATCCCTTTTGCATGTCCGGTCAGCATAGGCTCCACGTTTTCACGAAAGTGCTCAACCACGACCTGCACCTTCTGCGAGATGTTGTACGGGTGGAGCCGTACCCAGCGCATGATGCCTTTCATGGCCGCGCTGCGCTCGACCTCACGGTCATCCCACTCCTTGCCATCGTGGGCCAGCTTGAACGCCAGCTTGTAGGTCGTGTAGTTCTGTAACACGTCAAGGATGAAGCCCTCTTCAATGGCCTGGCGCATGGAGTACACGTGGAAAGCCGCAGGCACATTGTCCGGGCCAGCAGGCACATCGGGGTTCGGACGGCGGCCAAACAACTCTAGGGTCTTTGGCTTGGGGGTCGCGGTGAACGCGACGTAAGTAATGCCGGTGGTGCTGGCTCGGCCTGCCATCTGCGCCACCAGCAAGTCTTCTGTGCTCACCTCACCGCCGTCTTCCAGCTCCTTCAACTCTTCCGCTGAGAGCACCTCCCTCAGCTTGGCTGCTGCCGCCCCAGCCTGAGAGCTATGGGCTTCGTCGGCGATCACGACGAAGCGCTTGCCCTGGGTAGCTGCCAACTCCTGCACCGCCTTCAGCGCAAATGGGAAGGTTTGGATGGTGCAGACTACGATCTTCTTCGCGCCCGAGAGAGCCTGCGCGAGTTCGCCGCTCTTGCTCGCACCCTCACCTTTGATCGTCGCCACCACCCCGGCGGTCCTCTCGAAGTCGAAGATGGCCTGCTGCAACTGCTGGTCGATCACGTTGCGGTCGCTGACCACCAGTACGGAGTCGAAGACTTTCTTCTGGTGCTGGTCATGCAGGTCAGCGAGAAAGTGTGCCGACCACGCAATCGAATTCGTCTTGCCGGATCCAGCCGAGTGCTGGATAAGATATTTGCCGCCTGCTCCTGATTCATACACACTGGCCAGCAGTTTGCGGGTGGCATCCAACTGGTGGTAGCGCGGGAAGATCACCCGCTGAATCTGCTTCTTGCTGTCCCGCTCCGCTACCAGGTAACGACCCACGATCTCCAGCCAGCTATCGCGTCCCCATACCTCTTCCCACAGGTAAGCCGTGCGATGACCACTCTTTGGGTTCGGCGGATTGCCAGCAGCGCCATCATTTCCTTTGTTGAAAGGAAGAAAGCGCGTTGATGACCCTTCGAGCTTGGTCGTCATGTGCACTTCGTCGTTACTGACCGCGAAATGAACAAGGGCTCCCGAGGGGAACGACAGCAGCGGCTCGGTGGGCAGGCCCTTGGGTTTGGGCGGACGGTCGAAGCGGTACTGGTCTACTGCATCTTCGACTGATTGCGTGAAGTCGGTCTTCAACTCAACCGTGGCAACCGGGAGACCGTTGAGGAAGAGCACGAGGTCGATGCAGTTCTCATTGTGGAGAGAGTAGCGAACCTGCCGCACCACCCGCACCCGGTTGGCTCCGTACCTGGCCAAAATCTCAGGGTTCATCGCCAGCGCCGGTTTGAACTGTGCAAGCGGCAGTTTCTGTTTCAGCCCGATCATTTCCACGCCATGGCGCAGCACGTCGAGCGTGCCCCGGGTGTTCATCTGCTCGCGAAGTCGCGCCAGCAATACCTCGCCCGCCTGCGCACCGTGGTTCTTGGTCAATGCCTCCCATGCCTTGGGCTGGGCTTCCTGCACCCAGGCCAGCACATCAGCCGGGAATAGCGCGAATACGCGATCGTACAGAAGTGCATCGCCGTTGTCATGGAGCCAGTCGTGCGCGGCAAGGTGACCGCAAACCTCATCCTCGAAGCTCATCTCTTTGTGAAGGCTCATGCGACGGATTCCTCGGCGACTAGACCGCGAACATCAATCTTGCCGGTCACGGCGGCGGAGATGAGGGCGGTGCGGCGCTCTTGGAGGAGGTCGATCGCGCGGTTGCCTTCAGCGATGAGGGTGTTTAGCTTGGCAAGTGAATCGGCAAGTAGCGTCAGTATCGCTTGCTGTTCAGAAATCGGCGGATACGCCAGCGGCATTTTAGCGAGACGGGAAATGTATATGTGCTTTATCGTCGTTCCGCCCGCATCGAAGAGCATTCTTGACTGGTATAGACTTCCCAACAGCCCAACAGCCAGGAAATGTGAACACATAACGTTCGGATTAACACGCAAGGCCGCCACAGACTGGTTGATACAAGCATCCCTCCCGTCGTGGACAGCCACGCGTCCGAGGGTTCCATCCTTTGTGATCAGGATATCCCCTCTACGCGGTCTGCTCTTATCTGTTAGCTCGTTGAGGTAAGCGTCTAAGCTTGTTCTGCGAGCAGTCTCATATTTGACTTCCCCGTAATCTACGTCGTTTGCCGTGAGCATATAAGGCCCATCGTCCGTTGTCGGCATCGGATTAGTAAACCCATAAGAAATGCGACTACAGAAGTGTCCAATCGGAGTGATGTTCCAGTGCTCCGGGACCTTACCCAGCCATTCGACACCGGAATCCTTCATGGACGCGGCGGGATTCAGCCCTTTGGTGACCGCGTGGGAGATGACGGCCTGCCGCTTCTCTTTCAGCAATTCAATCAGCCGCCGTTGCTCCTCCACCAGCGCATCGATCTTGCTGTTCTCACGGCTAAGGAAAGTCATGATCAAGGATTGTTCACTAGGATCTGGAATTGCCATTAACATTCCAGTCACGGTCGCTTGACCTATGTTAACCATTGAGCTGCTTGCTCCCGTAGCTGCCAGCTCGATCTCCGCGCGTGCGGGAGGTGTACACAAATACGAAGCAAGATACTCCGGAAGGCACAAATTGCTGTTTGTTTCAAGGCGATATAGCTTGTCACATAGCAAATGTCGAGGGAAGTTATTTCTCGCAACAGCAGCACTTCCAACAAGCTCTCGCGTATTAGCCCTTGAAATTAGAACATCTCCTGCGCGAATACTTAATTCTGGTATCGCGAGAAGGTCCGGTGGCAAAGCTTTATTCTCATCTGGATTGAAAACGCCTCCATTGACGCAACCAACCTTGAGGACTGCCCATTCGCCATCTGCGGCGGGAAAGTTTTCACATTGTGGGCTCCATCCCTGGTCAAGTTTACGGATAACGTATTTGATCCGTTTGAGTCCCCAATGCTCGGGCACATCACCCAACCATCCCACGCCGCTAACTTTGTACTCGGGGTAACGCGCCAGGCTCATTCCGCCAAACTCCCGAGCATGACGAGGATACGGTCGGTAACGCCCTTTAGCTCTGCGTCGATCTCATCGAGCGAACGTGGTGGCTTGAAAACGTAGAAGTGCCGGTTGAACGGGATTTCGTAACCGACCTTGGTTTTTTCATGGTCGATCCAGGCATCGGGTACGTGGCGCAAGACTTCGCGTTTGAAGTACTCCTCGACATCCACGTCAAGCGGCACATTCTCGGTATCCCGCAGTTCACTGTCAGGTTGCGGCTCACCCTTGTTCTTGCCCTTGGCCACAAGCGCGATGTTTCCCTCAGCATCGCGCTGGGGCCGCTCGACCGTGATGGTCCGGTAGCCAAAATCCTCGTTCCTGAAGATGCGGCTGATGGGAGCGCCGTCCTTGCTCGCCTCCGCGAACGAGCCGAAGGTGCGGGTGATCTCCGCGATGTGTTCGTCGCTCAGCTCCTTGCGCTTGCTGCCCAGGCTCTTGCGCATCTTCTGCCAGTAGCTGCTGGCATCAATCAACTGCACCTTGCCTTTGCGGTGGCGGGGTTTGCGGTTGGAGAGGATCCAGACATAGGTGGAGATGCCAGTGTTATAAAACATGTCGGTCGGCAACCCGATGATGGCTTCAACCAAGTCGTTCTCCAGAACATAGCGCCGGATCTCGCTCTCACCGCTGCCTGCCCCTCCGGTGAACAGGGGCGACCCATTGAGCACGATGCCAAAACGGCTGCCTCCATCGGTGGCAAGCCGCATCTTACTGAGCAGGTGCATCAGGAAGAGAAGCGAGCCATCGCTCACCCGGGGCAGCCCCGGACCGAAGCGTCCGTTAAAGCCCTGCGTCTCGTGTTCCTTGCGGACGGCCTTCTCCACCTTCTTCCACTCGACGCCGAAGGGCGGATTGGACAGCATGTAGTCGAAGACCCGGTGGGCATGGCCATCGTCGGAGAGCGTGTTGCCAGGGATGATATTGTGAACGTCCTGCCCCTTGATGAGCATGTCGGCTTTGCAGATGGCGTAGGATTCATCGTTAAGTTCCTGGCCATACATTGTGAGGCGGGCCTGCGGGTTGTGCTCTGCCAGGTATTCGCCCGCGACCGACAGCATGCCGCCTGTGCCTGCCGCTGGATCGTAGATAGTGCGCACTACGCCGGGCTTCGCCAGTATCTCGTCATCCTCCACAAAGATCAGGTTGACCATAAGGCGGATGACTTCGCGGGGCGTGAAGTGCTCTCCGGCGGTTTCGTTGGAGATTTCAGCGAACTTGCGGATCAGCTCCTCGAAGACCGTGCCCATCTCGGTGTTGCTGACGGTCCCTGGGTGGAGATCGATCCCGGCAAACTTCTCCGTCACCTGGTATAGAAGGCCGGATTTGGCGAGACGGTCGATCTGGGTGTAGAAGTCGAAGCGCTCGAAGATGTCACGGACCGACGGAGAGAACGCCTGAAGGTAACTGTAGAGGTTCTCCTTGATGTGGTCCTGGTCACCCATAAGGGTCTTCATGTCCATGGGGCACGTGTTGTAGAAGCTCTGCTTGGCCTTGCGGAGAAGGAAGGGTTCAGGGTTGATCCCGGTCTTCTTTCTGGCGGCGTTCTCGGTTAGCACGGCATCTTTGGTCTTCTCCAGCACGCAATCCATGCGCCGCAACACGGTGAAGGGCAGGATTACCTTACCGTAGTCAGACTGCTTGTAGTCGCCACGCAGCAGGTCGGCGACCGACCATATAAATGAGGAAAGGCTCATGGGGCTGGACGTCCGGGTCGTTTGAATGGGTTCGTGAAACCGATTTTACGCGCCTTTCGCCTGGGCTGCCTTGTCGCCGGAATCGACCGAAATCGGGGCAGCGTCACCTGCTGCCGTGTCAACAGCCGGGCGGTCAACCGTGCATGGCCCGGGCCAGCAGGATCTTTACCGGTCGTCCTTATCGCCTTTGAAAAACTCATCGAGGTATTGTTGGTAGGCTAGATTGTCTTCTTGTTTCCATTCGGGCCATTGTTCAGGCCCGTCGCACGGGGGACCACTTCCCATCCACTCATCGGCCGAAAAGGAATGCGGCGCCGCGGGTGCGCTGGCGAGCAACCCCAGGGTACTCCATCCTCAGCTCAAATCTCGCGTGCCCGTCATCGTCGCCATCTTTATTGAATGGAAATTCCGCACGGTTCTTCGCCATCAGACACCCCGTGCGGGCATCAGCCCACAAGGCTTAATACCGGTGGCACGGCCGCATCCACCTAATCTGAAAAGATAGTGTCGCGAAAACGACTCTGATCGTTTTGAATGCCCTGTTAAGTGGAAGGGGGCTCAGTGTGGCAAGGTACGAACTCCTCGTCGACCGGACGATGGAAGAAATCCCCCAATTCCGGCAGGGCCTTCCGTGCTTCGCTAGCCCCAAGGCCTCTTAACGAAGTAATATCGTCGGATCCGTCCAAGGTGTAGCGACCGCCAACAACAGGTGAATACCGTTTGATCTGGCCACGGTCAGGCAAGAGGTGTTGCGCCATCCCCAGCGCTCCGGATGATTGTGCGGTCATAAAGACATCCGCGATCTTCTCAGCCCATCCAAACTTGCCGAGCGAATGGCGCCTTCCCCAATCCATATTCAAGGGTGTTGACGTGCAGCCAAGACTGAGAACATGCAACTGATCCGCGCGGGCCACTTCAGGATGCCAATAGCCTCAACGACGGCAACCGCAATAGGATTATTTGCCCACATACCTCCATCGATCAGGGGCATACCGCTGTCAAGCTGATGGGTAGGAAAGTAAGTCGGTGCCGCAGCCGTGGACATCGCCACATCAACGACCCGGCATCGGAAATCGCGTTGCAGTCTTATCTCATGCGATGTTTTCCAAACATGTACCTCACCGGTGTCCGGGTTGAAGGACGGAATGACCAGCCGCTTCTTGCTTTGGCCGAGCTTCTTTTCACCGAAGACATCCTGCAACGCAGCCCGCAGCGGCGTCGGATCGTACTTCGCTCGAAACCACCAGCGGGCAGTTCTAAAGCGTGGATGCCCTGGAAAACCTTCGGGCCGTAGTCTTTGTAGAAAGCCAAGGCCTCAGAAGCGGACAAGCCCAATCCCAGCGCCAGAGCATTGCGGACGAATACGACTCTCTGCTGGAGGAGATTGCTCGCAAAGAGCCACGACCGTTACATTAATGTCCTCTCCTTGTCTGGTCTGCCGACCCCGCTCCAGTGCGCTCTTCCAAACCTGCCCGCCTCTATACCGGCCATCTCCATCGACAGTGTTGCGTTTGGATCCGGTCGGTTTAGGGTGACGGCGAGAGACGGTTCTACGGCGCAGTCAGTGGGAGTTTGCTCGAACTGGACGATAGAGGTCGGCACGGTGACCTTTACGATGCCGAAGGGTTCGCTCTAGGTGCCTGGTTCCCTCCCCAGGCGCTGTGGCTCGGCGTATTCCTGAAGCAGCTTTCTCCGGGTCTTCGCTACTAGGCACTCTATGCACTACAATCGGTGACGATCCCTCGAATGACAGGGCGGAAAGCCCCTGAATTGCGATGCCGAATGGAGTCAGGAAAGATGCAGCCGAGCAGTCGGCCCCCAAGATCAGTGCGGACTTCCTGACGGGAAGTACGGAGATCGGGCTCGACCGAATCCGTACTAGGCTCCTCGACCTTACTAATCGAAATAGGCTCCTTAATTTTAGGCAATCCAATGTCTCCTCCCTCCGGATCGTGGATGTCCCCATCGATCCGGTATTCGCGAAGCTGGTTGACGGAGAAAAGCTCCCCTTCTTACCGGTGCCGGAGCCGGGTATTCACTTCAGCGAAATGCCTGCGAAAGACCATGCTGATGAGCTTGGCTGGGACACATCGTTCGACCTTGATGAGGCCGACAACCAAGACGCGGGATACCTGCCGGTATTGCATTATCAGGAATCGCTCGACACGGTAAGCCGCAAGATTGGAAGCGCCGCTAAAACAGCGATTGAAGAGTCTGGGACGAACATGCTCTACCTTGTTTTCGGATTTCTGGAATGGTACGAATCCGATGACTCTCAGCAGCCACATCTAGCGCCTCTCGTAGTCGTGCCGGTGACGATTGATCGCGCCGGAACCAAAGGGAAAGCCGTCGAAGTCGTTCTTGAATATTCGGGCGAGGATGTGCAGACCAATCTGTCTCTTGTCGAGAAGATGCGGCGGGATTTCGGTCTTGATATCCCTCTTCTGGACGACGAGGAGACCCCTGAAGGCTATTTTGCAAAGTTCCTCGAAATCCTAAAGCTGAAAAATCGGTGGAGGGTGCGGCGCCACATTACGCTTGCGTTGCTGAGCTTTGGCAAGCTTCTCATGTACCGGGATCTGGATCCGAAGACCTGGCCTCAGGGACAAAGCATCGCCAATCACCCACTCGTGCGCGAACTGTTCGAAGGGTCAAAGCACCCCACTATCAGCCTCGCCGAGGAATACGCCATCGATGAGCCCGAGCTGAAAAGGGAGGTGCCGCAGCTCATCCGCGATGCCGATAGCTCCCAGCACAGCGCACTGGTCCATGCGCTTCGCGGCCAGAATCTGGTCATCGAAGGACCGCCGGGGACCGGAAAGTCACAGACCATCACAAACCTGATCGCAGCCGCGCTCGCCAGAGGCAAGACGGTTCTCTTTGTTTCAGAAAAACTTGCCGCACTTGAGGTGGTAAGGCGGCGGTTAGATGATGCGGGACTCGGAGTGTTCTGCCTTGAGGTTCATAGCCATAAGACGAAAAAGGGCGCTCTGCTCAGTGACCTCGCGCAGCGCTATACGATGCGGGGAACATTTCACGATCCCCGCGACCTGGACCGCCACCTATCGGTGGTTGAAGAGAAAAAGCAACTCCTCACCCACTACGCTTCCCTCATCAACCGGGTCATAGAACCCTTCAAAGCATCCATATTCGAGATCCTCTGGGCGCGTGAGCGTTCCGGCCAGGAGATTGCCACACATCGCGAGCGTCTTGGGCAATTGATTTTGCCGATTCTCGTGCAATACACACAGACACAGTTCACCCAGGCAGAGCAATTTTTGTCCGTCTATGCACAACACTTATCCGCAGCCCTTGCGTCTTGCGACTCGTTGGACCGCCACCCTTGGGCGTGGATAGCCAAGCCCCTTGGATTCGAAGAAGAGGAGCGGCTTCTTGGCGCCATGGAGGAATTTCGCGCGACGGTGCGACGGGCAGAGGAATGTTGCGAGCATCTGCAAAGCAAGGCAGGAATTGCCCTTGCCCGAACGACTCCCGGAATTGAAGAGGCCGGGCAGAAGCTCACGCAGCTCCCTGAATCAGCAGGGACGCTCGTGCAGGGATTGCTGGGTCCGTGCCAGAACCCCTTGACCAGACATGGGCTTGAGGAGTTTGTCGGGCAAATCAACACCTACCGCCGTGGCCTCGAAAGCCTCTCACCTTTTACCCAAAATGCCAGCCCCCTCATCGAAGCCGATACCGAAGTCAAATTAACGGAAGCGTCTGGACGCCTCTGCCAGTGGGGACTTGAAGAACTAACGATCGCTGAAGTAAGAAACATTTTGAACGTGACTTCCGAGAGTGCAAGGCTTCTTGGGGACGCACATTCCTCGTTTACCCTTTTGCTCGGTGTGATTGGCTGCGAGGCTCCCGCCACGCTTTCCGCTTCAACCTATCTGCTGGAAACTCTGCGAATCGTTGAGAGTGCGCCATTTGAAAAACTCTATCTTCGCCAGCCTTCATTCGAAGACGAAGGCATCAAGCCCATGCTGCAAACCGCCCGGCAGGAGGCAACCGAACTCAAGAACGCGGAGACAAAGCTTGGCCGGGAATTCGACCTATCCCTGGGCGAAGGGATGTACACTCCGGTCCAGCTCTTGAAATGCGCTTCAATCCTCAACGAGGCTTCCCTTTGGCAACGGCTCCTTGACCGGGACTATAAAGCAGCGATTAAAACTTATAACCGACTTTCCCTCAAGAAGAAGAAGGCCCGGCGTGGTGAAATGAGCCGGGCACTCCGGTCCGTTGCCCAATACGCTCAGCATCGCACCAAATTCGACAATAGTACGCCTTACCGCGAGATGCTTGGACCGCACTTCAAAGGCGTAAACAGCCCGTGGGATGATTTGCGCGAGGTGCTTCTGTGGTATGAACAGGTGTTTGTCGCGTTGCCAGAGCATCAGGTCCAGGCAGAGCCATTCCGCAAGCTTGTGCTCACTGCGAGACTGGAGCGCTTGAGGGCGATCAAAGTAAACCTAGGGACCGCTCAAGAACACTCATCCGCACTGGTCCAGATTGTTGGACGCGTCGCGGAGTTCACAAGCCTGGTTCCGAACCACCGTTCGATGACGGTGCCAGGATCATTCGAGGAAATTCTGAAATGCCTGCAAAAGCTGATCCGCGAGATAAGTGAGGCGCTTCAGGTCATCGACGAACGTGGCATCCGCAACGATGTATTTTTGCGAGATTTCCCAAATATTCTGGCGATAGCCCGGCAATCCAGGAATGCCAAGTCTGCTGTTGAGTCCGCCGTCGACTTGCATCGGCTGATCGGCAGCGACTATCGAGGAACTGAAACAGACATAGAACCCATCGAGCGCACCGTCAAGTTTGCAACTTCCGTCGCCATCCATGGCCTGCCTGCGAAGACGGTTGAGTGGCTATTGTGCGATGAGTATGAGCGTCGCCTGAGCGAACTTCGCAAGTGGCTTGGACAGGCTGCTGATTGTGCGAA
>Ga0182024_10026483_pt1 | contig 10187 bp, 8 predicted proteins | sample P32metaG_FD_120480 | JGI IMG/M metagenome (GOLD analysis project Ga0182024, IMG submission 120480) | Permafrost microbial communities from Stordalen Mire, Sweden - P3-2 metaG (Illumina Assembly) | ecosystem: Environmental > Terrestrial > Soil > Wetlands > Permafrost | place: Sweden: Stordalen...
GATTTGGATTCGGGAATTGGTTGGAATCGGGCGGCAAATTTTGTGGATGCAGGTGCGCATCGACGGCTCCTCCGATTACGTCAAGAAGCATGCCCATGGAGACGCGTTGGCCGGCCAGCACGGTGGCAAACTCCTCGCCATAACGTGCGCGCCACCGGGCCGGATAGAGCCGCACCAGCCAGTTCATGCGCGAGCCAGTCGCCGTTGCCCGGTCTGCGCTACGGCCATCATGGAGACCAGCCGGGCGCGCAAGGCGCGTTCGCCCAGCGCGGTCAGGCGATAAGGATTGCGGCGGTCTTCGCTTTTCAAAGGCTCAATAAACCCGCGCGCCTCAAGCCGGGCCAGGGCTCCATAGAGCGTTCCCGGCCCCAGCCGCACACCGGCGACGGCGTCGATGTCCTCGGTCATGGAATAACCATGCCGGGGCTCCTCGGCAAGGCTCACCAGGATCAGCAAGGCCGGCTCGGAGAACCGGCCAAAATCGGTCAGGTCGGCATTGTCAGTGTTTTTTCGCATCATGTACCGCTCCCACCTAATACGTCACGCGTACTACGTATAACGAAATAGTACGTGCGACGTACTATCCTGTCAAGAAGAAAAAACGCCTGGCGCCAGACCCGTGTGTTTTGCGACACAGTTTTCGCTTGCGCTTCTCTGCTACCATAAAGACGATTGCAGTTCCTGCCGCCGGCGAGGCTGTTTTCCCGCCCATCCGGGCTCGAGCGCATAGGCGGCCCGACCCAATCCACATCGATCCCAAGAAGGAGAATTCCTTATGCCATTAGTCTCCATGCGGCAACTCCTCGACGAGGCCGCCAAGGGCGGTTACGGCGTCGGCGCATTCAACGTCAACAACATGGAACAGATCCAGGCCATCATGATGGCGGCCAAGGAAACGAAGTCGCCGGTCATTGTGCAGGCCAGCCGCGGCGCGCGCGCCTTTGCCGAGGACCTCTATCTCTTCCGGCTCATCCAGGCCGCGGCCGAGCTGAACCCGGAGATTCCCATCGCGATGCACCAGGATCATGGGAACAGCTTTGAGACTTGCAAGAGCGCTATTCAGCTGGGCTACACCTCGGTGATGATGGATGGGTCGTTGAAGGAAGACGGTAAGACGCCGTCCACATTCGAAGAGAACGTGGAAGTGACGCGCAAGGTGGTCGACTACGCGCATGAGCGTGGCGTAACGGTGGAGGGTGAGATCGGCGTGCTGGGCGGCGTGGAAGACGGCCACGGTGCCGGCGGCACTGGACTCGAACACATCACCGACCCCGACCAGGCGGTCGAGTTCGCCGAACTGACCGGCGTGGACGCGCTGGCCATCGCTATCGGCACCAGCCACGGGGCATACAAGTTTACGAAAAAACCCGACGGCTCAGTGCTGAAGATGGATGTGCTGCTCGCCATCCACAAGCGCCTGCCCCACACCCACCTCGTCATGCACGGCAGCTCCTCGGTTCCGAAAGACCTGCAAGACGTGGTCAACCAGTATGGCGGCAAGCTGAAGGAGACCTGGGGCGTGCCAGTCGAGGAGATTCAGCTCGGCATCCGCAACGGCGTGCGCAAGATCAATGTGGATACGGACAATCGCCTGGCGATTACCGGCGCCATCCGCAAGGTGCTCTGGGAGACTCCGGAGAAGTTCGATCCGCGCGACTACATGAAGCCGGCCCGCGACGCCATGAAGAAGGTGGTTGCGCTGCGCATGACGCAGTTCGGCCAGGCTGGACACGCAGGAGACTACGCACCCATCGCGATTACCGAAATCGCCAAGGGCTATGCCGACGGCTCGCTGACCACGCGGCCGCTGGTGGCTGCAAAGTAATCTCGGCTCATTGAGGGGAAAACAAAATAGGCCGTTCCGCAGTTGCGGAACGGCCTACTTGATTTATTGGACTGTCATTTGTTCTTTTAATGATGCGCCCCGCCGCCGGAGCTGGCTGCAGAGCTGGAACTTGCGGCTGAGCTGGAACTGCCGGCGGACGATACCCCTCCTCCACCGCTGTGCGCCCCGCCGCCGGAGCTGCCGCCGCCACCGCGCGAGCCGCCGCCTGCCGAAGCGCTGCTGCTTCCGTGGAAGCCGCTGCCGCCGGAGAAGCTGCCGCCTCGCGCCTGCAGCGTGCCGCTGTGGTTGCTCATGGGCGCAAAGACGGTTGCGGATCTGCCTCCGTGCATCTCCTGGCGGGCCATCGTGAAGCTTTGCGACTTGACATCGAAGCGGATGGGAACGCCCGGCCTGCTGAGATCAATTCCTTTTGCTCCTTGCCGATAAGCGAACGGGTGCGATTCCATGTGCGGAACTTCCGCTATCGTCAGCGGACGCATGGGCGCGTTGCGAAACTCCCTGGGCGGGTCCTTCAAATATTCGATGGGAAGGCTTGGCTCGAATCGCACCGGTTGCAACGTGATCTGGTTTTTGCCGGTGATGGCAAAGACTTCATGGCTGGCGTTGATGGCCTTCTGGCCCTTCACGTCGTAGGGATGGAGCGGGACAAAGGCCACCGTATGGCCGCTCTTGACCCAGCGAACCGGATCGATGTGGTGCCTTTTGCCGCCCGCTACCCACGCATAGTGTTTCCGGTGGCGAATCCAGCTGCCCGCGTGGCAGACCGCCCAGTCATATCGCCGCGACGGCCCAAGTCCCATGTCCACGACCGTTTGCCTGCCCGTAACGGGGTCCTTTTCCACCCGGTAGCGAAGCGCTCCCGGGGTGCAGGGAAAGTCGATGAAGCGATCGATCACGGGGGGCGACCCCGAGCCGGACTGCGCGGCCTGGCGCGGCGAGGCGTAGGGGTGATAGGCGGCCAGCTGGAAGTGCGGGCGCTGGCTTGAAAGCCGGTTCTGTTGCTGGATCGATCCCTGCTCGTCGTTGCCCGGGTCGTCCGGGCCGGCGGCGTCGTTCGGCTCCCAGCAGGTTCCGTAGGGAGCGCAATCGAAGAACTTTCCCTGGCCCTGCATCTCCGCCATTCCGGGAATCGGCTCTGTCAGCCCGGACGCCTCCATCATCGCGCTGGTGGTGGCGGCGCGCTGGGCCACGCGGTCCGCAACCCATTTGTCCCACGCGGCGACCGTCTGATCGCTGGCCGTGCTTTTCTCCGTCCATAGCTGGCCCTGCAGATAGGTCCAGGTGCGGCCAGGTTGAATCTCGTCTTTCGGCACTCCCGGCAAGCGGAGCTCGTTGCCATCGATCGGCGTGATGGAAACGCCATCGGTATAGGCCACGATGCGCGCGTCGCTCTGGTCTGGATACTTCGCGACAAGGTCGTTGGTTGGCGTATGCAGGACAAACCTTTCTCCCGCCAGGTAGGGATGGATGTACAGCGATACTGTGCCCGAAAGCAGCGCCAGCTCGGTATAGGGAATGCCCGCGGTTTCGTGCAGATCGTTGAAGGTGAGAACCGAGTTCTCTCCCAGGTACATGGTCGAGGCGTTTTCAAACTCGATTTCCGCGCGCCCCGCGCCAGTGACCAGGCTGAAGCCGGTTTCGAGTGGTAGATCGGCGACCGCATTCTCCCACTCGCCGCTGCTCGCCTTGCCGTTCGGCTCGCCGCGCTGGATGCGCACATCGCCCTCGACATAGCTGATGCGCACGATCTGCGCGTAGGTAGCGTCGGAGTAGTGATGGCCAAGGATGAACTCGGCTTCCTTCTTGAGCTTTTCGCTGGAGTCGCCGTTGAGAATCTGCTGGATTTCCGCCAGCGCCAACGGCTCGTTCTGGCGCAACATGGCGTTGAGCGCCAGCAGCTTTACATCGTCGCTGGCCGCTGGATCAATCACCACGGGCTTGCCGGTCCGGGCGCGAATCTCCACTTCCAGGGCGCCGCAATCCTCGACCCAGCGGCTCTTGGGAAAGTTGCTCCGCAATTCAGCACAGGTGTTCTGGGAGGGCTTGGACTGGCCCAGCTTGTCTTCCGCATAGGCCATCCAATAGAGCGCTCCGTCGGCGTGGTCGCCGTGCTGGGCAGCCACCTGGGTGAAGATCTTCACCGCATCGGCCCAGCGGCCCTGGTCGATGGCCCGTTTGCCATCCGCGCAAAGGCTGCTGTCCGGCGCATCGGGTGCTGCCGGAATACGCGGGAGCAGGCCGCTCTCACCCGGCAGGCCTTCCATTCCAGCGGGCGCGGCGGAGCCGGTAAAGGATTGCCCGGACGATGCGCGGGCAACCACGCCGTTGGGCAGACAAATCATTCCCGCCAGCAGAGCGGCAAGAAATACCTGTCCGGTCTTCATATTGTTCCCCCCTTGGCGGCATCGTCCTCGGTTCCCTTGCGATGCGCAATTCTGGAGCGCAGCACACGCACTTCGAACAGCACGCCATCCGCGTTCATCTCGTCTTGCAGCTTGGCAATATTCTGGGCATTCAGCCCGCCTGGCTCGTTGGCTGCCTCGGCCAGCAGGCCGTCAAGGTGGTCCAGGGCCGTGGTCAGTTCCGGATCGCGAGCCTGCGCAGCATCCTTGCGGCAAACGCGATTGGCAGCCAGCAGGCTGCGCGCCTCATCGCGCATGGGAGAGTCCGTCGCGGTCGAGTCCAGGTCGGCATGTTTCAGCTCCACCAGGAAACGCTCGGAGCGGTCCAGATGATCGTCCAGAACGACCACCACGATAGGCTGCTTAGGCGGCGGGGCCGGCGTTTGCCTTACGGCCGTTATGCCGGGGTGCCGATGCTGATCCCAAACCTGGCCCGCGTAGAAGGCACAGGAAACCAGCAAGGCAGTGGCCAAAGCGTAGCCGAGGCCCTTCAACCAGGGATTCATCGACCAGCCGGCGCTCCACCAGCGCGGCCTTTCCTGCCCGTATGCCGGCAGCGAAGGCGCAATCGACGCCCACACCTGTTCGCCGTAGCGTTCATCGCGGGCCGGCGCCTCCGCTCGATCGAGCGCGGCCAGGTCGCGGCGCAGTTCGGCAAAGTTCTGCGCACACGCCCTGCAGGCGGCAAGGTGCTGATCCACGGCAGCCGTATTCTCGCTCTCGCCGTAGATTTGTCCAATCATCTCTTCATCCGTCAAATGCATCATGTCGCCACTCTAAGAACCGCCAGCCGGCGCCGCAGTTTCTGTACGGCCCGGAATACTGCCTGCTTGGCCGCGTTGGGATCGATGCCCAGCGCGGCGCCAATCTCCGCTGTCGAACAATCTTCCATGTGCCGCAACACAAAGGCTGTTCGTTCGGTCGGCGTAAGGCTGCGCAACGCGGCCTGCTGCATCGCCCCAATCTCGCCGCTCAATAAAATCCGGTCGGGCCCCGCGGCCTCGTCCGCCACTTGCAATTGGTCCTGCTCCGGGTCGTTCGCCTCGCCCACCCGGCTGGTCTCATCCCCGCGCCTGCGCCGCACCTTGTCCAGCGCGCAGTGCACAGCAATCCGGTAAATCCAGGTGCTGAAGTTGGCGCGCGACTCGAACCCTTCCAGCTTCCGATACCCGCGCAGGAACGCCTCCTGGACCACGTCGTCCGCGTCGGCCTCGTTGCCGGTAATGCGATAGGCTACGCGGAACAGGGTGTGGCTATGGCGGAGGACCAGCGTCCCATAAGCCTCCTTGTCTCCCGCCAGAACAGCCTGGATCGCCGCGTGGTCGTTCCTGTCCATGCGGTCATTAGACAACAGATTGCCGGGGGTGGTTATGGGAGTTTTGTGCGGGAGTGCGAGACGCGACGGGAAGCCGGTCTTCCGCATAGCATTTTCAATGCCGGGCGCGCAGGCGTCCGCTCAAGATTCGACGAAGGTCAATCTCAGGAGCAAAAAGTTCGGGCAATCGGCCCTTGAGGAACGTCTCGGTCCGAGAAATGAACCACGTAGTTGACGAATGAGTCGTCCAAGACAGTATCAACGCTTGTTATGTCATTTGGATTGTAATCATTGGGCTCAACCCGGGTTGGAAACGTGATGCCCCGTTCAGAGCGAGTAATGAATCTCTCTGGAATTCTGAATTGCCAAATCTCACTGACGCGCAACTTGTAAAAGAGGTCAGGTGGATCAGGATAGCGTGAAAGGAACTCAACCCAAATGTAGTGATCATAGAGTAGCGTCCCACGGCCTGTGACAACATCACCAATAGCGAATTTAGCCGCCAATTGTGAGTTCATGTAGAAGCAAAACTGATCGGCTTCCAGGACAACGATCGAGTTGTTCGCTCTTCCATAGACTCGTAAGACCACACCGGTGAATTTATATTGTGCCTGTCCCAGGTGAATGAACTTGGGGTGCGGGTTGCCTTTTGCACGTGCCAACTCGTCTGGTCCAACTTCGAAGGAGAGATTAACCAATTGCCCTTTCTCGGGCGGTGGATAATTCCCGTCGCCTAAATGCCAGGTCTCGAATACGGCAAACAATTCCATGCTCGGAGTATAAGCGTGATGGAGCGTGTGACCGCCCGTACGGAAGTTTCGGCCGCATTGAACCCGTTCTCGCGGTCCTGGGGCTCACTCGAATCGACAAAGCCAACGAAACGGTCTGGGCTTTGGCCCCCTGCTCCATCCCCGTCCCGATCAGGCCTGCGCCAGCTCCGCCGCTCGCGCCCGCGTCCGCTTGACGAAAGTCTCATCGTCCGCCGGAGCCGACTCAATCGAATCGAGATTGATCTCCACGTTGGCTAGCGCACCCTTAATCGCCGCCCCCGCCAGCGCGATCGACGTCGTCAAGTCCGACTTCATCATCGGACTGGTCACCGCCCTCAGGCCGGCGGCGATCTCCGCCACCTCCACTGCCCGTTCCGCCACTCCCAGTGGCACGCTCGACGCCTCCCGAAGCGCGGCGTTAATCAGCCCGGCGCCGTCCGAGGATTCCCTGGCCGCCTTGTACGCCTTCATCACGGCGTCGTACGACTCGGCATCCGCTTCGATGGCCGCCTTCAGTTCCTCGCGCAGGCCGGTGAGCCGCGCAATCGCCTCGCTCAACTGCGGCTCGTATTGGAGATACGCCTTCTTGCCGCGGGACATCGACGCCACCATTGCCGCCAGGCCGGCCGCCATGGCGCCGCTTGCAGCTGCTGCGCTTCCACCGCCGGGTGTAGCCGTCGGCGCGGCCAGCTGCTCGATAAACGGGGCGATTCCAGCCAGCAGGCCCGCGCCTGGCCCGCCTGGGGCCATCTTGCCGCCCATCACCGCCGCCAGCCGGTTCTCCAGGATGAGCGATGAATCGAAACTCTCCACCTGTAGAAACCACTCCGCCGCCTGCTCCAAAGCTTGTTTCGGGATGAGCCCCACAATCTCGCTTGAGACCGGCGCAACGCCGTAGCGCGCCGCCTCGCGCTTCACAAATTCAAAAACCCGATGGATCGGCGTCTGCTCAAAGTCGGTAAGGTTCATTGAAACCTGGGCCATGCCGCGCACCAGGAATCCCGCGCCTTTCACAAACCGGAAACCGCCGGAGGACGCGCGCACCGCCTTGGCGATCTTCTTTGCAATCTCCACATCGGACGTATTCAGAAACACGTTGTAGGCGATGAGAAACTTGCGCGCGCCCACCACCGTTGCCCCGGCCGTGGCGTGAACCTTGGCCTCGCCAAAGTCGGGCATCCGCGCCGGGTTGGTGGCAATCTCGTCGCGAATGCCCTCGAACTGGCCTTTTCTTATGTATTCCAGATTCTGCCGCTCGGGCCTGGTCGCGGCGGCTTCGTAAAGATAGACGGGAACTCCGAAGCGCTTGAAGATCTCCGCGCCCACATGCTTGGCCATGGCCACGCAATCGGCCAGCGTCACGCCGTCAATGGGGATGAAGGGTACCACATCGGCCGCGCCCATGCGCGGATGCGCACCGTGGTGCCGGGTCAGGTCGATCAGTTCGGCGGCCTTGCCCACGCCGCGAATCGCAGCTTCCTGAATCGCCTCGCGTTCTCCCACCAGCGTAATCACGCAGCGGTTGTGGTCGGCGTCCATCTCGCGGTCGAGCAGGTAGACGCCGGGAATCTTCATGGCTTCGACGATAGCGTCGACCTTAGCCGCATCGCGGCCTTCAGAGAAGTTGGGGACACATTCAACGAGCGTGGTGGGCATGAGGGCAAGGATAGCGACCGGCAGGGGCCCAGGGCAAACTAGCGGAATGGTCTCGCTTCTGAGATCTGGGAAAGCGCGACGCTAGCCCGCACTCGATGCGAAGCTTGCGCGCTCCATTTCCTGCCCCGGCTAGTCCGCTGCAATCTGGTCGGCGATGCGGTCATACTCAGCCTTTGAGACTAGATGCCGCTTCACCAACTCGTCGGTACTTGCGTAAGGCCGGCCCGCAATGATCCGGTGCACTTGAGCGGCAGTGACGCCCGGCAGAGCGCGAAGCTGCTCCGGGGTTGCCTTGTTGATGTCCACAGAGCTCTTGGTCTTGAGGGCGTCCTCGACGCCTTTTACGACCGCCTTGGCATCCTTGCTGGCTTCCGTGGTGGCCTTGGCGGTGTCTTGCCGGATCGCCTCCGGATCGCGCTGGGCGGGAGTGCATCCGACGGATGTGAGCAGGACGAAAGTGATGATGCAAAACAACGCGCGCTTCATGACTGTTTCGATGCAGATTTGCGGGCCGGAGGGGGTCTCTAAAATGCGGAATTTACCTGAGCCGCTGGCCGAAGAAGCCCCTCCGGCGCTATCGTCAAGGAAAGGAAGCCTTTTGTTGACGCCGGTTGCGGATCGGAATCGGTTTCGGATCGGATCGGCTGCGGACGGGTGACAATTTTGACGGTTACGATGACTCCAACGATTCGCGCCCCGCGCGGCAACCAGTTGCGCTGCAAGGGATGGCAGCAGGAGGCGGCGCTGCGCTGCCTGATGAACAACCTCGATCCGGAAGTGGCCGAGCGGCCGGCCGACCTGGTGGTCTATGGCGGCATCGGCAAGGCGGCGCGCAACTGGGAGTGCTTTCACGCCATCGTGCGCGAGCTGGAGCAGTTGGGAAGCGAAGAAACCCTTCTGGTCCAGTCCGGCAAGCCGGCGGCCGTGTTTCCCACGCATGAGATGGCGCCGCGCGTCATCATCGCCAACTCGAACCTGGTGGGCAAGTGGGCCAACTGGGAGCACTTCAACGAACTCGACCGCAAGGGCCTGATGATGTATGGGCAGATGACCGCGGGGAGCTGGATTTATATCGGCACGCAGGGAATTTTGCAGGGGACGTTTCAGACATTTGCCGCGCTCGCCGACCGTCACTTTGGGGGTTCTCTCAAAGGCAAGCTCGTAGTCACAGGCGGCGTAGGCGGAATGGGCGGCGCGCAGCCTTTGTCCGTGACGCTGAACGATGGCGTGGTGCTGGCCATCGACGTGGACCGCAGCCGCATTGAGCGCCGTGTTGCCACGCGCTACTGCGATCTGCTCGCCGAAGACCTCGATGAAGCGCTTGCTCTCTGCGAATCGGCCCGCAGCGAAGGGCGGGCTTTGTCAGTCGGTTTAGTCGGCAACTGCGCCGACGTGCTGCCGGAGATTGTGCGCCGCGGCGTGGTGGTCGACGTGGTGACGGATCAGACCAGCGCGCACGATCCGCTGAATGGCTATGTGCCGCAGGGCCTTTCTTTGAGTGAGGCGGCGGAGCTGCGCGTGCGCGATCCGGAAGAGTACGTCCGCCGCTCGACGGAGACGATGGTCGTCCACGTCAACGCGATGCTCGCGCTGCAACAGGCCGGCGCGGTGGCATTCGACTACGGCAACAATATCCGCCGCTTCGCCTTCGATGCGGGCTGCGCGGATGCGTTTCTCATTCCGGGGTTTGTGCCGGAGTACATTCGTCCGCTGTTCTGCACCGGGCAGGGACCGTTCCGCTGGGTTGCGCTGTCCGGCGATGCTCGCGATATTGACCGCACCGATGAGTTGGCGCTTGAGCTTTTTCCGCACAACGAAATCCTCAACCGCTGGCTGCGGTTGGCGCGGGGCCGTTTTGCTTTCCAGGGATTGCCCGCGCGCATCTGCTGGCTGGGCTACGGCGAGCGCGCACAGATGGGCGAGGCGATGAACGACCTGGTGCGCAAGGGCGAGCTTTCCGCGCCCGTGGCGATTGGCCGCGACCACCTCGACACGGGCTCGGTGGCGAGCCCTTATCGCGAAACCGAAAAGATGCTCGACGGGTCGGATGCCGTGGCGGATTGGCCCATCTTAAACGCGCTGCTCAACACCGCTTCCGGCGCCACCTGGGTCAGCTTCCACCACGGCGGGGGCGTCGGCATGGGCTATTCCCTGCACGCCGGCCAGGTGACCGTCGCCGACGGCACGAAGGCGATGGA
>Ga0182024_10026484_pt1 | contig 10187 bp, 9 predicted proteins | sample P32metaG_FD_120480 | JGI IMG/M metagenome (GOLD analysis project Ga0182024, IMG submission 120480) | Permafrost microbial communities from Stordalen Mire, Sweden - P3-2 metaG (Illumina Assembly) | ecosystem: Environmental > Terrestrial > Soil > Wetlands > Permafrost | place: Sweden: Stordalen...
GTGGTGATTGACTACGATACCCTTACGGAAGCACTGAATGCCGCACTCGACTCCGATCTTACTGGGCTGCCGGAAGCGCACCAGGTCCAATGGTGCGATGTATGTCAACGCAGTGTGGAAACCAACCACGCACACGACCAGATGGTCCAAACATCTGACCACCATCACAGTCCCTTGGGTCGAGTGCGGCACAATTAGACAAGCTAGTCGAGGTTTTTTGAGGCTAAGTCCCGATTAGTAGGATAATTGGACATGTGGTTTTGGGTGGATTTCACATGCTCGATTGACGCGTAATCAGGACTTGGGGCAGCCAAGCGGTACCGAACTTTGCAGCATGGTAAGGCGACAAAGATGGCCAAGAAACCCAAGAAAACAGAGCCGTTCGGCGTTCAGCAATATCTCTCGAATGCGGGGGTATCGCGACGGATCGCTAAGTTCAAAAAAGGGCAGGTTATATTTTCGCAGGACGACCCCTGCGATGACGTTCTATACATTCAATCAGGAAATGCCAAGCTGTCCATTGTAAATCCACAGGGCAAGGAAGCGGTTCTGGCGATTGTGGGGCCGGGTGATTTTCTAGGTGAAGGCTGTATTATCGGAAACCCGGTACGCATGGTCACGGCGACGGCAATCGCGCCGCTGAACGCGCTGAGCATTGAAAAGCAAGAGATGATGCGCGTGCTTCACGACGAGCAGGAGTTTGCCGGAAAGTTCATTAATTACATGCTGGAACGCAACGTCAAGATTGAAGCCGATTTGGTGGATCAGTTGTTCAACTCAAGCGAGAAGCGCCTGGCTCGCGCTCTGCTGATACTTGCTCGATACGGAAAAGAGGGCGAGCCTGAAACGATAGTGGCCAAAATATCGCAGGAAACTTTGGCCGAGCTGGTAGGGACCACCCGAAGCCGCGTGAATTTCTTCATGAACAAATTCAGGAAGCTGGGATTTATTCACTACAATAGCGGGCTGCGCGGGCTGCGCGTGCACAGTTCACTGCTGAACGTCGTTTTGCACGATTAGCGATCAGAATTGTGGCGACCGAAAGCTAGGGCCGCCTGTCTCAGGCCAAGTCGGTTAGCTGTCCTCGTTAATTTGTTGCGGTTACTTCTTTGGTTCGACTGTGACCGTAACCTCAACGTGAGCCCCCTTTTTGAGCTTCACATCATCGCCATGTTCGTCAGTTAAAGTATTTTCAATACGGAGATCCCGATGCCGGTGGTCGTTGCGGTCAACAGTAATCTGTGCCTTTTCCGGTTGGCTCGGACGTGGAGACGGGATGATTTTGTCGACAGTTCCGGGCATGGTGGTACTTGGCTGTTCTCGAATTCGCGCAGTATCTAGATTCAGTTCCGCTATTCTTCCTGACCTGGACATGCGCGGCTTTGCCATTTCCTTCTTGACGCTGGCACGTGTCGAGTTGCCGGTTTTTTTCTTGGCTTTCTTAGCTTTCTTACGCAGCAGCATCTGCCCACCATAACAGCGAGATGGACGCCGTCTAGTCCCATTTTGCACAGTTGCGAAAAATATAGAACTGCGGAGACTATTCCAACATGAGAGCGCTACTTCTTTGAAAGCTCGCCCTCAAAATGGCTTTCGACATCTTCACGGCTAAGCGGGTTTCTTGCTTTGGTCAATACGACCGAATAGACGACCTCATTACCTGCAAGCTGGGCCGTGAGAAACGCACCGTCCACCGGCAATTCCTGGTAGATGAATTTCACTTTTCTGCCGTCTGCGAGTGTTTTGATCCACTCCCCGTCTGGCATTTTGGCACCTCCGCAGTTCGAGGTCAGTGTTTGTCGCAAGTATACGCACTCCCTCTCCGCTAGCAACGGCGAAACCCGAGCCTGAAATCAGCGTCACTAACCGGAGCATGGTCATAGCTCCCCCTACGATAAAGAGCATGACCCCAAAAAACCGCGAACTTCAACGTTTAAATCGCTCACCGAACATGTCCCTCCCTTTTTTTTGGAAGGTTTTATAAAAGGAGAGCCCAGAAAAAAATATTCCGCCGATAAGCTACATACTTCACGCTTCATCTGGCGTCACATAATCGAAAAACGTCACTCGCTTTTTGGTTGTGAGAATTTTGCCCATGAACGTCGTTCGAATTGAAAACGTCTTCTTCAGCAAAAGGCAATCCCATTCGAATGGGTTACAATCATTCGAATCGTTTATCTATCGGTAAATACCTCAAATATTACTTTAAATGTTGGCACGCCGACATTCTTCTCGGACAACGCATGAGTTCTTCGTGCAACACCTGAACGTGACAGCCCTTACGGCTGGCCGACGCGAGCGCGCAAAATTTGTCACTGCGAAATTCCCGCCCCACCCTGTCAATGGACTGTCGTGGCAGCATGCCTGTCGATGGGGAATCTCAAGCGGCTGAACGGCAACGCGCTACCGTCAGTAATGAAACCGGTAGCGAACTTGGACAAGAATTTCACGGGGATTCAGATAATGCGTTCCGCCAAAGGTGAAGCTGTTATCCAGTAGAACGCGGCGGTTTGCGACATTGATACCCTGAACACTTCCGGAAAAGCGCTCGCCAAAATTCTTGCCGATGGAGAGGTCGAACGTGGTGTGCGGCTGGAGATGGTCGCCAGGGATCGCTGGATTTCCATTCGAGAACCCAGAGGCATAGTAAACGTCGGTCGATGCATAGCTTCGCCAGGGCAGCGTGAACTGTCCGCCGATGTGCAACGTGTTTCGCTGGTCATGGTCGAGCAGCTTGAAACCGTCGCCAAATGAGAAATTGGTGAGACCACCGGTGATATCCCCGAATCCGAGAGCGAGTTGATTCGAGTAGGTCAAGTACACTTGCGCTCGATTGCGAATGTGAGGCGAGCGTAGCGTGAGCTCCCACCCGTTGATGCGGGCGCCCTGGATCGTGATGGGAAAGAAAATGTCGGAATTGTTCAGATTAGTGTGATCGAAGAAGTTATTCGCGCGCGTCAGAAAATTGTCAGCGTCGAGAGTCCAACCTCGAAACGGAATGGTGACGCCAAACTGGTGTTCTTCGTCCCGCTCACCATGGAGAGGGACGAATCCCAGGTTCTGGTTGGTGACGATTTGCAGAAGCGGTCCGGATGCCGTAATAAGTGGCGGCGCTTGATAGAAGTGGCCGTAGAAGCCGCGAAAGACCCACTTCAGTTTCGGAATTCGTACGGAAGCACCAACGCGTGGGCTAGTCGCATTCTCAACCACGCCTCCGGAAAAATGGGTTTGGCGAAGACCGGCATTCAGGGTGAGCCAGGAAGTCGCTTTTAGTTGGTCTTCCGCGTAAACCGCAACCAGGCTGCCAACCGGTGTTTCGACATCAGGCGGATTCAGGTTCGGCGCGCTGTTGTCATTGAAGATCAACCCAAATAACTGGTCGTCCTGCTGCGCAAAACCATAAATCCCCGCTCGCAGATTGTTGCGATCCTTGACCCAAGACATCGTTACTTGGCCACCCTCGTACTTGGAAGACCGTTTTTCCGTCGCGGAACTGGGCAGATCCGAAGGACTGCTCTCGTAATCCGCTCGGTTAAAGTGATAGAAAGGCGAAACCGTCACCATGAATCCCGGACTAAACGTACGCACCCACGAAAACGTCACAAAGGAATCGGTCTCACGATTCACGTCGTGAAGAAACGTACCTTGGGTACTTGGATCGTTTGGATCGAAGGGCACCTGGTAGTAATCGCGTCGAATCTGCGCAACCAGCCGCAATTGGTCCTGCGAGTCTGCGTTGTAGATCAGCGAAGTAAATCCTCCGAAGCCATTCCCCCCGTCATGAATCACGGCGCTCGTGGGAGTTTCCAAGCCTAGATTTGTGCGATTGCCGCTCGCGCTGGCGTAGTAAGCGAATCGGTTGTTGTGACCTCCAAAATTCACCTGATCGTCACTTTGATAGAAATTTCCGGCACTTAGGATGAGCTCGGCCTCATTATTCCTCTCGAAGCCGGTCCGTGGAGCCACGTTGAAGATGCCGTAGGTCCGATCACCATAATCCGCTGCGTAGCTGCCTCGTTGCGCTTCAACAGTATCGATGTCCTTCGGGTCGATCTGTGGGCCCAGATTGCTCGCGATATTTGTATTAGGGATGGGCACTCCGTCGATTAGCCAGCTCACCTGGTGTCCTCCGCGAATGTGCAGCTGGTCGTGCGTGAGATAAGCCCCGGGAACATAGTCCGTAATGAGGGCCAAGCTGTTCGTTCGGGATGCGCCAGGTGTTTCTTCAATTTGTTCACGATTAACGAGTGTGGTCGGTGTTATTGACTCCGTTTGTCCTGGGGCGGCCTCAGCCGAAACAGTGACCGATTGAATCTGCGAGGCTAATTGCAGTTCAAAATGCAAGACTGGGGCCGTGCCTGACAAAACCGTCATCGCCTGTTCAGAAGTCGCAAAATCCGCTTTGGAAGCAGTGATGACATACTCCGCCACCGGCACTGCATCGAAATGAAAGTCACCGTTGACGTCGGTTTGCGTCGTCAATGTAAAAGATGAATCTTTCGCCTTAAGGGAAATCTGAACATCGGGAATGGGCCGATGCTGGGAATCATGCACGACGCCTCGCACACTCCCAAAAATCGTCGCATTCGAAATAGAAACAAGGACTACCAAATACAGAACGCCAAAAAGACACAACGTGCGCATACCAGTCTCCGCATTTCAACTTAATTTTGTTCGAGCCCGGAATGAAGCGTGCCGACTTACGCGCGAGGAGGTTCGACCGAAGGAGTATGGAAACCGACCAAGGAGGAAATACGATTCCCCAGGTGGATTGCGCCATTTGTTCTGATAGCTATCAGTTTCAGTTGTGGGCACAGGACAGCTGGAGGTAAAGGTGACGCTAGACCAAAATCAACAGTATGGCCACAGCCCTTCATTACACAATCCGGCGATTTTTCGTGGTGACAATCCATTTCGTCTGATTCGCTGGCGCTCGTGTGTGTCCCCGTTTTACCGTGCATTGGACAAAGCCGCGGACACTGTGCGGGCATACCCGATTGGGTCGCACAAAGCGAAGCGACGGGTGTGACGATCAGCGCGAGAATCAGGATGAACGCCTTAGTGCGAACCATACAATTGAGAATCGTACTCCTTCCGTCCTCTTCGTGCCAACCGTGCCCGAGCATAACGGAACGTCGGGTCTTAGCTGAAAATAAACTTGAGCAGAACGTCAGCTGGAAACCAGCCAGCGCCTCACACTTCCTCGATGCTATGACATTTCATTTCGGGCGCGAAGTATTCTGCCACAAGCATCCGAGTGCCCCTACAATTCCGAACATCATCGACAGCGGTAAAGCCTGGTTGGGAATCCTTCCCAAATTTCCGCTTCCTAACCCAAGCGCATAACCAAGGCCGTAACCCACGCCCATACATCCCAAAATAATGACCATATTGAGAAGTTTCCCCTTCACTTCCTCTCCGGTAGCAAGCGCGAAACCCGAGGCTAAAATCAGCGTTACTAGCCAGATCATGGTCATAGATCCCCCTGCTGCCAAGAGCATGACCCAAAAAAACCGCGCACTTCAACGTTTAAATCGCCGACGGCACGTGTTCGAATTGAAATATCTCCAGCAAAAGATAACCCCATTCGAATCGCATTCTTGACCGTTCGAATGATTATCTGTTGATTACTACTTAAAGTAATACTTTAAATGTCGGAGCGCCGACATTTTCCCCAAACAAAGCACTCATCGCAGACTGTTCAACGCGTGCTATACCCCCTCGTCATTTTCCGCGCTGCCGCCAGCTTCGCGTTTGCCATGTGCTATGATTTTTCTTGTTCCTCATGGGAGTCCCCCGCACATGACCGCCCGCATTCTCGATGGCCTGGAAATCCGCGACCAGATTTTCGCCGAGCTTAAAGGCGAGATCGCGGCCATGACTGCATCCGGTACGCGTCCGGGACTCGCTGCTGTACTGGTGGGTGACAACCCTGCGTCCCAGCTTTACGTGAAAAGTAAAATCGCGGCGTGCGAACAACTCGGCATCGCCAGCTGGATGCATACTCCGCCCGCAACCGTCAGCACTCGCGAAATGCTGCAGCTAGTCGACGACTTGAACGGAGATCCCGCCGTGGACGGCATCCTTATCCAACTCCCGCTGCCGCCACAAGTCGATACCAAACTCATTCTCGAGTCAGTCGATCCCGCCAAAGATGTCGATGGCTTTCATCCCACGAATCTCGGACGCCTGGTCAGTGGCCGCCCTGGACTCGTTGCATGCACTCCAGCGGGCTGCATGGAACTCCTAAAGCGCGGCAACATCCCCATTGAAGGCGCAGACGCAGTGGTCCTTGGGCGCAGCGACATCGTCGGCAAGCCCATGTCCCTGCTCTTGATGCACGCCAACGCCACCGTAACGATTTGCCATTCCAAGACACGCGATCTGCCCGGAACGGTGCGCCGCGCCGACATCATCGTCGCCGCCATGGGCAAAGCCGGTTACGTTGCAGCCGACTGGATAAAGCCGGGCGCGGCCGTAATTGATGTAGGCACCAATCGCGTCACCGATCCCGCGGAAGCCGAGCGCCTTTTCCGCAACACGCCTGAACGCCTGGAAAAATTCCGCGCCAAAAATTCCGCGCTGGTTGGCGACGTGCATCCCGACGCCATGAAAGTCGCCGGCGCGCTTACTCCCGTCCCCGGTGGCGTCGGACCCATGACCATAACCATGCTCATGAGCAATACCGTAAAAGCTGCACGCCTGCGTCGGGGATTATCCGCCACGAAACAACCGCAACCCAGTGTCACCGCACGATAGAATCGCTACATGCTTCGTCTCGGGATCACTGGCGGTATCGCCAGCGGCAAAAGCACCGTAAGCGCAATGTTGCGAGAGATGGGCTTCACCGTCCTCGATGCCGATTCCATCGCGCACGCACTCATCGAACCCGGCTATCCCGCGCATCATAAAATTGTGCGCGTATTCGGAAGTTCCATTCTGAACGGCGACAACCACGTTAATCGCGAGGCCCTCGCTAAAATCGTTTTTGCCGACCCCATTAAACTGAAACAACTGAACGCCATCGTGCATCCTCGCGTGGAGGAGTACATCGTTTCCGAATTTGCAAAATTGGAGCGCGGCGGTTCGCAAAGCGCCGCATTCGTGGAGGCCGCGCTGATCGTGGAAGCCGGGCTGGATAAAAGGCTCGATGGCGTGGTCGTCGTGTGGTGCGAGCCAGAGCAACAAATTTCTCGTTTGATGGACCGCGGTTTCACCGAAGAGGAAGCGCGCCGCAGAATCGCCTCGCAGCTGCCGGTGGAGGAGAAATTAGGTCACGCGAGCGAGAAAATCGATTGCTCCGGCTCCCTCGCGAAAACGCGGCAACAAGTCGAGCAACTCGCTACCAAACTACGCGAAGTGCGTCCAACTGCTTGAGAAGCTGCGTGGTCTCTGGAATCGTGTAATGATAATGACTAGCGCAGCGTTCCAGCCGGAAGCGGCCTAGAAGATATTTCCAAGCAGTCCATGACCAGAGTTAAAATCAATACAGAATAAAGTCTTAAATGGTAAGCACCCGAAGAAGGACAATCGAACATGACCGCCTCGCGATTCTCCAGTGCCATTCGTCTTTTTCTCGCCGCCGTGGTGATTATTCTGGCTGCCTATTGGGCAGGAGGTCGTTGGGGAGCGCGTCAGCCCGTAAACGTCGGAGCAGGTCCAATTAGTTCTTCGAAGCCCAGCGGCTTGACTGCCAACATTTCGCAGCGCGACGCCGCTCTCACTGACGACGAATCCATCAACGTGCGCATCTACCGGCAAACCGCGCCTGCTGTCGCTAACGTGCTGACCAAGGCCACGCAATATGATTTCTTCATGGATCCGGTTCCGGTGGAAGGCGCGGGTTCGGGATTTATTATCGACAAGCGCGGGTACATCCTCACGAATTTCCACGTGGTGCAGGAAGCACAAACGATCGAAGTGGTTTTGGGCGACCAGTCGCGCTACCCGGCAAAATTTATTGGCGCCGATCAACGCAACGACGTTGCGTTACTGAAAATCGAACCCAACGGAAAAAATCTGGCCACCTTGCCGCTCGGCGATTCCAATAATTTACAGGTAGGACAAAAAGTTTTGGCCATCGGCAATCCCTTCGGATTTCAAAGCACCTTGACCACTGGGGTGGTCAGCGCGCTGGGCCGCACAGTCCAAACCAGCGAGACCACTTTCATCGATGAAGCGATTCAAACCGACGCCGCCATCAACCGTGGCAATTCCGGCGGCCCGCTGATCAACTCCCACGGCGAAGTGATTGGCATCAATTCCGCGATCTATACTCCGTCGGGAACCACCGCGGGCATCGGATTCGCCATCCCGGTCAATACTGCAAAAGGTATCGCCAACGACTTGATCACCGATGGTCGGGTGCACCGCGCATTCCTTGGGCTGGAAACCTTGCCGGTTGGTGGCTATCTCTCACAAGCGCTCGATCTACCGGTGCAAGAAGGTTTACTGGTGGAAACGGTCACGCGCGGAGGACCGGCTGCCGCTGCTGGCATAAAAGGCGGCGATCAAGTGGCGCAAGCCGGCATGCGCCGTATCACCATCGGCGGTGACGTGATTACTTCCATCGACGGCCAGCCGGTTACCAATCAATTCGACATAGGAAAAATTCTAAACCGCAAACACCCCGGCGATACCGTTCCCGTCACGCTATACCGCGGCGGCAAAAGAATAGATGTGCAGGTAAAGCTCGCGGAACGTCCCGTAAAATAAATTTCTATTTTGAAAATTCAGCCCGGTAACGCTGCCGTTCCTCTTCGGTGAACTGAAACCAGCCCTCGGCTACGTCGCGAACGCGCTCCAATGCCCGCTGCATTTCAGCATGCTTCGCTTGCATCAAGTCTGCGTCAGCATCCGCAGGCACGTAAATCGGCGGCGCGCACAGAATCACCGCGCGCGCGAACGGCGCCGGCAACAAAAAATGGTCCCAGGTATTTGTAAAAGTTTTGCCGCGATCCACGCCGATGTGAAATACCAGGATCGGGCAGCCACTCTTTCTCGCCAGCATTACCGGCCCCGGCTTGGCTACGTAGCGCGGACCGCGCGGACCGTCAATGGTAAAGCCGCAATCCAAGCCTTCTTCGAGCCGCTTGGCCATCACGGCCAACCCGCGCAGTCCACCGCGCGTCGAACTTCCCTGAGCCGTGCCGAACCCCAGCCACTCGATAACCTTGCGCGTCCACTGGCCGTCGAACGCCGTGGTATTCATCACCACGATGCCGCGATTCCTGGCCCACCACGCCACCGGTATGATGACGCGGTGCCAGAACGCAAAAATGCATCGCTGTCCCGCAGCGTAAACGCGTTCCGGTTGTTGCTGCCCCAGCGCTTCAAAGCGCAGCGTCGGTCCCAGCGTGCGAATGACGCTGTACACCGCTGCGGCGATAATCGGAATTTGCGCGCGACGCGACCAGGGAAGCTCTGGCAGCCGCGTGTCGTAATGTAGATTTACCGACTCGCCTTCCGGTTGCGCGGCCGACGCCCCCTTGCCTGATTCAATTGGGACACCTTGCTCTGCTTCGGGGTTAGCCATCGTCGTATAGTATAGGCTGAGAGGCTTTCGCGAGAGTTCCCAGGGCCAATCTAGAGGAGCGAAATTCTTGGCGTTTCTGTTTCAAAACCAAAACACGCGGCGCAACATGGCGCTGTTTTCCATCGCCGCCGGCATTGCGCTCTTCGGAATGTTCACTGCTGCCGCGCGCCCCGATAATCCTTCGCCAGGAGATGCGGTTGGCACCATCGAAGGCGAAGCGATCGCCGTGACCGGGCCCATGAGCGTGTCGAACGTCAACGGGAGCGTCGCCACGGTGCTGCACAGCGGCAGCGGCAAGTTCGTCCTGCGGCAGGGCCCATGGGTGCTCATCGACGCGCGGACCGGCGACGACAACGGCAAGCATGGCGAGCCCGAATGGTTCAAGCAGGAGCGCGGCTATACGCCGAATACTGCCGCCGGGGAACTCTATGATCTGCGCGAAGACCTCTCCCAGCGCGCCAACCAGTACACGCAGCAGCCCGAGATCGTCGAGCGGCTCAAGGCGTTGCTGGAAAAGTACAAGGCCGACGGACGCAGCACCCAGGGCCCGGTCCAACCCAACACGCCGTCTGGTCCCGGCCGCAAGGCTGCGAGTATCCCGGACGAGAAATAACCGGCGAGCCAAGCCTATCGCGAAGGGGTTCAGCGATGA
>Ga0182024_10026485_pt1 | contig 10187 bp, 7 predicted proteins | sample P32metaG_FD_120480 | JGI IMG/M metagenome (GOLD analysis project Ga0182024, IMG submission 120480) | Permafrost microbial communities from Stordalen Mire, Sweden - P3-2 metaG (Illumina Assembly) | ecosystem: Environmental > Terrestrial > Soil > Wetlands > Permafrost | place: Sweden: Stordalen...
ACCGCCTCGGTGTCGCCGAGCTCGGCGACAACTCCTTTGGTGCGATAGCGAAACGGCCGTACCCTGCCGGCGCCGAGCGTCGCGGCCACGTTCCGGGCCACCAGCCGTCCCTGGCGGATCGCGTGCTGTGCGGTCGGAGGGCACGGCTGCCCTTTCCTCGCCGGATCGGGAACCGCGGCACAGTCGCCGATCGCCCATATGTGCCCGTAGCCCTCGACGCGCATCGTGGGATCCACCGCCACCCGTCCGCTCCGATCGGAAGGCAGACCCAGCTTGCGGACCGCGGGGCTCGGCTTCACCCCCGCCGTCCAGACCACCGTGTGCGCCGGGATCCGCTCGCCGCTTGACAGCGTCGCGTCGCGCTCGGTGATCTCTTGGATCGTGGTCTCGGTGCGAATCTCGATCCCTCGCGCGCGCAGCTCGCGCGCCGCGAACTCCGACAGACCCTCCGGCACCTCCTGCATGATCCGGTCCTTCGCCTCCACCAGCACCCAGCGCATCCCCTGCGCGCGGCAGCGGGGATACAGATCGATCGCCTGCGCGGCGAAGTCCTGCAGCTCGGCCAGCCCCTCGACGCCCGCGTAGCCCGCGCCGACGAACACGAACCCCAGATACTCCGCGCGCTTGGCCGGATCCTCGAGCGACTCGGCGATATCCATGCAGCTCAACACCCTGTTGCGCAGCGCGGTGGCATCCGACAGGGACTTGAAGCCGATCGCATGCTCGGCCAGACCTGGAATCGGCAGTGTGCGCGAGACCGACCCCAGCGCCACGATCAGCTGGTCGTAGCTCAGCTCGATCTGCTCTCCGTCGATGCGCCTCACGCCGAGCGTGCTCGCAGCCGGGTCGCCTCCGGTCACCTCTCCGATTACCAGATCGGTATGTCGCAGCTGCGAGCGCAGCGGAACGACCACGTGACGGGGGTCGAGCGTCGCGCCGGCGGCGCCGGGGAGCAGCGGCGTGTAGAGCATGAAGTTGGCCTCGTTCACCAGCGTCACCCTCGCGCTGTTCGCGGGCAGCAGTCGCTCGAGCGCACGGGCGGCGTAGAACCCGCCGAAGCCGCCACCAGCGATCACGATCCGCCAAGCCACTCACGACAGAATAGGGTTCCCGCCCGTGACCGACTCCCTTTACGTCGACGCCCTCGCTCCGTTCCTGGCCGAGGTGCAGCGCCTGCGCCCCGCAGACGCGGAGGTCTTCGATGCCCACACGCACCTTGGGCTCGACGAGGATGGGCGCTCGCTCAGCCTGCCGCGACTGCTCTCGCTGCTCGACGACGCGGGCGCGCGCAGGGCGTGTGTATTTCCGCTGCACGACCCCGAGCGCAGCCCCGCCTACCGTGTGCCCAACGACCGCGTACTCGCCTGGGCGCTCCAGAGCGATGGGCGGCTGATCCCCTTCTGCCGCCTGGACCCGGCCGAAGATCCTCTGACGGAGGGCGAGCGCGCTCTCGCGGCCGGCGCCCGCGGCATCAAGCTGCATCCCCGCGCTCAGGGCTTCGGGTTCGATGGACCGGAGATGGAGGGCATCTTCGCGCTGGCGCAAGACGCGCGCGTGCCGATCTTGATCCACGCCGGACGCGGGCTGCCGCCGCTGGCGGATGACCTCGTCGATCTGGCATTGCGCCATCCCGACGTGGTCCTGATCCTGGCTCACGGCGCGATTTGCGACCAGGGAATCATCACCTCGCGTCTGGCCGACCATCCGGGCGTGCTGTATGACATCTCCTGCTTCTTCCCGCTCGACGTGATCGAGCTGCTCGCGCGTGCGCCGATCGAGCGCATCGTGTTCGCCTCCGATCCGCCTTATGGCCTCCCCGCCACCTCCCTCTACATGGCGCTGCGCGTCGCCGCGTACGCCGGCCTCGACGAGGCCGCGGTTCGAGGCCTGCTCGGTGGCACGATCGCCGGACTCTTCGACGGCCACGGCCTACCCGGAGTCACCCCCCCACGGCGGGGTCCCTCGATCACGCTCTCCGGTCGCCTCGCACGGGTGTACGGCTACGCCAGCCTGACCGGCCCCGCGATATTCGCCGGCATCGCCGAGCAGGCGCAAGCGATGCTCGACATGGCAATCGCCGCCTGCCGCGACCCTGATCCGGGAGACGTCGGCGAGGCGCTCGAGACGATCGGGGCGGCACTGGCCGCAGCCAGTGCCCTGCTCCTCCTTCAGACCGAGGACGGCACGCGAGCGGCGATTGATCTTGTCTACCGCGCGATCGTACGCGCCGCCACTGAGTTGCCTGACCGCGGGCTATAAGCCAGCCAACAGTTCTCAGGTAGTTACTACGAGAACGACGCAGGCTACGGCAGTTCGAGCCTCTCGGCCAACGTTTCGATATGGGTTGAGGTTTTCTGAGAGTATCCGGCCGCTATGCACACCGCCGCGGCGCACGGCCAGCACCTCTAAAACCGAGCAGTGTCTACGGTTCCCACATTCGCTCGGCCAGCGTTTCGGTCAGGTTGTGGTTGTTTTCTTTCCGGGACAGGCCGGCGAGGGTGCATGTGAGCGCCGCTGAGCAGGATACGCCCCGTGCTTCGTCATACAGCACTCCTGTGGTGCGGTCGACGGGAAGCGCGAGTTCCCAGCGGCTGCCGTTCCATTCCTCGCCCAGCAGCAGTTTCTTGCCACTGGCCGATTCGTCGTAGGAGCCGACTGCCACGCACGAGCTCGCTGTCGGACACGACACCGCGCTCAACGCCCAGTGTGATCCTTTGGGTGCTGGTTTGCCGACCGGACTGGGCGATTCCTGCAGCTGCCAGGAGGTGCCGTTGTAGCGCTCGATCAGCGGCCGCTCGGCGTTTTCGGCTACGATGTAGTACCCGCCCATGGCGGTGCACGCGCTCGTCGCCGAGCAGGACACACCGGTCAGCCCCGCACCGATCGAGCCTTCCGGGGAGGGGGTGCTCTGCAGCGTCCACGTCGAGCCGTTGTAGCTCTCGACCAGCGGCACGCTACCCATCGACGTGCTGAAGAAGCCGCCGACTGCGATGCAGTCTTTGGCGCTCGGGCACGAAATGCTTTCAAACCTCGGTTGTTCGTCTTCTTTGGGCAGTGTCGCCGTCGTCAGGATCTTCCATTCTCTGCCGTTCCACAGCTCGGCCAACGGCGCATATATCCCGCTGCTCGGCTGAGAGAACCCGCTGGCGACACATTCGCTGGCCGACGCACACGACACGCCGACCAGGTTCGAGTTTTCGCCTTTGGTGGTCGGCGTGCTCTGGACCGACCACGCCGTCCCGTTCCAGCGCTCGGCGAGCGTGATGTGCTTCTCTTCAGCGACTTCCGCGTATCCGGTTGCCTCGCATTCGCTGGCAGAGCGACAGGAGACGGATTCGAGGTTGTCCTCTTTGGCGCCCGTGCTTTTCGGGGTCGACTGGACTTCCCACACCGTCCCGTTCCAGCGCTCGACCAAGCCGATGATTTCGTTTTCAGCGGTCGAGTTCGACCCAACCGCATCACAGCCGGTTGCCGACCAACACGACACACCAGTGAACTCGTCGGATTCCTCACTCCCGTGAGGGTTCTGGGTGGATTGGATGGTCCATCCGGCAGTCCTGAACGTCTGATCGACGCCATCCGTGGTGCCGACCCAGCTGGATGCGACAAGCCGGTAGTGATAGAGCGTGCCCGCTTTCAGGCTCGTTATTTTCACGCTCGCCGGCACAGCAGTTTCGCCGAAGCCCGCATTATTCCCGGGTGGGGTCGGAATCTTTGTTCCGTAGGAGGTCGTCGTGCCGTATTCAAAATAGTAGTGTGCGTCCGGGCCATTCGGGTTGACACTGCCTTCGAGCGTTGCCTTGGTTGTTTCAATGCTGGATGCAGCACCTGTCGTTGCCGATGGCGCGGCCGGTGGCGGGTAAGGCGGATCTTCCAGAGTGCATTCGCCTTCAGCGCGTTTGGTTTTTTCGTCGGCAAAGAGTTCCGTGACAAACCAAAAACCTATTCTACCATTCTTTTCAGGCAATTCCTTAGCCCCGGTGTTACAGAGGTCGGCGATCTCCACTTCGCCGTTTTTCTGTGCCCCTTCCCATGCGGTTTCGCCGTTGAGGCCAGGGTCTGTCACGCTCTCCGCAAACTCGTGGGAGGCAGCATCCGTCGTTTCGTGAATTGAAGATACTCCTTTTTCGGTGCAATCTTCTTCCTGATAAACCACAAGAGAATAGCTATACCCTTGGTGGTCGATACCGTGGAACCCACAGTAGACTTTGAATTCTTTACTGAACGTAGTCCCGGGCGGAGTGAGTACTATCATCTGTGTGTTCGCGCTTTGTTTCGCACCATTTTCGGTCCAGGCGTTTATCTGTTCTAGCACCATAGCTTCAGTGACATTTTTGGGTGAGAATATAGCGGTTAGCTTTGATTCTCCTACCACCTTGGCGAAAGTGTAGGGGCCCTGCGCATTTGTGTACTGGGTCAGAATGCCTTGCCAGCTGTTCTCGCCCGGATCGTCTAGTTCGCCTCCCAGACCATAGTAGACCTCCCTAAGTTGGGTGTATAGAGCAACCGGGGGTGTTTCGTTGAAAAAGTTATTCCCCCAAAAGAGCAGGTAGAGTTGCGGTGCCGTTTGGACTTGCCCACCCCAATATTTCAGCGTTTCTCCTTTCTGCCCGGCTAGTAGCGGAGAGACGCCCTGAGGAGGCCCTTCCAAGGTAGATTTGCCAGGTGAGAAGGAACCTGTGGATCTGGGTGGGATGAAGTGAACGAATTGATGAGCAGCCCACGCCGGCACTGGAACACCCGATGGCAATCCGTCTTCAGCGTAAGCGCTAGGCGCGACGGTTGCGAGGGTCCCCGCCAGCAGGCCAAGTACGAGCAGCCAGGCAGCCCCGTGCTGCTTATTCTCATGGTGCGAGATCACCTTGGTTCGTCCCTTTCGCTAGCCCGGCTTGATGGCATTGGACGTAATCAGTAGCCGCTTTCATACGAGGGCGGGAGGGCCAATGTGCGCACGATTCGATGGTCAGCCTTCCCATTGTGAATACTGGGCGGTGATCTGGTGGCTCTGACCGGAGAGCGATACGAACTTGATTTATTGCCGGCTATATGCAAGTATGCGAGGCCATGCTCAAGTATCATTCATCCCCCGCCATGGTGGTGGCCCTCCTCGCACTGTTCATCGCAATGGGCGGGGTCGGCTACGCAGCTTCGGACTCCACCAGCTCTCCCCAGCAGAGTACGGTCGCAGCGCGACAGGGTTCAGGGAAATCTGGAAAGCACGCTGCGAAAGCTGTGCCGGGACTCACCCGCGCATACGCGCTGGTCACGCCACCATGCGGCGGATGCGCCAAGCTCCCTCGGGACTTCTCTCCTATTAGCCGTACCCAAAGTATGAACGTCACTCTCGGTTCCGTTAGCCCCAGCGCACCCGTGGGCACTTGGTGCTTTGTGCTGGGCGGCGGGATCAATCCGACCGCTGCAACCATAGTTACGAGTGTCGTAAATGACGGCGGTCCTCGCAGGTATCACTTCTTACTCGAAACTGCGCAGTGGGTTGCGGGTGGATCTGCCTGCTCGCAGAACCAAATCGAGGTGCAGACCTTGGGGTACATCGTCGAAGGAGGCAGTCTGATCGCTGTGCCGAATCACGAAATCGCCTTTTCCTTCTCGGTCGACTCTAAATAGCGGTCTGTGCGCGTCGGCGGCGCACTGTCGAACATCGTGTAGCGACGTCACTTGCGATGCGCTTGACTCAGTTCAAGCATCTAACGTAGTTTGAGTCACTCCGGATTGTGAGATGTAACTTTGCTTGTCCTCGCGTAGCTCGTCCAAGCGCAGGGCAAGTTCCAGCTCGGCTTGATGCGTGTGGAGCAGCGGGCCCAGGCTCCCCTCGATCAGAACCATGCGATTGCGCATCGTGCGACGGCTGATGTAGAGAGCTCGGGCGGCTGCGGACGCGTTATGGCCGGCGGCGAAGTACTCACGCAGCGTCTTGCGGAGCGTCGCACCGGAGCATCGGTGATTGTCGAGCGGCGAGAGATGCATCTCCACCAACCACTGAGCGCGGGTATCGTCGCGCAGCCAGGGCACCAGCAGTGCAATATCTGCGTAGAGCGTGAGCATCTGAGGACGACGGAGCGCAACCAGCAGGGCATCCTGGGCCTGCCAGTGCGTAAGACGCCACCCGTCGAGACCTTCCGCAGGCTCCCCGACCGCTAGTGACACCCCTGCAGGCCACCTGGCCGATACCAACCGCTCGACACCGCCGACCACAGCCTTGCGCCGGCCGCCAAGCCATGCCCACATGCTCCGCTCGTCATGCGACACGGACAGCAGCTGACAGCCCAACCCTGCTGCCATGCCTCGGAAAGCCCGCCCCACGTCCACGCCCGTGCCGATCACGCCGAGGTGCCACGCATCCAGCTCATAGTCGAGCTCTGCGGTGTCGACAAACCCACCGGCAAGCAGCCGCCGTACTCGCTCGACACGACGCCGCTCAGGCGAACGACCTACGCGCTGGACCTCGCGCACGTACTCGTCGTTGATCGTGACGATCAGATGGTCGAGCAGTGACGCCTGCGTTCTCTGCACACTGCGAAGCACTGCGCCATAACCCAACAGGCCGCCGCGATCGGCCTCCTGCACCACGATGTCCGCCAGCTCTGCGGAGCCGGCGTTGTAGCGACGCACGATCGTGTCCAACTCAACTCCGTTGCGCGCCGCGCGGCGCACCTGTGTCACAGCCTCCGAGGGAATCGGCCTCGCCTCCTCCTCCCCGTGCTCGATGCCCGTCAGAGCGTAGTCCAGGACAGCCAGTACCGCCATACGTTGCCCTGCTTCGTACTGGACGTCGCCGCTCCGTGCCGGATCGGCCCCGACGTTACGGATGCGAGCTACGATCGTCTCCTCGATCTCAGTGCTCCGCGAGCGCAGCCGCGCGACGATGCCGATACGAACCTCCTCAAGTGACACCGCCTGCGCTTTAGCATCTCGGCTCATCACTTGCGGCGCCACACCGCGCCCGACCGCAGACTCCTCATTATGCCCTCCCCTCCTTCGAGCCCAAACCGTAACTGTTTAGGTCGTGGCAGGGAGCGTGGGCGGGCGATGGGCTCGCTGGTTCGTGTGGGCAGGAGTCGGTCTGGGTGCAGGGAACTTTGCATCGATGCAGGCCGGGATACAGACCGACCCAGCTATGCAGAGCTTGAGGCGCTCGTCGTCGCGCAGGCCGCGCGCATCGCCCAGTTCGAGGCCCGTGTTGGCGAGCAGGACCGGCTGATCGCCGAGCTGCGGCAGCGGCTTGACGCCAACTCGCCCCCTTCGGCAGCATAGACACACCAGTTCCGGCAGCGACGAGGCCGGTAATAGCCTCGGGTGTCGCCGCCTCGGCGCCGATCGTCGGCTCAAAGCCGCTGCGGCTGCAGTCAGCGATGAGCATCTCACGGTATGCCCTTGAAGCGGAGGCCGGGGGTACAACCCAAGCGTCCTTTGCGAGCGCAGCGAGCGGGATCGACTGCTCAGCGGCGAGCGGATGGTCGTCCGGAAGCACGGCCACGACATCATCCACCGCCACGAGCTCGGTCAGAAGCGTTGGATCGTCAACGGGCCGGCGCACGAAAGCCACGTCAAGCTCCTCCCGCTCAAAACATCCCAGCAGCTGGGCAAGGTCCGTCTCGACGAGCGAGATCTCAATGTCGGGGCGCTCTTTCGCAAAGAGACGAAGCTCCAGGCAATCTGATGTGGTGACTCATGGCGGGGGTGATCTTTCGGTGCATGCGACCGGCGTAGGTGAGCTGCCGACGGTGATCGGGGTACTGCCGAGATCGGTGAGATTCTCGTGCTCGACGATCGCGGGGCCCGTGGGGGATGTGCCGAACGAGCAGGTCGGCAGCGAGGAGTTGGTCGTCGGCGGTCCGAGGACATGGGCGACCGGCTGCTGAATCCAGGTCAGGTTGCTGCCTTCGAGGGCGATGCCGAGGACGTCGTTCTCGTGTGCGATGTCGATCGTTGCGAGAGGCGTGCCAGTGGTGATGTCCACAACCTCGATCTTTTCAGTCGAGTTGAAAAAGGCCAGACGACCGTCCGAGAGCGCCACGAGAGGTCGGGCAGGGATTGACAGGCCGGAGAACGGCCCGTTCGTCTGGAGTTCGGGCTTGAACGCCTTGCCATCGGCGGGAAACACCACACCGCTTACTCCAGTCCCGCCGAAAGGCCCCGGTCCCCGTGAGAGGTTTGTGGCCAACACGTCCCCGGCGTCGTCGATCTGTACGTTCGTGGTGATGATCCTCTTGTCGACGATCGGCCACGTCCGCATGCTGACGGTGCGCCCGGCGATGGCTCTGGCGCGCGGACGAAGGACGGTGATGGTCGCCACGCCCCGACTGGTGATCGAATCGAACAGCGCGACGGTGCTGCCGGCGAGCGCGACCGCGAGCGGCCGGCGTGAGAGTCGGCGCACGAGTTCGACCTGGCGCCCACGCACGTGGAGCGTCATCACCCTCGTTGCCGCGCCATGATCGCGCGGGCCGATCGTACAGGCCGGGCCCACCACGATGAGCAGACGCGACCCGCTGATGGCGAATAGTGCGTGCGCGGCAAGCAGGGAGCCGCCTTTGAACGCCTGCGGCGGCTTCGCCGCAGTAAGCGGCAGACAGCTCCGGGGCAATTTCACCGGCTCGAGCTTCCCGTTCGCTTGGCCAGCCAGCAGCGCGTGGCGGGCGTCGATAGCGATCCGGCCGCCGCCGGTGGAGACCTCCGAGAGCGTGCCACCACGCAGCAGCGAGTGGGGTGCCCCGCCTGGCGACAGTGCCTCAAGGCCCGCGCTGTCCTGCCAGATGAGCGTACCCCCACTCAGCACTGGCCCGGCGACAAAGGTCGGGAGAGCTAGTGGCGTGCCGACACTGTTCGCGGGCGCCGTAGCCGCCGCGTAGGACGCTCCGCCGAGACTGATGAACAGCACGAGTGTCGCAGCGACGTTCGCGTACGTCAGCCTGTCAGGGAGGCGTCTCAGCATAGGCAGTGATGATCGAGGAATGAAAACGAATCGAGTCTACAGGATTCGCCGCGAGAACCTGTGCTGATACGCACAGTCGCCACATATGTAGATATGCCCGAGCAACCGGGGTCCGACGATCCTCGCGCCAGGCCATTACGACCACCGACTCCTCACCTTGAATCGGCACCGTGCAGACGCCTTCACGGGGAAGCGAGTGAGATCCCTTCGGCAGCATCGACACACCGGTTCCGGCAGCGACGAGGCCGATGATGGCCTCGGGTGCGCCATGATCTTGAGGTCCTACGTCGCCATTTGCCGCGCCCAACCGGCTGATACCGGGTTGCGATCGAGCGATCGACAGGCAGGCTAAAGAGTCAGAAGCTGGGTATGACTAAGGTATTACCAGCCACACAACCGCCCACTCTCCGCGCTCGCGCCGCTCACGCTCGCGCATGCCCAGGCGCTCGCCGAACGCTCCTGTCACCTCGTCCACCTGCTCCTTCAGCAGCCCCCCGGCCAGCAGGTGCGCCGGCGCACGAGACATCCCATGCGCCAGATCGAGCAGCAACGGAAGCAGCAGGTTCGCCACCACCACGAGCGATCCAGCCGGTCCGTCCGCTTGACCCAGCCACGGCAGCGCCTGCGCGCGCAGGTCGAAGCGGCGCACCTCGATCGCCACCCCGTTCACCCTCGCGTTCTCGCTAGCGGCAGCAACGCTCTCACGCTCGTGATCGAGGCCGAGCACCGGTGCGAACCCCAGCCTCGCGGCGGCGATCGCCAGCACCCCAGAGCCGGTGCCGACATCCAGCAATGGCCCCTGTCGATCCTCGAGCGCCCTCAGCTCCAGCAACAGCTCCAGACATAACCGGGTGGTGGCGTGGGCGCCGGTGCCGAACGCCTGCCCCGGGTCGATCACGATCTCCTCGGCGCCCTCACGGTCGCTGGGAGCCTCCCACGGGGGTCGCACATGTAAGGCGGGCACGCGCGCTCCTTCATGCTCGCCCGGCTGTTCGGGCTTGCCGGCCTTTCGCCGCGGAGGCTCGACCAGGACCGGCCGATGAAAGCGCTTCCAGCGCTCGGACCAGTCGTCGGCGATCTCGGTGCTCGAGACCTCCACCGGGGTGTCGCCCACCGCCGCCCGCAGATCGGGAAGCTCCGGCAGCTCCCCCGGCGCGCCATATACGGCGTACTCGACCGTCTCCTCACCGAGACCCACCTCCTCCACGCCGCCGGGCGCGAGCTCCAACAGCTC
>Ga0182024_10026486_pt1 | contig 10187 bp, 10 predicted proteins | sample P32metaG_FD_120480 | JGI IMG/M metagenome (GOLD analysis project Ga0182024, IMG submission 120480) | Permafrost microbial communities from Stordalen Mire, Sweden - P3-2 metaG (Illumina Assembly) | ecosystem: Environmental > Terrestrial > Soil > Wetlands > Permafrost | place: Sweden: Stordalen...
AAGACGGTGTTCGCGTCCAGTGGTGTGGACGCGCCGGCGAAGGAGATCACGGATGGTGCGGGAGTGGGTGTGGGGACGCTCTATCGGCACTTCCCTCGCAGGTCCGATCTCATCGTCGCCGTGTTGCAACACGAGATCGACGAGTGTGTCGAGGCTGCCGAGACCCTCGGGGCAACGGTCGGTCCATGGGAGGCGCTCACGGGTTGGATAGAGCGCTTCACGGACTTCGTCGGCACTAAACGCGGACTTGCTTCCGCGCTCCATTCCGGCGACCCAGCCTACGATGACCTCCCGACGCACCTTCTGGACCGGCTTGAGCCCGCACTCCAGACGCTGCTGGACCGAGCTGTAGACACCGGCTATGCGCGTAACGACGTGGGAGCCCGAGAAGTCCTCCTGACCGTTGCCCTCATATGTCAGCCGGTCCGCGGCGAGCACCCAGCCTTCAATCGGCACATGACCTGGGTATTCATGGATGGTCTGCGACGCTCGAAGCCATCAGGTTGACTCGCTCAGGACACCGAGCTCACGGGCCTCCACCCAACGAGACTTGACCTCAGGCGGCCTGGTTCAGCGGGTGGCAAGTTGCTTTCGATGCGTGAATCTAGAGTTTGCGGCGATCTAGGAAGCCGCACTGTGACGCCTGTGCTCGCGTCAGCACAAGGCACTGGCTGCTTGCACTTCGTCGAGTGCTCCTCGCGCGACGTCACTGAAGTCGTCGCTATTGGTTATGTCGCTCCAGCGCTCATCGGCGATCTTCCAGGCGAGCGAGCCCAGTTCGGCGGCTACGCACGAGGTCAGCTCAGCAACGCCCCGCTGTTTGAGCGCACCGATCATTGATGCGGTGAGGCCGAGCCCCTTCAGCGCCTCGCGCTCTCGTAACTCCGGATTAGCAGCGATCACCGCTCGTCTTCGGACGATGAACTCGCGACGAGCAGAGGTGAAGGCTTCCCGCCCGACTGCGTCCAGGGCGCGAGCCACCGCTTCGAGCGGGGTCGCGGTGGCTGGCGCCGAGGCGATGGCGTCGGTGACTCGTTGAGCCATCGTCTCCCCGCCAAAGAGCACTTCCCGCTTATCCGGGAAGTGACGGAAGAACGTGCTCTTTGCCAGCCCGGCGCGGCGCGCTATGTCAATCACTGTCGTGTCTTCGTAGCCCCGTTCCTCGAACAGATCGAGGGCAGCGGCCATGAGGCGCTCTGGAGCATTGGGTTGCCAGCGAGCCACGCCCACACTGTACGGGACTTGGTCCCGTCACGGGTAGAGTGACAGGACCAAGTCCTATCACCCCCCATTGGAGGTCTCCATGGGCCGAGCAGTGATTTACGAGACGTTCGGAGGGCCCGACGTGCTGGACGTACGAGAGGTTCCCGAGCCGCACGCCGGCCAGGGCGAGATCCGCGTCCGAGTGACAGCGATCGGACTGAATCCGATGGACTGGGGTATTGCGTCGCGGCCTGAAGCGGCGGCCCGATTCGGCATCACCGTGCCGTCAGGTTTCGGATCCGACTTTGCCGGCGTTGTCGATGAGGTTGGTGGCAGCGTGACGGCATTTGCCGTAGGTGACCGCGTCTATGGCGGCGCGCTGGGCAGGGCCGCTGCTGACTTCGTGGTGGTCAACGCGCCTCCCGATGCGCTCTTCCCTACGCCGGTGGGCATCAGGGATGAGGTGGCGAGCACGCTCCCGGTAGCCAGCCTGACCGCAGCCGCCGCCCTGGCGGCAATCGGCCTGGGAGCTGACGATACCGTCCTGATCGGCGGTGCCGCTGGCGGCGTGGGTGTGTTCGCGGTGCAACTCGCGAAGCTCATGGGAGCGAAAGTGATTGGGACTGCCTCGAAGGGCACATTCGCGTTCCTGCGCCGATTCGGCGTCGAGCCCGTGTCCTACGGCCCAGGATTGGCGGACCGGGTGCGGACCGTCGCTCCTGAGGGCATCACCGCGGCAACCGACCTCTTTGGCACCGAAACGGCCGAAGCCGCGCTCTCTCTCGGTGTGTCGCCCGAGCGGATCTCCACGATCGCCGCAATGTCCAACCCGGTCGACGGCGTCCACGCCACGGGAGCCGCCGACGCACGTCCGGAGGACATGAAACGGATCACTGACGCGATCCTTACGGGCGGGATCGCCGTGCCGATCGCCGCCACCTTCCCGATCGAGCAGATCCGTGATGCCGTGACGCTGCAGGCCGGCCGCCATGTCCACGGCAAAGTCGTGGTCACGCTGTGAAGCGGACCCTTGCGGACTCATTTGCAACGGTTCGTCGAGAAATTGGGTGCTCAAGCCCTAGGAGCAGATGATGACCAGTGAAGCCCTGGACCTCGAGGCGCGTATCCAGCGTTTGGAAGACATCGAGAGCATCCGGACCCTCAAGGGTCGGTACCACACCTATGTCAATGACACGGACTTCGATCGAGTCGGCAGTCTCTTTGCTGTCGATGCCTCGTTGAATCTCGGCTATCTCATGCCCGACGAGGCCGCGATCATCGGTCGCGAAGAGATCCAGGCTGCCTTCTCCGGCATGAAGTCCAACACCAGCCAGTCCCAGCTGAAGCAGTTTCTCCACAGCCACATCGTGGAGGTGACCGGTCCGCACTCCGCCAGCGGCACCGGGATGCTGTATGCCTGTTACGGCGTTCATGCCGACGCCTATGTCGTTGCAGGGAAGTACAGCGAAGAGTACGTCCGCGTCGACCGCAGTGAATGGCTCTTCCAAACTATGGATCTGGCCCTGTACTTCACTGTTCCGCTGGCCATCGGCTGGGCCGGGGCGAAACGGCACTATCTCGTCAACTCCGGGCAGGAGGTCCCCGTCTACGACCCACTGTTGCCTAACCCAGCGGTCTAGGAGCAAGCGGCCTACGCCCGGATACATCCAGAACCACTCACATTGAGAGGACCTAGTCGATGATCGATGAACATCGCCTGCAACTAATGGTCGACAAGCAGGACATTTACGAGCTGATCTGTCGATACGCCCGCGGCGTCGATCGATTCGACAGAGAGCTCGTTCAGTCTTGCTTTTGGCCTGATGCGACGACTGTCTTTCCGCTCTCGGCAGATGCAGCCTTCACGGGCCGGTACAGCGACTATCTGGAGATCGACGTGGACTCCTGGAAGCCCTACACGGCCCAGCAGCACTATCTCTGCAACCATCTTTCTGAAGTCGACGGCGATCAAGCGTTGGCCGAGACGTACCAGTTCTCGTTCTATTGGAAGATCCCAGGCGACGATCCGAAACTGAATTCACAGAACTCGGGTCGGTATATCGATCGGTTCGAACGGCGCCACGGTGAATGGCGGGTCATTCATCGGGAGTTCATTCGTAATTTCTCATTCCCGATCTCACCCGAGGGCTTCGGCACCATCGAGAATGGCTGGCCAATGTCATCTCAAAGCCGAAGGGACCCGGCGTATCGGACGTTAAACCCAAAGGTGTAGATGTCAACGTGACGAAGCCGTTGGATTGGTGTCAGAGGTGTGCTCTTCCATACCGACGAGTTCGTCAGGTTGCAGGGACCCCAGTCTGTTGATCAGGTGGCTGGTGGCTCTGCAAGCCGGCTCTCAGGATTGCTGCAGCAGTCCCAGGTCGCGCAGGCTGTCGGCCGTCTCGACGATCGTGATCTCGGCCGGGCGTGGTTGCAAGCCCAGTTCCCGTTTGGCGCGGTCGTTGTGGATGGTCAGCGGTGCTGGGTCCTCGCCGGGCGCCTCCTCGGCCGCGACGTGCTCGCCCGCGGGCCCGAGGTGACGGCGGAGGATATGTGCGAGCTCCAGCCAGGTGATCGTCGGACCGTCCGCCAGCAGTAGATAGCGCTTTCCGGCGGCGCCAGCAGAGGCCATCGCCGTGATGTGCGCGTCGGCCACATCGCGCACGTCGACGACCCCGAACCGCTGGCGAGGGAGTGCCGGCATCGTGCCCTCGATGATCGCCTTGAAGCCGGTCAGGGTCGAGCGCAACGACCGCACCAGTGACGGGCCGGCGATGAACGTCGGATTGACCACCACCAGCTCGGTGTCGCCGCCCTCGGCACCCATGAAGTCCCAGGCCGCACGCTCGGCGATTGCCTTGGAGCGCGGGTAGGGCGGCAGGCCCGGCGTGTCCGGGTCGGTCCAGTCCGACTCGGTGTAGTCGCGGACCGCCTTCGGCGAGTAACCCACCGCGGCGAACGAGGATGTCAGCACCACCCTGCGCGCCCCGGCCTCCCGGGCTGCCTTCAGTACGCGCAGGGTGCCCTGGCGGGCAGGGACGATCAGCTCGTCTGGATCCTTGGGCTGGGCGGAAGGGATCGGGGATGCGACGTGATGAACTTCCTCTACCCCATCCAGAGCGGCCGGCCACCCGTCGTCGGAGGTCAGATCGGCAGCCACTAACTCGAGGCCAGTGTCGTCCACATCACCGCGACGCAAAGCGTCACGTACGTCTACTTCACTGTCCAGGGAGCGCACCGTGGCGCGCACCTCACGCCCATCACGGAGCAGCGCGGCGACCAACCGCGTGCCCAGATATCCGGAACCGCCGGTCACCACCACCTTGGAGCTCATCTGATCACCACCTCCAGTCGCGGGAGCACGTTCTGGACCTCCACGTTTGCCTCAGCTTCCGCGGTCGCATCAGAACGGTCGCGGGCATCCCACAGTGCCGCCTTCGCCCGCAGGTAGTCGAGGTGGATGCGTAGCGTCTCGATCTCACCCTCGACTCGCTCGGCATGCCGTAAGAGCAGATCGCGTTGCTCACCGGCTTTGGTATGGCCAAGCTCGCGATTGGCCTGGTATGTGCGCATCTCTCCGATGCCTACGCCCATCGCCCTCAGGCAGGCGAGCGCCTGGAGCGTGTCGACTTCCTCCTGGCGGTACCGGCGGTGTCCGCTGCTCGGGTCACGAGCGATCGGGCCGATCAGCCCCACCTCCTCGTAGTAGCGCAGGGTCGGCTCACTGAGCCCGCTGCGCCGGGCCGCGTCTTGGATTGTCAGATCTGTCATCACAACAGCCAAACAGACCTCAAGCGCTTGAAGTCAAGGGCGATAGGAGCACGAGGACCGCAGCGGGATAGTCCTCCCGAGCGTCACCCCCAACGTCACCCTGGCCGGGGCTGCAACGTCACCCTCCCAGGTCAGAGGACTATTGGTGCCCACCACAAATTCGGCGGTCAAGGTCGACCCTCCGAGGCGCCGGATCTGAAGGTGGCCCCATGGGCCGGCTCGTCCCTCGCCTCACCTTCCGGCCTCCGCTTCTCGCTCTCGCTGCGCTCGCTCCCCTGACCGCCTCCTCAGGGGTGGGAGTCGGCTCCCAGGGGTTGATGTCGGGCCCTGCGAGGCCCGAAGCCCCGCCCGACATCACCCGCAGCATTGGGACCAGCCAGGGTCCATCGACGGCATCGAACACCAGACCGCCGGTCAGGGGCCATCGCCGTGTCAGAATTTGCCTCTAAGCAGGTCTCATCAGTCGTTCCCCGGCATCGAGCCGGGCAACGACTGGCCCCGAGTCCAACCGGGGAACGCCATTGCGGCGCTCGAGCTCTGTGCCCCGACGTGGTGACGATCGTTCGGACCGATGGCATCGGTGCCGGGGAACGAGAGAGGTGCCCAGGCGGGCATCGAGCCCGCCACGGGCGCCTGGATCACTCACCCAGATCGGCTCCGCCAGAGCGGTACAGAAAATGTCCACACCCGTGCACCAATTGGTGCGACAACCGCCCTTCGGGCGGAAAAGCGGTCGGTGCCCACCACAAAACTGCTGCTCAATGATCGATTATTGGCCAGGGTGACGTTGAGGGTGACGTGAATCCGGATGATGGGCGAAGGAGACGGGCACTCAGGCCCATCCCGACCCGCTGGAGGCTACATGTCACTGACGACAACGGCAGCTCACGACGAGGGGAGGGCCACGTGACGATCTCGCTCCCCGACGACGTGAAGCAGATCTCGTGGGCCGCCGAGCATCTGGGCATCGGCACGTCGACGGCCTACCGCCTGGTGGCCGCCGGCAAGATCCCCGGCGCCTTCAAGATCGGAGCCCAGTGGCGGATCTCGGTACCCCGGTTCCTGGCCGAGGTCCAGGGCGAGTCGAACGGCACCGACCGCCGCTGACGTGCCTCGTTCAACCGGGCAGCGCCAGAGTTTTCCCCAACGCGTCAGCCAGGTCCTGGTCCCGTCCCTCGAGGACGTGGGAGTACACCCGAAGGGTGATCGAGGAGTCGCGGTGGCCGAGTCGTCCGGCCACCGTCGTGGGGTCGAAACCAGCAGCGATGGCCTGGGTGGCCGAGAAGTGCCGGAGCGCGTGGAGATGGGTGTCGACACCCGCCTTGTTAGCAACCTTCTTGGCGAACTTCGACACGAGGTCCGGCCGGATCGGCTCGGCCCCGACCGGGGAGCGGGAGAACATAAACCCGTTGTGTCGGACCTCGAGTTTGAGTCCCTTGGCCACTTCGTCGATCTGGGCCCGGTGCTTGGCCAGCACGCCGAGGGCGAGTTCGTCGAGACCGATGGTCCGCTCCTGGTGGGTCTTCGTCCCCTTCTCCGCCCAGCCGCCGCCTTCTGTCTCGTAAACGGAACGGGCGATGGTTACGGTGCGCTCGGCCGGATTGAGGTCGGTCCAACGGAGGGCGCACAGCTCCCCCCGCCTGGCCCCGGTGAGCGCACCCAGCAGCAGCAGAGCGGCCAGGGCCGGCTCGAGCTCCTCGGCCTCGGCCACGATGGCCCGGACCTCGTCGGGGGTCGGCGCCTTGACCGGCTCCAGGCGGATCGGAGGCGGGCTGGCCTTCCTGGCCACGCTGTGGTCAACCATGTCCCACCGCTCGGCCTGGTGGAGGGCGGCAGCGATCAGGGCGTGGACCCGGCGCACGCTGGTGGCCTTGTTCCCCTTGGCCGTCAGCTTCCCGTAGAGCCGATCGAGCTGGCGGGCGGTGAGGGCCTTCAGCCTGACCTTGCCCAACTCGGGAATGACGATCCGGTCGGCCAGGTCCCGGTACTTGCGGATGGTGGTAGGGGAGCGGTTGGGCCCGATGTGGTCCAGCCAGGCGTTGAGCAGCTCCTCCACGGTCTCAGAGCCGGTGCTGACATTGCCGCTTGCCACTTTGGCCACCATCGTCGCCAGCTCCCGTTCGGCCAGCCGCTTTCCGGCGCCGGGCCGGGGATCCTTGACCTCGACCGTCTTCTGGATCTGGATGGGCGTGCCGTTGGCCCGACGACCGGCGTAGACGCGGAGACGCCACACTCCGGGTCGTACCTCGGTGATGGTGCCCTTCACGCCTGAGATTGTAGTCACAGAGTAGTCGCAAAGGGCAATTCGGAGGTTCCACGCGGAGAAGAAACAGCATCTGAACAGGTGGGCCGTGCGAGTCTCGATCTCGCCACCTTGGGATTAAAAGTCCCCTGCTCTACCGGATGAGCTAACGGCCCGCCGAGGAGCGTATCGGCTCTGTCTCGTCTGCTTCGCCCCAGCCCGGGGGTCAGTAGGAGGAGCGACCGGCGGCGATGACCACAGCGGATGGCAAGTTGCCGACGGCGACCCGTCCGATCACCGACCTGGCCACCAAGTCCACGTGCACGAGTGTGCCATCACCGCCGCACACCCAAGCCGTCGAACCCCCCGGTGCCACCGCCAACCCTTCGGCCGTGGTGCCCACGTCGATTGCCGGACCGGGCTGTCTGGTGAGCAGGTCGAGTGGGATGACGCCGTCCCCGCCGCTGACATAGACGGTGGTCGCCGACAGCCCTGCAATTCCGGTGGGATTTTCCGCAATGCCGATTGCCGGCGCCGGCACCAGGCCCGGGAGGCTGATCGGAGTCACCGTGCTGGTCTGGAAGTTGGCAACCAGGGCGGTCGTCCCCCCCGCGGCGATAAAGACGTCGACCGGTTCGAGCCCCACGCCGACCGGAGCTCCGGCCACCAAGGAGGGCAAGGAGATGGGCGTCACGGTTCCGTCCTGATAGTTGGACACCAGGGCCAGGCTTCCGCTCGGCGAGACGGCGATGGCCACCGGCTGCCTTCCCACCGCGATGGGCCGGCCGACTCGGAGCGAGGGAAGGGTCAGCGGTGTCACCGTGTTGTCACCGAAGTTGGCCACCAGAGCGACGTCGCCGTTGGGTGTGACAGCGATGGCATCGGGTTCCAGTCCGACGGTGACCTGTCCGGTGACGGCTCCGCTGGCCACGTCGATCTCGGAGACGGTGTCGACGCCCTTGTTGGCAACCAGTACGTCGTTGCCGCCGGGGGTGACCGCCAGAGCGGTCGGCAGGGTGCCGGTGGTAATCGGTTTCTGGGCCCTTGCCGTCACCGTGTCCACCACGGCAACCGTGTTGCCCGGGTTGGCCACGTTCGCCCCGGTTGCCACGTAGGCGGTCGGCGTCGTCACCGACGCCACCGCCGATCCGGAGGTACAGCCGGCCAGGAGGCCCAAAGGAAGGGAGAGTGCCAGCGCCAGCACGCTTGGGAACACCGGCGCTCTCGAGTCGGTTGCTCTCACCCCGGGCAACCTCACCCGCGGGAGCAGGCCGCGCCCGGCTCGAGGGCCGCATCGCGCCATCCGGCCTGATCGGTGATCGGGAAGAAGTCTCCGGTGGCGGTGTCTTGTTCGTACGGTACCGGCGGGGGCGCTCCGGCGGCCAGCTCCGCGACCCCTTCCAGCAGTACGTCGATGTCCTGGCCCGATGTCCCGAGTCCGGCGCTGGCCCGCAACGCTCCGGGTACATGACGGTGATCGCCTTGTAGGACATTGCTGCGATAGGCCTCAACCGCCGCCTCGGTGAGTCCGAGGAGGCGGACCACGTAGGGGTGGGCACAGAAGCACCCGTGGCGCACGGCGATCGCGTACTCAGCGCTCAACCGTGCCGCCACCAGGGCGTGGTGCATGCCCTCGATGTTGAATGCAGCCACCGGCAGTGTCTCCACCGGATCGGTCTGGGAGGACGATTCCGACCCTTGGTGCGATCCCGGGGGACCGAGCAGTCGGACCCCCGGGATCGATGCCAGTCCCTCGATCAGGCGATGGCCGAGGTGGCGCTCATGGTCGATGATCGAGGTCCAGCCGATCCCGCCGAGTGCGTCGATGGCGGCATGGAGGGCCACCGCGCCGACCAGGTTGGGCGAGCCCGCTTCTTCCCTATCCGGTGGGGCGGTCCAGATCACCTCGTCCAATCCGACCAGGTCGACCGCTCCGCCTCCGGCCAGAAAGGGGTCGCCGGACTCGAAGAGCGAGCGCGGCCCGATGAGCGCGCCAGAGCCGAAGGGTGCGTACATCTTGTGGCCACTGAACGCCAGGTAGTCGGCGTCGGCGGGAAGTGGCCGGTGCGGCGCAAGTTGAGCAGCGTCGACCACCACCGGCACGCCGCGCTGGTGGGCGGCGGCGATGATGGCGTCGAGAGGGGGCAACCACCCGGTCACGTTGGAGGCACCGGTCACCGCCAGCAGTGCGGCCGGACGGGTTCCGGCGTCGAGTGCGGCGCACACATCGTCGACCGTGAAGGTCCCTTGTGGGGAGCACTCGACGTAGCGGCGCTGGGCCACCCGCCCCCAGGGCAACAGGTTGGCGTGGTGCTCGACCACGGTCGTCACCACCGTGTCAGTCGCCCGCAGGCGCAAACGGTAGGCCAGATGGTTGATGGCCTCGGTGGTGTTCCGGCAGAGGATGGCCACGTCATCCCCATCCAGCGGTCGTCCCGCGAACCCCAGGACGGCGCGTCGTGCCTCCTCGTAGGCCGCGGTGGCGCGCCTGGATCGGAAGCCGGTGCCCCGGTGGACGCTCGAGTACCAGGGGAGGAACTCGTTCACACGATGGGCGGCTTCGGGGAGGGCCTGGGTCGAGGCGGCCTGGTCCAGCTCGACAGCCGGGCGATCCACTCCGTCGATGCAGGGCATCCGCTGTCCGGATCCGACCAGGTCGGCGAGCGGATCCGCAGGATCGCGGCCGACGAGGGCCTCGACGCCGGGGGTGATCTCCACCTCGTAACCCTACGGGTTGTCATTGGTGGTGCGGGTACGATCGCTCCCATGGAGACCGAGGTGACCGCCGACGATGCCCGAGGCAGCCAAACGGGCGGACCCTACGATTCCGCCCTGCCGGATTCAGACCCACCGACCGGCGCCACGCCACTCTCGCCGGAGACGTCGGTCAACGAGGTCGATCTGGTTCTCGACCAGGTAGAGCTGGCCCTTTCCCGCCTGGACGACGGAACCTACGGCTTGTGCGCCACCT
>Ga0182024_10026487_pt1 | contig 10186 bp, 9 predicted proteins | sample P32metaG_FD_120480 | JGI IMG/M metagenome (GOLD analysis project Ga0182024, IMG submission 120480) | Permafrost microbial communities from Stordalen Mire, Sweden - P3-2 metaG (Illumina Assembly) | ecosystem: Environmental > Terrestrial > Soil > Wetlands > Permafrost | place: Sweden: Stordalen...
ACACCTTGGTCGTCATTACGGCCGACCACGGCGAACAACTGGGCGACCACGGGCTCAAGGAGAAGCTGGGGTTCTTTCCCCAGAGCTATCACGTCATCGGACTGTGGCGCGATCCCCACGACGGCAACGCCGGCCGCGTGGTGACCCGGTTCAGCGAGAACGTGGACCTGTTGCCCACGCTCGCCGACGTACTGTCACTCGACGAACCGGCCCAGTGCGACGGTCGGTCCCTGACGCCGCTGTTGGCCGGTGAGGACGTTGCGTGGCGCAGCGCCGCGCACTACGAATGGGATTACCGCAGTTATTTCATCCGCCACGTCACGCGCGATTGGCCCCGGGACCGAAGCCTGTCGCTCGCAAATCTCGCCACGTCGGTCAGCGACGACCTCGGATACGTGCAGTTCGCCGACGGGTCGTTCAAATGTTTCGACCTGCGCGCCGATCCGACGTGGCGAACGGAGTGTCGCGACACCGAACGCGTGATGCGCGGAGCCCAGGAGCAACTCGTGTGGCGCCAAGAACACCTCCGACGTGACTTGACCGACATGTTGTTGCGTCCCGGGCGACCGGGTCGCTGGCCCACGGGATTCAAGGACGTGGCGCTCGCGTCGGCCCAATAGCTAGCAGTATCGATGGCGCCCGCCGTTCCAGATCAACTATTTGTCACGCCACGTCACGCGAGACCCCGTTCAATCGGCGCCGGGTCCAGCGTTAACGACACGCCGGAGAGCTCGCCGGCACTGGGCGCAGCGGTCATTGGCTCGGTCCTCGTCCCACGGAGCGGGCCGGTAATTTCAAACACCGAAGTGGTCCGCGATGGGCTGCGGATACTCACGTCGGTTTTTCTGGTATCAATGGAACCCAGACGCCGACCTCGGCGAAGGGAAAACTAGGGAGATTTCATGCAGCGATTAACTCGATTCCGTCAGGGTCTCGTCATGGTGGGAGTTGCCTCGCTGATGTTGGCCACCAGCGTAAGTGCGGGAGCCAGTTCAATATCGGGCAAGCACAACGCCGCGGACGCCAAACTCGTCCCGTCGACCTACAAGGGCGTAACCCTGCAGGTCGCCACCGACGCCACCTACGCGCCAGACGAGTCGATGCACGGCAGCACGATGGTCGGTTTCGACGTGGACCTCATGTACGCGATCGCCAAGACCCTGGGCATCACGGTGAAAGAGAATAACGTCACCTTCGACAGCATCCTCTTGGGTATCGGCGATGGCAAGTACGTGATCGGCAATTCGTCCTTCACCGACGAAAAGAGCCGCGAGAAGCAAGTGAACTTCGTCGACTACTTCCAGGCCGGCGAGGGCGTCTACGCGAAGAGTTCGTCGACGGCGACCTTCACGGGCCTCAAGAGCTTCTGCGGCTTCTCGGTAGCGGTCGAGACCTCGACGACCGAACAGAGTGACGCCGTGAAAACGGCCAAGACCTGCTCGAAGTCCAAGAAGTTGACTGTTCTTTCGTACCCGACCCAGACCGAGGCGGACCTGGCGGTCTCCTCGGGCCACGCGACGTTCGGATTCCTCGACAGCCAGGTCGCGGGATACGTCGTCTCACAGTCCGCGGGCGTCTTCAAGTTGGTCGGCAAGGCCATCGAGGTCGCCCCGTACGGCATCGCCACCCCGAAGACGAGCACCGGCAAGAAGCTCGCTGTGGCGATTCAAGCGGCGGTCAAGACCTTGATCGCGAACGGTACCTACGGCGCAATTTTGAAGAAGTATGGCGTCACTGCGGGTGGTCTTACGTCGTCGCAGATTGTTCTCAACGGAGCGCTTTCCTAAGCCGTAGTAAAAACTAACTCCATGGAGACGAACGGGGACGCAGCCGTCAAGGTCGTCCCCGTTCGTCATGTCGGTCAGTGGATCGGCATCGTGTTATTGGCGCTCTTCGTGGCGATGTTGATCCATACGGTCTTTTCGAAGATCCCTTCGGGTGCGCGGAAGTGCCACTTGGTCTTGGGGCGATACGCCTGTCATGCCGTCTTGAAATGGCGTTTCGGATGGAACGTGATTTTCCACTACTTCACCAATGGCGGGATTCTCAGGGGACTCGTCGTCACGCTTGAACTGACTGCACTCGCCATGATCGTCGGCATCGTCCTGGGCGTCATCGTGGCCATCATGCGCCTTTCGCGCAGCCGCTTGCTGTCGGGAGCCGCGTGGACCTACACGTGGTTGTTCCGGGGCACCCCGGTTTACGTGCAACTGTTACTTTGGGGCTTTATAGCCCTGGTGTATCCCTACCTCACCATCGGAATCCCGTTCACGCATATCTACCTCGTCCAATTCAATTCCAATACGGTGTTCATTCCATTTAACGCCGCGGTCATCGCGCTCGGGCTCAACGAGGGGGCGTACTTCTCAGAGATCGTCCGTTCGGGTCTGATTGCGGTGGACGAGGGTCAAACCGAAGCCGCGATGTCGCTCGGCATGACCCGGGGACAGACGCTGCGATTGGTCGTCTTGCCCCAGGCGATGCGCGTCATCATTCCTCCGACGGGTAACGAAGTCATCTCGATGTTGAAGACGACCTCACTCGTCGTGGTCCTGGCGGTGGTCGAACTCCTCGGGGCGGTCACCAATATTTATACTGAGACGTACCAAATCTTCCCTATGTTGTTGCTGGCCAGCTTGTGGTACTTGATCGTGTCGACCGTTTTGTCAATTGGTCAGTTCTACGTGGAGCGATTCTTTGCTCGGGGTGCGTTGCGCACGCCGCCGCCCACTCCAATTCAGAGGATCCGACGCGACCTACGCGGCATTGCGTCGAAGTATCGAACGAAACGCGGCGTGCAGGTCGGAGCGTGATCGTGGCTGAGCCCATGGTCGAGGCCCTGGGGGTCCACAAGTCCTACGCCGGAGTCGAGGTTCTCAAGGGCGTGAACCTCACGGTGGCCCGGGGCGAGGTGACCTGTCTGATTGGCCCGTCGGGCTCGGGCAAGAGCACGCTTCTTCGCTGTATCAATCACCTGGAGAAGCACGACGCGGGGGAACTGCGGGTTGACGGCGAACTGGTGGGCTACGAGGCGAGGGGCGACAAGATGTACGAACTGAGCGACCGACGAATCTGCAACGAACGCGCGCAGATCGGCATGGTCTTTCAGCGATTCAATCTCTTCCAGAATCTGAACGTGCTCGAGAACATCACCGTGGGGCCGATCAAGGTGAAGGACGTCAACGAAGAACAGGCCAAGAAGTTCGCCCGTGAACTACTCGTCCGAGTCGGTCTCGAAGGCAAAGAGAAGAACTACCCCACGCAACTCTCGGGTGGACAGCAACAACGCGTCGCGATCGCCCGCGCGCTGGCCATGGAACCGAAGTTGATGCTGTTCGACGAACCGACGTCGGCGCTCGACCCGGAATTGGTGGGGGAGGTCCTGGACGTTATGAAGGATCTGGCGCGTAGCGGCATGACCATGATCGTCGTGACCCACGAGATGGGCTTCGCCAAAGAGGTCGCCGACACCGTCTACTTCTTAGACCAGGGAGTGATCGAAGAGTCGGGGGATCCGAAAATAGTCCTCACGTCGCCGTCGTCCGCGCGCCTTCAGAGTTTCCTTTCCAAAGTCCTCTGATGACGTGGTCCCTCGACCCGACGAACGTCGGTACCGGACTGCCGCTCGAGGGCGTACGCGTCTTGGACCTCTCGCGCGTCCTCGCGGGACCGCTGTGCGCCATGATCGCCGGCGACCTCGGCGCGGACGTCATCAAGGTCGAAGCCCCGAGTGGCGATCCGGTGCGTTCCCTCGCTCCACCACGTTTCGGTGAGGACGCGACCTATTACTTGGCCGTCAATCGTCATCGCCGCAACGTCGTGGCCGATCTCCGTAATCCGGAGGACTTCGAGAAGGTGGCCACCTTGGTACGGCTGGCCGACGCCGTCGTGGAGAACTACCTGCCGAGTCAGAGCGCGTCACTCGGCATCGATCGTCTGCGCGAGATGAATCCGCAGTGCGTCTGGGTGAGCATCACGCCGGCCACGACCGGTGGCCCCGTCGCCGACCGGCCCTCCTTCGACCTCTTAGCGCAGGCCCGATCCGGGATCATGGGGGTGACGGGAGAGCCCGACGGGCCGCCGATGAAAGTGGGCGCGCCGATCGCCGACGTCGTCACCGGACTCTACGGGGCCATCGGTCTACTGGCCGGTCTGTTCGCGCGCGCGCAGAATCGACCCGGTCGTCACTTCGAGGCTCCGCTGTTGGAGTCGGCGATGACCGCTCTGGTCAATCAGGCCCAGGGCTATCTCGCCACCGGCGAGAACCCGACGCCACTCGGCAACGATCACCCCAGCATCACGCCCTACGGACCGGTGAGGACCGCGGACGGCTTCTTGCTTCTCGCCGTCGGGACCGACGTGCAGTACGCCCGACTGGTCGACGCCTTAGGTGACACCAAACTAACGAGTTACGAATCATGGCGTGACAACGCGGCGCGCGTGCGTCACCGCGACGAACTTCGCGTCGAGCTGGACCGGATTTTTGGAACCCGCTCGACGGAGCAGTGGCTGGAAGCCCTCGCGCACTCCGGCATTCCGCACGCGCCGATATTGGACGTGGCGGGCGCCTTCGCGCAAGCCCAGATACGCGACGGTGACTTCGTGGGACCGATGGACACGCCCGGCGGCGAAGTGATGGCCATGCGTACCCCTCTGGTCATCGACGGATCGCGACCCATCGTTCGTCGAGGGCCACGACGACTGGGCGAAGACTCCGAGGAACTCTTCGGCTAGCCGCTCGCGGAGAACCGGCCTCCGTCGAAGGCGTCGGTGGTGGTGAACTCCTCGACGGCGCGTCGCTTCAGCTTGGTCGCCCGGCTGGTCGGATGTCCCAGAGCCACAATCGACGCGACGATCTGACCGTTGGGGATATTGAGGACGTCGCGCACGCCCGGTTCGTTACGCGTGGCGATCGTGGTCATCACGCCACCCAGTCCTCGCGCACGCGCGGCCAGGAGAATGTTCCACACGAACGGATAGATAGACGCGCCACCGGCGATCTGGTATCGATCGAGGTCCCGGTCGGTCGCCGCCAGCGCGCCGAGGTCGGCGCAAACGACGAGCATCACCGGCACCCGGTCGAGCGTCTCGGGAAAGCCGTCGGGCGTGGAGGACGCCATCGCCGCCTCGCGCTTCGCGCCCGCCGCGGCGCGGTCCTCGTCGCTCGCGAGCGGAGAGAACGGCACGAGCCCGGCCAGTACGTGGGCGACGTAGTCGTGCCAGCCGTCGAGGTAGAGATCTCGCAGCGCCCGGCGCCGAGGCTCGTCTTTCACGACGATCACGTGCCAGGCCTGGCGATTGCCACCGGACGGGGCGAATCGGGCGTCGTCCAGTATCGCGTAGAGGTCCTCGTCACTCACCGGTTCATGGAGGAACGCTCGAACCGAACCGGTCGTGCGAAGCGCGTCGATGAGGTCCATGACGCCACCTTAGAACTGGATTACTGCGTGGTCCCGGCGTCTCTTCGCTGGAACAGGACGAGGGCGAGGGCCAACGTGGCGACCACGTACGCGAGCAGAATGAGCGTCGCGCTCCAGGCTCCGAAAGAGTTCGACGGCGCGAACGGTGACTCCATCGAGATGCCGAGGCTGGACGGTTCGAACCTCATGAAGTCGTTCTGCCAACTCTGGGGAAAGAAGAGTCCGATGATCGGCACGATGAGCAGCACCGACACGTAGACACTGATGGTGGCGGCGCTGTGTCGAAGGATCATCCCCAGCGCGAAAGCGAAGAGCGCCAACAAGGTCAGGTACAGCCCGGCCAGGACCACCGAGCGAAGCACGGCGCCGTTCTCGAGCGACGCCGTCGGTACGACACCGAGATAGATCCGCTGGCCGATGAGGAAGGCGGCGAAACAGACGAACTCGCCGAGGATCAGAATCGTGAAGAACAGCACGATGGACTTGCTAGTGATCAAGCGCAAGCGATTGGGAACCGCCGTGAGGGTCGTTCGTATCGAGCCCGACGTGTATTCGCTGGTGATGAAGAGCGACCCAATGACGCCGACTGCGAACTGGGCGAACAGACTGCCGCGCAGACTGCTCGAGACCGGGTCGAAGGTCGCGACGCGCAGGGCGCCGAATTGACTCCAATGGGTTCGAATGAGCGTCGTGATGAGGACCCCGAGTCCGACCGTGAGCAGCACGGTTACCGCCACGCCCATCAGCGACGATCGCACCGTCCGGAATTTGATCCACTCGGCCTGCGTCGAGGCCATCAAGGTGGAGTCGCTAGCCATTGGCGGAACCCGTCGGGTGCGAACCGTATTCGACGGCGCCGGCGGTGAGGTCCATGAACACCTCCTCGAGCGAGGCGCGCTGGGGGGTCAGCTCGAAGAGGGCGATGCCCGCGTCAAAGGCGAGTTGACCGATCTGGTCCGACGTCAGGCCGCCAATCGTCAGACCGTCGTCGTTGGCGTCGTGCACCACCCCGTGGTTCGACGCCACCACCGTGGCCAATTTGTCGTGGTCCGACGCGCGCACCAGCACCGTGCCCTCGGCGTTCTTGGTGAGGTCGTCCACCGAACCGGAGGTGATGAAGCGACCGCGTCCGATCACGATGATCTCGTCGGCGCTCACGGCCATCTCGCTCATGAGGTGCGAGCTGACGAAGACGGTACGGCCCTCGTTCGCCAGCGCCCGAAAGAATTCGCGTATCCATTTGATGCCTTCGGGGTCGAGTCCGTTCACCGGCTCGTCGAAGAGCAAGACACCAGGATCACCCAAGAGCGCGCCGGCAATGCCGAGTCGTTGACTCATGCCCAACGAGTACGTGCCAACCTTCTTGTCCGCGACCGCGCTGATGCCCACGAAGTCGAGCACCTCGTCCACGCGGGACTTCTTGATCTGATTGGACGCGGCCAACGCGCGAAGGTGATTACGAGCCGTACGTCCGGGGTGGATGGCCTTGGCGTCGAGCAGGGCGCCGACCTGTCGAACGGGATCGCGCAGTTCGGCGTAGGGCGTGCCGTTCACCGTGGCCCGGCCCTTCGTGGCGTGATCGAGGCCGAGGATGATCCTCATCGTGGTGGACTTACCCGAGCCGTTCGGTCCCAGGAAACCGGTCACCACACCGGGCTTCACTTCGAAGTCCAGGTCATCGACCGCGAGCGTGTCACTGTAGCGCTTCGTCAGATGGTCGATTTTGATCATGGGGTGCCTGGTGGAACTTTATCGATGACGTGCAGCGCCACCGTCAGCTAGCGCTAAGAAGCAAATAAGAGTGGCGTCACGTTTGCAGTTGAAGATGCGTCTGGCAGTACTCACAGGTGCCGGTGACCGCGACGTGATGCCGATCCAGCCTGAACCCGAATGTCTTTTGCAGGTCCTTGCTCAGTGCGTCGAAGTGGGCGGCCGGAATCTCGAACGTCGCGCCGCACGCGTCGCACGTGAGGTGACCGTGGACGGCGCCGGCGAGATGGAAGACGGCGGCGTGTTGGTCGAGGTGCGCGTGCACGACGATCTCCAACGCTTCAAACTCTTCGAGGATGCGATAGACGGTCGAGGGGCTGACGTCGGGCTGACGTTTCTGGACCTCGTAGGTGATCTCTTCGGCGGTCAGATGACCGGGCGCCGCGACCAGGACTTCGGCCACGGTGCGCTTGGCGACGGTGACCCGTTTCGTGGCGCCACGAATCGCCGAGAGAATATCGTCGACTTCGGGGCTCGTGCGGGACATAGAAAAACACTAGGTCCGCGAGACTGACTACAGAGCGTGGAGTCCGTCGATCACCCGTTGGGCCTCTTCGACGATCGAGCGCACGAGGTCCCCAGCCGGGACCACGGACGTGATGGCGCCCACGGCCTGTCCGGCCGGATAGCCCTCTCGACGCGGATCGATGCCGAGCGTGTTCTCGTCGCCGCCGAGGTGGAAGGTCCCGTCGTGGAACGCGACGGCCAACTGGTCCGGGAACTTCTTCAGCAACGTCGGATCGGCGTCGTAGCGGTCGGTCGTGTCGTTACGAAGAACCCGCATGGTCTTACCGCTGAACGCACGCGAGACGACCGTGCCGTCTTCGCGACTCTCGAGGATCGAATCGCGGTATCCCGGTATCGCCCGGGCCTCGGGCGTCGCGATGAATCGGGTGCCAATCCACACTCCGGCCGCGCCCAGCGAGAGAGCCGCCGCGAGTCCGCGGCCGTCGAAGATCCCTCCGGCCGCGACCACCGGGATCGCGCCGTCCATGGCGTCGACGATCAGCGGTACGAGGGGCAACGTCGCCACCGTGCCGGTGTGACCCCCCGCTTCGGTGCCCTGGGCGACCACCAGGTCGCATCCGGCGTCGAGCGCGCGCTTGGCGTGCTCGACCTTGCCGCACATCGACACCACCAGCACGTCGTGATCGTGACAGAGCTCGATGACGTGCGCGGGCACGCCCAGCCCGGCCACGAACGTGCTCGCTCCGCCCTCGATCAAGAGCTCGACGTTATGTTGCAGGGTCTCGGGAAAGGCCGTCAAGAGGTCGACGCCGAAGGGTTTGGTCGTGAGGGCTTTGGTCGCGGCGATCTCGTGGGCCAGGCGCTCACTAGACATGGTGGAGGCCCCGAGACAGCCGTAGCCCCCGGCGTTGGAGACCGCGGCCGCGAGTGCGCTATAAGCGACACCGCCCATGCCGGCGAGCATGACCGGGTGTTCGATCTTCAACATCTCGGTGAGTCGCGTTTTCATTGGTCTCCTTTTGCTACAAACTAGTTACGCCGTTGCGCGTCGACCAAATGCCAGCGTGCCCAACTAGGGTGATGTTCAACCGCGAGTGGTGTTAAACCCCGTCGTCTTCTGGAGTGGATTAGTTGCATGGATACTGACCTCGCTGTCCCAATGCCCAAGAGGGAGTTGTACTTCGTCTTCGGCGCTCTCATGTTGGGCATGCTGTTGGCCGCTCTCGACAGCACGATCGTCGCTACCGCGCTGCCGACGATCGTGGGTGATCTCCACGGAGCCAGTCACCTCAGTTGGGTCGTGGTCGCCTACCTACTGGCGTCGACCGTGAGTACCCCACTCTGGGGCAAGTTGGGTGACCTGCACGGACGAAAGGTCTACTTCCAGGCGGCGATCATTCTCTTCTTGATCGGCAGCATGTTGTGTGGCGTGGCCCACACCATGCTGGAATTGATCCTCTTTCGCGCCCTGCAGGGACTCGGCGGCGGCGGGCTGATGGTGGGTGCGCAGTCGATCATCGCCGACATCGTGCCGCCTCGAGAACGAGGACGCTACGCCGGATTCTTCGGCGCGACGTTTGGGGCCGCCACGGTGATTGGACCGCTCCTCGGCGGCTTCATCGTCGAATACTTCTCGTGGCGATGGATCTTCTTCGTGAACGTCCCCTTCGGCATCCTGGCGTTGATCGTCACCGCCGCGGTGCTGCCGAATGCCGGGGCCCGGGTGCAGCACGTCATCGATTACGCCGGCATCGTCGCGCTGACGATCTCGGCGTCGGCGCTCATTCTCTTCACGTCGCTCGGTGGAACGTCGCTCGCGTGGCTCGGCTGGAAGTCCGTGACACTGCTCGTGGTCGGGGTGATCACCGGCGTGATCTTCGTCGTCATCGAGCGGCACTCGAGTGAGCCAGTTCTGGCGCCGCGACTGTTTGCGAACCGCGTCTTCTCGTCGGCGTCGGCCATTGGCTTCGTCGTCGGCTTCGCCATGTTCGGCGCGCTCACGTTCCTCCCGCTCTATTTCCAAGACGTTCGAGGGGCGACGCCGACCAGCTCCGGCCTGCGCTTACTGCCGATGATGGCCGGTCTCCTCGTCGCGTCGATCGTCACCGGTCAACTCGTCTCCAAGGGCTGGCGCTACCGTCCGTTCCCAATCTTCGGCACGGCGATCATGACGATCGGTCTGGGACTGTTCGGCACCATCGGTATCGCCACCTCCGAGCTCACCCTGGCGCTTTACATGCTCATCCTCGGAACGGGACTCGGTTTGGTGATGCAGATTCTCATCACCGCGGTACAGAACGCCGTGCAGCACGAAGACCTCGGCGCGGCGACGGCCGGGGCGAACTTCTTTAGGTCGATCGGCGGATCCTTCGGGACCGCGGTGTTCGGCGCGCTCTACGTGAACTCGTTGCCGCACCAATTGGCGCTCGGACTTCGCGCGAACCCCTCGGTCACCTCGTTGCCCTCCCCGTTGCTTTGGACCCCGAAGAACCTGCGTCGACTTCCCCCGAACGAACTCTCGGTGATCC
>Ga0182024_10026488_pt1 | contig 10186 bp, 12 predicted proteins | sample P32metaG_FD_120480 | JGI IMG/M metagenome (GOLD analysis project Ga0182024, IMG submission 120480) | Permafrost microbial communities from Stordalen Mire, Sweden - P3-2 metaG (Illumina Assembly) | ecosystem: Environmental > Terrestrial > Soil > Wetlands > Permafrost | place: Sweden: Stordalen...
ATATTGCGGATGAACAGGCGGCCGGTGTCGGTGACTTCAAGACTGGCCGGCGAACGGCGCACGAGGCCGTCGGCTTCAAACGGCTCGAGCGCGGCGAGTTCGCTGGCGAAATGTCGCGCGAAGTCGAGGCCGAGGCGTTGCGACATCGCGGCGTAATCGAGCGAGAGGTCGCACATCACGCGCATGATGGTTTCGCGGCGGATTTTGTCCTCGGCGGTCAGCAGATAGCCGCGCGTGAGCGGCGCTTTCCCGGCGTCGAGCGCGGCGAAGTAGGCCGGCAACTCTTTTTCATTCTGCCAGTAGGCATCGGGGATTTGCGAAATCGCGCTCATGCCGAATGAATAAATGTCCGCGTTGCCGCGCGTGCTGTAACCCTGAAAATTCCGCTGCAAGGTTTTGTTGCGCTGTGCCACGGTGAGTTCGTCGTCAGGCCGCGCGAAATGGTCCATGCCGATGTAAACGTAGCGGTTATTTTCCGTGAGGCGTTCGATGACGTTCTTGAGCAACTGCAATTTCACCTCGGCGGTCGGCAGGATTTTTTGTTCCAGAATTTTTTGCGCGGGCTTTACCCACGGTACGTGCGCATAACTGAAAACGGCGAGGCGGTCGGGCTGCATTTCCAGAACCGTGTCGAGCGTGCGGTTGAAGGAATCGGCGGTCTGGTGCGGCAGTCCGTAAATGAGGTCGAAGTTGACCGAGCCGAAGCCGAGTTCGCGCGCCCAATCCAACGTCTGCTGCGTCAGGTCGCGCGGCTGGATGCGATGGATGGCTTCCTGCACCTGCGGATCAAAATCCTGCACACCGAGCGACGCGCGGTTGAAACCGATTTCGCGCAACGCGACGATATGATCGCGCGTGAGCCGGCGCGGGTCAATCTCCACGCCCGCTTCGATGTCGTCGGAAAATTTGAAATACTTGCGGATGATGCCGCCGAGCTTGCGGATTTCGTCGGGCGTGAGAAAGGTCGGCGAGCCGCCACCCCAATGCAGTTGCATGACTTTACGGCGCGGATTCAGCCGCGCGGCCATCTGCGCGACTTCGCGTTCGAGATAATTCAGATACGGCGTGCCTTGCGCGTGATCCTTGGTGATGACCGTCGTGCAGCCGCAAAACCAGCAAAGCGTTTCGCAAAAGGGAATGTGAAAATAGATCGAAAGGTCGCGCGTGGTTTCATTATTCGCCGAAATTTTTCCGGCGAGTTCGGGCCACTTGAAAACTTCGGTGAACTTCGTGGCCGGCGGATAGCTGGTGTAACGCGGGCCGGCCACGTTGTATTTTTTCACCAAATCCAGATTGACGTTCAGTGCGCTCATTTGAACTTCCGGACCGTTTCAACCAGCGCCGCGATGTTTTCCAATTTCGCCTCGGGAGGCACACCGTGACCGAGATTAAAAATGTGTCCGTGCGCGCCACGCATTTCGGTCAAAATGCGATTTGTTTCCGCCGCGACAATTTCCGGTTTGGTCGCGAGCAAAAACGGATCGAGATTGCCCTGCACGCCGATATGCTCCGGCAGTCGCGCACGCACGTCGGCGAGACGCACATGATAATCCACGCCGAGAACATTCGCGCCGGTGTTCACGAGCGTGTCCCAATTTCCATGAACGTCCTTGGAAAAAACGATGACGGGCACAGCGCCGTTCAGCGCGGAAATGATTTGCTTGACCCAATCGGCCGACGCGGACGCGAACGCGCCCTCGGACAACAAACCGCCGAGGCTGTCAAAAATTTGAACCGCGTCCACGCCCGCGATGATCTGCATTTGCAGCAGCCGCGTGACGGCGGCGGTCAATTTTTCCATCAACGCGGTGAAAGTTCCCGGCTGGGTATAAAAAAGATTTTTGGCGCGGGTGAATTCCTTCACGCTCCCGCCTTCGAGCATGAAGTTGGCCAGCGTCCACGGCGAACCAGCGAAACCGATGAGCGCGGTTTTTCCGCCGAGCGCGGATTTGACGAGTTGCAGCGCGCGCGGAATGTATTCCAGTTTTTCGGGCAGCGCGGAAACGTTGAGTTGCTTGATGTCGGCCATCGTTTGTAGGACGAAATTCATCTCGATGCCGCCACCCTCACGAAATTGATAACCCTGTCCCAAGCCTTCGGCGGCGACAAGGATGTCGCTGAACAAAATCGCCGCGTCGAAATCGAAGCGGTGAACCGGCTGGAGCGTGACTTCGGCGGCAAGTGCGGGCGTGCGAACCAGTTTGAGAAAAGAATTTTTTTCCTTGAGCTTGCGATATTCGGGCAATGCGCGACCGGCCTGGCGCATCAGCCAGACGGGCGGCCGGTCAACCGCACGGCAATGGCAGGCATCGAGAAATCGCTGACGATTTGCCTGCGCTTTGATTTTGGCGGAAGCGGCAGTCATTTTCGGTGGAGAATACGCTGAAAATTGGGCGACGGCGAGCGGGTTTTCTCACGCAACTTTGTTTAAGCGCCGGTTTTTAATTCAGAGTAAGAAAATGAAAAACGAGCTGCCCAACTTGCGCGAGTTGCTCTGGCGACGGAAACTCACTGATGCCGAGCAGGTTGAATTGCGCACGCAGCCGGAAGTTTCGGCGGATTTGGAAATGGAAATTCGTTTGAGCGAAACACTGGCGCGAATTTCCGACGCGCCGGTGCCGTCGAATTTCACCGCGCGCGTTTTGCAGGCGGTCGAGCTTGAAGAATTTCGCCGTTCGCGCAAATGGAGTTGGAATTGGCGCGCATTCCTGCCACGCGCCGCCGTTGCCGCAATGGCAATCTGTCTCGGCAGTTTTGCATTTCATCAGCACGAGATTGACAGTCAGCGCGCCGCCTTGGCCAAAAGCGTTGCGCTTGTGGCCGGAACGCCGCCGCTGCCGAGCGTGGACGCGCTCAAAAATTTTGACGCGATCCGGCGCATGAGCCAGCCGCCCGCCGACGAGGAATTGCTGGCGTTGCTGCAATGAAATTTTTCCGGCAGGCGCGTCGTTGGCTCGCCTTTTGCGCGGCGGGACAATTTCTGGCTTTTTCGCTGGCCGCCAGGGATTTTACGAACGCCCCGGCTTCCGCTAAATTATTTTCCATACCGACGAATGGCGTGTTTCCTTTTGCGCGCAGAGGATCGCCCGTGGATTTTTTCCGGCAACTGCTCGCGATGACGCCGGATGAGCGCGAAAATTTTCTGACGAACCGGCCGCCTGAAATCCGCGGGCGCATCCTCGCCAAAGTCGGCGAATACGAGGCGCTCGACCCGGACGAGCGCGCGTTGCGGCTGCGGGCGACGGAATTGCGCTGGTATCTGATGCCGCTGCTCCGCGAATCACCGACGAACCGCGCTGTGCGGCTGGCGCAAACGCCGGACGACATCCGTCCGCTGGTTCAAGACCGGCTGCAACAGTGGGAAATTTTGCCGCCGCCGCTGCAGCAGGAATTTTTGGAGAATGAACGCATCCTGCGTTACTTCGCGCACGTGGACGTGGGCAACGGTCCGCCGGAAGATGTCTGGCACCGCGAGCCGAACGATACCGACCGCGCGCATTGGGACGCGCTTTCGGAAGCCGAACGCCGGCAGATCACCGCGGGGTTCAATCAATTTTTTGAACTCACGTCCGTCGAAAAAACGGAAGCGCTGAACACCTTGTCCGACGCCGAACGCGGACAAATGGAAAAAACCTTGCAGGCTTTCGACAAGATGCCGTCCGGTCAGCGGACCGAATGCGTCAACGCATTTGCAAAATTTGCGAGCATGAACGCGCCGGAACAGGCGGAATTTTTGAAAAATGCCGCGCGCTGGTCGCAACTGTCGCCCGCCGAACGCCAGGCGTGGCGCGATCTCGTTGCGCACGTCCCCGAATGGCCGCCGCTGCCTGCAGATTTTGTGCCGCCCATGCCGGCGGAATCCAATCCCGCCGTGGCCACGAATCACAATTGAACGCACGGCGAATTTCAATTTCTATTTCCGCCGCGCCGCTCTAATTTCCCACTATGCATCCGATTGCGTTTCAACTCGGTTCGCTGACCATCCATTGGTATGGCGTGATGATTGCGCTGGCGTTTTTATCCGGGCTGTGGACGGCCACGCGCCGCGCCCGCCGTGAAAACATTTCCGGTGAAAAAATCGCTGACATCGTGCTGTGGCTGATGATTGGCGGAATTCTTGGTGCCCGCGCTGTTTATGTGACAACTTATTGGCGGGAAGAATTCGCCGGCCAGCCGTTCTCGGAAATTTTCATGATCCAGCACGGCGGGCTGGTTTATTACGGCGGATTGATTGGCGCGACGATTACCGGGATGATTTATATTCGCTGGAAAAAACTGCCGCTTTGGAAAACCGCCGACGTGCTCGCGCCGAGCATCGCGCTCGGAAATGTTTTTGGCCGGATCGGTTGTTTGCTCAACGGCTGCTGTTACGGATACGTATGTAATTTGCCGTGGGCGCTCCGTTTTCCGAACGGCTCTTATGCCTGGGAACAACACTACCAGCAAGGACTCGTCGGTGAACATGATCTGTCACTGCCGGTTCATCCGACGGAAATTTACGACGGGTTGCTTAATCTCGGGTTATATTTTTTCCTCGCGTGGCTGTTCCGCCGCAAAAAATTTGACGGCCAGATTTTTGCGACTTACTTGCTTTGTTACGCCATCACGCGCTCGTTCGTCGAATACTTTCGCGGCGATTACGATACCGCGCACCATCACTTCGGCCTCACGCCCGGCCAGCTCGTCAGTGTCCCCATTTTCATTGCCGGCCTTGCGTTGGCGGTGATCCTCTCAACCCGCACACGCAAACCGGCTTGAGCTTGCCTCAAACAATTTTAATCGCCGGGCCGACCGCCGTCGGCAAATCCGAGATCGCCCTGCGCCTTGCGGAACAACTCGGCGGCGAAATCATTTCCACCGATTCCATGCAGGTTTATCGCGGGCTCGACATCGGCACGGCCAAGCCGTCGCCCGCCGAATGCGCCCGCGTGCCCCATCACCTCATTGACATCTGCAACCTGACCGAAGCGTTTGACGCCGCGCAATTCGTCCGGCTGGCGCAAAGGGCGGTTGAAGAAATTCAAGCGCGTGGTCGCGTGCCGATTTTCTGCGGCGGCACCGGACTTTACTTCAAAATGTTTTTGAACGGTTTGGGTGAAGCGCCTGCTGCTAATCCTGAACTCCGCGCCGAATTGGAAGCTGCGTCGTTTGAATCGTTGTTGCACGAATTGCGCGAACGCGACCCGGTGGCCTACGCACAAATTGATAAACAAAATCTGCGCCGCGTCATCCGCGCCGTGGAAGTGATCCGGCTGACGGGAAAAAAGTTTTCCGAACAGCGGGCGGAATGGAAGTCAGAAGTCAGAAGCCAGAAGTCGGAAAAGTTTTTTGCGCTTTCGCGGCAGGCTGACGATTTGCACGCCCGTATCAACGCACGCGTGGACGCGATATTCGCGCGCGGGCTGGTGGATGAGACGCGCGAATTGCTCAAGCACGGCCTTGAGCAAAACAAAACGGCGATGCAGGCCATCGGCTATCGGCAGGTGGTGGAACATTTGCGTGGCGAACGTTCACTGGCGGAAACCATCGAGCAGGTGAAAATCCGCACGTGGCAATTTGCCAAGCGGCAACTGACGTGGTTCCGCCGCCAGCTTGACCCGGAATGGATTGAATTGAAGCCGGATGAATCGCTGGAAAAATGCGCGCAGATAATTTGTGAAACGATTTAACCGCATAGGTGCGGAGACGCAGAGAAAATTTTCATTTCGGTTTCACATGCCATGAAAAATAGAGAATTCCAAATCCATCTGCAAAACAGGCTGCAACGTCCCCGTAAAATGGGAATGGCGGAAGAGACAGCCGCAGTCCATGAACCAATAGAATGATGCCCTCCACCAACATCAGAACACCAAACCACGGAATCGCCGCAGAAAATTTTCTCGGCCAAATCATCAAGACCAAATACCAAACACCAACAAGAGCAAACGCACCTGAAGCCATTCTAAGCCAGTAATCAAGCATCGGATCGTAAGCGATTGGTTTTGCACCGAGTCCTTGCAAAAGTTTTGAAGCTTCCGGCCAACTGACAAAAACGCCCACGACCGAAATACCCCATCCAAAAGCAGTAAAGCCTAGAAATAATCTCAAGAGGCGGAGATGCATCGAATCTAATGTGTGGCAGCCCACCAGAGCCAAGCACCAAAAGGAACAAGAGCTGTAATAGAACCAATCAAAAACACAACAGTTTCGCGGCGATGATTGCGGAAGTAAGCAACAATCAGAAGACCAACAAGAAAGAGACAAAAAACCGGACCGACAACCGCAATAAATGCAAGCCATACTTGTATTTCAATGCTGACATATTGGTATAGCATCCAAGACACGCCTGAAATGAGTTCCAGACAAATTATTGTCATTGCCAATGCCGACGTGCCAAGCGAGTGATTGAAAAAAGTGTTGAGTTGAGAGAGCCAAGTAATCTCGATGCGCTTGTTGAGCACCGCATTTCTCTTGGAATGGAATAAGCAAATTCTATTTAGAAAATTCCCGCTCACATTCGATTCAAGTTTAAGGCAAAAAGATTATTTTTCAACAGGCTTTGCATTATTCAACTTTCCCTCGGCCTTTTGACGACGACTTCGATTTGGGCCTTGTTTTTCGCGATCATGTTCGCGGGCAAAATGCCGCGCCAGAAAACGTTTGGGTAAATCACCGCGCCGCGCCCGAGGATGCTGCCGGGGTTCAGCACGGCGTTGCAGCCGGCTTCCGCGCGGTCGCCGAGCAGCGCGCCAAATTTGCGCAGGCCGGTGTCGAAGGGCACGCCGTCCACATCCACAAAAATATTGCCGGGGAACAGTTTGAAGTTGGAAATTTTCACGCCCGCGCCGAGATGCGCCTTGTGGCCGAGAATCGAGTCGCCGATGTAATTGAAGTGCGGTGCCTGCGCACCGTTGAAGAGGAGGGAATTTTTCAGTTCGGACGAATTGCCGACGACGCAGCCATCGCCGATGATGACATTTTCGCGGAGGTAGGCGTTGTGGCGGATCTGGCAGTTGCGTCCGATGATGGCCGGGCCTTTGATCATCGCGCCGTTCTCGATGATTGTGCCTTCGCCGATGAAAACCTTTTCGCCGATGGTCGCGCCGGGAAATCGTTTGGGCGGATTTTGTCCTGGTTGTCCGGCGAGATAAGCTTCAATTTTTTTGAGCGCGTCCCAAGCGAATTTGCAATCGGCAAAAATCGCGGCGTGTTCGGTTTGCGCGAGGTCAAACAGATCGGCTGGTTTGAACATAATTTTTTGGAGCGGGTGAAGGGAATCGAACCCTCGTTTGGAGTTAAGTGGTTTATAGTGGTTTGAAATGCCACATTTCCTTGGCAAATTACGCATTATTTTGTAAAGTTACTTGCACTACTTGCACTTGGTATGTCATACTTAATTCATAATATATGGCATATTTATACCGCAAAGACCGCTCGCCTTTTTGGTATGTCGTCTATTTTGACGCCGACAAGAAAGAAATCCATCGCTCCACCGGCCTTCGTGCCGACAATCCAAACGACACCGCCAAGGCCAAAGCCCTGCGCGCCGAACTGGAAGCCAAAGAACACCATCGCGTGCCGGTGGTCAATAGCGAAGGTTGGGATACTTGGGTTCCAAAATATCTTGAACGGCACTGTGAAACCGAGCGCACGCTGGAACGCTACACCGGCAACTGGAAATGGCTGGCACTCTGGCTGCAAACCCAACGTCTGCACTCGCCGCGCGCCATTACCTACCGCAACGCCCTTGAATACATTGACTGGCGCACGACATTCAAAAAGAAAAGCGGCAAAAGCGTCGGGCGCAATACGGCCATCATGGAATTGAAACTACTGGCCATGAGAATGTTCCGCCGCATGAGATGGCCGATAGCCAAATATTCGGCACCGAGGGAAACAACCGGTAATCTTCTAGCATCGCTATTGCCCATAATCGTAGTGTCCCTATCTTCAGGCGCAATTACAAGGCTTCGGTGAATTCTTCCGGCGAGACGCCCGCCATTTTTAGCGCGCTTCGCAGAGTGCCCAGGGCAATCTCTCGGTGCATGGGGATAACGCAGCCACGCTCGCCTTGTGGGGTGGATTTCTTGAGGACGGCATGGCTGCCGCGCTGGCGATCAACGTAAAATCCGAGTCGTCCCAAAGCTCTCACCGCCTCCGTGCCCGACACGATAGGCAGCTTAGCCATGCGCCAATTCAAAAGTGTGGATCACCGCTGGCTTCCTGATGGCGTGCGGGAATGATTCGAGGTAAAGGTCGGTGGCCTCTTGCAGGTTGGCGAGAGCCTCCGCCTCGGTGTGGCCTTGGCTGGCAGTGCCGATTTCGGGACATTCCGCCACAAGCCAGTCGGTTTCTGAATCAGGATAAATGATGGCTGTCAATTTCATGAAAACACCCTATCAGTTTTCACGGCAAAAGGCAATCCCACACATGGCTGGCGAGCACGCCACACGTTAAGGCGGCGGCAAGGTAAAACGAGGCGGCGCAGGGCTGGCGAGCCTCCAGCTCGCTGCGCTGCCGGTCGAACGGCAGAGGCGCACGGCGGGGGTTTTTAGGGGCGGCACGACCCTAATGGCCGGTTCCAAGGGGGCAAGCCCTTGGGCAGGGTTCCAAAGGGCGGCACGCCCATTTGTCGGGGTCTAAGGGGTGGAAAACCCCTGTGGGGCGGACGACCGCCCCAGTGAAGCAGGGTTTCAAAAGGGACGGCTTGGGAGTCCCTTTAGCGCGGAACATCGCTTGCGATGTATAACCGCGCTGTTCGTCCCATTTTCGCTCCGGCCTCTGGCGAGACCGTCGCGGTTTGCAACACGCTCGCTTTCTGCTCGCGGACGGTAACGGACAAATGTTTCAAAAATGGCTGTGACAGCCAATCTCCGCGAGACTCAACCCTCGGTTTCTGATATACTGTTCGTAATGGGGTTTAAACGGGATGAACGCTGCGACAAGATTCACGACAATCGTCAGTTCGGTTTTGGGTGTGGGACGCGACTGAAAAGGCAGAAAGTAAAATTATGAAACTGCGCCACACTGAGGACAAACAACTGCAAGGCATCGTGCTTGAATCCGTCTTGGAAAAACGCCGCTTGGATCAAGCCTTGAACGCCAAAGAGTTTGCTGTCTGCGCCGGTGTGTCCTATTCAACGGCGCGCTGCTGGTTTCACCTTGCCGGTTTTCCGGCCTTTCATGGGGTCATTTTCTGGCAGGATTTTGTCCAGTGGCGCACGGGTCAAAAGGGATTTGCCAGCCAGCCCGAAACCCTCCCGCACCGCAACGGCGTCCAAGCCGCTGCATCCTCAAGCCTCCCTCCGCGCGCTGCGCGGATTCTGCTTGATGCCTGAAAGTTTTTTCGGGTTCTTCTGTATCAGCCTTAGGCTTTCCAAAGCCTTCAATTCGGCATCTGTAATTTTAATTGGCGCACGAGAGCGGACACGTGCCCAGCTTTTCAGGATTTTGAAAGCTGCTTGGTCGGTCAGGATTGCTGGGGACGCGAGTTCTTTCCAAACGGTCTTGCACGCGAGAAAAACCGGAAAATTGTCTGCGCGCTTCTGGTAGTGCTCGTTCCACTGCTTCAACGTAGCTGCGGCAGTGCCGCATCCCGGAGCACAGTTTGAAGTGCCGCGCGAAGTGTGGTTGAGAGGCAACGGGGGGTTGCCAGCCACCATGCAATTGCTTGGCAGTTTGCCAACATTTCTACGATACCATGCCGCCGCTTCCAAGTGCGAGCCGAAGCGTTTGAAGACCTTGAGGCGGGCGATGATGCGCCGATGCCAGAATGGCTCTCCATAAAGGCTCTTGGTTGTGATATAGACAACCTCGTCTCCTTCTATCAAATTTGGGGCGAACAATTCTCCGCGGCAGAGGGCACTGATTGATGGGAATTCGCATTCCATGTCAGGCTCACGCCGACACGACCCGTCCACATACGGCAAAATGTTTAACTGCATAATGGCGCGCTGGCCTTCCGGCGTGGAATTCAGCGGGCGATATTTGACGAGGTAAATGGTCATGGGGTTTAGCTTATGAGAGCAAACTTACCTTGTGAACTGTATAATCCCGCATGATAAAAGAAGTTTTTTGGTGGGTTAATTTACTTGCACTTTACTTGCACTTCTTCGTAAGTGCTTGATATTTAATGGAGCGGGCGAAGGGAATCGAACCCTCGTTTCAGGCTTGGGAAGCCCACGTTCTACCATTGAACCACACCCGC
>Ga0182024_10026489_pt1 | contig 10186 bp, 6 predicted proteins | sample P32metaG_FD_120480 | JGI IMG/M metagenome (GOLD analysis project Ga0182024, IMG submission 120480) | Permafrost microbial communities from Stordalen Mire, Sweden - P3-2 metaG (Illumina Assembly) | ecosystem: Environmental > Terrestrial > Soil > Wetlands > Permafrost | place: Sweden: Stordalen...
CTCCTACGTCATCTCGATTGCAAGCTGTTGGTGGTTTGGGACGGGTCGCGAACTCATCGCAGCCGTTTAATCTGGGACTTTGTACGCGAACAGAAAGGACGCCTATGGCTCGAATTCCTTCCCTGTCTCTCGCCAAAATTCCATTCGCTGCTGAAATTGTAGAAATTCATTGGCCCCTGACTCGCTTTGACGCCACTCGTTTGCCTCAAATAAATTCCGCCGTAGGTTGTGCAGAGTGAGCCCTATCCGATGAGACACAGTTCTTCGCTGGATGCGCAAGGCGGAGTTACGTTTGGTTCGAAGTTGCGACCTTACGCCGCTCGTTGATAGCGGTGGTGCAGACCACCGAGCCTTGGAACTGCGAAAACCCCACCACGCGAGGCCGAGCGCACTCGTCCCCCAGGGGTTTGCTTGTTCAGGCCAAGATGAGTCCGGTCTTCGTGGTAGTAGCGGACATATTCCGAAAGCAGCCGTTTCAGGTGAGTCTCGTTCGCAGCGATTACGTGGTCCAACAGATCGTGCCGACACTTCTCAATCCACCGCTCCGCGACTCCGTTTTGCCATGAACTCTCGAACGAAGTCCGAATTGGATTGATGCTCATGGACTGGAGAGCTATCGGAAGTTCAAAGCCGTTGTGGCTCGCCAAAACTCTGTCCGCCTCTGTTTTCAACAACATGGGCCGTTGCGTTGCACAGCCGACTCGCGATAGCAGTGACCCATGTTCCGCGTCATTGGAGTCATTTTCGGATCAATTGCTCGCGTTTTCCGCAGTCGTCGGAGCCTCTTGTTCGAGAATTTGGTTCTTCGGCAGCAACTTGCAGTCTTGAAGCGCAAGCGTCGTCGGCCACGTCTGGCCGCGACTGATAAGCTCTTCTGGATTCTTGTACGGAGATTTTGGTCAGGCTGGAAACAATCCTTGATCCTGGTCAGCCCAGAAACCGTCGTCCGATGGCACCGACGCGGCTTCGCGCTCTATTGGCGTGCGATCTCGGGAGCACGTATTGTCATCGGGAGAAAGCGGATTTCGAGGGAGGTGCGCATTTTAATTTTCCGAATGGTCGCCGAGAACCCGACCTGGGGCGCACCGCGAATCCACGGCGAGCTATTGATGCTTGGTTTCGACGTGTCCGAGAGAACCGTTTCTCGCTGGATGCGGCGAGCACCGAGAGATTCTGAACCGGCTAAGCGCTGGCTTGCATTCTTGCGGAATCACCGGGAAGCCATCGCCGCAATGGATTTCTTCACGGTACCGACTGCTACGTTTCGGCTTCTCTACTGCTTCTTCGTCATCAGTCATGATCGTCGCCGGATCCTTCACATCAATGTCACGCGCCATCCGACGAGTTCTTGGATCATTCAACAGTTGCGCGAAGCGTTCCCGTTTCAATCCGACCAGAGATTCTTAATCTTCGATCGTGACCGAAAGTATGGCTGCGAAATTCCAATCGCTATACGCGCGATGGGCCTAACTTCCATCCGAACCGCGTTCGAAAGCCCCTGGCAGAATGGCGTTGCGGAACGATGGATCGAGAGCTGTCGGCGTGACCTGCTGGACCTCGTGATCACCGTGAACGAAGCTCATCTGAAGCGACTGCTTTCGGAATATGTAGGCTACTACCACGAAGATCGAACGCACCTTGGCTTGGAAAAGCAGACACCAGGAAGAAGAGTCAGCTCGAATGGACGAGGTAGGTTGATCGTGTTCCCAAGGCTTGGTGGCCTGCATCACCGCTACGACCGAGCTGCATAATCTTCCAACGGCGACCCTGCCGACGTACTCCCTGGTAAGATCGGCGAAGATTTGTGTCCGCTTGATGCACGCCCTCGACGCAGCTGCCAGACGACTTCATTCGAAGCTGCCAGGTGAAGTCAAACGCTGGTCACGGAAGGATACGATCAGGCAATTTTAACCCCGGATGAAATTTTGGCGAGGCACACCGCATCGCTGTGCCCCGAAACCTTTCCGCATAAGTCATCTCTAAAATATTAAAAAGGGATTCTGCGTCATTCGTCGTTCTTAGCATTAAAGCCGTTTTGCCCCATCGTTTTATCGTCCGGAGCCTGGTACGGTCGCCGACTACCCAGCCACGCCTCGAACGCGTGCTGTGGTGTGCCCCTTGATGCCGTTACCGCAAGTATTCTGCTTGCGTCCCCGCTTAGGGTGCTCCTGTGTCCAGCCACGTCGCTGAGATGTTCTGATCCCGGGCTGCTTTGTTTACCAAGCAAGAATCAGATTCCTGAGTCGGCGATTAGCGTTCGGGGCAGAGTTGGATCATCGCTTGGCAGTTCACCAGCAGAGGCAAGTCAAAGTCGCTGGCCGGCGCCGAAATTCCATCGGGCGCTAAGCCTGCTCAGTTCTACGCATTCGCAACTGCAACTCAGTCCGCGTCTTCCTCAACTGTAAACCGCCGATGAAAAATATCAAATAGTACTAAAAATATCTTGACACGCCATTGAGATGGTTCTATAAGAGTGCCGTTTTGGTCATGCGTTCGGAGGTGGAGTTACACCACCATTGCCCGCATCCTCGTTGCGTAGGGCTTCCATCCTGAACTTCTGATCTTCACGCAACAGCCCGCGGCAACGTTCTTTGAAAATACGGGCCAAGCTCCTAGACTTGCGATTTTCTCTTTACTTAAAGACTTTTGTCGCCTTGGAGGTCGAGGTGCGCCCACTTTGCGCTCTAGGATTAGCCGTTGTTCTTGTGCTTTCGCCTTCTCTCGTTGCTCAGCAATCACCAGCGACTCCCGTCGCCCAAGCCCCGCAAGCTCTCGGCGTCATTCAGGCTGCCCTGAGTGCCTTGGCGGGACCAACAGTTGCCGTGCCGGCAAGCATTTTAGCATCAGGCACATATACAAGAACTTCGGACGGCACGACCGAGAGCTATCCGGTCCAAATCAAGGCTCTAGGTCTTACGAACTTTCGCTGGGACACCGGCGGACCACAAGGGACGGCAACTGTTATTGTCGCGGGGCTTTCGGGCTGGTTCCAAGGCCCGAGCAGTAGCAGGGCGCTGGCGTTGGGCGAAACGTTCGGTCGCGGTATCGAGGTTTTCCCATTGTTGCTCTTATCGAAGTGGCTTAATACCGCCGGAGTCGGAATGACCTGGGTTGGTCCCGATACTGTGTCGGGACAATCGGTCAACCACGTCACGATCCTTCCTCCGGCCACGGCGTCCGCTGGCGAGCCTCAGCAACTGGCTCAATGCGAGCTATACGTAAATCCGCAGACCGGTGTCCCAGTTCGCATTCGCGTGTACCAGCACCCGATTGACAGGCGCGCTTCTGTCCCTCTCGACTTGGATTTTACAGACTATCAGGCGGTGAGTGGCTTGCTGTTCCCCATGGCAATTTCCTTTTCGATTGCCGGGCAGCCAATGAGCGAAATCCATTTGCAATCGATCGCCCTTAATGCTTCGGTTTCCGCGAGCGATTTTACCTGGAGCGGGCAATGAGAACACGATCGAACCTGATTCTATCTGCGCTGTGCCTGATCCTCGCTGCATTGTTTTCACAGCGTGCCAACGCTCAATCGACTGGGTATCTCACAAACAGCAATTTAACCGGCGTAGTTCCCGGAAACACATATCAATTCGGAGCGATTGACAACATCAATCTGGGGAATGGGGCGGTGAATTTACAGATTCCCCTATTTACGCTCCCTGGTCGCGGAATCACCGGGCAAAATATGTTCATTTACAGCTCGAAGTTTTGGATTCTGCAGCCTAACTACGATCCCTCTTATCCAACCATCATCGACTCGATCAGTTGGATACCGACCTACACACCATATGGATTTTTCTCGGGGACACCAGGCGGATTGATTGGCTTCCAGGAGCAGAACTACTACTGCGAGGTGCGGAGCCATTCCATTCAGCAAAACGTGGATTCTAATTTCACGTACACGGACGGAACGGGAGCCCCTTATGAGTTCCCCAATCGGCACGTGTGGAATTCCGACGGGAGTAATCCCAATCAATGGCGTTGTCCTGGCGTCATCATTACGGATTACGACGTCACGACCTCGAACGCGGGCACGATGCGACTTGACACGACGAACTTCCCAAACTATGCGATCGCTACAATGAAAAACGGTTTACGGAATTACTTGCCATATTGGTCCCCTACGAGCATGAGTTTGGAAGATACCAATGGAAATTTTACGAGCGCTACCGGGGGCGACACTATAAAAAGGCAATTTACGGAAACCTTCAGCTATCCCACAACAACGTTTACGACTCAGGATTCCAACGGTAACGTCGCCACCTATAAGAACGTACGCGCCACTTCAGAACAGAATCTCGACACCAGCTTTCCATCGCCTTCCTGCGGTGGAGCACCGTTTATTCAGTTCAGGAATGCTACGATTATCGAGATCGCGAGCTTGAGTCTGCCAAATGGATGGACGTATGGTTTCACTTACGATCCCAACTACGGAGAGCTTACAGAAATAACCCTACCTTCCGGCGGGTACATTAAATATACGTACACCACGATCGCCGATGCCGATAATGCGCCGCAGGGATTTCCCTGTGCGAAGGTTGACTCTCGGCGCGTGGCAACCCGAACCGTAAACGCCACCGGAAATTCGCGCGACGACAAAACCTGGACCTATACATATTCCGGGGTTAACGAGCAGATTACGACGGTAACGGATCCGGACGGAAACAATGCGGTTCATACCTTCAGTACTGGCACGGGTCTGCAGGAAGTCTCGACCGTATACGAGGAGGGCTCCACTCCGATAAAGACCGTGAACAACACGTGGGCCAGCGACTACGGCCTGGTTCAGGGGAATCAAGGTGAGATTCCCACCACGGATTACATGAACTGGCGGATCACGCAGAGCACGACGACCCTAAATGACACGAGTCAGGTCAACGAAACTCAGACCACATACGATTCGTACACCTATACTGCTCCGCTGGGTTCAACGTGCGCGAGCAGTTGCACAGCTTCGTACATGAATCCGCTGCAAGTGCAGACATATGACTACGGCAGTGGAGCGCCCGGCAATCTGTTACAAAGAGCGGTTTATACATATCTGTACAGCAATTCCACCTATCTCAACCTTCACATGATGAGTCAAGCCACATCCAAAGTGGTTTATGACAGCGCGAGTAACCAATGCAAGGGAGTCAGCCACCCCTGTTCCCAAACGACATACGAGTACGACAATTACACGAGCGGCATCACCGCGAGTGGCGCTGTCCAGCACGATTCTACGTTCAACACCGGCTACACAACCCGCGGGAACGTGACCGCCAGTGAACAGTGGAGAAGCACTGATGGGTCCTTGCTCACGACCCGCAACCAATACGACGATGCGGGGAATATCATCTCGTCAAAGCATCCCAACCAAGTTCTGAACTCGGCGCTGGGGCAAACGACGTACAGCTATGCGGATTCCTGGGGCAATACTGTATGTGTGCCCAGCGGCGGCAATGCGGCCGCTTATCTGACCAAGATTACAAACGCTCTGGGACAATCTTCGAGTTCGACCTACAACTCCTGTATGGGCACTGTAGCTTCCAGCACCGACGTCAATAGCCAGACGACCACTCTCGCCTATGACCAAATGAAAATGAATCGTGTCTCGCAGCAGAATTTTCCTGACGGTGGCCAGACCATATACACGTACAACGACACGACATTGCCCTTGAGCATTACCTCAACACAGGTCATGTCTGCAGGCCAGAATCTCGTGAATGCGACGGTGCTTGACGGCCTTGGCAGGATTTCGGAAACACAAGTCACTTCGGCCACACCTCATAATATTTATACCGACTCGTATTACGACGGCGTGGGCCACCTTTCCGAGGTGACGAACCCTTACTATTATGGTTCTTCATCGCCCACCGACGGAAATACGCAATATCAGTATGACGTGCTGGACCGCGTGACAAAAGTGATAGCTCAGGACGGTGGAACGACAACGACCAGCTATTCTGGCAATTGTGCGACTTCCACCGATCCCGTTGGCAACGCACGCAAACGGTGTACAGATGGGATCGGTCGCTTGACCCAAGTATTCGAAGATCCGGTAAACTCCAATTATGAAACAGACTATGCTTACGACGCCCTGGATGATCTTATCCAGGTCCAGCAAAAAGGCGGCACGACAAATTCTGCGCAGTGGCGCACGCGGACGTTTACGTACGATTCGCTTTCAGAATTACTCTGCTCGAATAATCCAGAGGTAGGCACCACCCAGTGCCCGAACCCGGACAACGGCTCTTACACCGCGGGTACCTTCCGCTATTCTTACGATGCCGACGGTAACGTGCTCACCAAGGTCAGCCCAGCGCCGAACCAGACAAGCTCCTCCACCACGGTCACTCTCAGCTACACCTATGACGCACTGGACCGCCTTCTCCAGAAAACCTCTAGCGATGGAACGATTGGCAGCTATTATCTGTATGATGTGGCCAATACCAACGGGGTCGTGCTCCTACACCCAGTTGGCCGCCTTTCCAGATCGAATACCTCTCTCGTGGAAAGCCTGCACAGCTACGACCCGATGGGTCGCGTGATTTCCGATTACCAGACCACGCCGATGCACAACCAAATAGCCTTTACTCTGTCGTACGGCTACGATTTTCTTGGGGATATGACTTCCTACACAAACGGCATGGGCGTTTCGTTTGGCCAGGTATTCGATCCGGCAGCTCGGCTCACTCAGGTCACTACAAATTATGTCAACTCGCCGAGCACCATAGCTCAGAGCTTCACCTACGCTCCAACCGGGGCAATCACCGGGATGAGTTATGGCACCAATAACGTTGTGGCCGAAACGCGCGCCTACAACAACCGGCTTCAAACGACCCAGATTTGGACCTATCTCACGAGCACACAGACTTCAGTACAAAACAACTCGATAGGCTATAGCGCCCCAAATGGGCAAAACAATGGGAATGTCTACCTTTGGGATTTCTACTCAGCTTACGATGGAGGGATCGGGGCTTCTCCGCGAACCTATACGTACGACAGATTGAACCGGCTGTCGTCACTCTCTTCCGCCGGTGACACGAGCGGTTGTTTCGGACTGAACTGGACTTACGATTCATGGGGAAACCGCACCGGCCAGACGACGACTCCAACGACCGGTGGCAGTTGCCCGAATTTCAATGCCACGTTTTCGCAAAACACGAACCGGATGGACAGTTACAGCTATGACGCCGCGGGCAACCTGCTCAACGATGGCACGCACAGCTACACCTACGACGCCGAGAATCACATCACCAAGGTAAATGGCGGCGCGACTGCGAGTTACATTTACGATGCTGACGGGCGGCGCGTGGAAAAAACGACCAATCAGGGGACGACGGAGAAAATTTACGACCTTTCCGGCAACGTGATTGCAGACTGGCAAGCAACAGGGCAAATGCAGGGCGGCTGGTCGGTCGGCTATCTGTATCTGGCCGGTCGGTTGGCAGCAACATTTGAGAACAGCACGACCTATTTTGTGGGTACGGATCATCTCGGCTCTGCGCGCGGTTTGGTCGACGCCAATGGAAATATCGTTGACGGTTACCATTACCTTCCTTTTGGCGAGCTACTACAGGGCGGAATTTACACAACACACAAATTCACCGGCTACGAGCGCGACTCCGAGACGGGTCTCGATAATGCTCAAGCTCGATATTACGGTTCTAGTATGGGTCATTTTATGATTCCTGATCCAGATAACGCCGGAGCGGTCGATGAAAATCCACAAAGTTGGAATGGCTACGCTTACGTGGGTAACAACCCGCTCAGCCTGACTGATCGGTTTGGTCTGGCCTTTTGGGTCTGTATTAGCGATGGGAACGGAGGGCAGAACTGCACGCAATACGAAAATGACCAGGATTTTTACAGGGATGCTGCTGCCTCACATGCGACCCTAAGTGGTGGCAACATCTATACGAAAGATGTAAATGGCAATTCCGTTCAGGTGGGTACATACCAGCATTATGGATCTGGCAGCGATTCTACATTGGGAGTGCCTGAAGACGACATCATAGCGCCAACCTTGGCGGGGGGACTGCTCGGTGGACTGCAGTCGGGAATTGAAGGCATCGCAGAGGAATTCGCTGGCAACGAAGCCAAGTCAGTGGTCCAGACTGGTATTGCAGCAAGCCAACAGACGATTCCGGCTGGAGCGAAGACCTTGATGTCCGGTACAAAGGCTGCTGCCCGTGCCGTAGTCGACAGTCTTGCAAACGACGCGCAAAAAGCAGCCTTGAAGCGCACTCTAAACAGAGCCGGTAGTAACGCGATTGTGACGCTAGAGCAACTTCCCGATGGCTCCATCAAAGTTCTGACTCAGCGGGCAGGCGCCTTCGGTTACCAAGTGGTTGAAAAAGTGATTGGTTCTGATGGTATTACAAAATCGGTTTTGCAAACGGCCTACGACGGAGCCGGGAAATTAGTTCATGTGGACGTGAAGTATTGATGAAGCAACTAACCAAGAAACAGCAGGCTGCATTCGAGCAGTTCGCGAAATGGAAAATCTCCTTCCCGGAGCTACAGGCGCGCCTCCAGGGTGCCGTGGAGTTTGCGTTCACAAATCACGAGCATAAGGTGACGAATAATTATCAATTGCCTCGGCGAGGAATTCTAGTCCAGTTATGTGATATCCGAAACGCTATGGATAGACATGCAAACGGTGACATAAGTACAGAGCAGTTGGCAAATTGGGCTGCGATTTTATTGCTCAACGACATTTATCAATGGGAAGGCCCGGATGAAGATGAGATTGCCGATCTACTCAATGACATTAGCTGTCTTACGCTGAAACCGAGGACTGAGACTGGATAAAGGATGGGTGGCCCTCGATAAGAACGAAGGCGTTGTCAAGGCGCAAGACGCCCGTGCGATGTTTTTGCCACCGCGTCGTTGCCAGAGAAGGCGGAGGACCAAGACTCTGCGGAACTTACACAACCCACAAATTCACCGGGTACGAGCGCGACTCCGAGACAAATCTCGATAACGCCCAGGCTCGCTATTACGGGTCTTCCATGGGGCGGTTAATGTCGGTCGACCCAGATAACGCCGGATCGAATTTAACGAATCCCCAGAGCTGGAATGGATACAGTTATGTCCTAAATAACCCGTTGATGTTTGTCGACCCAGCAGGGCTGGATTGCGTTTACTTAAACGACGCGGGGACCGGCGTCGGCCCCAATGGAATGACCTGACCGGGATTTTTTGTACCAGCGGGAGTGAGAGAGAATTCACTCTGGAGGGATGCTGGTATGCCGATGAAGAAGCACAAGCCGGAGCAAATTGTGACGCTGCTGCGGCAGGTCGAAGTAGAGATGGCGAACGGGAAGACCACGCCGCAAGCCTGCAAAGAAGCTGAAATCACCGCACAGACCTACTACCGCTGGAGGAAGGAATTCGGCGGTCTGAAGCTGGACCAAGCCAAGCGCCTCAAGGAACTGGAACGGGAGAACGCGAAGCTGAAACGGCTGGTAGCGGAGCTGTCTTTGGAGAAGCAAATTTTGAAGGACGTGGCAGAGGGAAACTTCTAAGCCCTGAGCGGCGGCGTGGCGCGGTCAGGCCTGCACGCCAGAGTTATCCAGTATCGGAGCGGCATGCCTGCCGGCTGCTGGGGCAGTGGAGAGGGACACAACGCTACGAGGTGTTGTACCGGACCGATGAAGATGCGATGACACGAGAGATCATCGAGCTGGCCAGTGAATACGGACGCTACGGTTATCGGCGGATCACGGCGTTGCTTCGGGCCCGAGGCTGGCAAGTGGGCAAGGATCGTGTGCAGCGGATCTGGCGGCGCGAAGGGCTGAAAGTGCCGCAGAAACAGCGGCCACGAGGACGATTATGGCTGAACGACGGGTCGTGCATCCGACTCAGGCCCGAGCGAGCCAATCATGTATGGAGCTACGACTTCGTGAGCGGCAAGACGCACGACGGAAGAACGCTGCGGATGTTGACGATGATCGACGAATATACACGAGAGTGTTTGGCGATCCGTGTGGCCAGACGGCTGGGGAGATATGAGGTGATCGAAGCGTTGGCGGATGTGATGCTGTGGCGGGGAGTTCCGAAGCATATTCGCTCGGACAACGTACTAACTGCGGAGTGCTACAAAGAGGTCAGGACGAAGATCTCCTGTGCGTCTGGTGTCAGGCGCGATTGCAGTCTAAATCCAAGTGGCTTCCACAAACAACAGGAATGGCACTCC
>Ga0182024_10026490_pt1 | contig 10186 bp, 4 predicted proteins | sample P32metaG_FD_120480 | JGI IMG/M metagenome (GOLD analysis project Ga0182024, IMG submission 120480) | Permafrost microbial communities from Stordalen Mire, Sweden - P3-2 metaG (Illumina Assembly) | ecosystem: Environmental > Terrestrial > Soil > Wetlands > Permafrost | place: Sweden: Stordalen...
AGAGCGATTCACGAAGAATTGAAGCGGGCCAAGGAGGACGCCGAAGCCGCCAATCAGGCGAAGAGTTCATTCCTCGCGAACATGAGCCATGAAATTCGCACGCCGCTGAACGCTGTGATCGGTTATACCGATCTGCTCCGGAGCCCGTCGCGAAACCTCGATCCGGCCGACTGCGTCGAAACGATCGGGCGAAACGCCCGGCATCTGATGGAGTTACTCAACGACATCCTGGACGTTTCCAAGATCGAATCGGGGCATATGGCGGTTGAAATATCGTCCGTCGATTTGTCGGGGCTGGCCGCGGAAATCAACCAGATGATGCGCCCCCAGGCGGAGGCAAAATCGCTGCATTTCAAATTCACCTCCGCGGGTCTTATTCCGCGGGTCATTCTTGCGGATCGGTTGAGACTGCGACAGGTTTTGCTGAATCTCGTCGGAAATGCGATCAAATTCACGGAGTCGGGCGGCGTGCAGGTTCGATTGTCATCATCGGCCAACGGCTCGAATGAATCGGATGGACCGATCGAGATGCGGTTCGAGGTTTCCGACAGCGGGATCGGAATGACCGCCGAGCAGGTCAAGAGTTTATTCCAGCCCTTTTCGCAAACCGATAGTTCCACGACTCGGCGATTCGGCGGCACGGGACTCGGCCTGGCGATCAGCAAACGTCTGGCGGAAATGATGAACGGAACGATCACGGTGCGCTCCGAGGCCGGCGTTGGCAGCACTTTCACCCTGGCCATGCGAGTGGATGTCCCGCCCGGCATTTCGATGCTTAGAGAATTGCCGGAAGCGCCGGTTCGGGACGTGAAAGCAATCAATACCGCCGAAGAGATCGGGCTTCGCGGAAAAGTCCTTCTGGCCGAGGATGGCCGAGATAGCCAGCGATTAATTTCCGCCATCCTTACTGACGCGGGCGTGAACGTCGTGCTCGCGGAAACAGGCAAGCAAGCGGTACATCTGGCGCAGACCGAAAAATTCGATCTCATATTGATGGATGTCCAGATGCCGATTCTGGATGGTTATGCCGCGTCGGCCAGGATTCGATCCGCTGACCCGACGGTTCCGATCATTATTCTCACGGCTCACGCGACAGCCGAACACCGTGCCAGATCAGTGGCGGCAGGCTGCTCGGAATTTCTCACCAAGCCGTTCGACACCAACAACCTTCTGAAAACGCTGGCGAAATATCTTCCCTCCTCCCGGCTTTTGCGAGAGACGAGTGCTGAAGTCGCGCCGGCTGCGCCCGTCGAGGCGAACACGTCGAGCCATCGGAGCACGCTGGCAAGCAATCCCAAGCGAAAACGAGTGCTGGAGCAGTACGTCGCAGAACTGCCCGGCGATGTGGCGAAGCTGGCCGATTTGCTCAAACAGCAAAACCTGTCTGATCTGGCAACCATGGTTCACCAAATCAAAGGGTCCGGCGGGTTGTACGGCTTCCCGCGCATCACGGAACTCGCGGCCGCGGTGGAGGATTCGATCAATCACACGAAGCTGGATCAGGCAAAACGCGTGATCGATGAGCTGATCGAATTCATGCGACGCGTGGACGGGTACAAGGCCGAGCGTGAAAAATTGGCGGTGAACACAAATCCCAAAGACGGCAGAAAGCCCGATAGGATTCCTCCTCACTTTCAGTCATAAGCCGCGGCGTGCATAATATTAGCTGAGCCCGGCCGGTAACGGGACCGGGCGTGGCCACCCGTTTTAATCGGAATCCCTTTTGTTTTTACGATCCTTCATCTTCGCGTTGATCATGCTTTGCGTTGCTGGCGGCCGTGTCGCGGCCGCGGATGCGACCGCCAACACCGTTGTATGGATCAGCATCGATGGCTTTCGCCACGACTATCTTCGGCGAATCAAACCGCCAGCGCTCTGGCGATTGGCCAATGAGGGGGCCTGGACGCACGATGAAATTCCCGTCTTTCCTTCGCTGACATTTCCAAATCACATCGCTCAAGCGACCGGCGTAACCGCGGATAAGAACGGGATACCGATGAACACGTTCTTCGACACGGCCACGGGCCAAACCTACAGTCTCCCCGATGATGGCAGCCTGCTGCGTGCCGAGCCGATCTGGGTCACCGGCCGCCGCCAGGGCGTAGGCGTCGCCGTCATCGACTGGCCCATGTCCCATAAGCAAACCGGACCGTGGCAAAGCGATTTCTACGCAGACCATTTCGACGCCAAACAAACCGACGCACATCGCCTGCAGAGCGTCGCTAAACTGATAAATAGCGCTCCGAATCCGCGCGAATTGCGGCTGATTATGTCTTACGTCAGCCACGTCGATACGGTGGGACATCAGTATGGTCCTGATTCGACCCAGATCAGCGATGCCGTGTTGCAGGTCGATGGCGAAATCGGCGATTTCCTTCAATCGACGATCAAGTGGTTTGATGCCACGCATAAGGCTGACGAACAACTCTACGTGCTCATCACCACCGACCATGGAATGCATTCGGTCAGCACACTGGTTAGCCTGGAACGATTGCTCGGCGTGGAACTATCGGAAGGCGCTCGCGTCGTCCCCAACGCCCCGATCGCGAGCATCTATCTAAGCAACCGAGCGCCCGAACCTCTCAGGCAGCGCGTCGCCGCGATTCTCAGCCGTCTGCGCACCGTTCCTTATCTGCATGCGTGGAGAGCCGCCGAGGTACCGGCCGAGTTTCACTTTGCGGATCCTTCGCGCATCGGCGATGTGGTTGTGCTGCTGGAGCCCGGCTACGGCTTCACTCCGCTTCGATTCGCCGTGACGCGGCCGAGCATCACGGAAGCAGGCATGCACGGTTACGACCCGGCCGTCTGCCCGGAAATGCGCGGTGCCGCCATTCTGTGGCACTACCATCATCCAATGAACGGCCTGGACCTCGGCCCCATCGTCAACACCCAATGGCACGCCACAGTGGCCTGGTTGCTCGGAATCAAACCTGCCCCGGGCAGCGATCAGCGCCCCATCGGCCCACCGGATGCCGCGCCCGCTCAATTGGCGCGTTGAGCCGTACAAATTTGTTCGGAACGTCCTTAGCGGTAAAGTTTCCGGGCATGATGCTGCGCTATTGCCCGCTGTGTGCGTTCATTCCGCTCTTGATTTCGATCGCGTCCTGCAGAGCGCAGCCAACTGGCGGCCAATCGCCACCACCCGCGGATCCGGGAATTCCACATCTTGCCAGACAGGGCGACGCGACCCAGTTGATCGTGGAGGGCAAACCCCTGCTCATGCTCAGCGGCGAACTTCAAAACAACAGCGCGACCGATCCGCGGTTCATGAAACCCATTTGGCCGCGCCTTGTGGAGATGAAGCTGAATACTGTCCTGGCCGCGATCTCATGGGCTTTGGTTGAGCCGCGGGAAGGCCAATATGATTTCTCGCTCGTTGACAGCGTGGTTGATGGCGCTCGGAGCCATCATCTTCATTTGGTTTTGCTCTGGTTTGGCGCATGGAAAAATGGACAGTCCAGTTACGCTCCGGATTGGGTGAAGGAGGATTTCGCCCGCTTTCCCCGCATCCAAATCGGAGGCGGACACACCATCGAGTTGCTCAGCACGTTTTCCGAAGCAACTCGAAACGCCGATGCAAAAGCTTTCGCGGCGCTGATGCGCCACATCAAGGAAATCGACGGACAACAACACACGGTGCTGATGATGCAGGTGGAAAACGAGGTGGGCGTTCTGCACGATACGCGCGATCGATGCCCGGCGGCCAATCAGGCCTTCGCCCAGCCGGCGCCTCAGGAACTCGTTGACTATCTCGTGCAACACAGGGAATTGCTCGATCCGTGGCTTCGTGAAGCCTGGGAATCCAACGGCGCCAAAACGGCCGGCTCGTGGGAAGAGCTCTTCGGACCCGGCAAGGGTGATGACGTCGAAATCCCCGGCCGCACGCTCAGTCCGCCCATGGGAGACGATGAACACCAATTTGGATGGCGAAAACCGCACTGGCCCGCGGACGAATTCTTCATGGCCTGGCAATATGCCAGGTATGTCAATGCGGTCGTTCGAGCGGGCAAGTCCGAGTATGACATTCCGATGTACGTCAACGCCTGGCTCCAGCAGCCGGATTTTGCGTGGCCCGGGGTATATCCGAGCGGCGGTCCATTGCCGCAGGTGATGGACATCTGGCGAGTCGGCGCGCCTGCGATCGACATGCTATCGCCCGACCTGTATGTGCCGCAATTTGACGAAACATGCGCGCGGTTCACGCGGAGCGGCAATCCGCTGTTTATTCCCGAGACGCGGGGGCAACTGGCCGGCGCCGCCAATGTGATGCTGGCGGTGGGCAAGTACAACGCGATGGGCTTTTCGCCGTTTGCCATCGACCGCATCGGCACGCTCGCGGGCGGCGCCGCGATCGGGGCGCCCGATGGCAACCGCGAGCTGACACGCTCGTATGACCTGCTTCAACAGCTTTCACCTTTGATTCTTGAGAACCAGGGCAAAAATACAATCGGCGCCGTCACACTGTCTTTGGACGGCGAGGTCCAGAGAATTCGCGTTGGGGACTATCGCCTGGAATTTCATTATCTGCCGCCGCGCAACCCGGCTCCGGCCCCGATGTCTCGCCCGCAACAGCTCCAGAATCCCGAGCAGCAACAAACGCAGCAAACCCAACAGATCGAAACACAACTGGCCCAGATTGTTCAGCAACTGCAACAATCGCAGCAACCCGCCATTCCGACGGCGGCCATCGCTATCGCCGTCGGGACCGACGAGTATTACATTGCCGGCTTCGGCGTGTCCGTCACCTTTAAGCCTTTGACGTCCGGCCCGTCGAACGTCGGTTTAGCCGGAGTGGAAGAAGGCGTTTTTGTCGATGGCCGCTGGATTCCCGGCCGCCACCTCGCCGGCGATGACACCGCTTCGGGAGACAACCTGAGCCTGCGCGACAAGACCATTTTACATGTGAAGCTGTATCGATATCCCTAAGCGTGCCGCCCCCGACCGTCGCGGGCGGTATGTGGTTCGCCGTAACGCATCCGGCAGGAATCGAACCCCGACGGATCGGGATGTTCCACGTGCAACCCTCGGTTCCGAAGCTACGTCGCGGAACCCGACACACTTGCGAATACAAGCGTTACGATTTATTGGGTCCAACGCCAACCGAAGACGAAACCCGCGGGGCCGGACCGACGATGACGGCGTACGTGCCGCCGTTGTTCGAAGGCGGAAGCCAACCCGGCTGAATGGCGAGCCGCAGTTTGTAATCGCCGGGAATCGCCGGAGGTCGCAGTTCGATCGTTCGGCTGAGTTCATGTTGCAGCGTGGTCCCGGCAATGACATCGCACTCGCCGAAGCAAACGGCCACTGGTCCCTTCAAGAAGTAATACATGATCACCGGAGATAGTTCGGTATGCCCCTTGAATGTAATCGGACGATCGTAGTGACTGACAAGGGTGATGGGCACTTCAAAAGGCGTATCGGCGACGCAACGAAGCGGACCATCGCCGGCCGGTCGAATTTTGACCTTTGAGTAAGCCTGGAAATCGTCCACGAAGCGATAGTGGATTTCCGCCCCATTACTGGCGTGCGTGGTCTTGAACTGATCCAGAGCTGCGTCACTTATAATCATCGCTCGCTTGCCCCGGAAGTTTTCCTCGATGGGCCATAAGTCTTGCTGGGTGTTCTGGTACCAGAACGTGTTGTACGAATGCGCCATTTCACCCGTGTAGTAGGTGTACTCGCCGGCGCTGCCGTAATTGTTGAGGAACACGACGCACCGCCCGTCGGCCAGGCGGCGGACATCCTGCGCCCATTGGGCCCATCCGTGCACGACCTGCAACTTTCGATCCAGGATTGCCGGGAGAAAATCCCAGGCGAGGTATATCCGCACCGGCACGAATACCGCGGTCGTTGCCACGGCCAGAATCACGAAAACCTTCCGGAGTTTCTCGCGATCGTCGATGTACGGGATTGCCAGGACCAGCACCGGGATGAGGGCGACGCTCGTCCAATGCATATGAATGTGGACGCTGAAGGAGGCGACAAAGAAAAATGCGAGAATCCCGATGAGATTGTATTTCAACGCCCTTTCAAAATTATTGCGCGTCTTGGTGACAAAGGCCGCAGGGAGCAGCAGCAACCCCAGGGCCGGTCCAAACACGAACGGCTCCATGCACAAATAGCCGATGACGTTCGTCCAACTGAATCCGGAATCCGTTCGGCCGCCGAGGTGATAGCGAATCGTGACGAAATCGTGCGAGTAAAGCCAAGCCGCGTGCGGCAGCACGAGAACGGCCGATAGCAGGGCAATCAGCCAGAAGGACCCGCGCCGGAGCAGCGCAGGATTGGAAAGCAGGGTCAGGACAACGACAAGTATGCCGTGGTATTTGCTCAGAAGCATTCCCGCGATGGCGATGGGCAGAACCGCAACGGCCATGCGTACTCGTCCCTGCAGATACGCCTTGTAGAAGTAGAAGAAGACCGTCGCGAAAAACAGCAGCGGCACGTCCGTCTTGATGAAGAAGCTGCCCACTTGCGTCAGGGCCAGCCCGCAAACGGTGGCGATGAAAATAGAAATATGCTTGCCGTCAACCAGGCGCGATCCGATCCAAAGCGTCGCGGTGCTGAGGACCACCATCATGATCCGCGCTCCGAAATCGCCCGGGAACATCAGCATCCCGAGCCGGACAAAAAAGGCGAGTCCGGGCGGGTGGTCGAAGTAGCCCCAGGCGAGATTCCTCGCGAACGTGGCATAGTAAGCTTCTTCGCCATTCAGGTTGGTGAAGAGCGACTGAAGCACGCCGGCGACAAACCAGATCGCCAGGAATGCCCATAGTCGCCGCTCATTGAGGGAAGAAGTCTGCCGAAGCGCGCCATCATCGGCAGACGATTGGAGGTCACGACCGTTGTCTTTTAGGTCACTCCGCAAATTAGCTTCGGGATAGTAGTGCGCTGGATTCCAAATGCGAACCACTGCGCTTTTCAGTGTTGAGAGCATCAGTCTCTGCGATTGAAATCCAATCGGACGCAGTCATCTCACGCGGCGGAACCTGGCACTCATTCATTCTCATTCAAAAGGCAGCTCGCAAGAGTCGAACCCCGATGGATCGGGATGTTCCAGCTGCACCCCCCCGATGCCGAAGCTGCTTCGCTAAATCCGAAGCGCTTGCGAATACGAACGTTACGATCTTCATACATTACAAAACTTCATACATTCTTCAATAGTCAGTCTCGCTACGGAACCCGCGCACCAAATATGTCGTTTGGACTAATCTCTTTCATGCGGAGGTTGAATCGGCAGAGTTATGGGACGGCCGAAGCCGTTTTGCTCTGCCCTGAGAAAGCAGATACAGGACAAACGGATCACGCCATGCCCGAGTGTCGATACAGAATGGGTGGATTCGCATGCGAATGCGGAAAACTGCGTGGCAAAGGGTTATAATTCCTTGACCCGTGGAATTTCCGAACGTACCGTGTGAGGTGTCGTGCTGAGCTTTCGCCGTCTCATTTCCGCAGTGCTCGTTGCCGCCCTGCTGGCCGGCGGGCTTCCTTACATGACCTGCCTGGCAGGCGAGTGCTCATCAAACACGGAATGTGCATCAGTGCGTTGCAGTTGCTGTGGGCCAAAGTGTCCGTGGACTAAGAATTCTCGCGAATCCCACAAAAATGGCGCCGGTTGCAATCAGCAGTGCCCACTCGCCACCGCCAGCAAGGCGGTAACTATCAGTAAAGTACAATCGCCTGTCTCGGCAGTATTGGGCATCAGTGAATTGCAACCCTTTCTCATTGCATATACGGAGCCTTCCGCTCCTTCGATCCCCGAACCTGCCAACTTACATTCTCCCACACTTCTGAGCTTAGCCTGCGCGCTGACGATCTGATTTCCACGAAAAAATGATCCTCGTTGCGTGGCGCGCTTTCGCCGCATTTATGTGAACGTGCGCCTCTTCTTCAGCTCGAAATTTTTATTGCGCGAAATCTCATGAAATCAATTGTCATTGCGGCATCCGCCGTTGTTTTGACCTTGGCGGCCGTATTTGTGGTGAAAACGATATCCGCCGCAGCACAGCCAAAGGGCGAAACGGCGATGGTTGCCGATTCAACTACGCGGCCCAAACAACTCTGGACCTGCGGGATGCACCCGCAGGTCATCCAGGATCATCCCGGCATCTGTCCCATCTGTCACATGAAGCTGACTCCGTTGAAGTCGGATTCGGATGATGACACGGAATCTGCTGCAAATGGGAAACGGAAAATCCTCTACTACTGGGACCCGATGCTGGGGCCGTCGTCGATTGCACATGCTCCCGGAAAGAGCGCGATGGGAATGGATTTGGTGCCCGTCTACGAGGACGAACAATCCGGCGGTCCGACGGTCAAGATTGATCCGACGATTGTTCAGAACATGGGCGTCCGCACTGCCGAAGTCTCGCGCGGGCCGCTAGAAAAAACCGTGCGCGCGGTGGGAATGCTCGAAGTCCCCGAGCCGGGACAATACGAAATCAACCTCAAGATCAACGGCTGGATCAAGAAGCTCTACGCCAATCAGGAAGGAATTCACGTCCACAAGGGCGAGCCGCTGTTTGATCTGTACAGCCCCGATCTACAGGTTGCTGAAGAGGAATTAATCGGGGCAACAAAATCGCTCAAATCCCTTGACCCCAAAGCTTCCGACGCCTTGCGGTCCGAATCCGAGAACCTGGTTGATTCGGCAAAACAGAAGCTACGGCTGTGGGATATCGCCGACGAAGATATTGAAGCCATCGCCAACGCAACCAAGGCCCCGGAGACGATTCCTTTTCGCAGTCCGGCGGACGGCGCCGTTCTCGAAAAAATGGTCGTCGAAGGATCAGCGGTCCAGACAGGCATGAAGGTGATGCGGATCGAGGACCACACCAAATTGTGGCTCAGCGCCCAGGTGTATGAAGACGACATGCCGCTGGTCGCGCTGGGCCAAACGGTTGAAGCGACGGTCGATGGAGTGCCGGGCAAGACGTATTCCGCTCCAATCACGTTCATCTACCCCCACCTCGATCACATGACCCGGACCGCGATGGTTCGAGTCACCTTTGATAATCCAAACCATGAACTCAGCCCCGGCATGTACGCAACCGCAAATATCATGACAAAGCCGGTGTCGGACGCGGTGTGGGTGCCGCGCGAGGCGGTGATCGACACTGGCACGCGGCAGATCGCCTTTGTGGTTATGGCGCAGGGCCACTTCGAGCCGCGAAAGGTTCGCATGGGCGTGATGGGTGACGATGATCGCGTCCAAATTCTGGAAGGCCTGGCTCCCGGTGAAACGGTCGTCACCAGCGGGCAATTCCTGCTTGATGTTGAGAGCCGCACCACGGAGGCCATCGACAAGCTCCGCCAGTCCGGGGGGACAAATCCATGATTGAAAAGATCATCGAGTTGTCGGTCCGCAACAAATTCATAGTTCTGCTGCTGACGGCCCTTCTGGTGGCAGCGGGAATCTGGGCGACGATCAATATCAGCCTGGATGCCGTGCCGGACCTGTCGGACGTTCAGGTGATTGTCACCACTGACTACGCGGGCCAGGCCCCGAATGTGGTCGAAGATCAGGTCACCTATCCGCTGACGACGGCCATGATGGGGATTCCCCACGCCAAGGTTGTTCGCGGCATCAGCATGTTTGAGCAGTCGTTCATTTACATCATCTTCGATGATGGCACGGACCTTTATTGGGCGCGCAGCCGGGTGCTGGAATACCTGAACTTCGTTAAGGATCGACTCCCAAGGGGGGTCGAACCCAAACTTGGCCCGGACGCAACCGGCGTCGGGTGGGTTTATCAGTACATGCTCTATCCCGGCTACTACTCCCCCGATCATCCGAACGGAATCTGGCACGATGAGGCAAACGACAAGTGGTATGCCGACCCGAGCCAAGCCCCGGCAGACCGCAAAGCGGCGCTGATAAAGGTCCGGGCATTTGAGAAGCCCGGCGTGTGTCCGCTCGATGGCAAGCCGCTCGTTTCCTCAAACCAGGATTTGGCAAGCCTGCGCAGCCTTCAAGACTGGTATTTGCACTATCAACTCACAGCCGTCCCCAACGTGGCCGAGGTTGCGCCGATTGGCGGCTTCGTCAAAGAATATCAGGTCGTGCTCAAGCCGGAGCGCCTACTCGCATACAACCTCCCCGTTAGCACGATCATGATGGCGATTCAGCGATCCAACAACGACGTTGGCGGATCCGTCATCGAATTGAGCGAAAACGAATACATGG
>Ga0182024_10026491_pt1 | contig 10186 bp, 8 predicted proteins | sample P32metaG_FD_120480 | JGI IMG/M metagenome (GOLD analysis project Ga0182024, IMG submission 120480) | Permafrost microbial communities from Stordalen Mire, Sweden - P3-2 metaG (Illumina Assembly) | ecosystem: Environmental > Terrestrial > Soil > Wetlands > Permafrost | place: Sweden: Stordalen...
CATTCCCTTCGTTTTCCGCAGAACGCAGCTGATTCGCCAGGATCCCCAAAACCCGCAAACGCTCTACGCCGGAACCACCAGCGGCTTGTGGAAGACTACCAACGAGAATGATTTTAAACGCATCACTCCCGGCGATTGGGTTATCAACGCCATCGTCATCGACCCCAATCATTCCGACCGCTTAATCATCGGCACCGAACGCCAGGGCGTGCAGATCAGCGAAAACGGCGGCGCAACCTTTACTTCTTCGAACGCCGGTTTCCAACACCAGCACATTCTTGACGTAGCCATCGATCACGAAAATCAGGCCCGCGCCTTGGTTGTCCTCACCTTTGACACCGATGCGTTCTTGGCCACTCAGGACGGCGGCAACACTTGGTCAGCATTGGGACCGGGGCTCAAGCGCACCGATCTCAAGCATGTTTACGCGGCTCCCGGCACTTGGTGGGCTTCCTTGAACAACGGCGGCTGGATGAAGTATGACGAGACCAACAAAAAGTGGGTCAAAGCCGGTCTCTACATTCCAGAAGCGACTCCTGTAGCTGCTACTTCATCCACCAAAGGCAAGAAGGGCGCTCCTGTTAAGAAAACCACCGCGACGACTGCGGCACGACGCCCCACTTCCAAGAAGCCAACCACCTTCGTTGCCGTGCAAGTTAACGACATGACCTTCGGTAAAGAAGCCTGGTTTGCGGCCACCGCTGGCGGAATCCTCGTTTCTAAGGACCACGGCATCAGCTGGAAAAACGCCGGCTCCGAGGCATCCTTGAAACAACCCGCAACTTCGCTCGAAGCCACTTTGGATGGCACGCAGATTTGGGCCATCTCGCAACGCAACCTGCTTTACTCCGCGGATGGCGGAGCGCACTGGGAGAGCAAGGATTTGTCCTTCGCATCTGCCGGCAATTTGCGCCTCCATCGCGTAGACGATTCGAACCTGTACATCACCTCTAACATGGGGCTGTACACCTCGCATGACGCCGGACGCAACTGGAACCGTGCAGACGTTCGCGAACTGCAATTCCAGGACGTAGCCGGAAGCGGCACCGCGATGGTCGTGGCGCTGCAAAAGCATGGCTTGCTGGCTTCCTTCGACTCCGGCAAAACTTGGAAGCGCGTTGACGATCCGCTAGCCGACGGCTTCTTCCCAGTGGTGCGCGTACGCCGCAACGGAGCGCTGGTAGCAGCCTCCGCAACCGAAGGCCTGCTCTCCCTGGAACTCGAAGGCCGCTCAGCCAGCAGCACCGGCGGAGGCACAGCCATGCTTCTAACTCCCGACGGAGTCCAGAAGCCCAAGAATTAATTCACCCCCAACCAAAATCATAAGGCGGAAGGGCAATCCCCTTCCGCCTTTTTTCTTACAAAAACAAATTCTTAATCACACCGCTGCAACTTTCGCCCCAATTTGATACCCAACACCACGAACAGTCCGAATCAGTGGCAACTCAAATCCCACATCCACCTTTCGACGCAAATAGTTGATATACACATCCACCACATTAGTCATCGTGTCGCAGTTCAACTTCCACACTTGCTCCACGATAGCGGAACGCGACACAGGCTGACCCGCGTGCCTCATCAAAAGTTCCAGCAAACAAAATTCCTTCGGACTCAAATCGATTTGCCGGCCCTGCCGCTGCACCCCATGCGAGATCCGATCCAACTCCAGATCATTCACCTGCAACATCGCGCGCCCAGACCGATTACCTCGTCGCACCACCGCACGAATCCGCGCGGCCAGCTCCGCAACCTCGAACGGTTTGGCCACGAAGTCATCGGCTCCCGCGTTGAGGCCTCTGACCCGGTCCTCCACCACATTCGCGCCAGCCACCATTAACACCGGCTGGTCCGGTTTTTTCAATCGAATGCTGCGAAGCGCATCCAGGCCAACCGTCCCGTTGCGATTTAAATCCAGCACCACCAAATCATAGGACTGGTCTGAAGCATACCGTTGCGCTTCAGGCCCGCTGGCCACCATCTGAACCGCAAACTTCTCCTGCAGCAACCGCTGGTGCAAAAATTCCGCCAGCGGTGCGTCATCTTCAGCAACAAGAATGCGCATCGGCTCACACTAGGACTTAGATTTGGAAGGGGGTACATCCAGTCTCCACAGTGTCAGGAAAGGTGTCAACAACTGCGGCGCGGTAGTTGTCAGACTGATAATCGTCAAAGCCCCGCCGTGTGATCGCGTCTCATCACCACAGTCCCGTCAAAACCCCGACTCTCATCACCGCAGCCCGTCAAAAGCCCCGACGTGTCATTCCGACCGAAGCAAGCCGACGCCTTTTCTTCTCGTTCGCTCCTGCGAACGAGTCGGCTTGCGCAGCGGAGGAATCTCTCTTCGATCTATCCCGCAAGCCAGGACTCTTAATCGCTATCAAATTTCTCAATTACTTCCCGCGGAACAGCTTGACTCTTAATTTTATTCTTCCCGCCCGGCGCATGAACGACCCACACCCGCTTTTCAAACCCCTCCACCGCCAGCTCCTCCCCTTTAAACAACCGGTGATACACGGAAAAACTAGCCTTGCCCCATTCGGTGACATTCGATTCCACCACCACCGTGTCACCAAAAGAAGACGGCAGCAGAAAACGCGCCCGCGATTCAACCAACGGAATCCCCGCGATAGCGTACTTCTTTAACATTTCCTGCTTCGGCAGCCCAGCCCGTTCGAACAACGAATTCGTGCACGCATCAAAAAATTCAAAATACCGAGGGAAATAAACGATCCCCAGCGGATCGCAATCCCCCCATTCAATGTGAATGCTTCGCTTATTAACCAGCATGGGGCCGTAAAATCGAAGTGTAATTCATCGACAAGAGTCTACACATAGGAGTGCGGTAAAGTAATAGGATTGATCGCGGCAACGTAACCGCGAAAGGCGAGAATGGAAACGGCATATATCTGCGATGCGATTCGAACACCCATCGGCCGCTATGGCGGTAGCTTGGCCTCCATCCGCGCCGATGATTTGGCCGCCATTCCCATCACCGCGCTGATGGCTCGAAATTCCAGCGTCGACTGGGCCGCAGTAGACGATGTCATTTATGGCTGCGCAAATCAGGCTGGCGAAGATAATCGCAACATAGCCCGCATGGCCCTTCTCCTAGCGGGCTTGCCCAAGGAAGTCCCCGGCTATACCGTGAACCGCCTCTGCGCTTCCAGCATGGAAGCAGTTGCCAGCGCGGCGCGACTAATCAAAAGTGGCGAGGCCGACCTCGTGATCGCTGGCGGCGTGGAAAGCATGTCCCGCGCGCCATTTGTGATGGGCAAGCCTGACTCAGCCTTCTCCCGCGCCATGAAAATGGAAGACACCACCATGGGTTGGCGCTTCGTGAATCCGCTGATGAAGGCCAAATATGGCACCGACACCATGCCCGAAACCGGCGAGATTGTCGCGGAAGAATATAAAATCTCGCGCCAGGATCAGGACGCCTTCGCACTGCGCAGCCAGCAACGCGCCGCAACCGCCATCGCCAACGGAATCCTCGCTCAGGAAATCGTGCCTGTGCCTTTGCCGCAAAAAAATGGCCCGCCAATAAATTTCTCTGCGGACGAACACCCGCACCCAGACAGCTCATTAGAAGGACTCGCAAAGTTAAAAGGCGTAGTAAAACCAGACGGCACCGTGACAGCAGGCAACGCCTCCGGCATCAACGACGCCGCTTGCACAATTTTATTGGCCTCGGAAGCCGGCGCCAAACGTCACGGCTTGACGCCGCGGGTCCGCGTCTTGGCTTCCGGCGCTTCAGGAGTGGCGCCCAGAATTATGGGCATGGGCCCAGTCCCCGCAACTCGCAAAGCTTTAACTAGAGCGAAATTGTCTCTAGACGATATGAATGTGATCGAATTGAATGAAGCTTTCGCCTCGCAAGCTCTCGCAGTTCTCCGCGAATTGCATGTGCCCGACGACGCTGCGCACGTAAATCCTAACGGCGGAGCCATCGCGCTGGGCCATCCACTGGGCGCCACCGGCGCTCGCTTGATTGCCACCGCCACCTATCAACTCGCTCGCACCCGCGGAAAATACGCCCTGTGCACCATGTGCATCGGTGTCGGGCAAGGACAAGCCCTAATTCTGGAGCGTATTTAGGCGATGAACATCACGTCATGAACCTGTTTGATTCGATATTCCGTTGGGAACCTGTCGCGAAACTCTTTCGCGACGACAACCTTTTACAACGCATGTTGGATTTCGAAGCCGCACTGGCCGCTGCGGAAGCAACCTCCGGCGTAATTCCATCCTCCGCTGCAAACGTCATCGGGGCAAAATGCCGCGTGGAATTATTCGATAAACAAAAACTAGCTGAAGCTGCGGCCCTGGCAGGAAACCTTGCCATTCCGCTGGTCAAGCAGCTCAAAGCTTTAGTCGCTGCCGACAATAAAGATGCCGCCGGCTTTGTGCATTGGGGCGCGACCAGTCAGGACCCCATAGACACCGCGCTAGTCCTGCAATTGCGCGAAGCGCTCCCGCTCATCTCCGCCGATCTTGAGAAATTGTGTGACAGGACCGCCAAAATGGCTGATCAGCATCGCGACACGCCCATCGTCGCCCGCACTTGGATGCAACACGCGATTCCCACCACGCTAGGAATGAAATTCGCCGGGTGGCTTGACGCCCTGGCGCGCCACCGCGAACGTTTTCACGAAATGCAAAATCGTTGTCTCGTGTTGCAATTTGGCGGCGCGGCGGGAACACTTGCCGCCTTAGGTTCGCAAGGCGAAGTCATCGCCAAATATTTGAGCGAGCAGCTCAAACTCCCGCTACCGCAAATGCCTTGGCACAGTCATCGCGATCGCCTGTCCGAAATCGCCACCACCCTCGGATTGTTGACCGGCACGCTAGGCAAAATCGCACGAGACATTTCTCTGCACATGCAAACCGAAATTGACGAGCTCCGCGAACCGGCGGAAGAAGGTCGCGGCGTATCGTCCACCATGCCCCACAAGCGCAACCCCGTCTCCTGCGCGATGATTCTCACAGCCGCAACACGCACCCCAGGACTAGTCGCCACCATGCTGACCGCCATGGTGCAGGAAGACGAGCGCGGCCTGGGCGGCTGGCACGCCGAATGGGAAACTCTGCCGGAAATTGTGTGCCTCGCTGCCGGAGCGATGCATCACTTAGCCAACGTTGTCCCGCGCCTTGAGATCGATGTGAAACGCATGCGCGAGAATTTGGAGTTGACCAAAGGCTTGATTTTTGGCGAATCCATCACTGCCGCGCTCGGCGAAAAAATCTCCCACTCCCAAGCGCGTGAATTGATCGACGCCGCAAGCCAACGAGCTATCAAAGAAAAACGCCATCTCAGAGACGTCATCAATGACGACCAGAAAATCGCCACGCACCTATCGTCAGACCAGCTCGACAAACTCTTTGATCCGCGAAATTACATCGGCACATCCAACGAATTTATCGACCGCGTCATTGAAAACCATAAATCCCAGAAAAATACTTAGCTGGAGCACCTGTGCCCTTCGTCGAAACCAAAGACCTGCATATGCATTACGAACTGGACGGCCCGGCTGGCGCCCTCGCACTGGTGCTTTCCAATTCGCTAGGCACGAATCTATCGCTGTGGGATCCGCAATTGTCGGTTTTTGCCAAGACCTTTCGCTTACTCCGCTATGACTCGCGTGGCCACGGCCGAACGTCCGCTACGCCTGGCGAATACACAGTGGAAATGTTGGGCCGCGATGTCCTTCAGCTGCTCGACGCCTTAAATCTCGACCGTGTAAATTTTTGCGGCCTATCTATCGGTGGAATGACCGGCATGTGGCTGGCCGCAAACGCGCCGCAGCGCCTAACAAAACTCGTGCTCTCCAACACCGCGCCGAAAATCGGCAAACTCGACACCTGGAACCAACGCATAAAATTAGTTCGCGAGGGCGGTACCAAGGCCGTCGCTCAACCGGTAGTTGAAAAATGGTTCACGCCGGAATTTCATGCCAAGCACCCGGATCAAATAGCAAAAACCCGTCACATGATCGAAAGCACCAGCACGGAAGGCTACGCCGGTTCGTGCGCCGCCGTCCGTGATTTTGATTTCTGGGAACAGGTCGGCACCATTCGTTCACAAACTCTGGTAATCGCCGGAACCCACGATCAATCTGTGCCTCCGTCGGACGCTCAGAAACTCGCAAAGCAAATTCCCGGAGCGCGCTATCTCGAATTGTCGGCGGCCCACATTTCCAACATTGAAGCCGCGACCCGCTTTACCGACGAAGTCAGCAATTTTCTGAACACTTAAGGAGCCTCAATGGACGAACGCGAACGGTTCGAAGCGGGCATGAAGATACGCCGCGAGGTCTTGGGCGACTCGCATGTCGACGCTGCCATCGCCAAACGCAACGCGTTCAGCGAAGCATTTCAGGAACTGATCACGCGCTACGCCTGGGGTGAAATCTGGACTCGCCCTGGCTTGCCACGTCAAACGCGCAGCCTGATCACCGTAGCCATGCTCGTCGCTCTTAACCGCGAAGAAGAGTTGCGTCTGCATTTACGCGCCGCCTTAAGAAATGGTGCGACCCAGGAAGAAATCCGCGAGACGCTTTTGCAATCCGCCATCTACTGCGGAGTGCCAGCCGCCAACTCCGCATTTCGCATCGCCCACGAAATTTTTAGCGAAAAAGCCTGATTAGCCCCGGCCAAAATGAAACTGAAAAAGGCCCTTCCGGCTCCTTCCCATACAGCTACAAAAACGGCTCGCGAGCGCCCAAAAGGCACGCTTTTAACATTGCCCTAAACAAGCATAAAGTCTATATTGTCAGCACTATGCACACCCCACCCGCTTTTCGTTTCAAGCTATTCGCCCGCCTATTTCCTGGCCGCCCGAATACGCGCTTTCCAGCGATATTCGTGTGCCTCGCCGTCACCCTCATACCTTCCCCGGCCCGACCTGACGGCGCAACCGATCCTCACGGTCTCGGCCCTATCCTCGCCTACATTTCAACCGGCTGGAATACCCTGACGCGCTCAATGTACGAATGTTCAACCGTCGTGGATCCCAAGTTCGCAGCCAACTCCGTGATGTATCTTCCTGCGGATTTTCGAGAGCCCGCGGCGCTCACCGCGTTGCAAAATCAATGCAAGTTTGAAGTCAAACATTTGCCCACGGTCATTCATCGCCCCGGTGAAATCGACGCCGACAGTTTGAATCCTCCGGGCCTCCTGTACCTCGAAAATAAATATGTAGTTCCCGGCGGCCGCTTCAACGAAATGTACGGCTGGGACAGTTACTTTATTATTCGCGGCTTGGTTCGTGACGGCCGCATCGACCTCGCGCGCGGCATGGTTGAAAATTTTTTTTTCGAGATCGAACACTACGGCAACGTCTTGAACGCCAATCGCAGCTATTACCTGAGCCGCTCCCAACCACCGTTTCTCACTTCCATGATTCTGTCCGTCTACGATTCGCAAAAAGCCGCCGGCCATGAGGACAAGAAATGGCTCGCCAGATCCTACACCTTTGCCGTGACAGACCACGACATGTGGACGCAAGAACCGCATCTCGCCGGCTCAACCGCCCTCTCGCGATACTTCGACCTCGGCAACGGCCCTTCCCCTGAAAGCGTGAAAGATGAAACCGGACACTATCGCGATGTAGCCGCGTTTTTTCTGCGGCACCCCGAACTCGACGACCATGACCTGGTGCGAAAAGATCCCGGCAAAACTGAGCCGCAGACCTTCGGCGCTCAATATTCCGTGCGCGTCTGCGACTCCGGTCATGATGCTTCACCCAAGGTTGCGCAAGCCCCGGGGGAACACGCCGACTGCGAGACCGCCGAAGACATCGCTCTCAGCGCCGATTTCTACAAGGGCGACCGCTCCATGCGCGAATCCGGCTACGACATTTCGTTTCGCTTCGGCCCTTACGGCGCGCAAACCCAGAACTACGCCCCCGTATGTCTGAACAGCCTGCTCTACAAAACCGAAAAAGACTTACAGCAAATGAGCGAAACTCTCGGAAAGAGTGACGACGCTCACAAGTGGGCGCGCCTGGCCGCCGAGCGCAAGGCAAATATCGACAAATATTTGTGGAACGAAAAAGCCGGAATGTTTTTCGATTATGACTTCGTCAAACAGCAGCAATCCAGCTACGCCTACGTCACCGTTTTTTATCCGCTCTGGGCCGGATTAGCTACTCCCGACCAGGCCAAAGCAGTGATGAAGAATCTCTCCATCTTTGAGAAACCCGGCGGCCTGGTGATGAGCCCTCACGAAACCGGCGGACAGTGGGATTTTCCCTACGCCTGGGCCCCTAATCAATTGCTCTCCGACGAAGGCATGCGTCGTTACGGCTTCAATGAAGATGCCAATCGCGTCTCCTACAAATTCCTCTCGACTGTTGCGGAAAATTTCAGGCGCGATGGCACCATTCGAGAAAAATACAATGCCGTGACCCGCTCTTCGGAAACTGCCGTGACCGCCGGATATCACGTGAACATCGTCGGCTTCGGATGGACCAACGCCGCGTTCTTGAATCTCCTGCACGACCTGCCAAAGCCCATGGCTGACAAACTGGCGAAAGAACAAGATGCCGCTCCGCCAGTAGCAGCAAAAGCTATCTCCCCATCTGCAAATTAATCGAGTTGTTGAACGCTGGAGTGCAACACTGATTTCAGAAACTTCACATCCGGTTTCGGCGTAGCTCCCACCTGTGACGCCATCCAGGAGCCCATGCGATTGGCGGCTTCGTTCATTTCATCCAAAGTTGCTCCGCGTAGATAGTGATGGATCAGCGCAGCTGTAAACGCATCGCCGGCGCCAACAGTATCCGCCACCTCCGTAGGAAAACCCGGATGTCTGTGCACGCCGTCCGCCGCCACCAGCGAACTTCCGCTCGGACCTTCCGTCACGCACACTAGCTTCAATCCACATGTACGCAAAAGCCACTGCCCCGCCGTCTCTTTTGCATTTGACTGGTATCCTAAAAGCTCTGACACCCGCACCAACTCATCCTCATTCACCTTCATGATGTCGGCGCTCTTTGCCGATTCGCGCAAAATGTCAGCCGAGAAAAAAGACTGCCGCAAATTTACGTCGAAAACTTTTACAGCGTTAGGCGGCAAGTTTTGAAGAAACAGTCGAATCGTTTTTCGCGAGCGCTCCGAGCGCTGCGCCAGTGAGCCGAAGCATACCGCGGCGGCGCGTCCTGCCAGCGCCTGCCATTGCGAAGTCCACTCAAAATTATCCCAGGCAACATTTTCTGCAATTTGGAATTTCGGCTGCCCATCCTCAAATACTTCCACCTTCACCGTGCCCGTCGGGCTGTTCCTATCCAGCTGTAGCCATTCCTGTGATAGCCCAAGTTTCGCTAATCTCCGCGCCGCGGCATTTCCCAAGCGGTCCCGCCCCACCCGACTGGCCACCACCCCTTCGTCTCCAAGTAAGCTGGTCATGTACGCAAAATTGGCCGGCGCTCCGCCCAATTCCTTGCGATTAGGAAAAACATCCCACAGCAATTCCCCGAGACCAACAATCGTGTACTTAGTGGCCATAAACTCGTTTCCAGCCTCACCCGTCACATCAGCTCTTCACTACCAAAAACTTTTTCCCAGCCTTACGGTTTTTGATCCCTGGCGGCTTGCAAACTTTCAGCCATTTTCAATTCGCGCTCCGCATCTTCCATCCGCCCCAGCGCTCGATAAGACTGCCCCAACAAATGGTGCGTTACGGAATTGTTCGGATCCATCGCCAGAGCACGCTGCAACGCACGCACCGCAAGCTCGGACTCGCCTTTTTTCTCTAGAACTTTTCCCAGCAGAATGTACGGCCCACTGGAATTAGCATCAAGCCAGATCGACCGTTGCAAAAGTTTCTCCGCCTCATCAAACTTCTGCGCCCGAGAGTAAGCATCCGCCAGCTTGTAATACGCCGCTGCATTGCCGGGATTAATGCCGATTTCTTGTTCAAACTGAGCCGTGGCCTCAGGAAGCTTATTCTCATATAGGTAAAGCTCGCCCAGCACCTGATGAGCCAACGGCAGCTTAGCATCAAGCTCAATCGCTTTCTTGCCGTATTCCTCCGCTACAGGAGCGAAATCAAGACGCAGCAGTAGCCGCGCGGTGAAAAGATACGCGGCAGCCGAATCAGCCGGAACCTGAAACATTTTTGCGAACGCTCGACGCGCGTTCGCATAATCCTTCGTCTGAATGTACGCGACACCGAGAATGTACGACGC
>Ga0182024_10026492_pt1 | contig 10186 bp, 8 predicted proteins | sample P32metaG_FD_120480 | JGI IMG/M metagenome (GOLD analysis project Ga0182024, IMG submission 120480) | Permafrost microbial communities from Stordalen Mire, Sweden - P3-2 metaG (Illumina Assembly) | ecosystem: Environmental > Terrestrial > Soil > Wetlands > Permafrost | place: Sweden: Stordalen...
GTTCCGGTGTGCACGCCGACACCGGCGATCTGCGTCGGCGTCAGCCCGAACGACCGCACGACCGGTCGCATCTCCGACTTCATCGGCGCGAGGACACCGATCCGAACGCGGTCTGTTCCTGCCACCGTCTCAGCTTGCCCGAAACTCTGGACGCGCGCCTGTCGGCGCGAGGGTTGACCGTAGAGTCGCCCGATGACCGCGAGACGAACGCTGGGCCTGGGCCCGGTATCAGTTCCGCTCGCCGACGTTGCCGGAGGCGTTGTCGGTGTCGCATTCGTTGTGATTGCCGGTGTGCGACTCGAGGCCGGGTCGTTCGAAGACGTCGCGCTGGTCGCGGTCGCGCTCGTCGCCGGCGCGGCGCTCGCGCGCTTCGCGTGCGGTCACGGCTCATTGCGGGTCGTCGGGGCACTGACGGCGTTGATCGCCGCGTGGCTGCTCCCCCAGCGAAACGATGTGCCCTGCGGGGCGATCCTGGCGGCGTTCTTCGGGGCAGGGGTGGCGTTGATGGTCGGGCCGCGTTTGGGGACCGGGTCTTCCCCGCGCCGGGCGCGGAACCGAACGGTGGGGACCGTGTTGGTCTTCGCGGTTGTCGTCTTCGCGGCCTACGTCGGTGCGGAAACACCTTCGTCCCACTGGTTCGGCGGTGGCATCACCCGCGGACCGACCGGAACGCGCAATGTCGCGTTGACCTTCGACGACGGACCCAACCTCACGACGACGTTGCCGATCATGCGGATCCTGGATGCCGCAGGACTGAAGGCGACATTCTTCGAAGTCGGTCACGCGATCGACAAGGTCCCATGGATCACCCAGGACCTGTACCGCGACGGACAGGGCCTCGGGAACCACTCATACCATCACGACCAGTGGCGGTGGCTCGATCCGCGCTACCCCGAGCTGGAACGTACGCAGGTGATGTTTCAGAAGTCGATCGGTGTGTGTCCGGCGTTCTACCGACCGCCGCACGGTGATCGCACGCCCTTCGTCGCGCACGTCGTGAACGATCACCACATGCGCATGATCATGTGGGACGATTCGGCCGGTGATTGGGCGGAAAAGAACCCGGAGACGATCGCCCGCCGCATTCTGGACGGCGTGAAACCGGGTTCGATCATCGTGTTGCACGACGGCTTGAACGGCAATCCGCTCGCGAACCGCACCGTGCTGATCAAAGCCCTTCCGCTCATCCTCGCGGGCCTGCGGGCGAAGGATCTTCACCCGGTGCGGCTCGACCAGCTGATCGGCGGCCCCGCCTTCATCCCCTGTTGAGAACCGTTCGTTCCGCGACTCCCGCTCGCCGTTGTCCGTCGTGGCGGTCGGCTCCTGGCAGGATGTCTAACCGATGTAGAGGTGCTTGAGCTCTTGGTACTCGCGAAACCCGTGACTGCCCATCTCGCGGCCCACGCCGCTTTGTTTGTAACCGCCGAACGGGGCGTAGCCGCTCGGCGCGGCAGCATTCACCCACACCGTCCCCGAACGGATCCGCTGCGCAACCTTCGTCGCGTTGGCGGTGTCGCCGAACACCATCCCGGCGAGCCCGTAAATCGAGTCGTTCGCGATACGCACGGCATCGTCGACGTCGTCGTAGCCGATCACCGATGCGACCGGACCGAAGATCTCGTCTTGGGCGGCGGGATTCGAATTGTCGGGCAGGTCGAGGAGCGTCGGCTCGAAAAAGTGGCCGTGGGCGAGATGGTCGGGTCGCCGACCTCCGGTGACGACCTTGGCGCCGTGCTCGACCGCGGCCGCGACGTAGCGTTCTGACTTCGCGACCTGAGCCTCGGTGATCAACGGACCCATGATCACGCTGTGGTCGCTCGGATCACCGATCGGGAGTTGCCGCGCGAATTCTGCTGCGCGCTCCATGATCTCGGCCTTGCGGTCGTGGGGCACGAGGATGCGGGTCGTGAGCGCGCACCCCTGACCTTGATGGGCCATGAACACCCCGAGACACATGTGCCAGGCGTTGTCCGCCGCTTCGGGCAGGTAGATCGCGGCGGACTTTCCGCCCAGTTCGAGATGCACCTTCTTCACGGTGGACGCGGCCTGCGCCATGATCTCACGTCCAACCTGGGTCGAACCGGTGAACGTGACCATGTCGACGGCCGGGTGGGTCGTGATGAGACGGCCGCCCTCGATCGCCTGGTCGATCACCACGTTGAGCACTCCAGGAGGCAGACCGGCAGCGTCGGCCGCCTCCCCGAACAACATGGCCGAAAGTGGCGTCAGCGGACTGGGTCGCAGCACGACCGAGCATCCGGCCATCAGCGGCGGAAGCGTCTTCCAGACGTTCAGATAGAAGGGAAAGTTGTAGGCGGAGATCGCGCTGACGACACCGACCGGCTCGTACACGTTCATGCTCACCGCGACCCGCCCGGACGGTGTGTGCCCGTTCGGCGGGATCGGGTTGTACTCCTGCTGGGCGAGATCGAGATAGAGGTCGGGAATCGTGCGCGCGTGGTCGAGCGCGGCTCCGACCTGGATTGTCGTCGCGTTCTCGTACGGCGCGCCGGCCTCGGCGATCACCGTATCGACGAGCACGTCACGTCGGTCGGCGAGGTAGTCCGCCATTCGCCGCACCACCGCGGCTCGTTCGCGGGCCGGCGTCTCGCTCCAAACGCCGGAATCGAAGCTCCGTCGGGCGGCGCCGATCGCGTGTTCGATCTGCGCGGTCGACGCGGTCTCGACGTCGGCGATCGTGGCCTCGGTGGCCGGGTTCTCGACCGCGAGGGTCGGACCGTCGCCGGCGACGTAGTTCCCGTCGATGAACGGCTGACGCGGCTCGACGATTGCGACCATGGTCCCCCCGGAACGTCTGACCTGCGCGTTCGGTCCGATCGTCACCGTATCCGACCGTGGCGGCCTCCCCGACCGGCGTCGCGCACCGTGGAAGCTCGGGCCGATCGGCTGGCCGGACCGGGCGACGTCGATGCCGTGACGCCGCCGCCAGCACCGGCGGGACGGCGCTGCGCTCAGCCGCCGGTGGCTGAGAAGTGCTGGTAATCAGGATCGGACCACCGGCCGCCCCACGGCCATCCGACGGCCGCGAAGGCGTCCACGAGCGCACCGCCTGGGTAGGCCATGCCTGGCCGACGGTCGGAACGGTCGAGGAACGCCGAGCCCGCCGACGGCTGCACGTCGCTGCCTTCGACGTAGGGGTTCTCGACGGTGTTGACGTCGATCGCTTCGCCGTAGGCGTGTACCGACCAGCGCGGCGGCCCGGGCGCGACCGCGTCGCGACAATTGAACGCGGACGTGTTGTCGGCCGCCATCGACGCAGGATCGCTTCCGCCGAAGGCGTCGACCGGTTCCATCCGCCGGATCGGGAAACGTTGTGCGTACAGACTTGCGAACACCGTGAGCACCGAGCCGACGACGGCCGCGTTCACGATCATCGCGCCAATGTGCGGTTGGTCGTCGAAACCCCAATACGACATGTGCAGCTCGCGCAACTGCGCCGGACCGACGGGACATCCCGCGTGATACGACGACGCGACGTCGGCGCGGGTGACCGTCGACACTCGGCTCGTGAACGCCGAGACTCCACCCGAAGCCGGAACCGACTTCGGACCCGACGTCGTCGACGTTTGGTCGGGTCGGGCGCGGGCCGGCGTCACGACAGCGGTCGACGAAACCGGTGACCGCTCGGTCGACGGAGAGGTGGCGGAGGCGTCCGTCGCCGCGGGCTGCGCCGTTCGGGGCGGGCCCGACGATCCGCACGCCACGCATGGCCCCGCCAACACCGTGAGGGCAACGCACCGCACCAGCCCTCGTCGCACGCCTTCGTAGGATAGGCCCCATGCGATCTCGCGGCGTCGCCGCGCTCACCGTCGTCTGCCTGTCGGTGTTCGCGATCGGTTGCGGTGCCAGCTCGCAGCACGCGCAGGCCGGGCCGACCGCGACGTCGCAGCCCAGCGCCGATCGGCCCGTCCGCAGAGCCGTTGCGTCGTCGAGTACCGCGGTCGCACGGACGACCGCCGCGACGACATCGACGACGGAGGCCGACGTTGCGACGACAACGACCACGCGTCCGACGCTGCCCGTCGCGAGCCCGACGACGGTTCCGGGACCCGCGCCGTTGCTCGTGACCCAACTTGCAGACATCGGATCGGCGCAGCAGGTGATCGTGGTCGCGGCAAGCGGATACGGCACGAACACCGCGACCCTTACCGCCTACCAGCGCGACGCGAGCGGTTGGACGCAAATGTTCGGGCCATGGGCTGCGTTCATCGGACGGAACGGTGTCGCGCCGATCGGCGCCAAACGCGAGGGCGACGGACGCACGCCGAGCGGCGTGTTCGGTTTCGACTTCATGTTTGGTGTCGACGCCGATCCGGGCGTGCGTTACCTGTATCGGCACATCGGCGGTACGAACATCGTGTGGGACGACGACCCGACCAGCCCGAACTACAACGAATGGATCGACACCAACGTCGCCGCAGCCGGCGTTGACCCTGAACCGATGGACGACGTCCCCTCATATCTGTACGGCGCGGTGATCGCGTACAACGACGCGCGGACACCCGGGCTCGGCAGTGCGATCTTTTTGCACGTCTCGCACGGGAGCCCGACCGCCGGCTGCGTCGCATTGCCGATCGACGAGTTGCTCGACGTGTTGCGCTGGCTCGACCCGGCACTCTCGCCGCGCATCGCGATCGGGACGTTGGCGTCACTCACGTAACGCATCCGCGCCCGGCCACGTTTACAGGTTCTTGATGCCGGGCCGGCCGATCCTGATACCTCGTTGACGCCCCGACTGGCTGAATGGTCGAGGGCGCGGTTGTTGGCGCGCGCCCCGACCTCGAAACCGGTCGAAACGGAGCATAACGGTGCTGACCGAAGAGCCCAGGACAGGGTCGGAACCGAGCTCTGCGCCCGTCACGCCTCACCCGCTCCCCACGCCGGTCCACCCTGGCGTCGAGCTCCCGCCGGACAGCCTTCGGTACCGCATCAAGAACAAACTGCTCGGGCCGCCGTTGCACACCGAGCAGCTCGAGCACGAGCGGCTCGGCAAGCCGACCGCGCTCGCCGTGTTCGCGTCCGACAACCTTTCGTCGTCGGCGTACGCCACCGAGGAGATGCTGCGCGTCCTGATCCCGGCGGTCGGGCTCGGCGCGTTCGCGCTCGTCGTCCCGATCACGACCGCGCTCCTCGTCGTCCTCTTCTTCCTGATCCTGTCCTACCGCCAGACGATCAAGGCCTACCCGACGGCCGGCGGCGCGTACATGGTGACGCGCGACAACTTCGGCCTGCTCCCCGCGCAGGTTGCCGGCGTGGCGCTCCTCACCGACTATGTGCTCACGGTGTCAGTATCGGTGGCCGCGGGCACGGCAGCGCTCGCGTCCGCGTTCAGCGTCTTCACTCCGTGGATCTTGCCGATCTCAATTCTGTTCGTTGTCGTCATCGCCTACGGCAACCTGCGCGGCGTGCGCGAGTCCGGGAAGCTCTTCGCGGTACCGACCTACTTCTTCATCGTGAACATGGTCGCGCTGATCGGCGTCGGCGTGTTCAAGGCCTTCCACGGAGGACTTGGCGTCGCGAACTATGCGCATGCACACGGCGTCGTGGGATTCGGCACGAAGGGAAACGGACTGCTCGTCGGTGCGTCGCTCGCGATCGTGCTGCACTCGTTCGCGTCGGGCGGCGCGGCGGTCACGGGTGTCGAGGCCATCTCCAACGGTGTCCCGGCGTTCAAGAAACCCGAGTGGAAAAATGCCCGCAACACGCTCGTGATCATGGGCTCGCTGCTCGGCGTGATGTTCCTCGGGCTGTCGATCATGGACAGCCATATGCACGTCGCGCCCTACAAGAGCGGCACACCCACGGTGATTTCGCAGATCGGCAAGCTCGCGTACGGCGGCAGTGCGATCGGGAACATCCTCTATTACTGCTTGCAAGCCGGAACGATGCTGATCCTCGTGTTGGCGGCGAACACGAGTTTCGCCGACTTTCCCCGGTTGGCATCGTTCCACGCGGGGGACAACTTCATGCCCCGCCAGCTGACCAAACGCGGGCACCGGCTCGTATTTTCGAACGGCATCATCTTTCTCGCCGTATTCGGGATCTTGCTCCTCATTCTCACCGACGCACAGGTCGACAAGCTCATCCCGCTGTACGCGATCGGCGTGTTCACTTCGTTCACCTTGTCGCAAGCGGGCATGGCGAAGCACCACATACGCGAAAAGGAAGAAGGCTGGCGCGCGGGGCTGTTCATCAACGGCACGGGCGCCGTCCTCTCTTTCGTCGTCGACATCGTGATCGCGGTCTTCAAGTTCAAGCCGCCGCACTCGTGGATCGGTGCTTGGATCGTCGTGGTGTTCGTTCCGATCATGGTCATGTTCCTCGTGCGCCTGGCCCGCCAGTACAAGCGGGAGGACGACGCACTCGCGCACGAGGTACCGAAGGCCGTCGCCGCTCCGGTACGTCGACGGCTCGTGGTGATGGTGTTCGTCGATCGCCTTGACCTCGCCGTCGCACGGGCGATGCAGTTCGGCAGAACCCTCCGGCCCGACGAGCTGCGTGCGGTCCACTTCGTGATCGATCAGCACCACGCCGACGTGCTCGCAGAGCAGTGGCGCGATCACGGCCTCGCCAACATGAGTCTCGAGCTCGTCGACTGTCCCGACCGGCGTCTCACACGCGCGGCTGTGGTGGCCGTCGCTCACGAACTGACCGCAGGCGACTCCGAAGTGTGCGTGCTGTTGCCGGAGCGTAAGTACGACGGTGGTTGGCAGCGCATCCTGCACGATCAGACCGCAGCCGCGATGGCCCGCGAGATCGCGCGCTTGCCGCACGCCAACGTGACCACCGTGCCGTTCCATTTCGACGAACCGGCGACCGTCGACCAGAGCGCGACGACCCGTGACCTCGTCCACGCGACCGCCGGCGCCGGCAACGGCAACGGCAAAGCGCCACGTTCGACGATCGTGTTGGGTGGCGGCCCCCACGCCGACGCCCGAGACGACGGAACCACCCCGATCGGATCGGTGCGCTGGCGCCAACAGGTCCGCGTACGCGGGCGTGTGCAGGCCGTGCGGATCGAACCGCTCGCGGGGAGCCCCAGTCTTGAGTGCACGCTCGTCGACGACACCGGCGGCGTGTCGGTCGTGTTCTTCGGTCGACGTCATATCGAAGGGGTTGAGATCGGTTCGACGTTGACCGCGACGGGAATGGCGATCGAACACAAAGGCCGTCTCGCAATTGTGAATCCGGTCTACGAGCTCACGTAGCCGCGGCCCGACGCGAGCAGTCCGACAAGACGTGCGGCGGTCACAAGAACCGTCGATCGGTCGCGCCCGCCAAGCGCGCCGGGCGGCGCCGCGTCACGTCACGTCACGTCGCCGGCGTGTGAGGTCGGCGCCACCGACCACGACAAGCATCCGGTGAGGACCCCACGAGACGCGCAACGCGCCGCGGGGACGGGCAGGCAACCGAGACGAAGAGTGCTCGGGTCGCCGGAAGGCGGCGGGCGGTCCGACCAGCCGACGACCCGAGCCAACCACACCGGCGCAGGGCGCCGCGGGCCGGTGTGGCAGAGGTAGCGCACAGTCTTGCCGGAATCGTGGCGCTGTCAAGCTGGACGGCTGAGGTGCCTCATCGGTGCGATGACCGCGCTCGTGCCGGCGGGAGCAACACGTTCGGATTGAGCACATCGTTCGGGTCGAGCGCCGCCTTGATCGCCCGGTACGCGTTGATCTCCGCCGGTGTGCGTACGAGCGACAGCCACGCTCGTTTGGCGCTGCCGATGCCATGTTCGGCGCTGATCGAGCCGCGTCGACGCGCCACGAGCTGCAGGACCGCGTCGCTGACCCGATTGTCATCAGGAGCAACACCGGTCACGTTCACGTGAATGTTTCCGTCGGCTGCGTGTCCGAACAGCCAGGTCAGCGCGTGGGGAGCGACGACGGCGACCTGCTCGCGCACTTCGCGTACGAATCGGGCGAGCTCGTCGGCCGGAAGCGTCACGTCGAACTTGTGCGGCGCGCCGAGCAGATTGATCGCCTCGGTGTGGCCCTCGCGGTAGCGCCACAGATCGCGCACCGCGCGGTCGTCGGTCGCGACCGCGACGTCGGCGGTGTCGCGGCGCGCGTCGATCGCAGCCGCGAGCTCCAGCGTGGGATCCGTCCGCGCCGCCGCCTCTACCAGCACAAACGCGACGTGGCGGGCCGGGAACGGGCGGGCGACGCCGAGACGGTCGCAGACGAGGTCGAGGCCGTCTTGGAAAAACAGCTCGACCGCACGGAGGGAATCGATCGCGCGGCGGAGATCGCCGACTGCGTCCAGCGCGGCGTCGACCTCGTCGAACGCGAGCAGGGCGACGACGACATGGGTCGGATGGGGAACCAGTCGGAGTCGAGCCGCGGTGATCACCGCGAGGGTGCCTTCGCTCCCGCATAACAGCCCGGAGAGGTCGTAGCCGGTGTTGTCCTTCTCCAGCCCGTCGAGGCGGCGCACGACATTGCCGTCGGCGAACACGGCCTCGACGCCGAGGACTTGACGTCGGGTGGCCCCGTAGCGGAGCACGCGCACCCCGCCGGCGTTGGTGGCCACGGTGCCGCCGACGGTGGCGCTGTCGCGGGCGCCGAGATCGACGCCGTAGTCCCAGCCGGCGGCGTGCGCATGGTCGTGGACCCGGGCGAGGGTGACGCCGGCTTGCGCGGTGACCTGGCCGGCGCGCACGTCGACCGGGCTCAGCGCGTCGAGCCGGCGCAGGTCGAGGACGACTTCGTCGTGTAGTGGCACGGATCCGCCGACGAGGCCGGTATTGCCGCCCTGGGGGACGACCGCCACGCCGGCGCCGTTGCACAGACGAAGCACAGCCGCGACCTGGTCGACGGTGCCCGGCCGAACGACCGCGGGTGTCGTTCCGGTGAAGCGGCCGGTCCAGTCGCGGACCTGACCGGCCACGACGTCGGGATCAGTGAGGACGTGGGTGTCGCCGACGGCGAGGCGCAGCTCCCCGATGAACGACTTCGCGGTGGCCACCCACCGAGCGTACGGCGGTGCCAAGATCAAGATCGTGTCCAGCCTTCCGGCAACGTTGCGCGGCCAGCTGCTCGTCGCGACACCGCCGCTCGCGGATCCGAACTTCGACGGGAGCGTGGTGCTGGTCCTCGAGCACGGCGAGGACGGCGCGCTGGGCATCATCGTCAACCGACCGACCGACGCGACGCTGGCGTCAGTGCTGCCGGAGTGGCGCGCGCACGCCTCGGCGCCCGCGGTGGTGTTCAGCGGAGGTCCCGTCGCGCCCGAAGCCGTGATCGCGCTCGCACGCGGCGGCTACGACACCGCGCCCGGGTGGGCGTCGGTGCTCGGCGAGGTCGGCACCATCGACATCGGACGCGATCCCGACGACTTCGAGTTCCCGATCGACGACCTGCGTGTCTTCGTCGGGTATTCGGGCTGGGCGCCGGGCCAGCTCGAAGCCGAGCTTGCTGAACAAGCATGGTTTGTGGTCGCGCTCGACAAGACGGATCCGTTTTCGGCCGGCCCGGAGCACCTTTGGCGCGACGTGCTGCGCCGCCAGCGGGGACGGGTCGCGATGTTTGCGCACTACCCGACCGACCCCGAGGTCAACTGATCGCGTGCAACGTTCGGTGCGAACGTCGGCGTCAGTGCCGCATGGCACGCTCGAGCGCGGCGGGACCCGCGTCGACCAGTTGGCGCAACGCCCGCTCCACTTCCTGGGCCAGGATGAGACCGGTTGTCTCGCGCGCGATCGGGCGCAGCGCTCCGACCGCGGTGGCGAGCTCCTCGGGCGTCGCGCCGCCCGCGAAACCGGCGCCGGTCCGTTCGACGAACAGTTTGATGGCGTCGTCGACGACCTTGGCCAAGCGGCGCCGCAGGAGATCGCGCAGCTGACCCGACAGCTCGACGTCGATGCCAGCGTCGTGGAGTTGCAACGCAAGTTCGAGCAGCGTCGGGCTCGGCACGAGCCACGTCGCACCGTCGTGCGGTTTGATGTATCCGGCGTCCTGCAGCTCGGCGAGCAGTCCGACGCGGCGACCTGCGATGATCGCGGTGAGCTCGTCGCGGCCGACGACACGCGGCCGGTCATCCGACCACGGTGCCGTGAGGGTCGCGTCGACCCCGAGCCATTCGGCAACGGTGCGCCCGGGACGAGCACGCTTGACGAGGTCGCGGATCGCAACGAGCGTCAGCCCGCGGTCGCGCAGCTCGGCGATGA
>Ga0182024_10026493_pt1 | contig 10186 bp, 9 predicted proteins | sample P32metaG_FD_120480 | JGI IMG/M metagenome (GOLD analysis project Ga0182024, IMG submission 120480) | Permafrost microbial communities from Stordalen Mire, Sweden - P3-2 metaG (Illumina Assembly) | ecosystem: Environmental > Terrestrial > Soil > Wetlands > Permafrost | place: Sweden: Stordalen...
CTGGGAGAAGGCAGGGGTGAGGGCGATTTGGGGCTTCCGTTACTGTTGGTGCTTTCCATCATCTTCTGTCATCGTGTACAATCCTTGCCGTCATTCCTGTGCCCACACTGCCGGATCGAGTGACCCATGCAAATCAAAGAAACACTCAAGAAGCTGGGGAGATCGGAAACAGATCAGATGATCGGCGGCGTGTGCGCCGGCATCGCCGAGACCACCGACACGCCGCCCTGGCTCTGGCGGGCAGCCTTCCTTGCCGCCCTGTTGTTTCTAGGCACCGGCGTGCTGGTTTACGTCATTCTTTGGGTAGTTTTGCCGCCGCGATCCCAGATCACCTGAACGGTCCTTGCCGCCTTCGTCCGTTGTGCTCTTTCAGGAGAAGTCATGACGAATATCCGCATTTTCTCATTTGTTACGGCACTGCTCGCGCTGGTCGGCATCGTGAAGGCCGATGATGATGCGGTCACTTTGACCGCGGCTCCGCCTGTCGTTGTAAAGACGATCCCGGAGGCCGGCACGGATGGTGTTGATCCTGCCGTGACCGAGATCAAGGTCACTTACAGCAAGGACATGACCGATGGGAGTTGGTCGTGGTCGACATGGGGCAAGGACACGTTTCCCGAAATGACCGGCAAGCCGCACTATCTGGACGACAAGCGCACTTGTGTGCTGCCCGTGAAATTGCAGCCCGGCAGGACCTACGCGATCTGGCTCAACAGCAATAACTTTGGCAACTTCAAGGACGCCAGCGGCAAATCCGCCGTTCCGTATTTGCTGATCTTCAAGACGGCTGCTTCCCCCGGACACGCTCTCCCTTCCACGCAGCCAACCAGGGAGCAGGCTTTTGTCCCACGGACGCTTATCCAAGCGATTTTTCTGGCCGCTGCCGCGGCGGTATAACTCGTGGCGCCATGTCACGCGCGCCCACTCCGCAATTTGATATCAGCGTTGCCCATCGGCACTTCTCCGCCGATTGTTTCAACCGTACATGGACACTCATCGAAAAAGCGGACCGCACGGCAGATGATAATGAGGCGATGATACTCTGTGCGCTGGCATCGCTGTGGCACTGGACACAGCGGCCGGATTGCACCGATGTGAATCTTTCGGTTGGACATTGGCAGGTGTCACGCGTTTATGCATTGGCCGGTCAGGGCGACAACGCGATGCGGCACGCCGGGCGTTCTCTCGCTCTGGCCGCGGGAGCTTCGTCATTTTACATCGGTTATGCCCATGAAGCCGTCGCCCGCGCCGCCGCGTTGCTCGGCGATGAGACGACCTTCCAATCTCATCTGGCCGAGGCGAGAAAATGTGCCGCCGCGGTTGCGGATGCCTCGGAACGCGCGACACTTGAACGGGAGTTGCGCGACTTGGCGGTCGTTCGCGGTTAGAATTGACGACACGATAACACGAGCGAGCGGAAAGTTTCCTGTGGGGTGGGTGTACTTGCCCACCGTTTCCCGCGTCGTTTGATCGGCGCGGTCATCGGCAGGTAATTGGTGGGTGAGTACACCCACCCTACATAAGAAGTTCGGCCAGCGGAGGTAATCAGAGTTGAATAATACGATCGTGATCTTTGGACTGATCGTCGTTGCGATTCTCATCCTGATCCCGGTCGTGATGATCGGGCGCCTCGTCGCAGAAATCGTGAAAAGCCGACGCGTGGAAGCTCGCAAGATTACGCGCCTGATGTCGGGGCTGGGAGACTTCTCGACCTACGACGACAAACTTTGGTATGGACAGGTTGAGGGACTCGGGATCTCGCTCGTCAGCCCCGGGCAGCCTCCAACGGACTTCCAATCGCGTCAGGTTCGGACAATTTTGGAGAGCCGCTCGCGATTCATGGAGCAGGCCAAGGCGTATCTCGTAGCTGACGAGAATATATCGCTGCTTCCCGGCGCCCCTGAAGCGCTCGAGCCATACGGGTTTGAGATTGAAGACGCGTCCCGCTTCGTGTTCGAGTTGGTGCATCCCGCCGACGAAGACGGCATCTATCGCGTGGAATTCAAGGACGGCGAGCCCATCTCATCTGGACGCGACGACTAACCGCTCCCGGCCACAGCATTGCCGTACTCCTGTAGGGTGGGTGTACTCGCCCACCATTCTCGCGCGGTGATTAGCAGGCCGGTGGTGGGCGAGTACACCCACCCTACATGACCCTACTTAATCGGCGTCTCCGTCGGGCTGAGAATCTCCGCGGCGAGTCTTCCGATCAGCCGCGCACGGGCCAGCGCCTGATCGGCAGGCTTGTCCGGCCGCTCGGCGTTGCGCAGCGCTTCCCAGATCTCGCCGCTGGTGACCATCGACGCGGCGATGGAGATTGCCGTTGCTTGAGCATTATCGGAAGGTTGAATTGTGTCCGCCATCAGTGTCCTTTCATAATCTTCGTGCGCAGTTTGGCACTGCGACAATCAGAAGGCAACCCCTGGGCGGTCGTCAGCGTCGACGGCGCCAATCAGCCGCAAGCGCACAATCTTCCTCGGCGGCTTGTCTCCGGTTCCCTCTCCCGGTACGCCGGGAGAGGGTGGGGTGAGGGTGATTTCGAGCACTTGTGGCACAGCCGGCCTCGGCCGGGATCCAATGCCACAGTCCCGGCGCGCCGGGACTGTGCCACAAACCCAAATCACCGTCACCCCGGCCCTCTCCCCGAGTACGTGGAGAGGGGGAAATTTCCGTGGCCGCGCTTATCTGCGTGGTCGCGGGCGTCGTTTGGCTGCCGGCGCCGGCCCGTTCAGCCGGAAATTCACGCTCGTGACGTTCACGCCTCCGCCGGTGATTTCGATTGCCGCGGGCGCTGGAGAGGATTGCGTAAAGCCGACAGGCAGCACCACCGAAACCACGTAAAATCCGGTAGCGCTGACACCGGGAGTCACGCCGGGCGTGACCGATGGGCCGCTAAGTTCGTCGAAACTGTATTGGCCGCGGTCGTTGGTGGTCTCCGTTCCCAGGATATTGCCGGATGTATCCAACAGGTGGAGCGTCACAGATTGCCCACCGCGAGGTTGGCCGTCGATGGTGACCGTTCCACTGATGGATGCGTGGAAGAGTATCGCGTCGCTTTGCAGATTGGTGACGCTGGTGTTGGCTTCGATCACCTTGGTCAGGGTATTGGCCTCATTGAAGAGCGCCGTCTCCTCCCGATCGAACGATTCATTGAGATAGAAGAATCGGTCCCCGTCGCGCAGGCGCTCAAACTGATCGGCCATCACTGCCTGGAAGAGCGGGCCGACATCGGAATCGTCAGTGCTGTTCTCGGCGGAACCTCCCTCGAAGGCGTCGATGGTGTCGACGCCGCCGGGATAGGCAATCGCCAGTGCCGCCTGAACTTCTTCGTCGCTGGTGATCTGGGAGAAGCTGGTCAGCTTCGGCAAACCGACCGCGGCGCGAAGGGTGTTGTAATCGGGAATCCCGTGATCGCGTCCGCGTTGGACGTCGAGCGCGATGAGATCCTGGCCGCCGATGATGCCGTTGCCGAAGAGCAGATTGCGAATCGGGTCGATCGCCGGCAGGTCCATCGCCTGTCCGTTCCCGTCGGCATCTCCCTTGAGGATCGGGCCAATGTCGGTGGACATCAGGCCGGTCAGTGGATCGACAGTGACGCTCGCGCTCAGCAGGTTGGGATCGAAGAAATCCACCGCCAGCGGAATCTCATCGGTCAGGGCCTGCCCATCGTTTCCCTCCCGGGCGATGGTGGGGCTGACCAGGCTGTGCCCGAAGCGGTAGGAGACGGTGGAGAATTCGTTGGAAATGGTGGCGTTCACCTTGGGGTTGTAGCCGCGATATCTTGGCAGGGCGTGGTTCCCCAATACCGCTGGTATCCACTCGTTGTAGATGATGCTCTGATACTGCGCGATGTTCAGCTTGCGGGCCTCCTGATAGAGCTGCTCATCGCTCCATGCAGGATGATTCCTTTCCAACTTCGCGGCGATCCGGTTGTGGTTCCGCATGAACAGCGTTTCCAGAGCCGTCAGCTCGATGTTCTCGTTGGCGCGCACGTCGCCCGCCGCAAAGAGTTCGTCTTCGGAGACCGCCTCGGGGTCGTTGGCCATGTTGAGCGCGGTGATTTGTGCGGGGCTGAAATAGGTCGCGTTGTCGTAGGGGAGCATGTTGCCGGGGCTCGACTTCAGCAAGCCGCCCTCTGAGGTGCGCAGCGCATCAGCGACCACCTGGCTCGATCCGTACACCTGCGAGAGGTCGAGATAAGAAGTCACGATCGTGATCTGCTGGGCCGGCTTCCCGGTCCCGGGCCCCGTCGCGGGATCGATTACGGATCTGTTGAAGGGCAACGGATCTGGCCCGATCGGATCGCCCGCGGCGACGGCGATGGGGAGCGATGCGCTGCCATTGGGTGAGTTATCCAGGTCGTGATCCATGAATTGTCCGAAGGCGTAGCCGAAATCGGACAAGCTGCGCTGATCGACCGTGGAAAGATCCACCGTGGGATTGGAGGGATCGGCTTGATTATTCAACACGTTGCTGATCAGGCGGGGACTTTGATCTCCGGGGAGAGCGGGGGCATACACTCCATCGGCATACGCGGGTGCAGCGAGGCGAATCAGATCCGCCCCGGCTTGGCCCCAGGTCGGGTGAGCCAGATTGTTGCCAACGCCGTCGACCGGCTCAATATCGGCGTCGGCGGAAGGGTCATTGTCGCGCCATCTCTCACCGGCTGACAGCAAGCGCGTTTCAATCGCGAATCCCCCGAAAAGCAGCGCTGCGCCGATGGCCGCCGCACCCAGAATGGGTCTGCGACGGAATCCTGGTGCGGTGCGATGCGCATGCGAGTGTGTTGCAAAGGCACAAACCCCCGAAACTGATGGAAGTTGGGATTGCATTTTATCTCCTTGCTGTGACTCCATGGTGCGCCCCTGAGCGTTCATAATCCGCCGTTCTCCTTGTCTGGGGTGTGATAGAGGTCTGTTGCCGAAATCCGCGGAAATCTTGCGCCCGTGAAGCTAATGCGGTGCAAGCTGGGGCCGGTAACGAAATCCTCCGCGGAATAAGATTTATTTTTTGAACCGAGCTTAAGAAATCTCCTTTTTGCAGGGCGGGTCCACTCACCCACCGGTTTTCTTCGGGAAACGCGGTGGGCGGGCACACCCACGCTTGCAGGAAACCGCTCATTTCAACAGGGAGGCTCTGACGACATACCTCAATGTATGGCCTGTACCGTTCCAAGCCTCCTGCTCATTTCCTGCCTGATTTCCGGGTCGGTCGCCGCCGCCCCGGATTCGACGAGCTCTGCCGCACCGATGCCAACCGGCCAAGCTGTTTACAAAGCGGAATGTGCCCGCTGCCACGGACCAACGGGGGAGGGAACCAAGGAAACCTCGCGGCCGCTGGTGGGAGAGAAGTCGCCTGGCCAGCTTTTCAAGTTGATCAGCCGCACCATGCCCGATGACGATCCCGGATCTTGCTCCGATGACGAATACCGCAAGGTGTCGGCGTACATTTATGACGCGTTTTATTCAACCGATGCGCAGGCGCGGCTGAACCCGCCGCGGGTGGCGTTTTCCCATCTGACGGTGGGGCAGTATCGCAGCGCCGTCGCCGATTTGATCGGCGGATATCGCAACGCCGCCAAGCCCGATGATCGGCGGGGCCTGCGCGGGGAGTATTTCAACTCACGGGATACCCGCAACGAGAAGCGGCTGATCGATCGCATTGATCCGCAGGTCAACTTCGATTTTGGAGCGGACGGCCCGGACGCCGATGAGGACGATCCACAGTTCAATCCCAACCAGTTCTCCATTCGCTGGGCGGGGTCGGTGTTTGCCGCCGAGACAGGGCACTATGAATTTGTGGTTCGCACGGAGCATGCCCTTGAACTGTGGGTGAACGATGTGAGGAAGCCGCTGATCGATGGCGCCGTCAAATCGGGGAACGACACCGAGTATCGCGCCTCGATCTTCCTGATCGCCGGTCGCTCCTATTCGATCCGGTTGGAAGTCTATAAGGGCCGGGAACTGAAGGACAAAAACAAGACACCCTCCAAGCCCACCAAGGCATCGGTTGCCCTGTTGTGGCGGGTTCCAAGCCGTCCGGCGGATGAACTGATTCCGGCGCGTTGCCTCTCTCCCGGTCAATCTCCGGAAGTCGCGGTGATGCAGACGGCGTTCCCGCCGGACGATCGCAGCTACGGGTGGGAGCGCGGGACGGCGGTTTCCAAGGAATGGGTGGCGGCAACCACTGATGGCGCGCTGGAAGTTGCCGCGTATGTCGCCGCTCGATTGCCGGAGCTTGCCGGATTATCCGATGACTCGAACGATCGCGAGGCGAAACTCCGCGCATTTTGCCGGACGTTTGCCGAGCGGGCGTTCGGCCGGCCGTTGACCGATGCGGAAGCAAAGCCACTGGTGGATCAGCAGTTCAGCGGCGGCTCCGGTCTGGATCTGGCCGTCAAACGGGTGATCATCCGCGTGATGATCTCGCCCGAGTTTTTGTATCGCGGCGCCATGGGCGGGAGCGATGGATATGCCGTGGCATCGCGTTTGTCGCTGATGCTGTGGGATGGGTTGCCCGATCGCGCGCTCCTCGCCGCCGCGGCGGAAGGCAGACTCTCCACGCACGATCAGATCGCCGCGGCGGCGCAGCGGATGCTGGATGATCCGCGCGCCAAGCTGAAGATTCGCCAGTCTCTCCTGGCATGGCTGCGCGTCGATCAGCCGCCGGAACTGGTGAAGGATGCGAAGAAGTTCCCGGATTTTGATCCGGCGCTCGCCTCCGATCTGCGCACGTCTCTCGAACTGTTTCTGGATGACATCGTGTCGAGCGAGAATGCCGATTTTCGCCAGTTGCTGCTGAGCGATGATGTCTTCCTCAACGGGCGGCTGGCCAAATTCTACAAGACAGACACCAAATCCGATCTCGACTTTGCGAAAGTAAGGCTGGATCCCGGCCAACGGGCGGGCGTGCTGACACAGCCGTATATGCTCGCCGCTTATGCCTATCCCGGCGAGAGCTCTCCGATTCATCGCGGCGTGTTCATGATTCGCGGGATTCTGGGTGTCACGCTCCGGCCGCCGGCCAACGCCGCCTTCACGCCGCTGGCTCCCGAATCGCACCCGGACCTGACGACCCGGCAGCGCATCGAGTTGCAAACCAGCCCGGATTCATGCGTTGCGTGCCATTCGGTCATCAATCCGCTCGGCTTTGCCCTGGAGCAATTCGACGCTGTCGGCCGTCATCGCGACATGGAAAACGGCAAATCAATCGACATTACCGGCCATTACGAGACCCGCGCCGGCCCCACGGTGCAGTTTACCGGAGCGCGGGAACTGGCGGCCTATCTCGCCGGCAGCGACGAGGCGCACGATGCTTTCGTGCAACAAATGTTCCAGCAAATGGTAAAACAACCGGTGCGTGCGTACGGATTAGACCGGCCGAAACAGCTTCGGGAGGTGTTCGCCCAATCCGGCTACAACATCCGTAAGCTGTTGGTCGATATTGCAGTTATCGCCGCCCAGCCGTCATGAGATGATCCGGCGGATCGCGGCCAAGTCTGTGGCAGTTTGCACGTTTCAGGCAGAGCCTGGCATTTTTGGAGTTTTAATGCGGCGTACCCGTCGTCAATTCATCCGCGATCTCGGCCTCAGCGCCGCCGCCATTCCCTTTGTCCTGAATCTCCCAGGGATGGCCTTTGCCAATCAGGAAAAGCGCAAGCAGCGGATCATCTTCATGTTCAGCCCCAACGGCGTGGTCCGCAAGAATTTCTGGCCCGACCAGGAAGGGCCGGACTTTGTCCTCAAGGACATCCTCCAGCCGCTGGCGCCGTATCAGGACAATCTGCTGGTGCTCAACGGCCTGTGCGACAAGCTTCGCGGCGACGGCGACTCCCACATGCGCGGCATGGGATGCCTCCTCACGGGCATCGAGCTCTTCCCCGGCAACATCCAGGGCGGCGGCGACACGCCCGCCGGCTGGTCGAAGGGAATCTCCATCGATCAGGAGCTGAAGAATTTCCTCCAGAAGGACGAATCCACCCGCACCCGCTTCGGCTCGCTCGAATTCGGAGTCATGGTTCCCGAGCGCGCCGACACCTGGACGCGCTGGTCATACACCGGCCCCAACAAACCTGTCGCCCCGATCGACGATCCGCAGCAGATGTTCGCCAAGCTCTACGGACGCGCCAAGGATCAGGCGGTGCTCAAGAGCGTGCTCGACGACGTTACGGACGACCTGAAGCGGGCCAGCGCCGCCGTCGGCTCCGAAGACCGGCGGCTGATCGACGAGCACGCGACGTTTGTCCGCGAGATGGAAGAGGAATTGAAGCAGTCGAAGGACGCCATGGCCCATCCGGTGCCGGTAATCGAACCGGGAGTCCGCAAGGACAACGATCACATTCCGCAGATCAGCAAGACGCAGATTGATCTGATCGTCAATTCCTTCGCCGTCGATTTCACACGCGTGGCATCGCTCCAATACACCAACTCCGTCGGCAACGCCCGCATGCGCTGGCTCGGCATCGACGATGCCCACCATGCGCTCTCCCACGAGCCCAACGACAAGGCTGCCGCCCAGGACAAGCTGACCAAGATCGACCGCTGGTTCGCCGAGCAGGTCGCCTACATGACCAAGCGTCTCGCCGAAACCCCCGAGCCCGGCGGCAACGGAAGCCTGCTCGACAACACGCTGATCGTCTGGACCAACGAGCTGGGCGAGGGAAACACCCACTCGCTGGATAACATCCCCTTCGTCCTCCTCGGCGGCGGCCTCGATTTCAAGATGGGCCGATCCCTCAAGTTCGAGCGCACGCCGCACAACCGCCTGCTGATGGCCCTCGCCCACGGCTTCGGCCACAACGTCGAAACCTTCGGCAACCCCAACTTCTGCGCCGCCGGGCCGTTGCGATTGACGTGAGCGGTTTCTATCAAGAAGTGAACTCGGACGGTGTTTGCAGGTGGCGATTTGTGCTGGGCTATCAAGCTTGCGAGCTGCTTGCGATCACCATTTCTGCATCGGCAACAATTTGCGACAGATGACGCAGGCTCTTCCCGGTTACATCGACGTGTGTGTAGCTGACGCCGACACTGAGCGGTGAACGGCCCACATGACGAAACACAAACCGAGTTCGCCCCCAACGACGGCAGAGCAGCACTGAGGTTCTCAGCCGGCCCATGCCAATACGCTCCTCATCGATCAGCCCATAGTCCTTGAGGACTTCACCCAGGAAGACCGTCCGCTCAAGCCAGCCAAGCAGTCCCCAATCGCACCTCCATGCTGGCAGTTTAGCAAGTATAGCACATGAATCTCAGCGCCAAGCCGCATTGCTCGCAATCGGCCCTTCGCGCAATGACGTGCCCGCAATACCCTTTCAGTGTGCCGATCGAGTACCAGCACGCCTCCGGGGATGACTGTTATCGCTGCGGGTACGACCTGCGCGGTATCGCCAATGATTGTGCCTGCCCCGAATGCGGACTGCTGGCGGAGCGCAGCCGACGGGTGAGCGACGAACTCCACAACAGCCGGCCGCGATGGCTGCGAAAACTGTCCAGGGGCGTGTGGCTGATCTTGCTGTCGCTGGTGCTTCTGGTCGCATTTTCGATCGTAACCGACCGGCTGCGCAACTGGCTTTTTGATTGGAATCTGATCCTCCCTTCCTCACCCAACTTTGATCTCATTATGGACTTGTTCCCGCTTTTCGGCCCTGGAATTGCCGTGGGTGTATTCCTGCTTGGGATCCTCATGCTGACCGCGCGTGAGCGCTATGGTCCGGCGGACCGTGGCGACCGCCTTCGGCGGGTGCTGCTTCGGCTGCTTGCCGCCGTTCCGCTGCTTGGCGTGATCACCGCCGGAGCATTGATCCAGTGGAGCCTCTCACATCCAATTGTGAATTACGTGAACTACGACGTCTTGGCGTGGCGATCATTTGTGTTGTCCCTGGTGGTGTTGATGGCGTCCATCCCGCTGCCGGCCCTGCTCTTCTACCAGCTTCGGAGTCTGGCGAAGCGGGCGCGCAGCGCGCACCTGGCGGAGCATTGCGCAATTGTCGGGATCGGCATGTCATCGGCGTTCCTCTACGGCGTTGCGGTATTCACTGTTTTTCAATTTGCTCAGCAGTGGGGCCTTGAGGCTAATTGGGAAACACGGTCGTCGGTTTCTCTGGTCCTCATGATAATCGGCACCCTCTCGGCATCCTTGTTCGTGCTTTGGAGCGTCTATCTCCTCATCCGCTTCGCCTTCGCGTTTC
>Ga0182024_10026494_pt1 | contig 10185 bp, 16 predicted proteins | sample P32metaG_FD_120480 | JGI IMG/M metagenome (GOLD analysis project Ga0182024, IMG submission 120480) | Permafrost microbial communities from Stordalen Mire, Sweden - P3-2 metaG (Illumina Assembly) | ecosystem: Environmental > Terrestrial > Soil > Wetlands > Permafrost | place: Sweden: Stordalen...
CGCCTCGTCCGCCGGCAGGTCGGGATGGACGAGCGTCGCCCACGCCGGATGCGGCGCCGGGACGACGCACCAGTTGATCGAGCGCTCGCCGGCGACCTTCGAGGCCTCCTTCACGCGCGGCAGCATGTCCGGACTGGCGCGGCGGCGGCGTGGCGGGGTGCGGGGACGGCGTGGCTGCTGGTGGCGGCCTGCACGAGGCGATGGTGGTCGGCGGCTCGGTGCAGGTCGGCGATGTGCTGTCGGGCGAGGATGTGGGTGAGTCGGGAATGCATGGCTGACCTCGTGTTGGGTTGTGGTGCGGGCACTGTGATCCGCACGTGTTGCAGCGGGCTTGCAGTCCGGTAAACGCCCCGGCCGGGCATCGCAACCGCGGGCGGGCGGTCTCGGCGGCGGGCGGTCTCGGCGGCGTGCGGCGAGATCGGTACGGTCGCCAAGGCGTATGCGTTTCGGCATCCTGGGATTGCTACATCCAACTCGCGCCCGTCACCGCCGGATCGGTAGCAGCGCTACCGCTTGAGGCGTAACGGGGCAGTCTCCCGACCCCGATCTGGCCGCGCTCCGAGGGGTTGGAGAAGCCGCTGGAGTCCTGCTTCGTGGTGGCGACGAGTACGTCGCCCGCGCCGAGCTCAGACCCGCAAAGCGCAGCAGTGAGGGACGACGAGAGCGACACGTTCGCCGAGCATGAGCATCGATCCGTGCTGTTACGCCGACTCCCCGGCGATTTGCAGGGCTTTCGAAGTACCGCTACCGGGATTCGAAATCCGCCGCGCGACATCGCCAAGTCCAGTGTTTACGGGAGTTTCCCCGTGTTCATTGGAGATCGGTGGTTTCTGGCTTACCGCTGCAGACGGCTCGAGACCGCTACAGACCGAGTGCCGCTGGCATTCAACTGGCACTCACTCTGAGGGTCCGGAAGACGGCTCCGTGTTGGTTTCAAAAGTTCCCGGCGGCGCGAGCGGGACTTGCTCGAATGCCAGAACCTCGGCGAGTCTCTCGAAGTCGCGGAAGTTGTAGTGGAGCACGCCAACCGCGGGGTTTACATCCTGGGCTGACGCAGCGATGAGAGCATCTCCAAGCCCGACGCGGTGATATTCATCGGACACACCAGCGAGCTCTCGTAACGCCCCGATCGCGGCCTGACAAGCGCTGTTGGTCAACTGAACTTCACGCAGCAGCATCAGCCGACCGTTCCACTCGTCGAACTCCGTGAGGTTCCGCGTCGAATGGAGGACCTCAATCCGGACCACGGGAGAAGTCAGGATCTGATCGGCCCGGATCGCCGAAGCCCATTCTGGCGGAACGTTTCCCATAAGTCTGGCGCGATGCAAAGCCGTCCAAGCGGAAGTGTCGGCGATGAGCGGTCTGCCGTTGTATGGAAGTCCCGAGGTCACTGCTCAAAGGCTGACGGCGCCCACCCGATCTCGTCGATCGCTTCTAGGCGATCCCAGTCGAGATCTGCGCTCGATACAGACCAATCCGCCAGCTCGCTCAGAGCACGTCCCCGAGCGCTCGCATCCGTCTGTTGGTAGAGCGTCGACGAGTTTGCTTGAACCTGGATCGTTATCGCGCCGGCGTCTGAGAGACGGTTCAGGGCGCTCCACCACTGTCCCAGCCAAAGCCGATCGTCCCGAACCCCGACGGTCTGGCGCGCGACGTCGGCGTAGCTCAACCAGAGCACCCGTTGACGGCTCCAGTCCGGAGAAGGACGGCGGATCCACGAGCGCGGAATGCGGTTGAGCGTGTTTTGCTCGACAGCGGCGGCAACGAGTGCCGCCGGAGACACTTCGGCGTAAGCGGGCTGTGCGACTACCTCAGGCACGTTATTCGAGGTCCTTCGCGGCTTGATCAGCCTGGGTCTTCAATTGCTCCGCGGCCCGAGCCATCACGTCACGCACCTCGCCATAACTCTGCTGGTAATTGCCGACATGCTGCTCAAGCGCGCTAGCGAAGAACTTGAGCTCCTCCCAAGGCATCGTGACACGAACGGACCAGTACGGCCCGGCGCCACCTACTTGATGTCCAAACGTAATCGTCGCGTCCATCGGCCCGGGCTCAATGAGGACGAAGTTTGAGTATTCGCGCTGCAAATCCTCGGGAACCGGCGGAATATTCGGTGGTTCAGAAACGCTCATAACGCAAGCCTACCTAGACGCTCCCGCTATGAGGAATGCATCCAACCGCGCGGCCGCGTCCAACTCGTCCCCCGGCATCAGGTGGCCGTAGCGGTTGTAGGTAGTCCGAACGTCGGAGTGGCCGATGTAGACGCTCAGCTGCTTCGGGTTCAGACCCGCTGCGATCAGATAGGACGCGGCGCAATGCCGGGCCTCGTGGAGTCCGACCGGTTCGAGGCCTGCACGCTTCCACGCTGCTAACGCCCGGTTCCGCACAGTGGACGGGACGAACGGGACGTCTGCGGTGCTGCCGAACACGAGCGTCGCGCCGACGCGCCCGGTCGCGAGCTTGCGTTCCATGAGCAGCCGGCGAAGCGCACCGACCAGAGGCACGCGACGTCGGCCCGCGTCGCTCTTGACGTCGATCTCCCCGATCGCCGGGTCCGCGTCCCAGGAGCGGCGGACGTGGATCACGCCTGCGTCGAAGTCGACGGCATCCCACCGCAGCGCGCGCAGCTCACCGCGGCGCAGCCCGGCATAGAACGCGGTCGCCCACAGCGCGCGATCGGCGACCGGCAGCGCAGCGATCAGCTCGGCCGCCTCCTCCGGACTCGCGATCCGATCGCGACGACCACGAACAGCAGGAAGCTCGAGCCCATCCGTCGGGTCGATCGCGAGCTCGCCATCCCGCAGCGCTCGACGGGCGATCACCTGCAACGGGTTGAGCGTGTTCTGCACCGTGCTTGGCTGCAGCCCAGAGGCACGCCACTCATCGACGAGCGTTTGCACGTCACGGCGATCCAGCGACGCTAGCCGTCGATGCCCGATCACCGGCAGGATCCGCAACCGCAACGCGCCCTCATAGCTGCGGACCGTCGACGGCTTGTACACGCCACCCGACCGATCGAGGATCACGCCCGACCGCATCCCTTCGATCAGCGTCTCTGCAGCCGTATCGACCGTTGTCGCCGACGGCGACCGCATCCGACCCTGACGAACGGCGCCCGCAGCGTCCTCGCGCCACGTCTTAGCGGCGCCGAGCGAATCGAAGTGCCGGCGGATCTTCTTGCCCTCGCGAGCCGAGAACACGGCCGCCTGATAAGTCGCCGCGCAAGAGCATCGCCCGGTCTGCCACCCGCACCCTCGAGCGTGGACCTTCGCGATGCCTGGATACCGTGTGCGCTCCGACGTCTGACGCCGATCGTCAGACGAGCGCGAGTTACGCTGTGCCTGCATGGGAGCTTCTACCTCCTGTGCCACGCCGGGGGCTGTTTGCGCAGCGCCCCGGCACCTTTGATCCGTAGCACCCATTCTACTCCTCACCTCCCGCGATTTGTGCGGTTTCTCGGGCTCCGGCGACCCAGGTACTCGCTCACGCTCCCGTAACCATCCACAGGCCCGCCAGCCGTCAGACGACGCAACCGGGACGCCTCCGCACGGCACGCCCCACCGCAGAAGCGCGCCTGGCTCCGCCGATCCTCCAACGGCGCTCCGCACACCGCGCACACACGGCCCGTCACCACTTGCGCCCCATCAGGTCACCGGTCAGTCCGTCCGTCCCGTACTTCCGCATCGCCGCTGCCTCGAGCAACGGATGCTCAGGCACCCACCGATCCGCCCGCCGAGCCCAATCCACCCAACCAGCCGCCTGCCGGCTGCCCCACAGAGCGATCACCAACGCGTCCGCCCGGTCCGGTGACTTGCGCATCTCGTCCTTGCCCTGAATCTGGATCGCACCAGTCGACGCCAACCGGTACCGCACGGCCGACAGCTGCCCGGCGAGCACCCGATCGTCCGCCGGCAGCTGCACCACGCCGGCCTCAAACACCGACCGGGCATGCCACCACGCCTCAGCCCGTAGGTTCAGCCACCGTCGGCGATCCGACGACGACCCGCCAGCCACGAAATGCGCGACGTGCACCCGCTGCTCAGTCAACCGATCCGCAACACCGAACCCGAGGCCCGTCACGTCCAACCAGATCGCGCCCTGGCCGCTCACCTCCCACACACGGCCCGCGGTAGCCATCAGATCCGGCTCACGCACCGCGAACAGCACCTCCACCACGCCGCCGGCGACACGGATCGCGACCGTCTCATCGCCACCATGCCTAGCGACGTCGACACCGATCACCGCCGGACCATCACCCTCGAGCACCCGCGACTGCGCCGCCGCGACGAGATCCGGCGGTATCACGCGCTCCTCAGCGCCAACGTCCGCGAACCTGCCGCCGAACTCGCGATCGAACGCCGCCGGCGGCAACGCAGCCCGCGCCGCATCAACCACCGCACCGGTGATCCACGCCGCATCCTGAAGGGACCAGTGGAACGTCGCGACGTCCGGCGAGCCCAGATCACCGAGCTCGGCGTGTACGTAGAACGCGCCCTCGGGCCCAGCAGGGGAGCCGCACAGCACGATCCGCGCGTCGGGCCTGGCCGCGGTCGTCGGGATCGCGGCGCCGAGCAGCAGCTCGTCGTCGACCAGCGCGCACTCATCGACGAGCAGCAGATCGACGGACCATCCGCGCACCTGCCGCTCAGACGCCGGCACCGACCGGACCTCTGAGCCGTTGCTCAGCGACAGCAGCGTCCCCGTCTCATCGACCACACCACCGGCAAGCAACGGCGAGCGCATCGCAACGGCCGCCGCCTCAGACAGCAGACGACGGGCGGACTGCTCACCGGCGCTGATCACGAGCACCCGCTGACCGGCACGACGGAACGCCCACCACAACGCGAGCACCGACAGCGACCGGGACTTGCCGGTCTGGCGCGGAGCGACGATCACCGTCGTGCGCCGCTCGAGCCGCAGACTTTCGGCCTGCGTCTCGGTCAACTGGTGGTCGATCGCGTCGCTGAACGCCCGGAGGTCCGCTCGAGCGCGGCGAAGATCCGCGCGGGTCATCGCTCGTCCTCCTGCTGCCAGTGCTGCGCCAGGTCGAACGCCGCGCCGGCACGCACGACGTCGAGGCCGAGCTGCGCACGCGCTCGAGGCGTCATCCCGAGCTCGCGGAGCACATCGAGCGCCTGGCCACGGAGCCGATTCTCGATCTCGAGCACTGGCCGCGGGTTGCCGTTGTCATCCTCCCAGCCGCGGCGAGCGAGGTAGTCGCCGATCGAGTCCAGCCTGCAGAGCACATCGGCCAGCAGCCGCACAGCGACGCCGTCGGCCGCCGGCAACGATCCGTCGCGGTCACGCAACGGCGCGTCGAGCGCGAGCGCGTCGAACACGACGCGCGCCTTCGCCTCGAGCTGCTCTACAGCGACCGTCGCATATGCCCCATGCTCACGCGGCCGGCCACCACCGACAGGCGGTTGATCGCTGCGCAGATTCGCGAGCTGCGCGGCGCGCTTCGCCGGATCCCGGCTCACGTAGCTGTCCGCCGACCGCTTCGACCGCCGATTACGTCGCTTCGCCATCAACGCCTCCCGTTCTCGATCGTCGCGCTGGCCGTCAACTGGCAGTCGGCCCCGAAACCCCAGCAGCGACGGGCGAACACAGCCCGCGACCGGTTACGAAACCCCGTAGCCATCAGCGCCTCACATCCTCAGCCGGCGCGCTCGAGCGCTCATCGAGGAACTTCCGCAGAGCCGCGATCGGATAGACGCGCACCGACCCGAGCCGCACCACCTCAACGAACGGCCGGACATGCGAGTCGAACACCTCATCGCTGACACCGAGCGCCGCAGCCGCCTCCTGGCGACGCAACGCGAGCCGCCCAGGCGCCGGCCGAGACTGCGAACCGCTGGCGCTCACCGACGACCACCTCGAGCACTCAGGCTTTCCGGCATCCGAGTGGATCGACGCGAACAGGCCGGGCCGTTTCCGGTTTGGCGGTGACGGCGAGTTGGCGTTGTCCTGGTCCCGGGTCGCGTCGACTGGGAGATCATGCTGCTGCCTCGTTGCTGGTGTTGTCGGCCTCGAGGAAGCGGGCCCAGTCGGTCATGAGGTCGTCGCGGCTGTTCGGGTTGCGCTGGGCTTCGAAGCGCTGCCACTGTTCGGCTCGGGCGGCGTCGGCGGGGTCTGGTGTGTGTGCGGGGGTGTCGGCTGGCTGGAGATCGGCGACGGCCTCGGCGTTCGCGATCGAGGCGGCGGAGGCGGTGTGGGTTGGGGCGGCCTCCGGGGTGTGCGCGATTTCGTCGGGCCGCAGAGAGATTGACGGTTCTCCTGACGGTTCTATTGACGTTTGACGGACATCCAAGGAATGTCCGTCCTGACGCTCGATTTGTCCGTCCTGAACGTCTGATTTGTCCGTCCTACCGGCGGCTGGGGTGACATCCCATGCGTGTCCGTCCTGCGTGTCTTCCGCGTCCGTGGTAGGACGGACATCCATGGCGTGTCCGTCCTGATCGACTCGGCGCCGCATCTGCATCCGCTGTTTCCTGATCGCGGCCTCGGGGTCACGACCCTCGGGCGGTGGCTTCTCGGCCAGCGCGTCAAGGTCCATCCAATACTCGGCAGGCCGGTGTCCGTACGCGTCGGCGACCTTGACGACCAGTCCAAGCGCCTCGAGGTCGCGCATGATCCGCTGGACCTGGCGCGGGGATCGGTCGACTTTCCACGCCACCCGTGCGATCCCCGGATGGATCGAGCTGCCGTCGTCGTTCCCGTGGTCAGCCAGCGCGAGGGCGACAAAGAAGTGCGCGTCGCTGAACCGGCGCGGCGGGTCCGTGCCCGGGATCGTCGACGGGCGCTCCCGCTCGAACAGCTTGCCCATCAGCTTGCCGCTCATGGCCGGCGCCGATCGGAAAGGGCGCTGAGCGCTGCCTCGAGGTCCTCGGCAGCAGCCCGCAGCGCGCGCGGCTCGAGGTCCTCGAGCGTCATGTCAGGCGGGAGGCGAGCGGCCAGGTCCTCGAGTTGGACGGCGATCCGGGCGAGCCGTGTCCATGCTCGGCGGTCCTGAGTCGGTTGTGGCGCCGCAGCGGTGATCGCGATGCCGTTCACGGTCGCCGCCTCCGCTTGGGAGACGGCCCTGGATGGCCTGGGCCGGGGTCAGAACCGGAGGCGCAACCCCGCGTCGCGCGCCGTCTCGAGCCGCTGGTGCGCCTTGAGCGCCGCTCGCGGGAGTGGCAAGGGATCCGGCCGCCGATCATCGCTGGACGGCGGTGCTGGCGCTGAGACGAGGCGCACAACCGCGGGCCGGAACCGACGCGGTGCCTGTAGCCATCTCCGGCCGCGGATGCCTGCAGCCGCGCCTCCTCCTCACGAGCACGGCGGCGCCGCCTGCGGACTTCTCCGTCCGCGAGTCGCCGTTCGCCTCGCGGCGGCACCGAAACCACGAACTCATGCTCGGTCTTGTCGACCGCGACCGGGTTCGGAAGACCGAGCTCGCCACGGCGCCCTCTAATCAGCCGCAAGAGATCGCTCCGCCAGAAGTCACGGGGAAGCTTCAGAACCTGCTCGGTCAGCTCATGCAGCTCCGCTTCGGTGCTGGCGACCGGCACGGCAGCCTCAAGCTCCTTGATCGGCATCGGCCGGGACGTCACGCTGGTGCTCCTTCGGCCGGGAATAGCTCGAGCGGGTCGCACTCAAGCGCCGCCGCGAGCGCCCGCGCAGTGTCCAGTCGCGGCCCGCACTCGCCGACCTCGAGCCGTTGGAGCGTGCCGCGACCGATCGACGCCTCGGCGGCGAGCTGTTGGGCGCTGAGGCCGAGCTCGAGCCTACGGAGCCTCAAGCGGGTAGCCGGCTGCTGGCGTCGCTGTCCCATGATCGGCACTCTTGCACACTTTCCGACGGTACCTCTCGATTTGCAGGCCTTTGGTAGCGCCGTGCGGTAGTTGGATCCTGCTATTCGCGAAGAAATCCCGCCGAGTCTCGTCTCGGCCGCCGGACGCTGACCGGCCCCCAACGGAGGTAACGAGCCGATCAGGTCCGACGGTCGAGCTTGAGCACGTCAGGATGGAGACGCGCCCAAGCGGGCAGCTCCGGGCCGAGCGATCCGGAGCCTTGTCGGCCGCGGAGCAAGCGCGGCCAACCTCACGCCGGGAGCACTCCGTCGGCGGCAAGCTGATCCCGAACCCGCGCTCGAGCAATGACGAGGAGCCCCGCGATCGCTCGCGCACGCACCCTTTGATCAGGATGCATCACTGACTTGCGCACTCGTCCGGTGAGCTCGATCGGCAACGTCGCGGAAGTGCGCTCGCCGCCGGCCAGGACCGGGACCGTCGCCGGTAGAAGCCCCTCAGCCACCGCCGCAAAGAACGCCGCCGCCGGCTCCGTCGTCCAGCCATGATCAACCGCTCCCGCCACTTCACGCCCACTGAAAGCCGTCGGCCGCCGGGCCGCCCTGGCGCACCGTGAGGTCGATCCGCGACCTCTGGGCCTGGATCGGGAAGCCGAGACGCCTGCGCTGCTGCTGCAGGGGCGTCAGCGCCGGAGGCGACTGCATCGGCGTGACCTGAGTAGCCGGCGCCGGAGGTGGCGATGCCGGCCCGATCAAGCTGTCCGGTGGCGTTGACGGCCCACGATCGAGAGACGCCGGACGCTGAACCGGACCGGTCGGCGGGTCGCTCGCCGGTGTGCCGGCCGCTCTGACGTGCCGGAACCTCCGGGACATGAACGCCTCGTGCGCCTCGACAGACGCCCTCACAGTAATACCGCCGGCGCGGCGTCGTGCGGCTGCCTGAATAGCCTCAAGCGACGCATTCGCTGGCAGGCCGAGCGCGCGTAACGCGCCGACGTTGATCCTCGCTCCCTCGCTCAGTCGTGCCCGGATCTGAGCGTCGGTGGCGTTAGCGGGTAGCCCGAGCTGACATAGCCGCTGAGCACTCAATCGACCGCGCATCAGAACGACGCCCCGTCGTCCGGCATCTGGCGACGCTGGCTCAAATACGCCTGATAGGTCCGATCAATGTCCGCGCGGATCATCTCCACCGTGTGCCCGTCCGGCGCCAGCGCGCCGAGGGAGTCGAGCCGTGCCGCCTCGGACAATGTGAACGTCGATAGCTCGCCACGCTGAGCGGTGAGCAGCACCTCGACCTCGTTGCCCTTGAAGTCGAGCTGCACCGCGCGGTGCTGCACGAACAGGTGCTGCACGCGACGCTCCACCGTCCGCGGCCTGCGGGCTGTCTGCATGTCAGGCATGAGCTGGCTCATTCTCGTCGGCGATCGTTTCGATCCCGGGCCCGTCGATCTCCGCGGCCTGGCGACGCAACCGCTCCGCGACGATCGACCGCTGATCCGCGGAGCCGGCCGAGACCGCACTCAGCAGGACCGGTGATAGCGCCGGGAGATGCGGGCGAAGCTCGGGCCGATGGGCCCGCAGGGTCGCGAGAGCCTCGAGCACGAACTCGCTCAAGTCGTCGCGGGCGTCGTTGGCCTCCTCGACCGCGATCGCGACCAGAGCATCCCGGCGCGCTGGATCCAGATCGTCGGGGCGCAGTGGCAGCTCCTCACTGGCGGCAAGCGCCCGACGCACTGCGCCACGATGGTCCGCTTCCCGCACCCTCACGTCCTCGCGAATCTCACCGACCCGCGCCACGGCCGCGGCCCACGCCTGCGCAAGTTCCACGTGTCGGGCCCGCAGCTCCTCTAACCAGTCGAGCTCTAGGCCGGCCGGCAGCCAGTCCCTCCGCTCGTGAGCAGCGCAGCCAGCCGGTGCCGGGTACACCGTGGATGCTGCTGCTTGCTTCGTCGCCATCCTTCGCACCTCCGTGGGCGATCGGTATTCGAGCACCCACTATGCGCCACTGACGAGACGTACATCGGCCGACTGGCCGTCACGCTGGCAGTCACGGCCATTTGAAATGCGAAAGCCCCGTGTTTACGGGGCCTCAGCGAGTACCGCTACCGGGATTCGAACCCGGGTTACCGCCGTGAGAGGGCGGCGTCCTAGTCCCCTAGACGATAGCGGCGTGGACTGCGCGGCCTAGGGTAGCGAACCCCGTCCGAGGAGGCCGTAAAACGGCCGCCGAGGCAGCGATTTCAGACCTCAGGTGCTACTTTGAGGGGCCGCGCGGCTGTGGTGAAATTGGTAGACACGCAGCGTTCAGGTCGCTGTGCTCGCAAGGGCGTGGGGGTTCGAGTCCCTTCAGCCGCATTGGCTCGGGTTGGTAGCCGCAGACCCCCTGGAGATCC
>Ga0182024_10026495_pt1 | contig 10185 bp, 6 predicted proteins | sample P32metaG_FD_120480 | JGI IMG/M metagenome (GOLD analysis project Ga0182024, IMG submission 120480) | Permafrost microbial communities from Stordalen Mire, Sweden - P3-2 metaG (Illumina Assembly) | ecosystem: Environmental > Terrestrial > Soil > Wetlands > Permafrost | place: Sweden: Stordalen...
ATGCGCAATTCTTGCGACGACAGCATCTTGTCGATGCGCGCGCGCTCGACGTTCAATATTTTTCCGCGCAGCGGCAGAATCGCCTGCGTCTTGCGATCTCGGCCTTCCTTGGCGGTCCCGCCTGCCGACGCGCCCTCGACCAGGTACAACTCGCTGAGCGCCGGGTCGCGCTCCTGGCAATCCGCGAGCTTGCCCGGCAGCGATCCAGAGTCAAGCGCGCCCTTGCGCCGCACGAGCTCCTTGGCTTTGCGCGCGGCCTCGCGCGCGGTGGCGGCTTCGACCGCCCGCGCGACGATCTTTTTCGCCACCGGCGGCGTCTTCTCAAGGAACTCGCCGAGCTTCTCGTTGACCAGCCCCGAGACGATTCCTTCGACTTCGGAGTTTCCGAGCTTGGTCTTGGTCTGACCCTCGAACTGGGGCTCGGGGATTTTTATGCTGACGATCGCGGCGAGACCCTCGCGTGTGTCGTCGCCTTCCAGCCGCATTTCCTTATTCTTGAAGAGATTGTTTTTCGTCGCGTAAAAATTGATCGTTCGCGTCAGCGCACCCTTGAGCCCTGACAAATGGGTTCCGCCCTCGGCGGTATGAATGTTGTTGGCGTAAGTGAAAATCACCTCGTGGATCGCGTCGGTCCATTGCAGCGCGACCTCGACATCGACGCCCTCGCGCACGCCCTTGAAAAAAATTACGTCGTGAAGCGCTTCGTTGCTCTTGCTCAGCGTCGCGACGTACTCCGCGATTCCGCCTTCGTAGTGAAACTCTTCCGCCTTATTGACGCGCTCGTCGCGCAGCCTGATCCGAAGGCCCGCGTTGAGGTACGCCATCTCGCGCAGGTAGCGCGCGATGATTTCGTACTTGAACTTAATCTCGGGGAAAATCTTCGAGTCGGGCGTAAAGGTGGTCTTGGTGCCCTTGCTGTTGGTTTTGCCCCGCTCCTCGACTTTGGTCTTCGGAATCCCCCGCTCGTAGCGCTGAAAATAAATCTTGCCGTTCTTGTGAACTTCGACTTCGAACTCGTCGCTCAGCGCGTTGACGACCGACGCGCCCACGCCATGCAATCCGCCCGAAACTTTGTACGCGCTCTTTTCGAACTTGCCGCCGGCGTGCAGCACAGTATGCACCACTTCGAGCGCCGATCGCTTTTCCGTCGGATGCATGTCGACCGGGATTCCGCGGCCGTTGTCCTCAACCGAAATCCGATCGTCGCTCAAAACTACGACGTTGATTTCGGTGCAGTGGCCGGCCAGCGCCTCGTCAACCGAGTTGTCCACGATCTCGGTGACGAGATGATGCAATCCCCGCTCGGCGGTGTCGCCGATGTACATCCCGGGGCGTTTGCGAACTGCTTCGAGTCCCTCGAGAACCTTGATGGACTCGGCGCCATAGCCGTCAGACGATTCTTTATTTGCCATAGAAAGGAACGAGCGATGAACTACCTTTCCGCCACACCACCGCCTGCAAGAATTGTATTTGTCCAGGACAATAAAGTAAAGGAACAACTCTCATTTTTGACGGGGTATCAAACGCTATTTGATAGATGAAGCTGTGGATAGAAAAGCAGCCAACCAGCGGGCATTTTCCAATACTGTCGGCCCCCACTTTATCAGCGTTTCATCAAAAGCATGCTGTGCCGGTAACAGAACGTCATTTTGCGAAATCGAATGCCCACAGATTAGCCCCGAAAGAGGTCGCAAACGAACCGGAAATCCTACTCGCAGGCGCGTTGAATTCCGTCGAAGAATTGCCACCACATGTCGAGCGAGCGCTCGACCGCGGCCCATACTTTCGCGCGCTCGACTTCGCTCATCGGCGTGTGACTCAGAATGTTGTCGCCGACATCGCTGTGATCGCGATCGGCTATTTCATGCACGTCGAAAAACGAGACTTGCTCCCGCGAAAGCCCGTAATGTTTTTCGAGCGCGCGCGCGAACGGCGCGAAGTTGCCGGGCACCTGGCCCTCTGCGGCGAGATTGATTGCACCGATTCCCTCGGCGAACGAGCGGTCCTTGGTCGAGAGCTCGAACCAATCGATCAGCGCGGCCGTCGAGGGCAGCGCCTTGCCGTGGATCATGTCGTCGCGGCTCAGCCCAACGCCGAGTCCGAGCCGGATGAACAATTCGGGATGCGGCGCGCTGCCGGAAATCTTGCCGGTCTCCTCTTCGTACAGGCTCTCCGCCAGCTTCAGGCGCTCTTCGGCATTGAAGCATCGCGAATGTAGCGCGCTTAGCGCCCGCGGGAATTCACGCACCTGCAGAAAGAACTGAACCGCGAAGTTGCACAATCCCGTCTGCGAGACTTTTCCCTCGGCGATTCGATGCCAGATCGGATGTCGACCGAAAGAGCGCCGCTCTTTGACCATCGCGAAAATCTCGCGCACGAAGCCGTCATTCGCAGCCATGGCTAAACCTCATACCCGCGAATGTACGAGAGCGCGCACGTAATGTGAAGCGAAGCGCGTCGCAAGAATCGTATGCGGGGGCTGCGCGCCCCGCGTCTCAATCGACCTGGCGGAGATCGGTCAGCATCTCCTGCGGCCCAATGTAACCGACTTTGCGCTGCGCCACTTTGCCGGCCGAATCGATCAGCATCGTCGTCGGCACGCCCTGGATGTCGTACTTGCTGGTCAACTCCGCAGTCTTCTTGTTCTGCGCGGTCAGGTTCGCTCTCATCCGTACGAAGCGCTTCGCCTCGGTGACCACGGACGGATCGATAAAGGTCGAATGCTCCATCTCGCGGCATGGGATGCACCAGTCGGCGCTGAAATCGATCAGCACGGGCTTGCGCGCCTCGGTGGCCGATGCGAGCAGTTCGGAGTTGAACGGCTCGAAGCGAAGTTTCTCCGGCGCCTGTCGCGGATAGAGCATGAATACGAGCGCCGCCACCGCGATGACTCCGATCGCCGATCTCATCACCAGGAAAGGACGCCAGCTCCTGCCCTCGCGCGAAATGAAACCGAGATAAATCCCCACTCCAACCGCGTAGTACGGAAGGATGCGCGTCATAAGGTTGTTCGGCACGACCGGGTCGAGGAAGTAGAGCGCCAGTCCGACCAGCACGAACCCGAACAGATGCTCGACCCACGTAAGCCATTCGCCTGAGCGCGGCAAGCGGCGGATATGCCCGGCCGCCATCGCGAGCCCGATGTACGGCAAGCCAAGTCCGAGCGCCAGTGTGAAGAACAGCGCGAAGCCGAACAGCGCGCTCCCGCTTTTCTCCACCATCAGCAGCAAGCCGAGCACGATCGGCCCGATGCATGGCGCCGCCACGACGCCCATCCCGAGGCCCATCAGCAGTGCGCCCGCATATCCGGGGTGTGCGGTGCCCGCCCGCTGCAGCATCCAGTTGGGCGGCTGCAAAACGAACAGGCCGAAGCTCGACGCGGCCAGCGTCAGCAGTACCATCGACAGCGCGACGAGGACGAACGGATTTTGCATCGCGGCGCCGAATAATCCGCCCGACATCGCGACTGCCACTCCCACCGACGAGAACATCAGCGCGATTCCGAGCACGAAAACCATCGCCAGGTACATCACCCGTCGATGGCCGCCGCCCTGGTTTCCGAAGTACGCGATCGTCACGCCGATCAGCGGATAGACGCACGGCGTCAGATTCAGTGCGAGTCCGCCAAGAAATACTGCGAGGAAGCCGAGGAACCATCCATGGCTGTTAAAGATGCGCGCGATCGTGCCGCCGGAATCATCGCCGCCGCCGCTCTTCGCTCCGCCTGAAGCGATACCCTCGATCGCGCCCGCTGCTGCTCCTGGAGCCGCCAGCGCGACCGTCGTACTGATAGACGCCGGTCGCAGGCATTCGTTGTTGTTGCAGCCCTGGTAGTCGATCGTCACCGTCAGGGCGTCGCCTGGCTTCGGCGCGAAGGTCGCAGCCGCCTTGAGCGGCACCTCGAAGTTAATATCGCCACCGAACACCGAAATCTTGTCGCCGCCGGCTGCAACGTCAAGCGCCATCGTTTCCGCAGCCGGATACTTGATTGCGCCCGGCGTGACGCTGACCGGGCCGCTGATCTCGAGCTTGGTTGGTATGTAATCTTCGCTGAACGGCTTGTCGGAATTTATGTGCCAATCCGGAATCACTGTGGCGGCGATCTTGAGCGTGCTAGATCCGCCGGCCTTCAGCGGGGGATCTATCGTAGCCGAATTGATTTTTACGAGTTCATTCGCTTTTACGGCATGCGCCGCCGGCACCGCTAGCAAAGATACGGCAAGAAAAACTCCAGCTAGTAGCGTGCAATGTAAAATCGATCGGAAATTGCGCGTCATGATTTACCGAAAACTAAACCACGCGAGCGGTGCCGCGGTTCCTGAGCAGTGTACATCTATTTTGCGGCGCCGGTGTGCTTGCCGTTGGTCGAAAGCGGGACCGAGCCCACGATTTCCAATCCATATCCCGGCAGATTCGCGAGCCGTGGCGTCGCGTCCGACATGATGATCATTTTGCGCACACCGACGTCACGCAAAATCTGCGCGCCGATTCCGTAATCGCGGAAATCAGCCTCCGGCGTATTGGCCCGCGTAGTCGCGCGGCGCGCCGGATGACCGCCGTCGAAATCCGACGCCAGCGCGTTCGATTCGCGCTTCAGATACAGCAGCACGCCTTCGCCCGCCGCCGAGATTCGTTCCATCGCGGAGCGCAGCAGGTTGCGCGTGTTGCGCACCGAGTAGCCGAACACGTCGCCCGGCAGGTACTCGCGATGCGCCCGCACTAAAATCGGCTTTTTCGGATCGACCTTGCCCATCACCAGCACCAGGTGCTCCGTGTAGTCGACCAAATTGCGATAGACGATCGCGCTGAACTCGCCGAACGCGGTCGGCAGCTTCGCCTCCGCGATCCGCTGGACCATCGTCTCGTTGCGGAGCCGGTACTCGATGATGTCCGCGACCGTGACAATCTTGAGTCCGTGCACTTTTGCGAACTCGACCAGGTCATCGCGCCGCGCCATCGTGCCGTCTTCCTTCAGAATCTCGCAGATGACGCCTGCCGGCTTCAGCCCCGCCAGCCGCGCAAGATCGACCGCGCCCTCGGTTTGTCCCGTGCGCACCAGCACGCCGCCGTCGCGCGCGCGCAACGGATAGACGTAGCCGGGTGTGATGAACTCGGCGCCGCTGGCATCCTCGCGCACCGCCTGCAGAATCGTAGTCGAGCGATCCTGCGCCGAGATTCCCGACCCCGACGCGCGCCGCGCAGTGATTGCCGTCGTGAACGCCGTCCCCAGCGGCGCCTGGTTGTCGCCAATCATCATGCTGAGCCCGAGTCGGTCGATTCGCTCCGCCGACATCGGCAGGCAAATCAGCCCGCGCCCGAACTTGGCCATGAAGTTGACGGCTTCGGGGGTGGCCTTTTCGGCCGCCATGCACAAGTCGCCTTCGTTCTCGCGCTGCTCGTCATCCATCAGGATGATCATGTGGCCGCGGCGCGTTTCCTCGAGCGCTTCCTCGATCGAAATGAACGGCGCGCGCGCTTTCTTGCGGGGACTTATCTCACCAAACATTTTGCGGCTCTCGCTAAACTCTTACTCAACTATATACCGCCAGCCAAGCGCCCTCGAACGCCTGCCGGATGCTATCTTGGGGCGCGTGGCGACGGAAATTTCTACAGCGGTCCTGCTGGCAGCAGGCCGCGGCAAACGCCTGGGCGCGCTGACGGCGGATACGCCGAAGCCAATCCTCGATATCGCGGGTTCGCCACTGATTTCACACATCGCTGACGTGCTTGTGGCGGCGGGGTTGACGAATTTAATCGTCGTGACGGGCTACCTGTCCGAGCAAATCGAAGGATGGGCGAAAACTTACCAGCGCTCAAATCCGGAAATCAAAATCACCGCCGTCAGGCAGCCGGAACTGAACGGCACCGGTGGCGCGATGCTTGCGGCGAGGGCGCATCTCGCCGGCCAGCCGCGCTTCGTCTTCGGATGGGGCGACATCCTGATGGACCGCGCGAACTATCCGCGGTTCATCCATCACGCGCGCAACGACGAGTACGATTTGATGCTTGCAGTGAATCGCGTCAAGGATCCGTTTCGTGGCGCGGCGGTTTACGTGACTCCGCACATGACGGTCGAACGGCTCGACGAAAAACCGGCGCCGGGAACCGCGCAGACCGAATGGAACAACGCGGGACTGTTCGCTACCGGCCAGATAATTTTCGACTACCTCGCGCGGCTTTCGCCGTCGTCGCGCGGCGAGCTCGAACTACCGGGCGCAATCGCGCAAATGATCGCCGACGGTCGCGTCGTGCGCGCGGTTGACATGCGCGGATTCTGGAGCGACGTCGGCACCCCGGACGATCTCGAGGCGGCGCGCGCCTGGTTCAAGCCGAAAAGGAAGCGCAGATGAGTCTGCCCGACGGATGGGATTCAGAAGAGTTGGCGCGCGCCAAACGGCTCGCGGCAAACGTTCGTACTGATCGCGACGCCCAAATCTTCGCGGTCCGTGCGCCCGGCCGCGTCAATCTTATCGGCGAGCATACTGACTACAGCGGACTGCCCGTGCTGCCGGTCGCGATCGATCGTTCCACAATCGTCGTCGCCGCTGCCAACACAACCGGCGAGATCGAAGTGTCGAACGCCGACCCCGCGTGGCCGTCCCGTCGTTTCGCAATCGAACGAAAGATTCCGCCCTACGAAACCGGCGATTGGGCGAACTACGTGAAGGCCGCAATCCAGGGCGTGATCAATCAATTCTCCGCGCGCACCACTTGGCGCGGCGCGTCGATGATCGTCGATGGCCGCGTGCCGCCTGCTGCGGGGCTTTCGTCATCCAGCGCGCTGACCGTCTCGACCGCGATCGCATTCATGGCACTTAACCAACTCGAACTGGATCCGCTCGAAGCCGCGACGATGGTCGCGCGCAGCGAATGGTACGTCGGGACGCGCGGGGGTGGGATGGATCAGGCAGCGTCGATTCTCGGCCGCCGCGATCACGCGTTGTTCATTGAGTTCGACCCTCTACGCGTCCGCGCGATGAAGATGCCGGCGAACGCGGCGCTCGTCGTGGCAGATAGCCGGCAAATCGCGGACAAGTCGGGGGCGGTGCGCATGGAATACAATCGGCGCGTTGTCGAATGCGCGTTAGCGGCGAGAATTCTCGGCCGCGCGCTCAAGCTCGACGGCGTGAAGATCCTTGGCGACGTCGTTCGCGCACTGCCGGAATGGAATGCGGCGGACCTCATCGAGCAACTGGCGGCATCGTCGCCGGCGCGACTCGGCGCGGATCTGAAAGATGCGGCGAGCATCCTGGACGTTATACAGTCAGAACTCAACGCCGATTTGCTTGGGTATGGATCGACCAGAATCACGCTCGATTCAAATCGGCCGCTGGAAGTTTTGAAACGCGCGCGACATGTCCTGGGCGAAACCGAGCGGGTGATTCGAGCGGCGGACGCACTCGCAGCGGGGCGCCTCGACGAAATGGGAACGTTGATGAACGCGTCGCATGCGAGTCTCGCGGATGACTTCGAATGCAGCACCGTGCAGCTCGACGCGCTCGTGGATTGTGCGCGGCGCGGCGGCGCGCTCGGCGCGCGGTTGACGGGCGCAGGCTTCGGCGGTTCGATTGTCGCGCTGTGCGACGCTACGAGCGCCGACGCGGTGATCGAATCAATCGATCGCGGATACTACGCGAAGCAATATCCGGGCGCGGCGCCGAAAAATTGGCGAGCTGTGTTGCACGCCGGAGCGGGCGCGAGCGTGATCGAGATATCCGCTAACGCTTGAGCCGGATGATGCGCGCCGCGTGCGGAGGCAGATCGATCGTATCGAAGATTTCGATTTTCTCGTCGAAGGCGAGATCGAGCGCCACAATTTCTCCGGCGTCCAGCTTCAGGTCGGAGGTTTGCACGCGCGCGGGCGAGTCGCCGCGATTCAGGAGCATCGCGATCGCGCCTGCGCCGTCGGCACTTTCACTGATCAGGCCGCGGATGTCGGCGGTGGTCATCAGATCGAGTGCCAATACCGGTTCGCGCGCCGCGTTGGAATCGATCTCGGCGGCGATTTGCGCGACGGCGCGGAACAATTTTCCCGCCTCGGCGTCGAGCAAGCTCATGTCGTCGGAGATTAGGAGCATACCGCCGCTGGCGACTATCGTCGCGGCCAGTGCCGCGCGCTCATCGGCGGTGAGGCGGGTTTCGCGCGCGCGCAGCATCAGGCAGTCGGGATCGTTCAGCCACAAACGGCGATGCATGAAGCTGCGCGCGATGATCGCGTCGAGCGCGTAGACGGTGGACGGGTCACCGGCTCCGGAAGCAGTCGAGCCCCAAAACGGCGAAACATCGGGCCCGATGCGCATCCCGTCCACGACGCCGATCGCCTGGCCAAGCGGACAGCCGCATCCGAGGATGAACGCGTCGTCGCCGGCGCGAATCGCCTCCAAGCCGTGCCGCAACGTTTCGCCGCGAGTGAGATTTGGATCGTGCCGACGGCCGGGCGCGGCGGCGGCGTACAGAAAATCGAGTTTCAAATAGGAGTAGCCGAAGTCGCGGGTGAGCTTAGTGAACAGATGACGCAGATGTGCGCGGAATGCCGGATTGCTTGCGTCGAGCGCGTACGCAAACTTGTCGTCGCTCGTGGTCCAGTTCGGGTTGTGGCCGGCGCGAACGGGCTGGCCGGTCTCGGCGTGCATGATGAACCAGTCCGGATGATCGATCATCAGGTGCGAGTCGCGGGCGGCGAGAAACGGGGCCGTCCAGATGCCGGCTTTGAAGCCGGCGGCGCGAATTTCGCCAGCGATTTTTTTGAGACCACCGGGAAATTTCGAGTTGGTGGTATCCCAATCACCTAGCGCCGACTGAAAACCGTCATCGAGCTGAATTACGTCGAGCGGAAACTCCGAGCGCATCGCCTCGAGCGATTTGAGGTTTGCGCGAAGCGCGTCCTCGGTGATCGCATGAAAGTAGTGGTACCAGGAGCACCATCCGCGCTGGAACGGCGCATTCACGCGCGCGTTCATCCACCGGCCGGCCGCGTCGGCCCATCGCGCGGCCATGCGCGCTGCGGATTCATCTAAGGCCGCGATGAACAGCGGATCCAGTTCGCGATGCGCGCCCGGCGCCAGATTTACATCGTCGAGAATGGCGCGGGCGACTACTTTTTTTGGACTCGAGACGGTGAGGGTCGAAAGAGAAGTGGCGGCGCCGACGAATCCCGCCAGTACGCGCTCCGGCGCGGTGTGACTCTCGACGATCGTGAACAGTTCAGAAGTCTGTGCCTCCGCGAATTCGGGTGAACGAGTCGTTTCGCTTTGATGATTGAGGCGCGTGATGAAGTTAGCGGTATCGCGCGGATGAGTTTGCGACGCGGTTACGTCGTAGCCGCCCGACGCGCTCCACGACTGATAGCCGTGTTTGAAAAATCGCGCGGGTGCGGCTGGCTCAAAGCCGGTCGTGACTTCGAAGATCGCGGACGTGAGTCGAACCGTGTCGGCGGCGCGATTGACGACGGTCGCGCGGACGATCGTGCCGCCGAGCGCCTGTTCGAGATGCGCGGAAAGCGTGAGGCCGTCTCGGCTGGCCGTAGATTCGCGCGCGGCGGAAGGTGCATCGAGAGCGAGCGTAGATGGATGGCTGGCGGCGTCGAGGAAGCGGAGTTCGACTCGCGAAAGGAGTGCGCTGGTCACGTGATGAAGCGTTGCAAAGAGATGGCATCGCGGCAAGGCACTCGATTGATCGAATTGGCTCTGGCAAAGTGGGGGAGTTCAGAAATTTTGAGTGAGCGAGCGTTGCACCTCTCCCGGCGCGACGTTGTCGTGCCGACCTCTCCTCGGACAAGGAGAGGTTATTAATCCGATTCGCGGTCACCAGCTGGAGAGAGGTTATCGATACTGTTCCTGAAATTGAGGCGGCTGAGGCTGACGAGGTGGGCGGGGACGTTCCTGCGCAGGATAGCTGGAGCGGCAGGCTGAGTGCGTTCCGCGCGCTGCGGCATCGTAATTTCAGGCTCTTCTTCGTCGGCCAGCTCATCTCGCTCATCGGCACCTGGATGCAATCGGTTGCCCAGGCGTGGCTGGTGCTGAAGCTCACCAACTCGCCGCTGATGCTCGGCGTCGTCGCGTTCGCGAGCTACATGCCAATAGTGCTGGTCGCGTTGTTCGCCGGCGTGGTGGTCGATCACGTCGATCGGCGACGGCTGATAATCGGCGCGCAAACATTATTGATGCTGAGCGCGTTCGTGCTCGG
>Ga0182024_10026496_pt1 | contig 10185 bp, 17 predicted proteins | sample P32metaG_FD_120480 | JGI IMG/M metagenome (GOLD analysis project Ga0182024, IMG submission 120480) | Permafrost microbial communities from Stordalen Mire, Sweden - P3-2 metaG (Illumina Assembly) | ecosystem: Environmental > Terrestrial > Soil > Wetlands > Permafrost | place: Sweden: Stordalen...
AGCCGACGGCGATCTGGACGTGTGATCTTGGTGGAAATCCCGGTGCGCATGCGCCAGACTCGCACGCGCGCCGACCAAAGGGAATCCCTACAGGGACTCTTATGTTAGGCAGGGACCACTAGGCGCCGTGTTAGTCAGCTGTGCGTCTTCCGACGCGATGGCCCAAAACTGCATGCAATACCCTCAGGGCCGCTTTCGATTTGAGTGCGCTAGCCGCATCCATCCGGGTCTGCTGGCAAGGCGGGCTCGTTGTAAGGAAGAGGGGCGGCAAATGGGTCTTCAACACGGAGGAGGCCACGAGGGAGTTGCAGGCGGCCTGTGGGGGTACGTGAAAGGGTGCATGCACCGTGAAGGGAATATGGAAGGTCGTAAAGGCGGCGGTGGGACGTGCTCCGGTGCCACGACGCGCTGCAAGCAGATGTACCCTGAAGGGACCGCCATTTGCGAAAGCGCCGGAGCGAAGTGTATGCAGACCGGAGTCTTCATTGGCCCGCGCGGAAAACATTTCCCGGGAATGAAAAAACAGTAGCACCCGGCGGCCGCCACTGTATCGATAGTCGTTCGTAGCGAGTGGAATGGGAGCCGACCTACCGCCAGTCGTCCTGCCGCTCGCGCTGACGATGATGATCGGCAGTAGGCAGCCTCCTAAAGTGCCCGGATGATCTCCTCGGCCCCCGACATAGTATCTGACGGGGTGGCCGAATCGTCTGGCGTCATAAAGCTGGTCGTCGTTCGACCTCGGACAAACAGTCTGGAGAGAACTTCCGCATTAACGGACGAGCGGAGGCGCGCCTAATTGATCGACGTCACCTGTCGGTCCTCTCCTCGGCGCCTGCTGCGCCACCGCGCAAATCTTTTTCTGCATAACCTCGGTGTTCTTGTGGCCGGCCCTGAGCTGGTCGGCGATCCGCGACGGAATTCCGCATTTGGTCGAGTTACCATCGACGTATTTGATCATCTTGATTCCGGATCGACCGAAATTCCCGATCAACTCGCAGGCTTCGGCCGCTGGTGCGTGGCGCTCGCTCGCAGCCTTGATCAGCTTGCCGCGCTGCTCCGCCTCTCTGCGTAAAGGAACGAATTCTTTCATGCAAGCATCGCGTTCCGCAGGCGCCGCCAAGCTATCTTCAACTGGACTGGCGGAAGAATTGTTTCCGCAGACGCTCGCGGCGAGCAGCGCAATCGTCAACCAGCGCAAAATTCGTTGCAGCATTTGCTGCCTCCATCGCCGCGAGGACGCTCCGCCAGCAGGCGCAGGCATTTTGTCGGAACTGCGGACAACGCCGGCGCGCAATGTCACGGCGCACGGCGTTCTCCCCCGAGTCGGTGGGCGATGCACCGGCTTGAAAAATAGCAACCAAATTCGTTCCAGATCGTATGTTCGGCGCGATGGCTATTTTTTCCTCGGGAAGCGCGCTGCCGTCGCGGCCTCGCCTATGCTCGCCCGTAGGCGGGGCCGGCTGGGCGCCCCACTCAGCATCCTTCTGTCGCGTTATCTTGCCCCCGCCCCGGTATTCCCCATCGGATGGGGCCCTTTGACAGGCCGCCGTTCACGTCGGCGGTTGCAAGCCCGGCGAAGTCAGCCACTCCTTGACGTGGGCTGCGGCTCGCGACGACCGTTCCAGTCCGTATATAGCCCCGCCCCGCACCCGAGGGCGAGTGCCCTCGGGTCTAAATGGAGGGCCGTGCAATGAAAATGAGCAAGAAGGGGAAGGCCGGCAAAGCGCCGCGATCCGTCTCAATGCCTGTTGATTTTTGGAAGACTGCGAACGGCCTGATCCATCTGGCGACGAATGATCCCGAGGGCGAGGGCTTCCACATCGCAGTAAGTAACGACAAGACGAAGCCGAACGGTGATCCAACTCTCTATCGTAGGCTTGACGCCTTTCTGCAAATGAAGGGCGCTTTCGACGTGACCGCGAAATAGACGCCCGCTCGCAACTAGGAACGATCAAGTCCCTGACGCTCTATCATCCAAGCCCCGCGGTTGGCTCAGTGGACTAGCAGCGAGCAACTTGCCCCGGCTCCGAAACGAGCCGGGGCTTTTTGTTCTCTGGTTTCCATTGGCGTACTAGTCGGCATAGCTGCCTACAGTTGAAATGGTGCGATCAAGCGTCGACGTTTGAATATCTGTTCCCGGTGGACAGTTGACTGCGAGACCTCCAAGGTCTGTTTGGAAATTTTCAGAATGTTTCGGGCCACCGAAATTCACCATCATGCCGGTTTGGTGCCCCTCGCCCTCTCCGAACGAAAATCGATATGTAACACAGGCCATAATCGTTATCGGCGAGAGTATCGGGGGTCCTAGGCCGAGCCGTTTGGCGGAAAGCTCGATGTCGTCGGTGATCGGTGGAGAATTTGGAAAGGACGCGAAGCCAGTATTCGGTTTCGCTTGTCGAATAGGGTCGCAACTTTCGTGAATTTTCTTGTCACTGATGAGACTTTCGGGGCTTAGGTCTAGAAATGCTCTTGGATCAACGTGCAGCGCGGGCGAGTTTCCGCCGTTTTCTAAAAAGAGCCTGACCTTCGCCTTGACCATTTGCCCCTCGCAATGAATTGGTTCGAGTAACCGGATGTCGCTGAACTTGATCCACGGTCTCTGCGCAGAGCGTTGCGTTTCGTCGGACAGGTAGCCAATGCGAATGGTGGCACCTATGCCAACAACCCCAACTACCACCGTGGCTATCGTTAGAAAGCGCGTCCACCTGCCAACAACGGCGGTCCACGCGATCATCTGATCGACGTTGGCTTCCGGCTTATTTGGATTGCTGATCCCTTGGGGAGGAGCCGAAGAAGCGGACCTCACGCCGGTGCCGGACGCGACCGCATTCGTCGCCCCGTCCTGATCTGCCTTGAGCGCAGGACGGGATTGGTGACTCCTAGGTTTCCCCCTGTTACGTCGCCCCATGTAGCCCGCCCTTGCCCTCTCTCGTCCCAAGTACTTCCGCAAGTTCCATGACCGCAAGCACGAGCTTGGTTGGACAACTCTGGAAATCGCCCTAAGTTGTTGAAAGAGCTGCGAGCGCGTTTCCGGTGAACGCCGCTTCAGGCCTTGATGACGAACGGATCCTGCACGTCGCTGCTCAATTCGCACCAGATGCTCTTGGTCTGCAGGAAGTTCTGGATGGCTTCTGCGCCGTTCAACCGGCCGAGGCCGCTGTTCTTGAAGCCGCCGAATGGCGAGTTGAAGGCCATCGCGCGATAGGTGTTGATCCAGACCGTTCCGGCCTGCAACTTCCGCGCCATCAGGTGACCGCGGCGGATGTCGCGGGTCCACACGCCGGCCGCAAGACCGAAAGGGGTGCCGTTTGCCAGTTTCAGCACATCTTCTTCGGTTTCGAACGGCGTGACGCACAATACCGGTCCGAACACTTCGTTCTGCATGATGAAGGCGTCGTTCCTGGCGCCCTCCAGAATGGTCGGCGCATAGAAGAAGCCGCCCTCCAAACCATCAACGCGCCGCCGCGCACCGCCGGCCAGAATCCGGGCGCCGTCGTCGACCGCCCGCGCGACCATTTTTTCGTCCTTGGATAGTTGCGCGGCGGTTGCGACCGGGCCCATCTGGGTGTCGGCCTTCAAGGGATCGCCGAGCCGGATATTTTTCGCGCGATCCACCAGCCGCCCCACCAGCCGATCGTAGATGCCCTTCTGGAAAAATGCGCGCGAACCCGCCACGCAGGTCTGACCGGCGGCGGCGAATATGCCGGCCAGCACGCCGGCTTCGACCTGCTCGATATCGGCATCGTCGAACACGATGTTCGGGCTTTTGCCGCCGAGTTCGAGCGTACATCCGATCAGCCGCTGACCGGCGCGGGCAGCGATTTCGCGGCCGGCCGCATCGCTTCCCGTGAACGATATCTTGGCCACCATGGGATGGGACACCAACGCTTCACCGGCCGCGCGTCCGCCGGTGACGACGTTGATCACGCCCGGTGGAATGCCGGCTCTTTCCGCAAGTCGCACCAGTTCGAACGCCGATGCCGACGTCACCTCGGACGGCTTGATGACGATGGTGTTGCCCGCCGCCAGCGCCGGGCCGACCGTCATGATCGTGAGGAATGTCGGCGAATTCCACGGCACGATGGCCGCGACGACGCCAAGCGGCTCCTGTACCGTGTAGTTGAGGACGCTGGTGCGATCGAGCGGAACCACCCGGCCCTCGATCTTGTCGGCCAGTCCGCCGAAATAATAGAGCCAGTCGTGAACGATGCGGGCTTGCGTGCGCATTTCGGCAAACAGCTTGCCGTTTTGTTCGGTTTCGATGGTCGCAATCTGCTCGGCATGCTCCGTGATCAGATCACCCCAGCGCATCATCAATCGCCCGCGCCGGGTCGGAGACAGCGTCCGCCAGGGTCCTTCGAACGCGGCATGGGCTGCGCGCACGGCCGCATCCACATCGCCCGCGCTCGATTCGACAAACTGACCAAAGGCGGCGCCCGTTGTCGGATTGACCGACTCGAATGTCGCCCCGTCGCGGCCCTCGCAATTTTGTCCGTTGACGTAGTTCGCGTAACGCCGAACCGCCTTGGCCGTATTGGACATGCGCCTCTCCCAGAGAGCTTTTTGGATGAAAATTTGTACGTACAATATGGGACGCCCGGCCGCAATGTCCGGTTTTGCCGACCTGCAAGGCCAAGGCTGTTGTTCCAGAAGACCACCGGCGCGGCATTCGCGCTTTCAGAAGTGTCGCTGCGGTGATAGTCAGGCACCGAGCTGAAGGAGCCGACCATGAGAATTATCTGCGCCGCAGCGATGATCCTGTTGCTCAGCGGGCCAGCGTTTGCACAGGATGCTCACATGCAACAGGCCGGAGAACCTGACAAGGACAAGACGCCGGCAGAGATCCGAAGCGACAAGGAGGCCAAACGGGCCTACGAAAGGTCGCTCGGCAACATTCCCGACAAGGGCACCACAGATCCTTGGGGCGCCGTGCGCAACAATAATGCGCCCAAAGCCGCCGCCAAGGCCGCCTCCTCGAAGCCACGGATCGCGAATTAGCGGGGCGCGTTCGCGCGGTGCTCAGGGAGTTTTGTAGATCCCGGCGATCACAAGCTCACGGCCAATTCGCTCCTCGACACGTCGGATAGCCAAGCGTTCATCGCCTGCCTTGGTCGTGCCGGTCTTGATCGCACGGCCGATATAAAACCTGTATTCCCAGACGCCCTGCTCAACCGATTTGAGCGAGTATTCCACCCCTTTGTAATTCATAGGGCCTACTGCCCATTCGCCGCGGTGGCTAACAACCATGCGGTTTACGGCAGTGACAAGTTGCGCTGCCCCAAATGGCTTCGTCAGCAGAGCGCTGTTCGGAACGCCCTGAGACGGCCACTGGTCGGCATGTGCAGCAGTGATGTAGAGGATGGGAAAGGCCGGGTCGATTTCTCTGGCCCGCTTCGCGACCTCCCACCCATCAAGCCTGCCCAACAGAGTGATGTCGATCACAAGCGCATGGTATTTGCCCTTGTGACCCTCCAGCAGGGTCACCGCTTCCTCGCCGGAAGGGGCGATAGCCGGTTCAAAACCGCCGTCGACAAGAGCGTCCTCAACGATCATCTGAATCGGGAGGTCGTCTTCGACGACCAGGATAACAGGCGACTCTTCCAACGAACCCACCCTCCTCAGTCCGCAGTGCCAGCTATGCTACTCGGAATTCGGGGATTCGTTACCGGGCATATGTATAAAGTGTACTTAGTGGACTTCGTGCAACACGGTTCCCTTCGATGGGGAGGAGATGAAATGAAGCAGCGCATGCTGTTCGGGCTGGTCGGGGTAATCGGCCTGCTGGTGGCCGCCGCCACCGCGCAGGCTGCGACCGTCGTCGCGCTCGGGGCGAGCAATACTTTCGGCAAGGGTGTGTCCCGCAATCAGGCGTACCCGGCCCAGCTTGAGGCCCTTCTCCGCGCCAAGGGCTTGAATGCTCGCGTCATCAATGCCGGGATCAATGGTGACACCACCGGCGGAATGTTGGCGCGACTGGATCATGTCGTGCCAAAAGGGACCAGCGTTGTGATCCTGCAGCCTGGCGGGAACGACCGGCGCAAGCTGGCGCCCGACAGGACCGCCGAGATTCAGGCGCGACTGGCCGCCATGGGCGTCAAGGTCGTTCTGTTGCCGAACGGCATGCTGCACGGATTGCCGCATCAACCGGACGGCCAGCACCTGACCCCGGAAGGCTATCACATGTTGGCCGAGCAGCTTGTCGGTCAGGTGGCCGATGCGCTGGGGCATTGACCGCGAAACGCGCGGACCACGCGGAAACCTCAGCGCCTGGCCACGATGACACCGAGAACGAAGGCGATCGCGAGCGACGGAAGCGGCGCCTGCCGAACCAGCCTGGCAAGCACGTCGAGTGGCATGTCCGGCTGCCGGGCGGCATCAACGGCTTCTCCGACTCGGCGGCTCGCGCTCTGGAACGCTTCTGCGGCCTGGTTGACGGTCGATTTCGGTTCGTCAGGGGCCGCGCCGCCGGCGTCCGCTGCATTCAACGCATCGAGTAGTTCGCCCATATCAGCATCCTCCAGCACTTCGTAACCCAATGGAAGCGGCGGGCGAATGTTCCAAGGCGCGAATGACCACACGGCACGAAAAGCGCACCGCCACCGGCGGTCACCTTTGGCCGGGCCGGCCGCCCTGGAACAAATCGTCCGCTCTTGCCTTAGTTCTGCTGGAGGACGACATGGCGCTGGCGCAATTGGTCCGACACCGACGCGAGATGAGCGGCGACGTCAATCGACCCGTTGCGTTGGTGACGTGCCCCAATTGCCTGGTCTTGATGGTCCGCATTTCCCTGAAAAGCTCGGAATCTGAAAAGAGCCTGCACGAAGCCACCCATCGCTGCCCTCGATGCGCGACCGAAACCAGGCGCTGGATCAAGCTTTGACAAGCCGCCGGCGTGACGCGAAGGGCGGCGCTGCTGCGGACCTGCCCGGAAACCAACCGAAATAATTTCCCATCCGACGAAACCGTTTTCCGGTCCGCGCGAAAGCGCCCTGAAACAGTGAACCGCCACCATTGGCCTCGATTGAACGACGAGGTTATGTCATGTGGGCACTCATCGTCAGCCTGGTTTACCACCAATCATGCCAGAGATATCTCGCCGAGATGGTGAGGCACCGACACCGTTGGATGTAACGGCTGCCCGCCGCCATGCTTTGGCCACCGAAACTGTGATCTGGCTCACAAGTCTCCGGCAGCAACCGAGTTAACGTTACATCGAGCAGTCTGAACCCAAGAGCGCAACGGAGGCGGTAAAATGGAGGCTATCCTAAGAGCTCTCACACGTGCATCAGGCACCGATCGTGACATCGACGGACTGAAGTCCGTTATCATATTTTGCGGGATCGGGCTGTTGGCGTCCTTGCTGTTCGCGATCGCCGGGCTGGATCTCGGCGCTGGAGCCTTCTGACCGAAAAATCGGCCGCTATTCGGACCCGCTGACTTGGCGCCGTTGTTGCGGCCGTGCTCACTTCGAATGCAGGAGGCGCTGCCGGGGATTCCAAGGAATGCTATGCTGCTCGGCGAATCAGGAGGTTCACATGATTGCTGACAGCAATAGCAATATCGCCTGGCACAGGGTTCAGCTCAAAAGGAACCGGGACGCCTTGAAGGCCCTGGAGACCGCCCGGTTTACGATCGGCGAGATCGCCAGTTCGAAAAGAGCCGGCCAAACCCAAAAAGCCATCGCCGAGTTGAGGCGAAAGATCGCGGAATCCGAACGATGCATTGCGGCATATGAGCGCCAAACCAAGCGGCCTGTGGCAACCGATCTTCAAAGTCTGGCGCGCGTAAGTTGGGGCAGTTGGAATACCCGCGGCAAGGGCCGGCCTCCCCTGACGGAAGCGTAAGCCGTCTCAGCATCCCCCGATTGGCGGCTCCGGCGCGGACCATCGTGCTTTTCCGCCCGCAGGTTCGCGGCGGTCCGAGAGCCGGGCCGGACTCATCGTCGCCTGCCCGGCCGTATTGCCATGTCCCGGGCCTTTGGCCCCGCCGGCGTCCGTTTGATCTCGCCGCGTTCCGACGAAACCATTTTGGGGCTGCGACGAAACCATTTTTGGCGAGCGGCGCAGTGACCCCGAAACGATTGCCGCTCAGCCTGGCTACACTGATCAAACAAAGGAGTTCGATCATGTGGACGGTTCTCAGCCTGATTTATCGCCAATATTGCTGGGCCCGCTTGATGGAGATGCGCAAGTCGCATCTCTCGACAGCCCACTGATGCGGAAGGCATAGCGGCGCCGCGCCTTCACCGCCAATCCAGCGGGTTCCGTATTGAACCCAGGCGCGGCAGCACCTCATCGAGACCGGTACGACCTTGGGCACGGCCTGCCCGTTGAAGCATCAGCGCTCGACTGCGACTGCCTCAGCACCGGTCGGCTAAGTCTGGCATCGACACTCGCGATCCAACACGGCACACTTCCATTTTTTGAGATGGCAGCCCGTGCGCTGGTTTAACAAGCGTGAGCACAAGGAAGTCTGGGAAGACATCGAGTTGCCGATGTCGGATGACTTCGAAGCTGCCCGCAAGATACGCGAAATCTGCAATTCGGCGGCCAGCAGCGCCGAAAAAGCCGGCATTCAATCCGGCGCGGACGAGGCCATCCGGCACGAGGCGGAACGCTACAAGCGCGCCGCCAAGGTGGCGATGGAAATAGCCATCAATATCTCCGACGACCTGCTGCGGGATGCCGCCGTCTGCCAGATCGTGGAGTTGTGCATGAAAGCCAACGATCTCAAGCCCGCAGGCATCCTGTCTCGGGCCGTGCAGGAAGCCTCGCTGAGGGAAAATTTGCTGCGCGATCATCCGGCGCTACGGCAGGCCGTCGAGTGAACCGGGTCAGATCCTTTGCCTGTTTCCGCAACGGCCCCGACCAAACCCAATTCCAGCACCGGGCTAAAATAGCCGGGTAGATTCACCCGAGGAGAGATCCCGGCTACCCGGCTATCCGAGCCAATCGGATGGCTCGACGGGTTAAATAAAACGCCGAAATTCCGTTCCAAGAAAATGGCCCCGATCCGGGGCCATCGATCTCACATGTGGTCTTTCTTCATCATCATCTTCTTGTGGTGCATCATGTGCATCTTGTGATGCATCATCATCTTGTGATAGTGGCAAGAGCCGCCAAAGCGTAAGAAAATTTCTTCATGATCTCTCCTGGGGGTAATTTGACCCCTAGGGAACACCGTGAACGCAGCTCTGTTCCACCGAAATGGAACAAATTCATAGGCACCGTTTTGTCACAAATCGGAGCCGGCCATGAAACCCCGATTTTACGTATCTTCCCTCGGAGTCTCCGACGCCGTCGACCGCGCGTGGCGAAATTACCTGATGCTCTACGACAAGCCGCGCCAAACCGACAAGCTCGCACTCAAGGGCTACGTCCATCGGCTGGTGATCAAGGGTGAACGAAACCAGGATCAGCTGATGGTGAAAGCGCTGCTCTACCTCACGAAGCGCGAGCAAAAGATCGGCGACGCCAACTGACCCCGTCCGGCCCACCGTCGCCGCTCCTCAGTGCCGCGGCGCGTCAGGCTGCGTGGTTGCGTCGGTCGGAAGCGCAATGGCCCCGGCCCTCTCGGCTACCGAGGCTGCGATCATGCTGATGCCGGCGGGCTGCACCTCGTTGTTTGGAGCGAAATCCATGAACAACAAGATCGCCGTGCCGACCACCGCTATCACTGCGGCGACCGTCACCGACACCAGGTCTGCGCGCCTGTTTTTGCGGGGGGCCTGGATCAACCAGGTTGTCCGTTCTTGCTCATGGCTCAAGTTACTTGCCGGGGCGGAATAAGTTTCAGGGCACGAAGTGTCCGCCGGAAGCCGAAACGCCGATTGTTCCCGTGGATCCAGGCCGGCAATGCTCACATGCGCGAAACCAATCGGCCACAGCCGACGTTGGGACTGCATGACGCAGCTTACGCTAAGATTGGCTTCCACCCATGACCATTGGTTCGAAGCACCCGCGGGCCAGCACGCTTTGGCCGCGTGTCGCCTGCGGCTGCGCCATTTTTCCAAACGCCATCCGGTCGTTGTGAACGGCCTCGAATGGGCTTTCGGCGGCCTCATCGCAGCGGCGCTGGTGGCGGGAACGCTGCTTGCGAACGCCTGACGGGCGGGTGTGCCGGCGCCGCCGTCAGGCCCGCCTGAACGCGATCGCGCCTGAGACCGATCTCGCGCGGGTTCGGACG
>Ga0182024_10026497_pt1 | contig 10185 bp, 9 predicted proteins | sample P32metaG_FD_120480 | JGI IMG/M metagenome (GOLD analysis project Ga0182024, IMG submission 120480) | Permafrost microbial communities from Stordalen Mire, Sweden - P3-2 metaG (Illumina Assembly) | ecosystem: Environmental > Terrestrial > Soil > Wetlands > Permafrost | place: Sweden: Stordalen...
ATAGAATTTTCAATCATGAAGAAGCCACTGCTGGCCGTCGTCGTGAGTACATGTCTGACCTTCGGAGCCGGATTGCCCACGGCCCTGCCGGAGCGCGAGGGATTCTCTCCGGAGAGGCTGAATCGGATCAACCTGGTGATGCGCGATCATGTCGCCGCCGGCCGTTTGGCCAGTGCTTCCGGGCTTGTCGTGCGCAACGGCAAGATCGTGTTCCGCGAAAATTGGGGCGAAATGAAGCCCGACTCGATCGTCCGCATGTACTCGATGACCAAAGGCGTCACCGGTGTCGCCGCGATGATCCTTTATGAAGAGGGCAAGTTCGCGATGACCGATCCTCTATCGAAATATCTGCCGGAGTTCACGCACATGCGCGTGGCCGCCGGCGAGGGCGGGAAGACGGTTCCGGCCGAGCATCCGATTACGGTTCGCGATTTGTTCCGCCACACTTCGGGACTCGATTATACGGGCCCGAAAGATGAGAATGGCGACGCCGCTTACAAAAAAATCGAGATGGTGGGTGGCGCTCCGCAAGTATCGTTCGATCTGGCGGAAGCGGTGAAGCGCCTGGCGACGGCTCCTCTAAACAATGAGCCGGGCACGATGTGGCGCTACGGTTACTCGATCGACGTGCTCGGGCGGTTGGTGGAGGTGCTTTCCGGCAAGCCTCTCGATCAGTTTTTCGAAGAGCGGATTTTCCGTCCGCTGGGCATGAAGGATACGGCGTTTTACGTTCCCGAAGAAAAGTGGAGCCGGCTGGCGACGCTCTATTCACCCAAGGCAGGCGGCGGAATCCAGCGCTCGACCAGCCCTGCGCAGGAGAGTTTCAAGAAGAAGCCGGCGTTGTTCCTGGGCGGCGCGGGACTCACTTCCACACTGGAGGATTACTCACACTTTTACGCGTTGCTGCTCAACGACGGACAGTACGATGGGGTGCGAATTCTGAGCCGCAAATCGGTGGAGCTGATGCGCAGCGATCATCTCGGCTCGCTTCCGCACTTTGGCACCACTCTGCCCGAATGGGAAGGCTTTGGCCTCACGTTCGCGGTGAATCCGGGTCCTGGAAAGTCGCCGGACGTGGGTTCGCAAGGAACTTACCGTTGGGGCGGCGCGGCGGGAACCACGTTCTGGATCGATCCGAAAGAGCACATGTTCGGTATCTTCCTGATCCAGATTCTGCCTCCCAACGTCGGAGCATCGGGCGAGTTCCAGCGCCTGGCCTACGATGCGCTGATCGACTAACGGATGCTGATTTAGCAGGCCATGCTCAATCAACCGTATCTGAAGCAGTATATTCCCGACTCATTATGGCCAATTAAGGCTTTATAGTCGAATAATTCTGTCATTTTATGGTCGTTTAATACCTCGTTTTTGGGACCATCGCAGAAAATTGCGCCGTTCTTTAGGGCAATGACGCGCTCGATCTCGGGAATGATGTCCGGCAGGTGATGGGTCACAAGAATGATGCTCACCCCGGATTGCGCCAGTTTTCGCATCGCCTCCCGAACCTCGTGCTGTGCGCGGATATCGAGCGAGTTGCTCGGCTCATCGAGCAGCAGAGCCTTGGGATCATGGACCAGTGCGCGGGCGAAGACGATGCGGCGAACCTCACCGCTGGATAATTCGGTAAGTGGATGATCGGCAAGATGTTCAACGTCGAAAAAATGTAGAGCTTCCCTTGCTTTCCGCTCCATTTCAGGCGTGACGTGATGATTGGGCCAGATTCCGATCGATCCAAAAAATCCGCTCAGAGCGGTCTCGATGGCGGAGTACGGTTTGGTGCAGGTTTCAACTAGGTCATTGGTAACAATGCCCAACAGCGCGCGCAGATCGAACAGACCCCATCGTTCCTGGCCCCAGATCCGGACGCGCCCCGGAAGCCTGGGATAGCACTCTCTAGTAATGACTTTGATCAGCGTCGATTTTCCGCTGCCGTTCGGTCCCAGAATCGCCGCGTGTTCGCCGGCATCGATGGAAAAACTGATGCCGCGCAGTGCCATGGTGTTCTCACGCTGCACATGAACATTGTCAAATTCGATGAGTTTGGGCATTGTAAGGTAAAGACATGGTTGGAATTCGCATAGAAGACCGCATCACGATTGTAACGATTCAGCGTCCTGAGTCGCGCAACGCCGTCAACCGCGAAACTGCGGAGGCTCTGGCCTATGCGTTCCGCCAGTTCGATGCCGATCCTCTCTCGGACGTCGCGATTTTGACCGGCGCGGGGGGAAACTTCTGCGCGGGCGCAGATTTAAAGGCGTTCAACAATCATTTGAGCGCGGATGGCGACGGTCCAATGGGACCCACGCGAATGCGTCTGTCTAAGCCGGTGATTGCCGCGGTGGAAGGTTACGCGGTGGCGGGAGGTTTGGAGCTCGCGCTATGGTGCGATTTACGGGTTGCGGCCAGGAATGCCACTTTTGGGGTGTTTTGCAGGCGCTTTGGCGTGCCTCTGATCGACTTGGGAACCGTGCGTTTACCCAGATTGATCGGGCAGAGCCAGGCGCTCGATCTGATTCTGACGGGCCGTCCGGTGCCGGGAGAGGAGGCGCTGCGGATGGGGCTGGCGAATCGGTTAACGGAACCAGGATTGGCGCTCGATGGAGCATTCGACCTAGCACATACGATCGCCGCGCATCCCCAGAAATGCATGCGGTCCGATCGCCTGTCGGTTTACGAGCAGTGGGATCTCAATTGGGACGATGCGGCGCAGAATGAGTTCCGGTTAGGGATGCAGGTTATCGAGAGCGGCGAGTCCAGGGAGGGCGCGGAGCGATTCTCTAAAGGAAAGGGAAAAGCACGGGAAATTCTGAGCCGCTCCCTATTGAAAACCCGCTCCCTAACGGTCACGGCTCCGTTCGCTGCTGTTGACAACAGGGGGCCGACACGGAGCCGCGCGCGGCAGCAAGCGGTTGTCCCGAGCAGCCTCCTATTGCGCGGTCTTCAGGAATCGCGAGACCACCGCCCACAGTTGCAGAGCCTCGACCGGCTTCGAGAGGAACGCCTGCATTCCCTCCCGCAGGCAGCGATCGCGAAGCTCGTCTGAAAAATCGGCGGTCAAGGCCAGGATCGGTACCGAGGCGTAACCCGGTAGCTTGCGCATTTCCGCCGTGGTCTCCAGTCCGTTCATTCCCGGCATTTGCAGATCCATCAGGACCAGGTCGTAGCGGCACTGCGATGCCGCCATCAGCGCCGCGGCGCCGGACACGGCTCCGTCAACTTTCACGTGCCGTCGTTCGAGCGCGCGTTTCAGAATGGTCAGCCCGACCGGATTGTCTTCAACCGCCAATATGAGGGGGCCCGTCTCAGCCCGCGCTCCCGCGAGCGCCACCCCGGCTTCGGTCTCCGCCGCGCGCAGAGGAATGCGAAGCGTGAACGTCGATCCCTTGCCGGGCGTGCTTGTCGCGCTGATCTCACCCTGCATCAGCAAGGCGAGTTTTTTTGCCAGCGCGAGCCCCAGTCCCAATCCCGGATACATTCGCGACAGCCCGCTATCCACCTGGCGGAACGATTCGAAAATTCTCTCCATCTGGTCCGCAGGGATGCCGATTCCGGTATCTTCGACTTCGATCCTGAGAATGTCGCCGGCTTGAGAATCCCGGGCAACGCGCAATTCCACGCCGCCTGCATGCGTGAACTTGATCGCATTGGCGAGAAAATGGCTGAGTAACTGCCGCAACCGTGGAGCGTCTCCCACCATCGTTTCCGGAAGCCCCAGATCGTAGGTCGCGTGCATCCTCAGCTTCTTCGCTTCGGCCTTCAGCTTTTGTTGGGCAAGCGTGGACTCAATCAGCTCGCGCAGGCTGAATTCGCTTTCATCGAGAGAAAGAAGGCCCGCCTCGAGTGCCGAGTATTCGAGCGTCGCATTCAGAATTTCGAACAGGCTCTCCGCGCACAATCGGGCGGTGTTGACGTAATCGCGCTGCTCCTCATCCAGGTCGGTTTCAAGCAGCATGTCCGCCATCCCCAGGATGCCGCTGAGAGGCGTTCGGATTTCGTGATTCAAACTGGCGAGGAACGTGCCCTTCAGCCGCTCCAGTTCTCCCGGCGCCGAGGGCGGCGCGAGAGGCTGGACCGGTTCGGACATGCCGCTGGAGGCAACGACGGCCTCTGTCGGCGATTGGGCAGGAACGGCCATTTACGAAGCAATCACCTATCCCGCATTCTATCGGCTGATTTTGGAACCAAGTTTAATGAAATATTAAAATAATGTCAGGGGATTTCTTTGACCACGGTTTCGGCCGCCAGCACATCGTGATTGGCGTTCAGCAAGACCCTTTTGGGTCTCTTCGGAAGGTCCATTAAAATCTCCGAAGTGGTCATATTCCCGCGCATCAAGAAAGATCCGGCGCGGATAACGCGGCCGTCAAAATCGAGGTAAATCGGCACCCGCATGATGAAATCGGGTGAAACATCGCTTTCGGTCAGTTTCGCACTTAGTCTCACCTTGCCGTCCGCCGACGGCTTCAGCGAATAATCGAGCCGGCATTTGGGAAGATCCGTGCCATAAATCCAGTCCCGTTTGAACCAGTCCATGTTGTGACTGCCATCCGCGTCCATCATGGGCTTCATGTGTTTCGACACCACCGCGAGGAAGCTTTCCGACGTGGCGTTGCGATAGAGATGCGTTTTCACGTAGTCCTTCATCATGTTGCTGAAGTCCTGATCTCCGGTTTTCTCGTCGCGCATCAGCATGCGGATCATTTGCAGGATATACGCGCCTTTGGGATAGACCAGGCGGCTGTAAGCGCCGGGTGTTTTGGGAGTGTGCAGGCGCAGACCCAGCCAGATCGGCCCGGCATCGTTGGCGAAAATGCCGAAATTATTTTTCTCGGTAATTTCGGTGTGCAGGCGATCCCAGAATTTTTGAACCTCAGCGGGCTTCTCGGTAAATTCCAGCAACAATCCCGCGGAAAATTCGGCGAACCCCTCGGAAAGCCACTGATCGTGGTAGCTGGCCCAACCCACCATGTGCCCCCACCATTGATGCGCGACTTCATGCGGCGTCACTTCCAGAATAAATTCGGAGAACCGGAACGCCTGGCCGCCCATCAGGCTCCATCGCTGCGTTCCGTCCAGAAACGCGCTTACCGGAAGATAGATCAACGTGGGCCAGGATTGCCCATAGTTAAATGCGGGTTGCTGCGTGATCGCCAGACGACCGAAGGGAGCGTCGCCGAACATCTTTTGATATACGCGCATCGAGTTTTGCGCGTCGACCAGCGCATTCTCCGCCATGGCCGACGGTGTCAGCGACATTTGTTCCTTGAACCGGGCGAGCGTGTTCGGGACCTCGGTGGTATAAACTTCCAGCTCGTAATTGGCGAGTTCATCGGACACCTTTTTCTTTTTGAATTCGCCGTAATTGAAGCCCGCGACGGCAATCGGCACATCCGATTTCCACTCGGTCACCAACGCGTCGCCATCCTTCGATTCGCTTACCAGTTTTCCAACGGAGACCAGAGTGTATCGCTTGGGAACGCGAAATTTCAGGTCGTAGGTGGCGTGGTCGAGAAAGGCGTTGACGTTGGGGTACCAGGAAGATCGCGCGCCTACCGAAAAATTTCCGCCGCCTTCGTCCTGGATTACTTTGTTCCCTTCGTATTCGAAGCTAAGCATGTACTTCCTGCCGGCTTCGAGAGGCTCCGGCATGATTATGTGAAAAGGGCTGGTTTTTTCCTGAATAAACGGGATCTCCCGCCCTTTTTCGTTGGTGACGCGCTTCACATGCAGACTCGGCAGCAGATCGATGCGTAGCACCCTTGCGCCGGGCATGATCGCGGTGAACTCCATCTCCGTGTTGGCGGCAAGTCCACCGCCTTTTGCGACATTGGTGTTTATCTTGTAGTGCGTCGCGGAGACGTCGCGCTTGTCTTCGCTGGAGCTGGCAGTGTTCTTGGTCCACTCGCTTTCGAAATGCGAAAGATACCAAATGCCGCCGTTTGCGACGTCCTCATTTACCAGTGCGATCTCTTCCGGGGAAATTTCCGGCAGGGCGCCTGAAGGCACCATGAAAAAACGGAGGTCGCTGTTCTTTTTTGCCCCGCAGATAGGCCCTGAAGGATGGGCCTCGCTGCGGGTTGTAAAGTTCCCCCAGCAACTCTGCTTCGATGTGGGCCTTTTCGCGGACGTTCTTCAGCACTTGCGGCGCGCGGGGATCGATGGGCATGGCCGAACCCTGGCTCTTTACTTCGTCGTAGGTCGAATCGCTGAAGTAGAACACGGCGGAGTCAAAGTGTTCTTCGAATTCCGGCTTGCCGGTCACTCGGGTGAGATAGCGGGCCTCGATCGGAATGGCGGGTTGCAGGCGAAAGACGCCCTCGCCTGTGAACACCGCAATCGCCGGGCGATTTGACGCACTCTTAACGAACGCCAGTTGACCAGCTTTGAGCGTCAGCGTTCCTTTATCGCGCTTTAATTCGACGTTTTCTGTCCTTAATGCTTCTGTCGGAGCGCCCTCGCGGAGCACACGATACGCCGGGTCCTGATCGGCCAACGCGCAAAGCAGGAGCGCGAACAGCATTTACGGCTTCTTCACGGGGTCTTTCTTATCGTCAACCGAATCGCCGAACGTGATCGAGGTATCCGCTTTGAATCGCTTGTAATCTTCGTACTTCACGGTCTGCTTCATCCGCACGTCCATGTCCTTGAAGTGCAGCGTGTCGTTGGCGATGGTGTAGGTCGGGAACCAGAACTTGCCGTCGACCTGTTCGCGGTAAGTTTCGAACTTGGGAAACTGCTGGCCGTTGCCGCCTTTATTCGCCGTGCCGACGCCGCGGCCGTAGCTCTTGACGATCTGCAGATCGCGATCGTCCACCCAAACCTCACCCTGGAAATAGCGCTGTTTGCCTTCGTATTTTACCGGCTTCACCGCGAACACGTAGCAGCCGATTTCATCCACCTTCTGGCGGCCCAGGTAACGGATTAGGTATTTCGACAACTGGTCCGTAGTGAGAACGAAGGGCTGAACGCTCTTCAAATCCTCCATGTCTTCGGGAGTCAGAATGAGTTTGTTCAGAGTCGACACAGGGGACCGCGTCACGTGTTCCGAGCGCCTCCCGTCCGACGAAAAAATAATGTCGGAGACGGTTTCCCAGCGGCCGGTGGTGTTGCCGGAATCATCCAGTTCCTGAATGCGGGCGGTCTGTTTGTACACGTAGTTTTCCCGCGCTTTGGCGAACTCCGCTTCGTGGGCGGCGAATTTGTGAATAATCTCGTCGATCTGGGCCGGGGTGGGATCGGTGTTATCGGCGGCGAAGAGCGAACCGGCGGCGAACAAAACAACTCCTAAAAAAAGCATAACTACTCCTTACTACTTCTTTTCCAGCATTTGTTTGGCGATGGTCACCCGCTGCATGTTGCTGGTGCCTTCATAAATACGGCCGATCTTGGCATCGCGATAGAGCTTCTCGACCGGATAATCCTTGGTGAAGCCGACGCCTCCCAGCACTTCGACAGCGCGCGATGCCGTCCTTTCCGCTACCTGCGACGCAAAATATTTGCACATCGCGGCTTCCGTAACAAACGGCAGACCGGCGTCGCGTAACCGCGCGGCGTTATAGACCATCAGACGCGCGGCTTCCACCTCGACAGCCATCTCCGCCAAATCGAATTGCACGCCCTGAAACTCGGCGATGGTTTTTCCGAACTGCTTGCGTTGTTTCGCGTAGGCCAGCGCGTGATCCAGGGCTCCCTGCGCCAATCCCGCCATCTGCGCGCCGATTCCGATGCGCCCTTCGTTCAAGGTTTCGATGGCGATCTTGTAACCTTTGCCGATTTCGCCGATGACGTTCGATTTCGGCACCTGGCAGTCGTCGAGGATTAATTCGCAGGTGGAGGACGCGCGAATTCCGAGCTTGTCTTCTTTCTTGCCGACCTGAAAACCGGGAAATTCGCGCTCGATCAGGAAGGCGGTGATGCCGTTATACCCAGCTTCGGGATTGAGATTCGCGAACAGCAGAAATAGCCCGGCTTCAGCGGCGTTGGTGATCCATAATTTCCGCCCGGTGAGGCGGTAATGATCGCCCGCATCGACGGCGCGCGTCGCGAGGGCGAATGCGTCGGAGCCCGATCCGGCCTCTGAGAGCGCGTAGCTTGCCAGCGTGTCCTTTGTTAATCGCGGAAGATATTTGCGCTTCTGATCCTCCGTGGCCCAACGAAGAATCGCGTTATTGAAAAGAGTATTCTGAACGTCGACAATGACCGCCGCGGAGGGATCCACTTTCGCGAGCTCCTCAATGGCGATGATCGACTGGAAAAAGTAGCCGCCCTGGCCGCCGTACTGCTCCGGAACGTCGATGCCCATCAGGCCCAGCTCGAAACATTCGTGGATCAGATCTTTGCGAAATACGCCGGCTTCGTCCATCGCGCGGACGTGGGGCGCGATGCGCTCCCGCGCGAATTTTCGGACGCTCGATTGGAACATCCGTTCTTCTTCGATGAGCTCGGTTAACGGTGCGGGGGTAACGCGAGTTTCGGTGGCCTGCATTAATTCAATTGTAGAATGATTGGCGGCATGACTGATTGGAAAAAAACCGCGGCGGCGCTCGATCCGCCCATTCCTGAAGCTGACATTGAGAAACTTCTGCCGGTGATGAATGCGCTGGAGGCGGCCTTTCGCCCGCTGCAACTCACGCTGACTCCGGAGTCCGACGTATGGACGGAATCATGACCATCCTTGAAATGGATGACGCGCTGCGGGCGAAGAAGGTTTCCTCGCTCGAATTGACGAACGAAACATTGCGCAGGATTGCGCAGGAGAATTCGCGGCTGAATGCGTTTATTACAGTCGTCGAAGAATCCGCGCGAGCCCGGGCGTCCGCCATGGACGCGGAATTGTCGCATGGAATCGACCGCGGGCCTCTGCACGGCGTCCCTTTCGCGCACAAGGACCTGGTCTATACCAAAGGCGTGCGCACCACCGGGGGCTCGAAAATCTTCAAGGATTTTGTGCCCGATCACGACGCCGACATCGCCGTGAATCTTGAAAACGCGGGCGCGGTGATGGTGGGAAAGACGAACCTGCACGAATTCGCTTACGGGATCACGTCGACCAATCCGCACTTCGGCGCGGTGCGAAATCCCTGGGACACGGAGCGCATTCCGGGCGGGTCGAGCGGGGGCTCCGGCGCAGCGGTTGCGGCCGGCATTCTGCCGTTTGCGACCGGAACCGATACCGGAGGGTCGATTCGCATCCCGGCGTCGTTTTGCGGCGTGACGGGGCTGAAACCGACGTTCGGGCTGATCAGCAAGCGCGGGGTGATGCCTCTGGGCTGGACCATGGATCATATGGGTCCGATCACCAAAACGGTTCGCGATGCGGCGGTCGCGTTTCATGCGATGGGTGGGCCTGGCGCTGTTCCATCAAAGAATGCCGACATTCGCGGGCTGCGCATCGGGCTGCCGGTCAACTATTATTTCGACACCTTGGACCTGGAGGTTTCCGAATCCGTTCGAACCGCGGTGCAGACGGCGGCGGCGCTCGGCGCGCGCATTGTCGATATTAAGGTCCCCGATATCGACGCGCTGAACGTGGTGGGGCGAATGCTGCTGCTGGTGGAGGCGACTTCAGTGCATCAGCGGCACCTGAATCGGCGCGCCGATATTGGCGCGGATGTCCTGACGCTGCTCGACCAGGGCCGGCTGATTCGAGGTTCCGATTATGTCGACGCACAGAGGCTGCGGCGGATTTATTGCGGGGAATTCTCGAAGCTGTGGAGCGAAGTCGACTGCATCTTCACGCCGACCACGCCGACGGCGGCTCCCAAAATCGGGCAGATGACCATGAAGGTGGGCTCGGTCGACGAAGACGTGCGGCTTGCGACTACCCGGCTGATGCGCGGGATCAATGTGCTGGGGATACCGGCGCTGTCGATTCCGTGCGGATTCACCAAGGCGGGGTTGCCGATCGGTTTGCAGATCCTGGGCGCGCCGCGGACGGAGGAGACGATTCTGCGCGTGGGGGCCGCGATTGAGGATGCTACTGGAGTCGTGGGGCGGACGGTGTGAGGCGTGCTACAGAATCTTGACGAGGCAGGCATGCTGAGGTTTCGAGGTGACTCGGACACGCGGAACCGGTCGCCTGAATAGAGCATCTCCTTGGATAGGAAGAACAGTACTTGCAATCCAGGTCCAATGACTGGCAGCTATGGGCTGCCAGCCTGAGTGGGTCTTACTGCTGCGCCATGG
>Ga0182024_10026498_pt1 | contig 10185 bp, 9 predicted proteins | sample P32metaG_FD_120480 | JGI IMG/M metagenome (GOLD analysis project Ga0182024, IMG submission 120480) | Permafrost microbial communities from Stordalen Mire, Sweden - P3-2 metaG (Illumina Assembly) | ecosystem: Environmental > Terrestrial > Soil > Wetlands > Permafrost | place: Sweden: Stordalen...
AGAAAAGTTTGTGGTCGCAAATGCCGATGAAGGAGATCCCGGAGCTTACATCGACAGATTCCTGCTCGAAGACGATCCTCATCGATTGATTGAGGCGATGGCCATCGCGGGATATGCGGTCGGAGCGGCAAAAGGTTACATCTACCTGAGAAAGGAATATCCCCGCGCTCGCATGGCTCTTGAGCAGGCTCTTGGGGAAGCGCGCCGAGAGGGCTTTTTGGGAGAACGGATTGTTCACCGCGATTTTTCTTTTGGATGTTGAACTGGTTGTTGGGGCAGAAAAATATCTAACGGTGCTTTTCAACACTCTGGCCACTTCATAAGCTATAGGGACGCCGCCTCTGGGAAATTCCGAGGACAAGTACATCTTTGCGCCCCGCATAGGTTCCAAGTTTGCCGGCCAACCGCTGACCAGCATCCACTCGATCCTCGAAAATCATATATTCCCCTCCACAAACTGCGACCATACGTTCAGGAACACGTCGTCTCCAGCGCTACTCTCTTCCCATAAGCATGATTGGTGCGCGAGTTCTGTCTTTCTCCTCCTCACACAACTGAACAAGTGCAATTGGAAGACGACTTGGTGTTCACAGTTAGCGAAACAAATGTATGCCGAAACGCTCGAACCCCGGGCCACACTGGCATTTCGTTGACATGCAGCGATATGGAATCTGTCGAGCTGGAGCTTGTTGAAGCGAACATGCACGCGAGAACCAGATGCCTGCTGCACTGGTTAAGGAGATTGCCAGCCGCTAAGCTCTAGGACTCGCGAAACTCTACAAACCAGCGCTTTAGATACGCTATCGCAACCATGCGATCTTCATCTGTCCCGCTCTTGGCAATAACTGACATCGCGGTCGCATTCGCCAGATCACGAAGAGCTGATGCAAGCTCACCAACATTGTCCGACACGGATTCTATCTTCTTAGATGCCGCAGCAACTTTAGCTTTCTTGGGCATTTACTTTTTCCTTTGCGGTGGCCTCTGTAATTTTAGCGAAAAAGCGTCAATCAAACAGGGATGCTCTTCTAGTGCTTGGCGTTCCAATGTCGCTTCAGCAGGCGATGCACCACAAACGACGCAGCGAGCAAGAACACCGCGATCATGATGTAATCCCTGACCATAAACCCTCCTTCTAATCGCCATCACTATAACCGCGATGCGCCCGCCGCGCCGTGACGCGCGTCACTCATCCTCGGGCACTTGAGAAGAAGGGGATTTCTTCCGACGCCCTGCTGCGTGTTTTGCGGGGAGAGCACTCCGAAAAAGAAGGCGACCCCAGCGTTGAAGGCCGCCTTAACTACGAACCCATCTTCTCTCGACCCGAAGCCCCGTAGGCGTTCTCTGAGGATCCCAGATTCTCTGGTTGAGCTCGCCAGCTAAGCTAGGCGAACTTTTCTTTTTCCTCGGTAGATCCGCGCCCATTGTCCGGCTTCGTGGGAGGTTTCAGCGGGCTTCGGGAAGGTCCCATCACCCTTCATATCCACTCCCTTACTACACTCACAGGATAAAGATTTTTGCCACAACTCTCAGTGACACAAGTCACGGCTCAATGTGCCGTGTATCACCCAATCACCCGTCAGCCTTATTCACCGCGCGTCGCGTTGAGTGAACGTGGCTCGGATTGCCTAACTGCGTTAACCGAAAGCCCGCTACCAAGAATAGGCTTTCGCTCGGTTCCCATCGGGTATGAGACGCACCGCCTCGCCCAGTTCCGGCAAAGGGGGCCGCTGGCGACAAACCCCTCTCATGAACCCGCCAAGCAAACAATACTCCGAGTGCGTAATGCGAGCTCGCGCTCTGCTTCCTCGAATACCTCAGGATTCTTTTCAGAGGCCAACGCTTTTGAACAAAGAGATGCCTTCGCCGCTCCTTTAGCTAGATGGCGAAATAGTGACGCAGATCACACCAGAGGGTGAGGCGAATCACGGAAGCGAAATGCCGATCGCGTTCAAATTGCGCATGACTGACCGGTCAGTTAGATGAAAAGACCAAGCGCACAAAGTAAGGATAGGCAAATGACCGCCGTCAAACGACCCGTTCGAAGACGAACAGAAAGAGCACAGCGCAGGGAACAGATTTTGGCGGCCGCATTGGAAGAATTTGCCATCAACGGGTACGCGGCCACCTGCCTCGATGACGTGGCGAAGCGAGCGAAAATTGCCAAGGGGACAATCTTCCTGCATTTCAGCAGCAAACGAGTGCTCTTCCGAGCAGTTCTGCGCAGCTTCATTGAGCCTGTTTTTTCGGGGTTCCAGGCGTTTGTCCAGGATTTCTCTGGCAAGGCCGAGGTCCTCCTCCGTGATCTGCTGTCGCGTCAATACGTCGAGATTGTAGGAAATAGGAAAGCGCGCGCACTCCTGAGGCTGCTGATAGCGGAGAGCGGGAAATTTCCAGAACTTGCCGAAATGTATTATCGAGAAATTATTGATCCTGGCACGGTGGCTCTTGGCCTCGTGGTTGATCGAGGTATCGCCTCGGGAGAATTTCAGGCGGCGGGGGTGCGCAATTTTCCTCAAATCCTGGCCGCGCCGACGGTTCTTGCCGTCGTGTGGACCTTGGTGCTGGGCGAGCATCATGGCCTCGATTTCGACGCGTACCGTGAGGCTCATCTCGATTTCGTCCTCCGTGGGCTCCGCGGTGTCAATTCGAAAAGTATTCCGAAAGATACAAACCCACTCCACGCGGGAGAAGTGTCATGAGACGGATATGGAGGCCCACTGCATTCTTCCTTCTGCTGCTGGCAATGTCGGCGGCACGTGCCAGCGCGCAAGAAACTCCGCAACGGTTGACGCTGAAGGATGCGATCAACCAAGCGCTGAAGCACAACGTTAACGTGCTCGTTTCTGCGACCGAAATTAATGAAGCGGAAGGGATGCGCACAAGGAGCCTAGCTGTATTGCTTCCGCATGCCAGTGCCGACACACTTGCAAACCTGCTGAAAAACAACCTCAGTATTGAAGGAATTTCCTTGCCCGGAATTCCAACTGCCGTCGGGCCGTTTGCTTACTATGACTTCCGCGTATTCGCATCGCAGGCGGTGATCGATCGCCAATCGGTTCACAACTGGAAGGCCAGCGCTAGGCAGGAAGAGGCCACAAGACTGAGTTATCAGGATACCCGCGACATGGTTGTTCGGGAGGCCGCTGGCTTCTATTTGCAGTCCGAAACGGCGGCGGCCGAAGTCGAGGCGGCTCAAGCTCGAGTCGAAACCTCCCGGGCGCTTGAAAAGCTAGCCAATGATCAACACGATCAAGGCCTCGCGACCGCTATCGACGTAGTTCGCTCGCAAGTACAGCTTGCGCGTGATCAACAAGCTCTGCTCGTTGCGCAGAATAACTACCAAACCTCCTTGCTCATGCTTGCGAGATTTCTTGGACTGAGTCCCGGAATCTCCCTTGAGCCTGCCGAAAAGCTCGAATTCCGGCATATCGACGCACCCGACATCGATCAGGTGATGCAAGCAGCTCTGGCAGCCCGGGACGACTACCGTTCGCTTTTCAGCCAGCAGCAAGCACTGATGGAGCAAGAAAAGGCCTCACACGCACGCTATTTCCCCACGCTGGCCGTTAGCGGAAACTACGGCGCGGCCGGCCGCAATTTTGGCGCGATGCCAGCGACGGGTGGGATCGAAGGGATTTTCGCCGTGACGATCTTCGATCGGGACCGCAGTGGAGAGAAGCAGGAGCTCGAAAGCCGCGTTGACCGTTTGAAGGCTCAAACGGACGATCTCGCGCGCGGCATCGAACAGGACCTTCGCAAAGCGGTCCTTGACATCAGCTCGACGGAGCAGCAAGTGAGCGTCACGCAAGCAGGCCTTGATCTGGCTCAGCGCGAGTTGACCCTGGCGGAGGACCGCTTCCGCAATGGAGTGACGGACAACATTGAGGTCGTCACCGCGCAAGATGCTTTGGCAAGTGCGCAGGATGACCGAATTGCGGCGATTGCGCAGAATGCAGACGCACGGGCCGCTCTCGCGCGTGCGCTTGGCGCCACGGAGAAGAACTATCAAATCTATCTCGGCCAAGTCGATCCAAGGAGCGACGCGGATAGCCGGAAAGAGGTGAAATTGCCATGAAACGCGCGCTTTTAGTCCTACTGCTGGCCGTCCTCGCGGCACTCGCAGGGATACGGCTCTATCACATGTGGCTCGCGGAGCGATCCTCAGCAGATGAGCTGAAGCTCTCCGGCAACATCGAAGCGCATGAGAGTTTGGTCAGTTTCAAGGTGATGGGTCGCATCATCGATCTACCCGTGGATGAAGGCATGGCGATGAAGACCGGAGATCTCTTGGCGCGACTCGATAGCGCCGATTACCGCCAGCAGGTTGCCGTCGACGAAGCCACGCAAAGCGTCCGCAATCGGCAGCTGATGCTTGGACTCGCAGGCAGCCGCTGGCAGGACGTTGAGGCGGCGAAGCAAACGGTGGTCGATTCAAAGGCCGATCTCGACCAGAAAAAAAAGGATTATGCGCGCTACGACGCCCTATATCAGAAGGATGAGATTTCAGGCCAGACGCGAGACCAGGCTGCGACGAACGTGACACGCGCCCAGGCGACCTACGACCGGGCGCAGGAAGTTCTGAACGAACTTGTCGAGGGTACCCGGAAGGAAGAACTGGACGTGGACCGCTCCAATGTCCGCCAAGCACGAGAGAGTCTCGATATGTCGCAGATTCGTCTGAGCTACACCGTGCTCCGGTCACCGTTCGACGGCATCGTCTTAGTTCGCCAAGCCGAACTGGGCGAGGTCGTATCCCCAGGAACGCCCATTGTGACCCTCGCCGACCTGGACCACATATGGCTCCGCGTGTATTTGCCGGAGACCGATCTCGGAAAGGTCCATTGGGGCCAAGCGGTTAACGTGCGAACCGATACGTATCCGGGCAAGAGTTATCGGGGCCGCGTTTCAGTGATCGCTTCAGATGCGGAATTCACTCCCAAGAGCGTGCAAACAGAAACAGAACGCGTGACGCTTGTCTACCGCATCAAGGTTGACGTCGAGAATCCGAACCATGAACTGAAGCCTGGCATGCCCGCCGATGCCTATATCAATGTGAAATGACCCGGTCGCCATGAGCTCTACTCCTGCAATCATCGTTTCCAGTCTCGGCAAGCGGTTCGGTGCCGTCCAAGCCGTGGACCAGCTTTCGTTCGATGTTCAGCCAGGGGAGATTTTCGGCCTCGTCGGACCCGACGGCGCCGGCAAGACAACCACAATGCGAATGCTTGCGGGGGTCCTGACTCCGGATTCCGGATCAGCGACGGTTGCCGGACATGATGTTCGGATTGACCCAGAAGGTGCCAAGCGGGATTTGAGCTACATGCCCCAGCGATTTGGCCTTTACGAAGATCTCACGGTTGACGAGAACATTCGGTTCTACGCCGACCTATTTGGGGTCCGCCGGAAGGAACGCGAGGAACGATCGGCGGAACTACTGGCCGCCGCCGGCTTCGCTGAGTTTCGTCGTCGTTTGGCGGGAAACTTGTCGGGAGGAATGAAGCAGAAGCTGGGCCTTGTCTGTGCACTCATTCATACGCCGCGCGTAATCTTGCTCGATGAGCCGACAAACGGAGTCGATCCAGTCTCGCGCCGGGATTTCTGGCGAATTCTCTACTCGCTTGTCGCACAGGGTGTCGCCATTCTCACCTCTACTTCCTATCTCGATGAGGCCGAACGGTGCCATCGAGTAGGGCTGCTCTATCGCGGCCGGATGCTCTTCTGTGACCGACCCGATGAGCTGAAAAAGCGATTTCCCGGCGGAGTCGTCGTGGTCCATTCTGCAGATTCCGAGCGAGTCCGAGCCGCGCTCTCTGGTGTGGACGCAGCGCGCAGTGTCTTGCTCGTGGGCGATCACGTGCACGTCTTCGTGGACGACGCCGGGCGACGACTGGGCGAGCTGCGCTCTTGTTTGGACGCAGCGAAAGTCTCCTACGATTCAATCGAACAAGTGGCGCCCAGCATTGAGGACCTCTTCGTGTCGGCAGTGGAAGGAGAGTCAGAGGCGGAATTTCCGGCGGCAACATCATGAACCAGATCGCACCATCGGTGGTAGTCCAGAACCTGACCAAACGATTTGGAGATTTCGTCGCCGTGGACAATGTAAGCTTCGAGGCCCGCCACGGCGAAATATTCGGATTCCTCGGCCCGAATGGTTCCGGCAAATCCACTACGATTCGCATCCTCTGCGGGCTGCTGCGGCCTTCGTCGGGACGCGCCACGGTCGCCGGAATCGACGTGGCCCGCAATCCTGAACTTGTGCGTCAGCACATCGGCTATATGTCGCAGAAGTTTTCGCTCTATAACGACCTGCGCGTTGCCGAAAATCTGGAGTTCTTCGCCGGTATGTACAGCGTGCCGAAAAAAGAGATTCCAGCGCGAATCGCGTGGGCCCTCAAGATGGCGGGCCTTGAGGGGCGCGGGCAGAATCCCACGAGCGCGCTGGCTGTCGGCTGGAAACAGCGTTTGGCTCTCGGATGCGCTATGTTGCATCGACCGCCAATCATTTTTCTGGATGAGCCTACGTCGGGAGTCGATCCTGTTTCGCGCCGGCAATTCTGGGACTTGATTCACAACATGGTCGGAGAAGGTGTCACAGTCTTTGTCACAACGCACTACATGGACGAAGCCGAATACTGCAACCGTCTCGTACTGCTGGATCGCGGCAGCATTGTGGCCATGGGCACGCCCACGGAACTGAAGAGCCGGTACATGAAGGGGCAGCTCTTGATGATCGAATGTGAACCGCTTGGCCCGGCGCTCGAGCTGCTGCAGACGGCTCCCGATGTGCTGGACGCGGCCGTCTTCGGCAGCGGCATTCACGTTGTTGTCGTGGACGCGGCGGCCGCGGCACCGAAGATTCGCGAAATGTTATCGGCCCGGCAATTCCGCGTGGGTCGAATCGAACAAATTGCACCGAGCCTCGAGGATGTCTTTGTGTCGCTCACCGCCACGCGAGGTGTGAATAAAGAGGTTGCCGCATGAGCTGGACACGCATCGCTGCGATGACGCGCAAGGAAATGCTTCAGATTCGGCGCGATCCGAGAAGCCTTCTTATCATCCTCGTAATACCGCTGATACAGCTCTTCATCTTCGGCTATGCCGTGAACCTCGACGTCAAGCACGTTTCGCTGTGCATTTACGATCGCGACGGCACTCAAACCAGTCAAGACCTTCTCAAGCATTTTCAGGCAACCGACTATTTCAATATCGTTCGGGTATCGGATAGCTATCAGGACATCGTCTGGAACATCGACCACGGAGTGTGCACTGTGGCGGTCGTGGTGCCGCCCCAGTTCGCAGAAGATCTTCATTCGAGCGGGCAAGCGAGCGTGCAGGCCATACTCGACGCCAGCGACAGCAACTCGGCCAGTATCGGTATGGGCTATGCGCAAGCGATCGTGCAGAATTATTCCTCCGAAATACAAGTTACTTGGCAGCAGGAGCATGGCCTCGCTGCAAACGCCCCAAACGTCACCTTCGAGCCACGGACCTGGTTCAATGAAGATCTACAAAGCATGGCGAACTTGGTCCCCGGCGTGGTCGCGCTGGTCATGGCGGTGGTAGGCGCGTTTCTCACTTCCCTGACCATTGCTCGCGAATGGGAGCGCGGCACGATGGAGCAGCTGATCTCTACGCCGGTGGGCAAGCTGGAAATCCAGATTGGAAAATTGTTGCCATACTTTGTAATTGGAATCAGTGACACGGCAATTTGCGCCGGAACGGCAGTGTGGTGGTTTGGTGTGCCCTTTCGCGGAAGCTGGGTGGTTCTCTTTGGCTGCTCAATGCTGTTTCTGGTCGTCGTCTTGTCGCTTGGCTATTTTATCTCCGTGACCGCGAAGTCACAGCTCGGGGCCTGCCAGATGGCTTTGTTGGTCACCTTTCTTCCCACTTACTTGTTGTCAGGCTTCATCTTTCCTATCGACCAGATGCCTATCGTCGTTCAGTGGATCACAAGGATCCTGCCGGCACGGTATTACGTTTCCATTCTGCGAAATGTATTCCTGAAGGGCACCCAAGTACGGTTGCTCGCGGGCGACATTTCCGCATTGGCTGCGATTGCGGTGATTTTGGTCATACTCGCGACGCGTTCGTTTCAGAAGAGGCTGGAATGAGAATTCGCGAGGCCATTGAACGCATTCGTCAAATGCTGAAGAAGGAGTTTATCCAGACTCTGCGCGACCCGCACACTCGCTGGATCTTGTTTGGACCAGCGCTCATCCAGATGGTCATCTTTGGCTATGCTGCCACGATGGAGATAAAGCACGTTTCCATGGCGGTCCTCGATCAGGACAACACACAAGAGAGCCGGGAACTCGTTTCGCACTTCTCCGCAAGCCGATACTTCCGAATCACAAAGTACGCGAACGAACGCGACGAGCTTCGCGAGGGAATCGATCGAGGCGATTTTCTCCTGGCTGTAGAAATCAACTCAGGCTTCGCGCAGCGCTTGCGCAACGGCCAGGGCGCATCCGTCCAGGTCATCGTGGACAGCTCAAACTCCAATACTGCCCTGGTTGCGCTCGGCTATCTCAGTCAGGTGGGAGCGAATTTCGCGCAGGACCACCAGATCGATCACATGCGGAGAATCGCACCGCAGTTAGTGTCGTTTGTGCCTCAAATAGACCTCGAAGCGCGACCGTGGTTTAACGAAGGACTCCTGAGCGAATGGTATTTCGTCCCAGGCGTCATTGGCAACCTGCTGCTGATTCAGATCATGAACCTGACGGCGTTCGCTGTGGTCCGCGAGAGAGAGATCGGCACTCTGGAGCAGGTCATGGTTACCCCCATTCGCCGGTGGGAATTCATCTTCGGCAAGACGGTACCTTTCTTTCTCATTGGCTGTTTTGACGCGGCAATGCTGACCCTCATTGGCACGCTATGGTTCGGAGTGCCTCTCCGAGGACACATCGCCGTATTGGCAATCGGCGTTATGGTTTTTCTGCTCGCGGCGCTCGGCCTCGGGCTCTTGCTTTCCACAATGGCAGCAACCCAGCAACAAGCAATGATTACGGCGTTCTTCTTCACGATGCCGATGACCAGCCTGTCCGGATTCGGCACGCCCATCAGCAGCATGCCTCCCTTCTTCCAGAAACTAAGTTACTTCAACCCGCTCCGCCACGTAGTTTTGATCCTGCGCAGCATTTTTCTCAAAGGTGTCGGTCTTGAGGTCCTTTGGCCGGATATGCTCGTCATGGCGGGCTTCGCACTTCTCATGCTGAGTATCAGCATCTTGCGCTTCCGCAAGTCACTTGAATAATCCGTACTTTCGTCGTATCCACGCTTCTGATTGAGATCACGACAATATGCGCCCGCCTAAAAAAGCGTCTCGTGCATAATCGATTTGAGATTTATCGTTAAGGCATGATGATCGGTGCGGTCACAAGAACAGAGGCAACAATCCGGCTAGCGCTAAGAGCGTGAGGAGCGCGAGGGCCTGCTTGCCGGTGCGGCGGTCTCCGAAACCATACGCATAAACGCCCTTAATGAAGTTGTTGCTCGCCGCCGCGATGATGATCGCGCTTCCGGCGAGCATAATAGGCGTAGTCGTCGAAGCAGACTCCGCGAGGCTCAAGATAAAGGGATCGACATCGGTGACTCCCATTATTCCAGCCAACGCGAAGAGTCCTGCACGACCTAAGTAGAGCAGCGCAAGATGCGTGATGAACAGCATTCCTAGAAACAGTCCTGCGAAAAGCAACGCCGCCCCCAACTCCAGCGGATTTGTCGGCTGCAAGGTTTGCTCTGCCATTGCAACGCCGTGATCCAGCAGACGCGTCCAAAGCCAACCGCCGAGAAGAGCGGCGGTAGCAAGCACCAGGAACGGCAATCCGAGCCGGTGGAGCAGTTGGCGATTGAAAATGCCAAGAAGCGCGAGAAGGCGCAAATACATAACACCGGAGGCAACAAGCATCGAGCCAGAGTATAGATGCGGGCGTGACTGTTCGCGGGCTCGCTTGGCGAGCACCACGGTGGTGAGCGTGGAGGAATACGCTCCACCCAGCAAAGCCGCAAGCAGAACGCCGCCACGTTCTTGCGTCCACCCCTGCAAGAGATAACTACCGTAAGAAATGGCGCTCACCGTGACAACCACCAACCACGTTTTGAAAGGATTAAAGCCAAACGTGCCAAACGTCCGGTTCGGCACAATCGGAAGGATTACTGCCGTCAGCAAGAGAAACTTCG
>Ga0182024_10026499_pt1 | contig 10185 bp, 6 predicted proteins | sample P32metaG_FD_120480 | JGI IMG/M metagenome (GOLD analysis project Ga0182024, IMG submission 120480) | Permafrost microbial communities from Stordalen Mire, Sweden - P3-2 metaG (Illumina Assembly) | ecosystem: Environmental > Terrestrial > Soil > Wetlands > Permafrost | place: Sweden: Stordalen...
CGCATCGACGTGCCCACGCTGGTCATTCACGGCGATGCGGACCGGATTCTCCCCATCAGCGCGTCGGGACTGCGGACCGCCAAGTTGGTCCAAGACGCCCACCTCGTCGTGGTGAAGGATGGACCACATTGCACCACTTGGACGCACGCCGACGTCGTCACCCCTGCGCTGCTTGAGTTTCTCGCGTAGGGCAGTCGTCGGCCTAGGCTTTAAGGCGCGGGGCGGCCCGCTGGGGGTTTTATCGTGATCGCGAGGGGCGCCGCGGCTGTGCCGCTGGGGTTGGAGGCGCTGAGCGTCGCTGTGCTGGATCCGGCCGTGGTGGGAGTGCCCGTGATGGTTCCGGTGGTCTTGTCCACGATCAAGCCGGGCGGCAGGCCGGTGGCGGCGTAGCTGGTGGGGCTATTGGTGGCGGCAATCTGATATTGGAAAGCGCTGCCGGCCATCGCCGTGACGGTCAGAGGGCTGGTGATGAACGTGTCCGTGGCCATATAGCTGGTGAATCCATAGTCGCCGTTCGTCCCTTCGTTGAACCCCATTCCCGGACTCCCCGTGGCATACGTTTTGTCGGTGACCTGGGCCAATTGCACGCCGTTCTTGTCGGCCGTGATGACGTTTCCGACGATCGTCGCCCTGACGACATCGCCGGTTTTCACGCCATATTGTTGGCCATGCAGATTTGCCAGATAGGTGAAATTCGCCAACGGGCCGTTCCACCTGACGATGATCAGATAAGCCAAAGCATCGTTCGAGACGCTATTGGTGATTTCGTAACCGTTCGCGACATGCGGCGACAGCGAAGATCGCAATCGCAATTCGACTTCGGGGTAACCAAAGACTTTTCCGGCAAAGACGGTTGCCTCGGCCGATTGATCGGGCCCCCAAGTTCCTTTCAAGAGGGCCGTCGCATCGGCAAACCGTGCCGGGCCGGCGTGGCCGATCGCTCGAGCGGGAGTCGTGGAGATATCGCCCCAATCGAGCGCGTCGGTCTTGCCATTGATCCACCGACCCCGCTCGGAAATCGGATTCTCGGTCAGGGCGAAGTGGGTTGCGTAGTTGGCCGGACGGGCGGGCGCCGACTTATCTTTCGCCGCCGGCTCCTCGGCAGCGCCCCAGGCTGGGATACCGGCAAGGAGAATCAAGGCGGAAATCGTAACGATGGTTTGTGAATTCTTCATGGCAAGGATTTTCGTGGCGTGAGAGGTGAAAGGATTCGACGCGATGGCGGGGTTGACGACGACTCGCTGCTTTTCCGATGAGTTTTTTTGTGACGACGACGGGGCGCTGTGCGAGTCCATTCTAGGCGTTTTGGACGTTTCGCGCTCACGGGCTGTCTTTTCGACAGTCTGACGACGAACCGGCGCGGAGTCCGACGAGGAAACCGTTCGTTTTTCCCGCTCGCGTTGTCAGCCGGTGGTTCTTGGTGTGCGGTGCCATGCTTGGCACAGGTTTTGCCGTAGGAAAGCAAGATCTTGCACTGAGTCCCGGTGCTATTTTCAGCTTCAAGAAGTTGGTAAAATCCGCGCGGCAGAGCGGATCATGCGCCGCGCGATTTCCGCGATCGTGTCGGCTTCCTCCGTTTCCAGGCAGCGAGCATGGCGGGCGTCGCGGCGGCCGAGGTCTCGTTTGAGATTCGTGGCAACGTGAAATGACACGCCGTGAAGCCAACTGGCAAGCGACTCTTTTTTTCGCACCGAATCGGCCTTGCGCGCCAGCACCAGAAACGCGGCTTGGCAGGCATCTTCCGCATCGTGTGCGTTGCGGAGCACTCTTCGACAGATGCCCAGCGCCATCCCAGCGTGCCGCTCGACGATCGCGGCAAAGGCGTCCTCGTCGCGTGTCTTGACGAAGCGATCCAATAGCGTCCGGTCGCTCAACTCGTCATTCGTCCGCGCCGAGTCAATCGCGCCGAATTCCCCGCACGGTGTATCCAGTTGTCCGCTCGCCATCGAACGACCTGCGAAAAAAACTGCTCCGGTGGGTTTCACGCGGCGCAGGGCCTTGGCGCTCACCATGCCTTCGCCGCCCGACTTGGAAACCGTCCATTTTTCCGATGTCTACTAATATAGTCTCCGCGGCGAACCCAATTGGCGCATTTTTTTCCGCAATGGAATTAGCCCGGATTATACAAACCAGCCTGAAGCGCTAGCGAAGAAAGGTGCCGCGAGGCGTTCACTTGCGGCATTCCTTCGCTTGCGCGTCAGGCTTGTGTGCGATGCGTCCGCATGCTGCTGTCTTGCATTGTGTGGGACGGTGTGCAGTGCATCACTTCGGCGACTCAGGCCTGCGCTTCTCCACCGAACCCTCGGCGGCTGTTTTGGCGACGACTTCGAAGTTCGCCTCATTAGATAGCAGCCGCCCCTCCCAGCCGCCGTGCTTCTCCTCGTAAACATACTGGACGGCATAGCGGCCCGGCTTGGAAAGATCGTAGAGCTTCGTAAGGTCGAATTTGCCTTCGGTGTCATCCTGCTGGGCGGGTTTGAGCTTCCACGGCGCATTCTTGTCTCGCTCTCCGCCGGGTGAGAAGGCGTGGCGGCGAACCTGGCCTTCGGCCGTCAATGGCGGCTCCTTTCCGCCCACGTCGCGCACTAGAATCTCGTGGTTGGGCCAGAAGCCGCTGTGCCAGATGATCTGCTCGGCCTGGGAGACATTCTCGACGACGTATCGGGGGACAATCGGCTCATGGAGGCCGAACTGGTCCCTGGCCAGCGACACCTTGGCGCGAAGCCCGTTGACCTCTTCGCCGAATCCGCCGGCCGGTGCTCCGTTTGTGGCAACGTCCACGATGGGCGGTTTCGCCTCACCCTCCCTCCCATTTGCCGCAAGCATTGCCGCGGCGACCATCAGACTGAAAACGCCCGCCATTAGCAAGGCGCTCAGGTTCATGCGTGTCATGGCATCGACCTCCTTTTGCAAGAGACAGTGGACACGGCACTCCAGGCGATCGCCTGCCGGCTCGATCGTGCCCGGCGCGCCGAGCAGACGTCGCTCCAAATCTTGGTGCGAATTCCGCTAAATTCGACGACGCGGATGGATCGAAAGTTCCCAACAGCCGGACAATTCTCGATCAGGCGCCCTGTCTTAGAACCCCTCACAAAAACCGCCGGGGACTGTCCCCATTTTGCGCAGTCCGCGGAGCAAAACGGGGACTGTCCCCTTCCGCCAAGCGGTTTTGTGAGGGGTTCTTATTTATTGAAGTCCGGATGCTTCGGATCGCCCAGCGATTCGAGGAAGGCCAGCAGATCCAGAATCTCGTCCTTGCTGTACGTGTTGAGCAATCCTTCCGGCATCGGTGAAATCTTCGAAAGCTTGCGCGACTCGATCCGCGATTTAGCGACCGTGACCGTCGTCGTCTCCAGGGGATGCGGCCGAATGACGACTTTGTCGGCGGTCTCACTGACGATACGACCGACAACGACCCGGCCATCGTCCGTCGCGATGGCGGTGTCCATATACTGTTCGGAGATGACTTTCGAGGGCTCGGTGATCGATTCCAAAATATCCTGTCGTTTGAACCGTGCCGCCACCGCGGTCAAGTCCGGCCCGATGGCGCCCCCCTGATCTCCATAACGGTGGCAGGCGATGCATTGGGCTTGGGCATAAATCTGTTTCCCTCGCGCGAAATTGCGCCCGCTGCCTACTTGATTCAAGAACGGTTGCAGATCAGCGGTGGTCCAGGCTTTCACGAATTTGCGCGCGACGGGAGAGGTTCTCCAACTCTGTTGCTGCGACGCGCTGTACGCCGAGAGGACATCGCTGAGCGCGGCGATCTCGTCGGGAGACATCGTGAATTTTGCCTCTTCGTGAGCACGCGACATGAAATTGGAAAAGCTCGCGCCGTTGTTGTAGTGGATGCCCGCGTCCTCGAACCATTGGACGACCTGCGCGGGATGCACGGTCGAACGACCGCCGTTCCACCACGATAGATACGTTTTGCGCAGATCGACGTTCCATCCCGTTTTGATGTTGCGCAAATCCATCGCGTAGGTGACCTGCTCCTCTTGGGTCGGCGCGGCCTTCAGCAGCGCTACCGTCCGGGCGACGGCGTTGGGCGCGTTAAGGGCGAGCAGAATCTGGCATAATTCGCGATTCTCGAATTCGGTCTTGGCGGGATAGAGCGGGTCGACGTCGGCGATCAGTTGCCTGGCGATTTCGCCCGTCGGAAGTCCATGCCGCGCGATCGCGACTTCGATGACTCGCAGCTTTTCGAGTTTCTGCTCTTCCGCAAGACCAGCGAAGGGGATTGAAATCAACGATTTCAGCACGGCCGGTTGTGTGTCGGCCGCGCCCAGTCGAGCCAAGGCCAACAGCGCCGTGAGGGCTGCTTCCGGCTGCTTTTCCGCCAGCGCTTTCGCCTGCCATTCGGCCACGGGATTTCGTTCAATCGCCAGGCGCGCCGCGTAGCGGATGAAGCGATCCGGGCTGCTCAAATGGGGCCAGGCGAATTCGACCGCCGCGGGATCGGCTTTGAAGTTGAACGACTCCAACTTGTGGCGTAGGCTGCGCGCGTCACTGCCGGCCTGATCGTGCAGCTCGCTTGCGGCAACCGGCGTGGCGATCTCGTGGCCCGTGTAGGAGACGCGAAACAAACTCGATTGCGTGCCGCGACCGCCGATGGTGAAGTAAATCGATCCGTCGTCGCCAATCACGATACCGGTCAAATTGAGCGGCGATTTGCCCCCTTTGCCATGGAGTGATTTCGGCGCCACGAGATTCTCCCAAACACCGGTGTAGCTTGCGCCGCTGGGCGTCAGGTGCAGTGCGATCAGGCGGCCATAGGTCCAATCGCACATGAAAAATGCCTTCTGGTATTTCAGCGGAAACTTTGTGCCCGTGCCGAAGATCACGCCGGTCGGGCTGCCGATACCGACGGTCGCCGTCGCGGGCAAGCTGTCGAAGTAATACTCGGGCCACTTGGCGCTTCCTTCGCGGAACCCCTGTTCGCCGCCGCGAACGGAATGGAAGGCGCGGATCGGCCGGTACCACGGGGTGCCCCAGTCCCATTCCATGTCGCTGTCGAAGCCGAACAATTCGCCGTCGGCGTTGAAGCCAACGTCGTAGGTGTTGCGCAGTCCCGCCGAGAACAATTCCGGGTTCTTGCCGTCCAGATCCATCCGCGCGACGAATCCGCCGGGGGGCAGTTTGCCGGCGCCGAAGCCATTGCCGTCTTCCGCGCGCTTGAGGACGATGTCGTCCGCATAATTGCGATGCGGCGAGCTCGCCGCCAGATCGGCCGGCGGTTCGGTGAAGTTTCCGCAGACCATATAGAGCATTTTGTCCGGCCCGAGCACGATGCCGTGAGCGCCGTGCTCGCCGGCCCCGCCGTGCCACTCGCGCAGGCATTCGACATCGTCGTAACTGTCGTCTCCCTTCGTGTCGTGGCAGCGATACAAGCCGAACTTACCGTCGTGCCCGCTTCCATTGAGATAGAGCACGTTCCCAACGTACAACATGCCCATCGTTTCGCTGACGGGAATGTGGAGGAGCTCTTCTTTGACGACCTTCCCGTCGTTGAGCGTCACGCGTGTGATCGGCTGGCCGCGCTGGGCGCCCAGCAGCAGCCGCCCCTTCGGATCCTTCGTCATGCAAATCCAAGAGCCGTTTTTGATCCGGTCGGCTTTGAGAACATGTTCGATCTTGAAGCCGGGAAGCGCCTCCAAGACCGCGGCGGGATCGGCATCGCCGTCGAGCGGTGCGGGCGCCGAGCCGTCGGCAGGCCCATAGACGGCCTTCGTGATCACGAGCTTCCGCCCCGCGGGCGCCACGATTTCGAGTTGCCGCCCCTCGCTCACGTCGCGCTGGAGCTTCTCGGCGCCGATGCGGTATTCGACATGGAGCTTTTTCGGTGTGCCCGGAGCGGTATCGCCGAAGGTCCTATTGCCGACGTTAATGGAGAGTTTGTTGTCCTTGACGGCAGCCTCGACCACCGACGTGACGTTTGTCGCATCCCCGGCCAAAGCCGGCGCGGTGAAAAACGCGAAGATGAGTGCAATGGTGAGCGCGCTGCATCGAAACAACGCCGGCGAACAAGGCAAACGAAAATTCATAGTTGTCCTTCGACTGAATCTGGGGCCTTGAATGAAACAAGCTCGCAGTGCGGCGCCGCCGCGAAGCTTTCCGGTCCGACGCGGGCTATTCCGACCGCGGCGGCAAGGAGGGTTCAATACTTCGCCGGCACGAGCCACACGTTTCTGAACTGCACGGTGTCGTGGTCGCCCTGGAGGACGATCGGTCCCTTAGGCACCTCACCTTTGTATTGTTCGTAGTGGATGCCAGTCGGCCCCTGGATCTCCGCGTCTTCGTGAATCAGGGTGTCGTTCTGGTACACTGTGACTCGCGCCTTCTCGACGAGCTTGCCGTCGGCATCGAAACGCGGCGTGCGGAAGAAGATGTCGTAAGTCTGCCACTCGCCCGCGGGCTTGGAGGCGATCACCTTGGGCGGCGTCTGGCTGTAGATCGCGCCGCACTCGTGGGCTTCGGGCTTCTTGCCGTAGGAATTGAGGATTTGGATCTCATACCGCCCCTCCATTCCAACGCCACTGTTGCCGCTCCCCTCCAACGGTTCGCAGAACTCGACATGCAAGTAACAGTCGCCGAATTCCTGCTTGCTGCTGATGTCGCGATGGTTGGACGTTGCCACGCCCTTGTCGTCCACGGTCCAACCTGCCGGTTCCGTGCTGCGCCGCGCGTACCAGTTGTCTCGCATCTGCTCCGGCTTGCCGCCGAACAGCACGACGGCGCCTTCGGGTGGCGCAACCAACAGCTTGGGATTCACTGGGATATTGTCCTTGGCCTGGGCGACCGCCTGCGAAACCGTCGTTGCTGCCAGGATTCCGCACAGTGCCAACACTCCTCCACGAAGACAATATCTGCGTGCCATCGCCTCTCCTCAATTAGTCGAGATTTCACGGACGGGCTGAGTGTGGAACCGATCCAGACTCACGGTAGCTACGATTGTAACTCAGAGCGTTCCAACCTCGCACCTGGGCGCGCGGAGGATTTTCGGATTTTTCGGTCAAACGCGGGGAAAACTGCCGGTACGCTGGACGAAATCAATCGGGATGGCGGAACCGATTCGGCGGTTTCCGAACCATCCCCGCTCCTGCTCACGCGATTTTGGGCGTAGCTCGCCCCATTGCGTGTGCCTTCAATCCGGACGTCAAAAAAGGTACGAATGGCTCCAGTGTGAGGCGAACCGTAAAAGCTCTCTAGCCGCGGGGCTTGCGGCCGTGCTATAACCCCTCTTCAGAGAGTGCTACTGAGTACGGAGCGTCTCAAACTGGCGTCACGGAGGTTTGCGCCATGAAACGACATATCTCGGGCGAGGGCAGGCAGCGAACGCCATCGGGCAGTCGAGTCTCACGCCTCCAAATCCGCGCGTGGCAACGATTGCTCATTGGTTGCATCCCGTTGGCCATCGCTGCCGGATGGCTTCTGCCGGCGGCGGCATTTGCCGGCGATGTTCGCCCGTCGGCGGAATCGCCACTCATTGCCGCTTGGAGCAATCCCGATCGGCTTTCGATCACCGGGGCCAAGACGTTTACCCGGTCGGAGATTCTCGTCGGTCTGGCGGCCGATATCGATGTCCAATTGGCGGCATCGCGTCAGAGTAGTTCGGCCGAGTATCTCTATGCCGTGCAAGACCGGATCCAGGCCGGCTACGAACATGCCGGCTTTGGCGAGGTTCGCGTCGACTGCAATGCCGACTCCGATAGCGACAGAATTCTGGTGCGGATCAACGAAGGGCCAAGATATCTGTGCGGGGATATCCGGGTTGTCGGCGCGGTCCGCGTTCCGGTGGATGAGCTCGTGCGGCGGCTTCGTCAACCGGCGCCTCCGCTGAACGCGAAGATCGGATCATTCGACGTCGTCGATGGCCGCACCGTGCCACGATGGGTTGCGAGCGACGGCAGCGATGCCGAAATGGACGACCCGATGTGGTCGAGAGGTGATCCGGCCGCCTTCGACCGGGGCGCCATTCAATTCTACCGCGACCGAATCGCCCGCTCGCTCGACGATCTCGGCTTCCCTGCGGCGAAATTCAGAATTGAACTTGAGCGCGATCAGGCAGCGCATTCGGTGACGTTGGCCATTTTTCTGTCCGACGAGGGGCCCGATTCTGTCGTGGTGGACATCGTGGTGCTGGGCAACCATATCAACTCCGATACCGCGATCTGCGACTATTTGGGGATTCGTCCGGGCATCGCGTACTCCGGCGACGCCGCGGCCATGTGGAGCGAACGACTGTGGCATTCGGGCCGATTCGTTAGCAGCGAAATCAGCGCCGAACCGAGGAGCGATGACCATCGACGATTGCGGCTGCGGATAAGTGTCGTCGAATTCAAGAAAGCCCCGCCGTTGGACAAACCCCTTTCGGCCGAGGCGGCGGCGTTGCTGAAATTCGGAAATTGGCTTAACGCGTCGCCTCATCGCGATGACGATATGGTCGTCGAGCTGATCGCTGCGCCAAGTAGCTCCGTTGCTACGGTCGTCGTGTCCCGCCACGGGATCCTCGTGTTTTTCAGAGAGCCGAAGCTTAACCCCGATGGCTCCCCACTCATCCAACACGCATGGGTCGCGGCCCGTGATCATTTTGCCTGGTACTCGATGGCGCTTGGCACAAAGTTCGTCGCCAAAAAGCAGGGCCGATATACCTTGACGTGGGCCGCAAGGTGTTGTGTCACGGACGATGCGGATCAAAAGGGAAATCTGCGAATCGGAGCGGGCTTTCTTAATAACCGCGACGATGCGGCCGCGGCACCGCTCAAGCTGACGATCGGCGGAGATCCGTGCGCCTTTATTGACATGGCGCAGAGCTCAACATTGCAGTGCTCGATAGCCGGTGGCGTGCTCGCTGTGCAAAGTGAAGAAGGTTTGCAACTTCTGCGAATCGATGCGGCGACCGGGCGACTTCTGAACGATTCGCGGTCCGGCCGGCCGGAGGATGGAATGCGATTCTGGTTTGAACGGGGCAAATTTCAATCGACGCTCGACCAGATTGAAAAGACGGCTGCGAGATTTCCGAATCGGTTCGACCCGAAACGTGCGTTTTCGTCGCTGGTCGAAATGACGGCCGACAACCTCGGCAGTCTGGCGCAATGTACCGCCGGCGGGCCAGGGCCCGATCCAAACTGCATTGCCGCCTGGAAAAAGCTGCTTTCGCACGTCGTTTTCAAAAGCGTTGACGACTGGCTTGCAAGCGAGCCCGAGCCCGATCAAGACGCCGACCGGCCGGGATTCGACATTCAATCGACAACCGATTCGTCCAACGGCACTACGCAAGCCCTTTCGCCGTACATACTGCTGCTGGGTAACGAATGTTTTGTGCGCGGCGCGTGGCCGTGGGTTCTCAATCGTGAAGTCGCATTTCTAATTAAAGGCACGAGCGAGAAATCTTCGAATCGCCTGACGCCGGTTTACAACTCGCGCGACACCGGGCCGCTGTGCTGCCTTGCGTTTGCCACGATGTTTGCGGTCGGCGGCGATACGACCGCGACGGCATTCGCCAAGCGCGGATTGGAACGGCTTTCGTTGGCCAGCTTTCGAGCCGACTGCCGCCCGATGTTGGACCAGCGATACGCGCTGGGCAAAACGGCATTCGCCTTCGCGGGGGCTTTGCGCAGCTTAAGCGAAGAGGAAACAGAAGCTCTTTGCAGCTCATTTTCGACCGACGCGAGCCGCTCGGTGCGCGATTTCGCCGCCGCGTTCCGCGTTCATCCCGACGCTCCGCTTGCAGACGCACTGCCGGCAGCGCTCGACAGCCTGTGGCTATCGACGTGGCGCGAAAAGGTACGTGCCGCTTTGCAAACGCTTTCCGTCCAATAGCCGAATCGCTTCGAATCCACGCATGGCCACGTGGAGGAGCGGTGCGCGAACGAATTGTTCCGATCCCGACGGAACCGGTGACAGCTTAAGCGGAAGGCCATCAAGCAGACTTTTCGAAATGCCGTCGAATGAAGGCTGCGCGCTAGCTGCGCATCTTTTCGTGGTCTCGTCCGACCCAAATCAAGTGTCCGCCGGCGTGCAACTCGCGGAATTCGGCATTCGGGATGCAGTGCAGGGCCCATTCGGCGTGGGCGATCGGCACGACCGTATCGGCCCGATCGTGCAGAATGAGCGTCGGGCAGCTCACGGACCCGGGCGTGAGCCAGGGCTCGCCCGTCCAATTGGCCCAGTCGTTTTCAAACC